>WBZP01001022.1_pt1 | contig 36082 bp, 25 predicted proteins | sample 5204301 | NCBI WGS metagenome assembly WBZP01 (sample SAMN12412401, study PRJNA552823) | activated sludge metagenome | isolation source: activated sludge from nitrification reactor of wastewater treatment plant... | place: USA: Pennsylvania | collected 2017 | reverse complement strand
GCAGGCGAGGATGATCGGTGCCGGGCCGTTGATGGTCATCGATACCGAGGTCGTCGGCGCCAGCAGGTCGAAGCCGCCATAGAGGACCTTGAGGTCGTCGAGCGTGGCGATCGAGACGCCGGAATTGCCGATCTTGCCGTAGATGTCCGGGCGCTCATCGGGGTCGCAGCCGTAGAGGGTCACCGAGTCGAAGGCGGTCGATAGACGAATGGCCGGCATGCCCTCGGAGACCTTCTTGAAGCGGCGGTTGGTGCGGAAGGCATCGCCCTCGCCGGCGAACATGCGGGTCGGGTCCTCGCCCTCGCGTTTGAAGGCGAAGACGCCGGCGGTGAAGGGGAAGGAGCCTGGAACATTTTCCTTCATCAGGAAACGCAGCGTTTCGCCGTCATCGCCGAATCTAGGCAGGATGACCTTGCGGATCTTGGTGCCGGACAGCGATTCGCTGACCAGACGGGTGCGGATTTCCTTGTCGCGAATTTTCACGACGTATTCGTCGCCGGAATAGGCCTTGACCGTATCCGGCCACATGTCGAGCAGTTTGCGGGCCTTCGGATCGAGTTGCCCTTCCTTCCAGGCCAGCATTTCGTCGAAGTCTGCGGTCGACTTGTCGCAAGCACCGAAAAGGCCGGCGGCGATACGCAACGACTGGCGCTCGCGGGCAATGCTCACCTGCTCTTCGGTATGGGCGTGGTAACTGCGCACGCTGTCGGCGATTTCGGCGAGATAGCGGATACGCTGTGCCGGCACAATGGCGCGCTGACTCGACGACTGCTTGACGCTGACCAGCGGCAGTTTGCCGGCCTTGAGCTTGAGCCCGCGCTCGCTCAGGGCCGGAACCAGCGCCTGGTAGAGCGCGGTGACGCCGTCGTCGTTGAAGCGGGCGGCCATGGTGCCGAATACCGGCATCTCATCGGTCGGAATGGAGAACTGCTCGCGGTTGCGCTGGTACTGCTTGCGCACGTCGCGCAGCGCGTCCTCGGCGCCCTTGCGGTCGAACTTGTTGATCGCGACGAAATCGGCGAAGTCGAGCATGTCGATCTTTTCGAGCTGCGACGCGGCGCCGAACTCGGGGGTCATGACGTACAGCGAGACATCGACGAAAGGCACGATGGCCGCATTGCCCTGACCGATCCCGGAGGTCTCGACGATGACCAGATCGAAGCCGGCCAGCTTGCAGGCGGCGATCACCTCGGGCAGCGCGGCGGAAACTTCGCTGCCGGTGTCGCGGGTGGCCAGCGAGCGCATGAAGATGTTCGGATGCTCGATGGCGTTCATGCGGATGCGGTCGCCGAGCAGCGCGCCGCCGGTGCGCTTGCGCGAGGGGTCGATCGAGATCAGGCCGATCCTGACCGCATCGCTCTGGTCGAGGCGGAAGCGCCGCACGATCTCGTCGGTCAGCGACGACTTGCCGGCGCCGCCGGTGCCGGTGATGCCGAGTACCGGCACGGCAACCGCCGCCGCGGCCTTGAGCAGCGGCTCCTTCAGGGCCGGTGCCGCGCCATTTTCAAGGAGGGTGATGACCCGGGCCAGCAGGCGCCGGTCACCCGCCTTGAGGCCTTCGAGAACCTTGTCGGGGGCCGCCAGGCCCTGCGCGCCGACGTCGAAGTCGGACTGCTGGACGAGATCGTTGATCATTCCCTGCAGACCCATGTGCACGCCGTCTTCGGGTGCATAGATGCGGCTGACGCCGTAAGCGTGCAGCTCCTTGATCTCGGCCGGCACGATGACCCCGCCGCCACCGCCGAAGACCTTGATGTCGCCGCCGCCATTGGCCTTGAGCAGGTCCAGCATGTACTTGAAGAACTCGACATGGCCACCCTGGTAGGAGGTGATGGCGATGCCCTGGACATCCTCCTGCAGAGCGGCATTGACGATTTCCTGCACCGAACGGTTGTGTCCGAGGTGGATCACCTCGGCGCCGGTGGCCTGGATGATGCGGCGCATGATGTTGATCGACGCATCGTGTCCGTCGAACAGCGATGCCGCCGTGACGAAACGCAGCTTGTTCTTCGGCTTGTAGGGAGCAAGTTTCTTGGCAACGGAAAGATCGGTCATGACGCCTGCCTCATTGAGTACGCGAAAGGTCCATCATATTACGACGCTTTGTCGGCATGGCAATTGTCCGGATTGACCCGAATCGTGCAAATTCCGCCAACATGATACGCTGTCGCGGTCGACCGTCGAAAAAGGTCAATAATGCCTCCACGCACCACCCGCAGCCCGACCAATACAACGCAAGCCACTGTTGCAATGGGCTTTGTGAATGGCATGCTGGCCGGGCTGGCGCGCCATGGAATCGCTGCCGGGCCGCTGCTGTCCGCGACCGGCATCGACATTGCAGATACCGCCAGCCGGGTTCCGGTCGATCGCTATGCCGCGCTCTATAACCGGATCAATCACCGCCTCGACGACGAAGGCTTCGGACTGTTTTCGCAACCGCTACGCGTCGGCAGTTTCGAGTTTCTCTGCCGGGGTTGCATCAGCGCTCCGACACTGGCCGAAGCGTTGTCCCGCTCCGCCCGCTTCCTGCGCATCGTCTTGCCCGACCTGGCCGTCGCTGTCCGGCGCCACCACGCGCACGCCGAACTGCTGATCGCCGAGAGCAGGCGCCTGGCCGACAACCCGGACGACGCCGGCCGGGTCTTCGCCTTCGAATGGCTGCTGCGGATGCTCCACGGGCTGTCGTGCTGGCTTGCCGGACGCGGCCTGGCGCTCGACAGCGTCGTCTTTCCCTACCGCCGCCCGCCACATGCGGCCGACTACGCGCTGATCTTCACCGAGGATTCGCGTTTCGCTCCGACCCTGCCGGGTGGTGTCGGGACGCTGGTCGCCAGCTTCAATGCCAACCTGCTCGACCTGCCAATCCGCCGCGACGAGGCGGCGCTGGCCAATTTCCTCGACGGCGCGCCCGGCAAGATCACCACCCTCTACCGGCGGGACCGCGAGATGGTCATCCGCGTTCGCGACCTGCTGCGCGCCGCGCTGCCGGCCGTGCTCAGCCTTAATGACATCGGCGACCGCCTGCACCTGTCGCCGCGCACGATCCATCGCCGCCTGGACGAGGAAGGGTCGAGCTTTCGCGCGATCAAGGATGCGCTGCGGCGCGACCTGGCGCTGGCCCGCCTGACCAAGACCCGGGATCCGGTCAGCCAGGTCGCTGCCGATCTCGGGTATGCCGACACCTCGGCGTTTTACCGTGCTTTCGTCGAGTGGACCGGCACGGCGCCGATTCATTATCGCAGGCGCTGGGCAAGCGGCCGGTGACAGTCCCACCCTGGCGAGCATATCTGCCGGTTCACATCTTCCGTTGCCGCCCCAAATGCGATAGGCTCTGCACTTCCAGAATTGATACGCCAAGGAGGTTTGGCCGGTCATGATCCGCAAGGACAAGCGCAAGCTGCCAGACGACCGTCGCATCGAGGACGTGGGACCGCCCGCCGGTTGGCGCGACCGGCGCAAGGGGGTTGAACGGCGCATTCCCGTGACCGAAGAGGTCGACGTGACCGACAGTCAATGGGCGACCTACTTTGGCCCCCGGTCCGACGAAGCAGCCGACGACGGGCAACCCCCGGACGATGCCGAGGGCGCTTTCGATCGGGTCCGCAAATGATCTTGCCGTAGCCGCGGCCAATCCTGGCCAGTCGAATCGATGCAAAAAAGGCCGGATGACTCCGGCCTTTTTGTTTGCCCGGTACGGCCTTACTCGTCGTCTTCGCGCAACTGGAACTTGCCGGCCATCTGCTGCTGCACGTTGGGCGGAACGGCCGCATAGCGGGCGAACTCGATGGTGTAGCTGCCCTGACCGCCGGTGAGCGACTTCAGGCGCGACTGGTAGTCGCTGATTTCGGCCAGAGGCACCTCGCCGGTGATCGCGGACATCCCGTGACCGCGGCCGTCGGTGCCGGTGATGTGGCCGCGGCGGCTCGAGAGATCGCCGGTCAGGTCGCCAATGGAAGCCTCCGGAACGATGATCTCGACGCTGACGATGGGCTCCAGGACAATCGGTCGCGCAGCCCGGACCGCTTCGATCACCGCCTTGCGACCGGCCGTCACGAAGGCAACCTCCTTGCCGTCGACCGGGTGCGTCTTGCCGTCGAAAACGGTCACTTTCAGGTCGTCGACCGCGTAACCCGCCACCACGCCGCCTTCCAGACCCTGGCGCACGCCCTTTTCCACGGCCGCCATGAAAACGCCCGGGATAACGCCGCCCTTGACCGCATCGACGAACTCGATGCCTTCACCGCGGCCCTTGGGCTCGATACGCAGATGAACCTCACCGAACTGCCCGGCGCCGCCACTCTGCTTCTTGTGGCGGTGAATGCCTTCGGCGGCGGCGGTAATCGTTTCACGGTAGGGGATTGTCGGCGGCCGGGTATCGACTTCCAGCTTGTATTGAGCGGCCATCTTTTCCAGCTTGGACTTGAGGTGAATCTCGCCGAGGCCGCGGATGACGGTTTCGTTGCTGGTCGGGTGGCGCTCGACGATGAAGGTCGGGTCTTCCACCGCAAGTTTGCCGAGAATGTCGAACAGCCTCTGCTCGTCACCTTTCTTCCGGGTTTCGACCGCAAGTCCGGCCATCGGCCTGGGAAACTCGAGCGGAACAAGGTGGATGTGATCTTCATCGTGCGAGTCATGCAGCACGCAGTCGAACTCGATCTCGTCGACCTTGGCGATGGCGCCGATGTCGCCGGGCAGCAACTCGTCGACCTCCTGCGGGTCCTTGCCCTGCAACTGGTACAGGTGGCCGACCTTGAACGGGCGCTTGCCGTCGCCCACGAACAGTTGCATGTCCTTCTTCAGCGTGCCCTGATGTACGCGGAAGACACCGATCTTGCCCAGATACGGATCGGCGACAACCTTGAAGACATGGGCCAGCACATGCTTGCCGGCATCCGGCTCGGCATGGAAGGCTTCGGTCGCGCCACCCGGTTCGCCCTTGTAGAAAGGCGGCGGGTTGCCTTCGGCCGGATTCGGCGCCAGGCTGGCGAGGACATGGAGCAATTCTTTGATCCCGGCGCCGGTCTTGGCGGAAACGAACAGGATGGGAATCAGGTGACCTTCGCGCAGCGCCTTCTCGAATGGCGCATGCAGCGCCGCGATGCTGGGGTCGGCGCCATCTTCGAGGTACTGGGCGAGCAAATCTTCGTCTTCCTCGACGATCTGGTCGATCAGCGCGCGGTGGGCCGCGGCGACCGACGCGAAATCGGCGTCGCCGGCGTCATGCTCAAGCACCTCGACGACATCCGCGGCGCCATGGGCGGGGAGGTCGAGCAGCATGCACTGCCGGCCGAAGCGCTCGCGGATGTCGGCCACCAGTCCCGGCAGATCGAGATTTTCGGCATCGATCTTGTTGATGACGATCATTCGGCACAGCTTGCGCTCGGCAGCGTAGCGCATCATGCGCTCGGTCATCAACTCGACGCCGTTTTGCGCGTTGATGACGATCAGTGCGCTATCGACTCCGGCCAGCGCAGCGATCGCCTGGCCCGAAAAATCCGGGTAGCCCGGCGTGTCGATCAGATGAATGTGGGTGCCTTCGTGGGCGAAATTGACGATCGCCGAATTCAGCGAGTGGCCGCCCTCTCTTTCCTGGGCATCGAAGTCGCAGACGGTGCTGCCTCTCTCGACACTGCCCTTGGCCGGAATCGCCCCGGTCGCGAACAACAAGGCCTCGGCCAGACTGGTTTTTCCTGACGCGCCATGACCGACCAGCGCCATGGCGCGAATGGCCTCGGTATCGTACTTTGACATCCTGCTCTCCCTGAGCTCGTAAGAAATTTAACCGTGTATTTTACGCCAGTGGCCAGGCGGCGATGAACATCACGTCTGGGCCTTTTTCGGGCGCACCCAGCCCGGCACCGTGGTCTGGCGGGCGCGCGAGATGGTCAGGGCGTCGGGCGGAGCGTCCCGGGTCAACGTCGTTCCCGCCCCCAGCGTCGCCCCGCGTCCGACCGTCACCGGCGCGACAAGCTGGGTGTCGGAACCGATGAACACGTCGTCCTCGATGATCGTCTTGTACTTGTTGGCCCCGTCATAATTACAGACGATGGTGCCGGCGCCGACATTCACCCGCTCGCCGATTTCGGCGTCGCCGATATAGGCCAGGTGATTGGCCTTGGAGCGGGCGGCAAGCCTGCTCTTCTTGACCTCGACAAAATTGCCGATATGCACCTCGGGCCCGAGTTCGGCGCCGGGGCGCAACCTGGCGAAGGGGCCAACCACCGCATCGGGCCCGATCGTTGCGTCGTCGAAGTGGCAGAAGGCGGCGATTTGTGCGCCGGCGCCGACCTTGACGTTCTTCAGCACGCAATACGGGCCCACCTCGACGGCATCACCGAGCTCGACCCTGCCCTCGAAGACACAACCGACATCGATGAAGACATCGCGGCCGTGGGTCAGTTCGCCGCGCACGTCGATGCGATCCGGGTCGGCGAGACGTACCCCGGCGACCAGCATGGCGTCGGCCAGATTGCGCTGCTGCACGCGCTCGAGTTCGGCCAACTGCACCTTGCTGTTGACTCCCAGCACCTCCCATCGGCAATCGGGGTGGGCGGTGCGTACCGGGATCCCTTCGGCGACAGCGAGCGCGACGATATCGGTCAGGTAATACTCGCCCTGCGCGTTCGTGTTCGACAAGCGGCCGAGCCAGTCGCCAAGACGGGCAGAGGGAATCGCCATGATGCCGGTATTGACCTCGCGGATCGCCTTTTCTTCGGGTGTCGCGTCTTTCTCTTCGACGATGCGCCGGACACGCCCGGCGGCATCGCGGACGATGCGGCCGTAGCCGGTCGGATCGGGCAGTTCGATGGTCAGGACCGCCAAGCCATCGCGGCCGGCCTGCTGCAGGCGCTTGAGGGTGGAGGCCCTGGTCAGGGGCACGTCGCCATAGAGAACCAGCGTCTGGCCCGCGCCGGCAAGGGCCGGCAGCGCCTGGGCAACTGCGTGCCCGGTGCCGAGTTGCGGCTCCTGCCTGGCCCAGGAAATATCGGGTGCAGCGACGGTCGACCGCACCACTTCGCCGCCATGTCCGTAAACCACGACCAGCTTCGCCGGGGCAAGCGAACGCGCGGTGTCGATGACATGCTGCACCAAGGGCTTGCCCGCCACGGGATGCAGAACCTTGGGCAGATTGGAATGCATGCGCTTGCCTTGGCCGGCGGCAAGGATGACTACTTGTACAGGCGTTTCAGCCATTATTTCGACTCCGGAAATGACGAAGGCGACCACCTGGGCCGCCTTCGCATTATCGCATGATGCTCCCGCCCTTACCGGGGTAGCGTCGAGTCGCCCATCAGGAAAGCATCGACTTCGCGGGCAGCCTGACGCCCTTCGCGGATCGCCCAGACAACCAGTGACTGGCCGCGACGGACGTCGCCGGCCGCGAAGACCTTGCCGACACTGGTCGCGTAGCAACCTTCGCCATCGGTCGTCGCCTTGGCGTTGCCGCGTTCGTCCTTCGCGACACCGAAGGCGTCGAGAAGCGTGCCGACCGGGTTGGTGAAGCCCATCGCCAGGAAAGCGTTGTCGCAAGGCAGATCGAACTCCGATCCGGCGACTTCGCTCATTCGGCCATCCTTCCATTCGACGCGAACCGCCTGCAGCGCCTTGACATTGCCCCTGCCATCGTCGATGAACCGCTTGGTGGCCACGGCGAAATCGCGTGCGCACCCCTCGTCGTGTGACGACGAAGTGCGTAGCTTGTACGGCCAGTAAGGCCAGGTCAGCGCAATATTTTCATGCGCAGGCGGCATCGGCATCAATTCGAACTGCGTCACCGAGGCGGCACCGTGGCGGTTGGAGGTGCCGACGCAATCGGAGCCGGTGTCGCCGCCGCCGATGACGATGACGTGCTTGCCCTTGACGTTGATCGGGTTGGCCTTGCCCTGCTGGACTTCCTTGTTCTGCGGGATCAGGAATTCCAGCGCGGCGTAGACACCCTTAAGTTCGCGTCCGGGGACCGGCAAGTCGCGCGGCACTTCCGAACCGGCGGCAAGGATCACCGCGTCGAAATCCTGGTTGAGCTGGTCTGCGGAAACGTACTCGCTGGCGTCGTTGATGATGCCGGCCGGCACGTCCTTGCTGCCGACGATGACCCTGGTGCGGAACTTGACGCCTTCCGCTTCCATCTGGGCGACACGACGGTCGACCACCGCCTTGTCGAGCTTGAAGTCGGGGATGCCGTAGGCAAGCAGGCCGCCGATGCGGGCGTTCTTTTCCAAGACCGTGACGTCGTGGCCGACACGCGCCAACTGCTGGGCGGCTGCCAGCCCGGCAGGGCCGGAGCCGACGATGGCGACCTTCTTGCCGGTCGTGGCCTTCGGCGGCTGCGGCACGACCCAGCCCATCTCCCAGCCCTTGTCGATGATGAAGTGCTCGATCGACTTGATGCCCACCGGCGCGGCATTGATGCCGAGCGTGCAGGCGGCCTCGCAGGGGGCCGGGCAAATGCGGCCGGTGAAGTCGGGGAAGTTGTTGGTCGAATGCAGCACGTCCAGCGCCTGCTTCCATTGGCCGCGGTAAACCAGGTCGTTCCAGTCGGGAATGATGTTGTTCACCGGGCAGCCGTGGGTGCAGAAAGGAATGCCGCAGTCCATGCAGCGGGCGCCCTGCGTCCTGGCGTCCTCGTCATTCAGGGTGTGCACGAATTCCTTGTAGTGCTTGAGCCGGTGTTCGACCGGCTCGTAAGCTTCGGACAGGCGTTCGAACTCCATGAATCCAGTCGGCTTGCCCATTATGCGGCCTCCCTTTCGGCGGCGGCAGCCATCTCGGCAAGCGCGCGCTTGTATTCATGCGGATAGACCTTGACGAACTTCTCGCGGGAGACCTCCCAGTTGCCCAGAATGGCCTTGGCAATGACGCTGCCGGTATATTCGGCGTGGCGGGAGATGAGTTCCTTGAGCTGATCTTCATCGGCACGACCGAGATGCAGCGGCTCGCCGGCAGCGTGACGATTGGCTGGCAGCACCTTCTCCAGCGCCACCTGCGCCAGGTTGCAACGGTTCCTGAAGCTGCCGTCCTCGTCGAGCACATAGGCGATGCCGCCCGACATGCCGGCCGCGAAGTTGCGCCCGGTCATGCCCAGCACGACAACCGTGCCGCCGGTCATGTATTCGCAGCCGTGGTCACCGACCCCTTCGACGACAGCCGTGCCGCCCGAGTTGCGGACGCAGAAGCGCTCGCCGCCAACTCCCGAGAAGAAGGCGTCACCGGCGATCGCACCGTACATGACGGTGTTGCCGACGATGATGTTCTCCTGGGTGTGGCCGCGGAAGTCCCTGCTCGGCTTGATGATGATGCGCCCGCCGGACAGTCCCTTGCCGACATAGTCGTTGCCTTCGCCAGTCAGTTCCAGCGTCACGCCCCTGGCGAGGAAGGCTCCGAAGCTCTGGCCGGCAGTTCCGGTCAGCCTGACATGGATCGTATCGTCCGCCAGACCGGCATGGCCGTAACGGCGTGCCACCTCGCCCGAAAGCATGGTGCCGCAGGTGCGGTTGACGTTGGTGATCGGCATTTCGATTCGGACCTTCTGGCCGTTTTCAAGCGCCGGCCTGGCCTGCTCGATCAGTTTGTGGTCGAGCGCCCTGGCCAGACCGTGATCCTGGCCCTCGGTCTGATGGCGCGGCTCGCTGGCCGGCACCCGCGGCTGATGGAAGATCTTCGAAAAATCGAGCCCCCTGGCTTTCCAGTGATCGATGCCGGGACGCATGTCAAGCAGGTCGGCGCGGCCAATCAGATCGTCGAACCTGCGAATGCCGAGTTGCGCCATGATCTCGCGCACTTCCTCGGCTACGAAGAAGAAGTAATTGACGACATGCTCGGGCTGGCCGGTAAAGCGCTTGCGCAGCACCGGATCCTGGGTGGCGACGCCGACCGGGCAGGTATTGAGGTGACACTTGCGCATCATGATGCAACCCTCGACGACCAGCGGCGCCGTCGCGAAGCCGAACTCGTCGGCGCCGAGCAACGCCCCGACGACGACGTCGCGGCCGGTCTTCATCTGGCCATCGACCTGGACGCGGATGCGGCTGCGCAGGCGGTTGAGGACCAGCGTCTGCTGTGTTTCGGCGAGACCGAGTTCCCACGGCGTGCCGGCATGCTTGATCGACGATTGCGGCGAAGCGCCGGTGCCGCCGTCGAACCCGGCGATCACGACGTGATCCGCCTTGGCCTTGGCGACGCCGGCGGCGACCGTTCCGACACCGACTTCCGAGACCAGCTTGACCGAGATCGAAGCGCGGGAATTCGCGTTCTTCAGGTCGTGGATCAACTGCGCCAGATCTTCGATCGAATAGATATCATGGTGCGGCGGCGGCGAGATCAGGCCGACACCCGGCACCGAGTGACGCAGGAAGCCGATGTACTCGGACACCTTGTGGCCCGGCAGTTGTCCGCCTTCACCCGGCTTGGCGCCTTGCGCCATCTTGATCTGGATCTGGTCGGCATTGACCAGGTACTCGGTGGTCACACCGAACCGCCCGGAAGCGACCTGCTTGATCGCGGAACGCAGCGAATCGCCGGCCTTGAGTTCGATATCGCGCTCGATCCGGCTCTTGCCGATGATGTCGGACAGCATCGTGCCGCCCGCGACCGGCGCAAAACGCCGCGCATCCTCACCGCCTTCGCCAGTGTTCGATTTGCCGCCGATACGGTTCATGGCGATCGCCAGCGTCGTATGCGCCTCGGTGGATATGGAGCCAAGCGACATGGCGCCGGTTGCGAAGCGCTTGACGATTTCCGTAGCCGGCTCGACCTCGTCCAGCGGCACCGGACCGCCGGCCGTACGGAACTCGAAGAGACCCCGCAGGGTCAGGTGCCGCCTGGTCTGATCGTTGATCAGCCTGGCATATTCCCGGTAAGTCTCGAACTTTCCGGAACGGGTCGCATGCTGCAGCTTGGCGATCGAATCCGGCGTCCACACGTGCTCTTCGCCACGGATGCGGAATGCGTACTCGCCGCCGGCGTCGAGCATGCTGGCCAGCACGGGATCGTCCGAAAAGGCTTCGTTGTGCAGGCGAATGGCTTCCTCGGCTACTTCGAAGACGCCGATGCCTTCGATATTGGAAGGCGTACCGGTAAAGTACTTCTCGACGAAGTCCTTCTGCAGGCCGATGGCTTCAAAGATCTGGGCGCCGGTGTACGACATATAGGTCGAGATGCCCATCTTGGACATGACCTTGTTCAAGCCCTTGCCGGTAGCCTTGACAAAGTTCTTGACATACTTGTCGGCCTTTTCGGCGTCACCCTTGGCCAGGGACTCGATGGTCTCCAAGGCGAGGTAGGGGTGGACCGCCTCGGCTCCGTAGCCGCCGAGCAGCGCAAAGTGATGGGTTTCGCGAGCCGAACCGGTCTCGACGACGAGACCGGTACTAGTGCGCAATCCTTTCTTGACCAGATGCTGGTGGATCGCCGATGTGGCGAGCAGCGCCGGAATCGCCACATGGCCGGCATCGACCTTACGGTCGGAGACGATCAGAATATTGGCGCCGGATCGAACCGCGTCTTCGGCATCGGCTGCCAGCGAGGCAAGGCGCGCTTCGATCCCGGCCCGGCCCCAGGCGACCGGGTAGCAGATGTCGAGTTCGAAGGAGCGGAACTTGCCTGACGTGTACTTCGAGATGTGACGCAGCTTCTCCATGTCGGTGCAATTCAGCACCGGCTGAGAAACCTCCAGGCGAATCGGCGGATTGATGTCCGTGGTGTTCAGCAGGTTCGGCTTCGGGCCGACGAAGGACACCAGGGACATGACCAGTTCCTCGCGGATCGGGTCGATCGGCGGATTGGTGACCTGGGCGAACAACTGCTTGAAATAAGTGTACAGGGTCTTGTTCTTGTTCGACAGAACCGGCAGGGCTGAATCGGTACCCATCGATCCGGTAGCCTCCTCGCCGTTCTGGATCATCGGCTCGATGATGACCTTGATGTCTTCCTGCGTATAGCCGAAGGCCTGCTGGCGATCGAGCAGTGTCGCCGGGGCAGCCTCGGTCTCTTCCTCAGGCGCCGGAACGGCGTCGAGCTTGATCCGGATCTTCTCGATCCACTCCCGATAGGGCTTGGCCCGGGCCAGCGAATCCTTGAGTTCCTTGTCGTCGATGATGCGCCCCTGGTCCATGTCGATCAGGAACATCTTGCCGGGCTGGAGGCGCCACTTCTTGACGATCTTCTTTTCGGGAATTGGCAGGACTCCGGATTCCGATGCCATGACCACGAAATCATCATCCGTCACCAGATAGCGCGCCGGACGCAGGCCATTGCGGTCGAGCGTGGCGCCGATCTGGCGGCCGTCGGTGAAGGCGACCGCGGCGGGACCGTCCCAGGGCTCCATCATCGCCGCATGGTATTCGTAGAAGGCCCGACGGTTTTCATCCATCAGGGTGTGCTTTTCCCAGGCTTCGGGAATCATGAGCATGACCGCCTGCGCCATCGAATAGCCGCCCATGACGAGCAACTCGAGCGCATTGTCGAACGACGCCGAGTCGGACTGGTCGGGGTAGTGTAGCGGCCAGACCTTGTCGAGGTCCTTGCCGAGGATGGGCGAGGAAATCGCCTGCTCGCGGGCCTTGAACCAGTTGACGTTGCCGCGGAGGGTGTTGATCTCGCCGTTGTGGGCAATGTAGCGGAAGGGATGGGCGAGATCCCAGGTCGGGAAGGTATTGGTCGAGAAGCGCTGGTGCACCAGCGCCAGCGCCGAGACGGCGCGCTTGTCCTGCAGGTCGTGGTAATACACGCCAACCTGATGCGCAAGCAGCAAACCCTTGTAATTGACCGTACGCGCGGAAAATGACGGAACGTAGAATTCCTGACCATGCTTCAGCTTGAGCGACTTGGTGGCATTGGCAGCGCGGCGGCGGATGATGTAGAGCTTGCGCTCGAGCGCGTCGGTGACGAAAACGTCCGGCCCGCGGCCCACGAACACCTGCCTGATCACCGGCTCCTTGGCCTTGACCGTCGGCGACATGGGCATGTCGCGATTGACCGGCACCTCGCGCCAGCCGAGAACGACCTGACCTTCAGCCTTGACCGAACGTTCGATTTCCTCGACACAGGCATGGCGTGAGGCGGCTTCCTGCGGGAGGAAGACCATCCCGACACCGTATTCTCCGGCCGGAGGCAGGATCACCCCCTGCCTGGCCATCTCCTCGCGGTAGAACTGGTCGGGGATCTGGATCAGGATGCCGGCACCGTCGCCCTGTAGCGGATCAGCGCCAACGGCGCCGCGGTGATCCAGATTCTTCAGGATCAACAGGCCCTGCTCGACGATGCCGTGACTCTTCTGTCCCTTGACATGGGCGACAAAGCCGACGCCGCAGGCATCGTGCTCATTGACCGGATCATACAATCCCTGCCGCTCGTATACTGCCGGTTCCATCACACTATTCCTTCAAAACACTCGGTCAAAGAATACAGCCGCCGAAGGCAGAAAAGCCCAACCTCCGTTGCGCCAGGCAGCCTGCAGAAAATTCGGGCAACTTTGGAATATACCGCCAATAGCCTGCTGATTCAAGATGCTGCGATGCACCAACGTGGTTCATCCCGGGACCGGCGGTCCCTCTTCAGGTGCATCGCGCTTCGATTGCGGCGCAAATCATTCCTTCGTCCAGTCCGTCCGCAACTACCGCCAGGCCAATCTCCCTCAACAGGACCAGACGCAGACTGCCGTCGCGGACCTTCTTGTCGTGGCGCATCAATTCGAGATAGCGCGCCGCGCCCAGCGGAGCTCCAAGAGCCGGCAAACCGGCCTGCCGATAGAGCGACTCGATGCGCTGCACCGACGGCTCCGCAAGCCAGCCGAGCCGCTTCGACAGTTCCGCAGCAATAAGCGTGCCGGCAGCGATCGCTTCACCGTGCAGCCATTTGCCGTAGCCGAGGCCTGTCTCGATCGCATGCCCAAAGGTGTGCCCGAGGTTGAGCAAGGCGCGCTCTCCGGTTTCGCGCTCGTCCGCGGAAACGACCTCGGCCTTGTTGGCGCAGGAGCGATGGACGGCGTAGGCCAGCGCCTTTGCGTCCCGCGCCAGCAACTTGTCGAGGTTCGCTTCGAGCCAGGCGAAAAAGTCCGGATCACGAATCAGGCCGTATTTGATGACTTCGGCGAGGCCGGCTTTCAATTCCCGGTCAGGCAGGGTGTCTAGCGTCGAAATATCGGCCAGCACCATCTTGGGCTGGTAAAAGGCGCCGATCATGTTCTTCCCCAGCGGGTGGTTGATTGCAGTCTTGCCGCCGACCGACGAGTCGACCTGGGAAAGCAGCGTCGTCGGGATCTGGATGAAGGGCATGCCCCGCTGGTAGCATGCCGCGGCAAAGCCGCCCATGTCCCCGATGACGCCACCGCCGAGAGCGATCAGCGTGGTGTTGCGCTCGCAGTGACCACCGATCAGCGCGTCGAAAATGAGGTTGAGCGTCTCCCAGGTCTTGTACTTCTCGCCATCGGGGAGGATCACCGGCAAGGCGGAAATTCCCCCCTTTTGCAGCGTCGACCGCAACACATCGAGGTAGAGCGGCGCGATCGTCGCATTGGTGACGACCACGGCCTGCTTCCGGACCAGGTAGGGCGTCAGCAATTCCGGTTGCGACAGCAGTCCGCTGCCGATGTAAATGGGATAGGAACGCTCGGCGAGTTCCACATTCAGGGTCTGGATCATGTCTGGCATTGGTGATGAAATTCCCGGAGCAGGTACTGAACGACGCCGGAGGCGATGAGGTGCGATCCCTCGACGACGAGATGAGCGGCTTCCCGGTACAGAGGGTCGCGGAGGGCGTGAAGTTCCTCAAGTTTGCCCAACGGATCGGGCACGCGCAGCAGCGGGCGATTGCGGTCGTGGCGAGTGCGTTCGAAGAGGATCGCCGGGGGAACGTTCAAATAGACGACCCACCCCGTGTTGTGCAGCCGCACCCGGTTCTCGGGATTCAGCACGACACCGCCGCCTGTGGCGACAACGCTGCCCGAGCCGGAGGTCAGTTCGCTGATCGTCTGTGCTTCACGGCGCCGGAACCCCTCCTCGCCCTCGATTTCGAAGATGGTCGGGATGGATACTCCGGTACGCTCGACGATTTCATGGTCGGAGTCGTGAAACCGCCAGCCGAGCCGCCGGGCAAGCTGCCTGCCGATGGTCGTCTTGCCGGCTCCCATCAGGCCGACGAGGTAGATATTGCTGCAGTTGTTCACGACAGCATTCTAGCCGATGCCTGGAGCGTGCAACAAAAGACAAGGGCCGGCAAAGCCGGCCCTTGAACCTGTCACCCGGACTTTCAGTTGATCTGCAACTTGTCCGAAACGATGCGCGGCGTGATGAAGAAGAGCAGTTCGCGCCGCTGCCCGGCATCGTTCTGGTACTTGAAGAGATAGCCGAAGAAGGGGATGTCGCCGAGCAGCGGAACCTTTTCGGTTACATTTTCCTTCTTGGTGATATAGACGCCACCGATGACGATCGTTCCACCGTTTTCGACAACAACATTGGTCTCGACCGTGGCCGTCTTGATCGGCGGATTGCCGAGAACGGCGCGCGTCCAGTCGGGTTCTTCCTTCTTGACCACCAGTTGCATGCGCACCGTCCCCTCGGGCGTGATCTGTGGCGTCGCTTCCAGCGAGAGCGCCGCGGTCTTGAACGAAACATTCTGGGTTGCCACGCCGCCACCGGTCGCTGTCGTCACGTACGGGATTTCGGTACCGTCCTGGATCTTCGCCTTGACGTTGTTCGCCGTGATGACACGAGGGCTCGAGACTATCTTGCCGAGACCATCCGATTCAAGCGCCGCAAGCTCCAACTGGAGAATTCTCGTGAGAGAGGCGTTGAACAGCGAGAAGGCCAGAGCCCCTCCCCTACCTGCAACATTCACAAATCCGGGCAGGTTCACTCCGGCGGTATTACTGGATGCTTGGGCGCCGGTGCCAAAAGTGGCTTGATAGCTTTGGTTCAAATTCGGGGTATTGCCGGTTGGGGTAACCGGCGCTGGCGTGTAGAGGCCACCGCCGCCATAGACTCCACTGCCCCCGAATTGGCTCGCGCGGGTGCTCAGGAAATTCATACGCACACCAAGGTCCCGGTTGAAGGTATCCTGCGCCTCGACCACGCGCGCCTCGATCATCACCTGACGGGAGCCCGTATCGATCGCCTTGATGAATTTGCGAATCTCCTCGAGCTTGCTCGGGATGTCGTTAACGAAGAGGATGTTGGATTGGGCATCGGCGATCGCATTGCCGCGCTTGCTCAACAGGCGCTGCGACGCGCCGCCCGGGGTGCCGCCGACGCCGCCGGTCCCGGCCAGAAGCTTCGCGACGTCGCCGGCCTTCTGGTAATTCAGCGCAAATTGCTCATGCTGGATCGGCTCCAGTTCGCTGATCTGCTGGCGAGCTTCGAAGTCCAGCTTTTCGCGGGTGGCGATTTCGTCGCGCGGGGCAATCATCATGATGTTGCCCTTCTTGCGCATGTCCAAGCCCTTCTGCTGGAAGATGATGTCGATCACCTGATCGGCCGGAACATCCTTCAGGACGAGGGTCGTCGTGCCGGTCACGGTGTCGCTGATCACCGCATTCAGTCCGAGCTCTTCAGCCATCAGCTTCAACAAGGCGCGGACATCGCCGTTCTGGTAGTTGATGCTGACGCGCGGCCCCTGGTAACCGGTCTTCGTTCCCTGCACCAGCTTGTTCGGGTCCTCGACAATGCGCTTGACCTCGACGACAAACTGATTGTCGCTCTGATAGGCATTGTGCTCCCATAAGCCGTGCGGCGTGATGGTCATCCGGACATTATCGCCAAGCGGCTTGGTTTCGACGGAGGTCACAGGCGTGCCAAAGTCGGTCACGTCGAGCTTGCGCCGCAGGTTTTCCGGAACACTGGTCTTCAGAAAATCGACAATCAGGCTCTTGCCCTGCTGACGGATGTCGATGCCGGTGCCGGCGTCGTTCAGGTCGACGACGATCCGCGCCTCGCCGTCCTTGCCCCGACGGAACGCGATATCCTGAACGGCGTGGCGCTTGCCGACGGAAGTCTCAGCCGTGAACTGCGTTACGCGCTCCGGCAACGAACCCACCGCCGGGATAGGGGCAAGCAGAACATAGAGCGACTTGCCGTCCAGGCGTGTCGTATAGGTCATTCCCCGCGTGAGATTGAGGACGACGCGCGTGCGGCCGCCAACCTCGACGACGTTGGCGCTCTGCAGGTCGCCTTCCTTGAAGGTCACGCTGGTCTTGCCCAACCCATTCGTGGTTGAGGGAAAGTCAAAAGCTATCTTGGCGGGCTTCGCCACGCTGAATCCCGTAGGTGGCGTGGCAAGCGGTTCCTTCAAATCGATTTTCACGGCCACGTTGTCGCCCTGCGGTGCGGCAACGATCGCCTCGATCGTGTTGGAGACAGCGGTTTGCGCCGACACCGGCCCGGCCAAGGCAAGGCAGGTCGCCGCAATAGCGGCTATCGCGTACTTGATGACTTTCATTTCTTACTTCCCTCCTTGGCCTGCAGATACAAGGAACTGGTGCGTTCGCTCCAGTCACCCGCAGAATCCTGAATCAATTCACGCATCACGACTTCCTTGTCGGTAATCTGCGTAACCATACCGAAATCGAGACCGAGATAGTCACCCACCTTGACCTGTTTGACCTTGTCTTCAACCTGAATGACCGCAATCGGACGGCGGTTGATATTCAGATATCCGATCATCTTCAGCGACTCGACCGGATATTTTTCGAGCAGGCTGTTGCGCAGATCACGCGCCTCGAAGTCAGGCTGGAAAACCCCCGCCTTTCCGGAGCCCTGCTTGTTCTTGTTCTCCGGTTCGATCTTGCTTGCCTTGAACGGATCCAGCAGGCCTTCGACTTCGTAGGGCACCGCCTGGTAAGGCTTGACCTCGGGCAACTTGGGGATATTGCCGCGCATATCCTTGGTATTGTCGGCCATCCACCGCTTGAGGTCGTCGTGATCGCCACCCGAACAGGCTCCCAGTACCCCGCAGAGTGCGACGAGCATTAGTCGCTTCACTTCTTCGCTCCTTGCGTTGCCTTCTTCTGTTTCGCAACCTCTTCTTCGTCCAGATAGCGGAAGGTCTTGGTTGTCGCATCCAGCGAAAGCGTGTTGTCCTTGGACGGCGCGATCGCTATGTTATTCAGCGTCACGATTCGTGGCAGTTTCGCTATATCGGCGGCGAACGCCCCAAAATCGTGGTAACCGCCGTTGATCTTCACGGCAATCGGCAATTCCGCGTAGAAGTCCTTCACCTGTTCGGCTCCGGGCCGGAAAAGATCGAACTGGAGGCCACGTCCAAGGCCAGCCTGGTTTACCTCGATCAGCAAGGCCTCGACTTCCGACTTGTTGGGAAGTTGCTTGAGTAGCGCCCCGAACGAGCGGTCGATTTCAGCCAGTTGCTCGATGTAGAGGTCGAGATTGACGGCCTGCTTCTTTTTTTCGAGGTACTGCTGTTTCAGCGTTGCCTCTTCCTTCTGCTTAACGTCCAGCTCGGCGAGCTGATCGCTCCAGAGGAACCACCAGCCAGCAAGAACCAGCACTGCAAAGATGGCCAGTAGAACGGCCCTCTTGGGTAACGGTGGCCAAGCGCCCGGATCGTTCGGATTCAGGTCACGGAACTCGTCGGCGATTGCCTGAAAGTCTATCTTGGGGAGCGAAGCGGACTTGGCTTTCATTTCTTGCCCTCCCCGACAGGCGGCTGAGTGCGGGTCAGCATGAAGTTCATTGCGAACTCGTTGCTGCGGCGCCCGTTCAGAACGACTGCCTTTACTTCGATCAGTTGCGGATTCTCCAGCCAGGGTGACGCTTCGAGATTACGCATCAGTGCCGACACGCGCGCGTTGGATTGGGCGTAACCGGTGATACTTACCTTGGCCCCGTCCTGTTTCAGGGACTTGAGATATACCCCCTCGGGAACCTGCTTGACCAGTTCGCTCAGCAGATAAACCGTTTCGCTGCGGTCGCGCTGCAAATCCTCGATGACCTGCTTGCGCGCCAGCAGGGCCTGGGTCTTTTCCTTCAGCAGCTTGATCTCGGCGAGCTGCTTGTCGAGAACGGCGATTTCGGCCTTCAGGAAGGCGTTGGCAGAGTCCTGGCTGGCGATATACCCGTTGATGATCGTGTATCCGAGAAAGACAACCAGTCCGGCAAGGCAGATTGCCGCGCCAACCATCAAATAAAAATGCTGGCGCTTTGCCTTGCGGGCTTCTTCCCGGTGGGGGAGGAGGTTGATTCTGATCATGATGGGTCAAACCTCCGCAGCGCCAGACCGCACGCCACCATCAGCGACGAGGCATCGGCAAGCAGGCTCTTGGCCCGGACATGAGTCGAAAGCACCATGTTGGCAAACGGATTCGCAATCAGCGTACTGACCTGCGTGCGCGTCGCAACAACCTCGTCGATACCTGGAATCACCGCACAACCGCCAGCCAGAACGATGGTGTCGACATGATTGAACTGGGTCGAGGTGAAGAAGAACTGGAGAGCGCGAGAAACCTCGAGCGCCAGATTGTCCATGAAGGGGCTAAGCAGTTCCCCTTCGTATCCCTCGGGAAGACTGCCCGAACGCTTCGCGGCTTCCGCTTCCTCATAATTCATCCCGTAATGCCGGGCGATGTCCTGGGTCAGTTGCGCGCCACCGAACGCCTGCTCGCGCGCATACACCTGCTGGCCATTGCGCAGCACCGTCAGGCTCATCATGCTGGAACCGGCATCTACCAGCGCGATAATCATGTTCTTGCCGCTGCCGGGCAACTGCTTTTCGATCAGCTCGAACGCCGAGAGCGCGGCTTGTGTTTCCACATCGACCACCACCGCCGTCAGGCCGGAAGCGTCGGCAACCGCAACGCGGTCCTCCACCCGTTCCTTCTTGGAAGCGGCGATGAAGACCTCGAGTTCATCGGGTGCCGACGGCGCCGGCCCGATCACCTGGAAGTCGAGATTCACTTCGTCGATGGCGAACGGGATGTACTGATTGGCCTCGGACTCAACCTGGATTTCAAGCTGATCCTCACGCAATCCGGCGGGCACGATGATCTTCTTGGTGATCACCGCCGATGAGGGCAGCGCCATCGCGACATTGCGCGTCGATGTGCCAAGCCGCTTCCAAGCCCGCTTGACGGCGTCAACGACGCCGTCCATGTTGGCGATATTGCCATCGGAAACCGCATCCTTCGGCAGCACCTCTACGGTGTAGCGCTCGACACGGTAACCCTCCTTCCCGTTGGCAACCAATTCGACCAGCTTGACCGCTGAGGAACTGATGTCGAGCCCCAGCAGGGGACGCGCCTTGGGATTTAAAAACGCTGAGATATCGAAGCGCACCAGACCCCCAAAAAGTCCTTACAAAATGCGAAGTTAGCCAAATAACCAATAATTCTCTTCAGATGCTAACAACAGGCACACGGCATGTAAAGCGTTTTCACGGGGTGTTTCAGGTAGGGCGTATAATCCGCGCAACGCCACTCAGACCACTCAGAAACTTGCGCTCCCTTCCTCTGGCTGTCCAAATTGCGTTCTTCCCGCTACTCATGCTGCTCGGGCTGGCGGCGATCGGCATCGCGTTGGCGATGATCATCCTCGCTCTCGCGTATCCGAATCTTCCGTCGCTTGAGGTACTCACGGACTACCGGCCCAAAATTCCGCTGCGCGTCTATACCGCCGACGGCTACCTGATCGGCGAATTCGGCGAAGAACGGAGATCGCTCGTAACCATCCATGACGTCCCCGATGTCATGAAACAGGCAATCCTCGCGGCGGAGGACGATCGCTTCTACCAGCATGGCGGCGTCGACTACATCGGCATCCTTCGCGCCGCCGGCGCCAACCTGACCGGCGGCGGCAAGCGGCAAGGGGCATCGACCATTACGCAGCAGGTCGCGAAGAATTTCTTTCTGTCCGGGGAAAAGACCTATACCCGCAAGTTCTACGAGGCGCTTCTGTCGTTCAAGATCGAGAACAACCTGAGCAAGGACCAGATCCTCGAGCTCTATGTGAACCAGATATTCCTCGGCCAGCGCGCCTACGGCTTCGCCGCGGCCTCCCAGATCTACTACGGCAAGCCCCTGAAGGACATCACGCTTGCCGAAGCGGCCATGCTGGCCGGCTTGCCCAAGGCGCCGTCCGCCTACAATCCTATCGCCAACCCCAAGCGTGCCAAGATGCGGCAGCAATACGTGCTGCGGCGAATGCGCGACGTTGGCTACATCGGTGACGCGCAGTATGAGTCGGCGTTGCACGAGCCCCTTGTGGTCAAGCGCGAGTTGGCCGATTACGCGGTCCACGCCGAGCATGTCGCTGAAATGGCGCGGCAGATAGCCGCCGAGCGCTTTCCCGAAGAAGTCTATTCACGTGGCCTCAAGGTCTATACGACCCTGATCAAGGCCGAACAGGAAGCCGCTTACACCAGCCTGCGTCGCGGCGTCATGGATTATGACCGCCGCCACGGCTACCGGGGGGCCGAATCGTATCTCGACATGAAGGACTTTGCCGGCGATCAGGACGAAGCAATCGACGAGGCGCTCCAGGACATTTCCGATGCCGGCGATCTGGTGCCTGCCCTGGTGCTTGCGGCGGACGCGAAACAGATTCGCGCCTACCGCAAGGGGGGCGAGGTGGTCACCCTCGCCGGCGATGCGATGAAGTTCGCCGCACGCATGCTCGACGACAAGGCGCCGCCCAACAAGCGCATCAGGCGCGGGGCGATCATCCGCCTGCAGAAGGACGACAGGGGCGCTTGGCAGATCAGTCAGCTCCCCGAAGTGGAATCCGCGTTCGTCGCCGTCGACCCGAAGGACGGGGCGATTCGTGCCCTGGTAGGCGGCTTCGACTTCAATCGCAACAAGTTCAACCACGTCACCCAGGCCTGGCGCCAGCCCGGTTCCAGTTTCAAGCCGTTCATCTACTCGGCCGCGCTCGAGAAGGGCTTCAATCCGGGCACGGTCATCAATGACGAGCCCATCGTCATTTCCGCGAGCCAGACCGGCTCGCAGGCCTGGGAGCCGCATAACTACGACGGCAGGTACGAAGGGCCGATGAAGATGCGCACGGCGCTGGCCAAGTCGAAGAACATGGTGTCGATCCGCATCCTGCAAAGCATCGGCACGCGTTACGCACAGGACTTCGCCACCCGCTTCGGCTTCGACGCGGCAAGACACCCGCCCTACCTGACCATGGCGCTTGGCGCGGGTTCGGTGACACCCTGGCAAATGGTCACCGCCTACTCCGTGTTCGCCAACGGCGGCTACCGGATCAGTCCCTATGTCGTCAACGAAATCCGCAACGAGAAAAACCAGCTACTGGCTCAGGCGGCGCCTGTGCCGGCCGGCGAAGGAACGCTGCACGCGATCGATCCCAGAAACGCTTTCATCATGGACAGCATGCTGCGCGACGTGACGATCTACGGCACCGGCGCCAAGGCTTCAGTGGCGCTCAAGCGGCAGGATCTGGCGGGCAAGACCGGAACCACCAACGAATATGTCGATGCCTGGTTCTGCGGCTATCAGATGACGGTTTCCGCCTGCGCCTGGGTCGGGTTCGACCAGCCAAGGAAACTCGGTGACAAGGAAACCGGCGGCGCCGCCGCATTGCCGATCTGGATCGGCTACATGGGCCGCGCGCTCAAGAATGTCACGGTCCAGACACCGGAAGCGCCGGAGGGGCTGGTCGCCTTCGGCAGCGGCCGTGACCGGGCCTACATTTACGCCGAAAACGTCCGCCCCGAAGCGCCGCCGGAAGACGCTGCCGACGACACAACACCGCCCCAGCCCGACCTGAGCAAACCGCCCAGCGACTGATCAGCAGAGCCTGACCGCTTCGCCGGCCTGCTGGCTGGCGAGAGCCGACAGCTTTTCCAGCAGATCGGCTCCGTCGCGGGTGTCGCGCCAGCCCACACCATCCCAGCGGAAGTGAAACCCCCCGGCACGCGCCGCAACCCAGATCTCGCGGGCGGCGGCATGGCGATTGACGACGATCTTGCTGGCATCGGCAAACTCGATTTCGAGAACCCCGCCGGCAGCCAGGTCGAAGTCGATGGCGGCGTCGCTCGCATCCAGTGCCGCCTCGATCCGGGTCAGAATCCGGTCGGCCTGGGCATTGAATTCCTTATCATCCATCGTGTGCTAACATCCCTTCCTTTACTGACTGGTTCGTCATTAATGTCCAGAATCGTTGCCGTGCTCCTGCCGTTCTGCTTCGCCGGTTGCGGGCTGAAAGGCCCCTTGGTGCTACCGCCCGGCCCGCCCCCCCCACCCATCCTCGACACCCTGAAATCGCCGACGCCGCCGGTGGATGTTAGCACGGACCAGAAGACCACCACCCCATGAACCAGTTCGCTGTAAGAAACGGCGTCCTGCACGCCGAATCCGTCGCCCTGCCCGAAGTTGCAGCGCGCTTTGGCACTCCCGCTTACGTCTACTCGCGCGCTTCGCTCGAGTCCGCACTGCAGGAATTCCTCGACGTGCTCAATGGCCATCCGGCAGGCCAGGGAGCGCTCGTCTGCTACGCGGCCAAGGCCAATTCGAACCTCGCCATTCTCAACCTGTTCGCCCGCATGGGCGCCGGTTTCGACATCGTTTCCGGCGGCGAATTGCAGCGCGTGCTGGCGACCGGCGCCGACCCACGCAAGGTTGTCTTCTCGGGGGTTGGCAAGACGGTGGCCGAGATGAAACAGGGGCTCGACGCCGGCATCCTTTGCTTCAACATCGAATCGCCCGCCGAACTGGAGCGACTGAACGAAGTGGCCGGCCAGTGCGGCAAGCGCGCGCCGGTCAGTCTCCGCGTCAATCCCGATGTCGACCCGAAGACCCACCCCTATATCTCGACCGGCCTCAAGGAAGCCAAATTCGGCGTCGCCTACGACGACGCGCTCGCCCTCTACCGGCGCGCAGCCGCGCTGCCGCACATCGAGGTGGCCGGCATCGACTGCCACATCGGCTCGCAACTGCTCGACCCGTCGCCCTTCGTCGAGGCGCTCGACCGCATTTTGGCCCTTGTGGACCAGTTGACCGCAGCAGGCATCCGCATCCACCACATCGACCTCGGTGGCGGCCTCGGCATCAAGTACCAGGACGACCAGGTGCAGCCGACGGTCGCTTCCTACCTCAACCCGCTGCTCGACAAGCTGGCCGGGCGCGGCCTCAAGGTCGTGCTCGAACCGGGTCGCCGCCTGGTCGGCAACGCCGGCCTGCTGCTGACCCGAGTCGAATTCCTGAAGCCGGGGGAGGGCAAAAATTTCGCCATTGTCGACGCGGCGATGAACGACCTGATGCGCCCGGCGCTTTACGAAGCCTGGCACGACATCCTGCCGGTGACGCCGCACGCCGGCGAAACCCGCGTCTACGACGTGGTCGGCCCGGTCTGCGAAACCGGCGACTTCCTCGGCCTGGCGCGCCCGCTGTGCCTCGCGGCCGGCGATCTGCTGGCAGTCATGTCGGCCGGCGCCTACGGCATGGCGATGGCCTCCAATTACAACACGCGGCCGCGCGCGGTCGAGGTCATGGTCGATGGCGATCAGGTACACGTGATCCGGCGCCGCGAAACGGTCGCCGAACTCTACGCCGGCGAACAGCTCCTGCCGGCATGAAGCGCGGCGCCCTGCTGCTCGCGGCCGCCCTGCTGGCCGCCGCCTGCGGCGAGAAACCGGCCGAGAAAAAGGGCGCGCCGCCGACCCTGATCACGACCACCCTGGCGCAGGTCATGCCGCTGGAGATCGGCGAGCGGACGCTGGGCACGCTGGAAGCGGTCAACGACCCGAAGATCGGCGCCGAAATCGCCGGCAAGGTCGTCAAGGTCACCGCCCGCACCGGTGAAACGGTCGTCAAGGGACAGTTGCTCGCGCAGATCGACCCGACCGACGCCGGGCATCAGGTCAATGCCGACAGCGGCGAAGTCGCCCGTCTCGAAGCCCTGTTGCTCCAGCAGGAACGGGTGCTGGCCCGACAGAGCGAACTGGTGCAGAAGAATTTCATCTCGAAGAACGCCCTCGACGAGGCCACCGCCCAGCGCGACGCGCTGAAGAACCAGCTGGCCAGCGCCCGGGCCCGTGCCAGCCTGTCGCGCAACGCTCTCGACAAGACGCGCGTCGTCGCTCCCCTGGCCGGAATCATCGAAACCCAGGTGGTCGCCCCCGGCGACTACGTCAAGGTCGGCGACCCGCTGTTCCGGATGGTCTCCAACGCCCGCCTGCGCGCCAACCTGCCGTTCCCGGAAAGCGCCGCGACGCGCCTCAAGATCGGCCAGCCGGTGCGCCTCTCCAGCCCCCTGTCGCCCGGGGAAGCCATCTCGGCGGTCGTCGAGGACATCCGCCCGACCGTCGGCGACGGCAACCGCGCGCTCGAAGTCATCGCCCGGCTCGACAATCCCGGCCCGCTGAAGGGCGGCGGCTCGGTCGATGCCGTCGTCGTCACCGGACTGCGCGAACGCGCCGTGGTGGTGCCGGAACAGACAGTGGTGCTGCGCCCAGCCGGCAAGGTCGTCTACCTGATCGCCGACGGCAAGGCCAAGCAGCAGATCGTCGACGTCGGCAGCAAGCAGCGCGGGCTGGTTGAAATCACCAGCGGGCTGCAGGGCGGCGAGATCGTGGCGCTCGACGGCGCCGGCTTCCTCACCGACGGTGCCATGGTCAACGTCAAGGAAACGCCGAAAACCGCCGCCCAGCCGGCCGCCGCGAAACCGCAATGACCCTGCCCGAGCTGTCGATCAAGCGCCACGTGCTGGCGTGGATGCTGAGCGCGGTGCTCGTGCTGTTCGGCGTCATCAGCTTCGACCGGATCGGCATGGACCGCTATCCGTACATCGAATTCCCGGTCGTCTCGATCACCACGACCTTGAAGGGCGCCAACCCGGACATCGTCGACGCCTCGCTGACCAACATCATCGAAAGCTCGGTCAATTCGACGCCGGGCATCGAGCACATCCAGTCCACGTCGTCGCCCGGCGTCTCGGTGATCGCCATCACCTTCAACCTCGAAAAGAAGATCGACGTCGCCTTCAACGAGGTCCAGGCCAAGGTCAACCAGGTGCTGCGCCGCCTGCCCAGGGACGCCGATCCGCCGGTCGTCGCCAAGGTCGAGACCAACGCCCAGCCGATCATGTGGCTGGCCCTGCAGGGCGACCGCACGCAGCAGCAGTTAAATCAATACGCCATCAACGTCCTGAAGAAGCGCCTGGAAACCATCGACGGCGTCGGCGAAGTGCGCCTCGGCGGACGCCGCGACCGCACCATCCGCGCCGAGCTGTGGCCGGCGCGCATGGCGGCGGTCGGCGTCACCGCGCAGGACATCAATGACGCCTTCGCCCGCGAGCACGTGCAGATGGCCGGCGGTTTCGTGGTCGGCGAGAAGACCGAAAGCCTGGTCAAGCTCGACCTCGAATTCCACTCGATCGACGCCCTGCAACAGATGGTGATCGGCTGGAAATCCGGCGCGCCGATCCGCCTGCAGGATGTCGCCGAAGTCATCGACGGCCTCACCGACAACCGCCAGCTCGCCCGCTTCAACGGCGAGACGACGATCGGCCTCGGCATCGTCAAGGTGACCAACACCAACACCGTGGCCATCGTCGACAAGGTCAAGGACAAGCTGGAAAACGAGTTGCGCCCGCAGTTGCCGCCGGGCCTGCAACTGCATGTCGTGTCGAACGATGCGGTGTTCATCCTCGAAATCGTCAATGCGCTGAAGGAGCACCTGGTCGAAGGCACGCTGCTCGCTGCGCTGGTCGTCTGGCTCTTCCTGCAGTCGGTGCGGGCGACGATCATCGTCGCGCTGGCCATTCCGGTGTCGCTGATGGGCGCCATCGCCGTCATCTATTTCTTCGGCTACACGCTCAATTCGCTGACCCTGCTCGGCCTGCTGCTGCTGATCGGCGTCGTCGTCGATGACGCCATCGTCGTCCTCGAAAACATCTTCCGCCACCGCGAGGAACTCGACGCCGACCCGCTGTCTGCCGCGGTCAACGGCTCAAATGAGGTCGTTTTCGCGGTCATCGCGGCAACGCTGGCGCTGGTTTCGATCTTCGCCCCGGTCATTTTCATGAGCGGCATCATCGGCCAGTTCTTCCGCTCCTTCGCCGTCGTCGTCACCTTCGGCGTGCTGGTCTCGCTGTTCGTTTCGTTGACCCTGACGCCGATGCTCTGCTCGCGCTTCCTGACCATGCGCGAACACGGCCAGCAGCACAGCCGCTTTCAGGTCGCCATCGAGCACGGCTTCCTGCGCCTCGACGCCTTCTACCGCCGCCTGCTCGCCCGCGCCCTGGCGCATCGCTGGAAGGTCGTGGTGCTGACGCTGCTGACGGTGGCCTCCAGCGCCTTCTTCTTTGCCGGCGTCGGCAAGACCTTCACCCCGGACCAGGACGAGGGCCGCTTCCTCGTCTATCTGCGCACCCCGCTCGGCTCGTCGATCGACTACACCGACTCGCGTCTGAGAATGGTCGAGGAAGCCTTGCGCCAGCACCCGGAAATCGTCACCGAATTTGCGCTGATCGGCCTCGGCAGCGCCGGGCAGGTGAACCAGGGCACGGTGGTGGCGCGCATGGCACCGCGCAACGAGCGCCAAATCAGCCAGCAGGAAATCCTGCCCATCCTGCGCAAGGAACTCGCCGACATCCCCGGCGCCCGCATCTTCGCCGCGCCGTATCCGATGGTCCAGGGCCAGCGCGGCGAGCCGCTGCAATTCGTGCTGAGCGGCGAAAACCTCGCCGAGGTGGGCCGCCTCGGCCGCGAACTGCAGGGCAAACTGGCTGCCGAGCCCGGCCTCGGCGGGCGCATCGACAGCGACCTCCAGCTCGACCTGCCGCAACTCGTCTTCTCGCCCGACCGTCTGCGCATCGCCTCCTCCGGCTTGACCACTGCCGATGTCGCGCTGGCCATCAACATGCTGACCGGCGGTGTCGACATCGCCAAGTACAACGATGAACCGGGCGACGGCCAGCGCTACGACATCCGCGTCAAGGGCCGCGAAGGCGAATTCACGCAGCCGGCCGACCTCGGCAAGATTTACCTGCGCAACAAGACCGGGCAGCTGGTCCGGCTCGATTCGGTCGCCAGTTTCAAGGAAACGCTCGGCCCTGCCGTCATCGGCCGCTTCGACCTGCAATACGCCGCCACCTTCTTCGCTACGCCGACCATCCCGCTCGGCGAGGCGGTGCAAAAAGTACGTTCGTTCGCCGACGACCTGCCGCCCGGCTACCAGATCAAGCTGATCGGCCAGGCCGAGGAATTCGCCAAGACCACCAAGTACATGACCTTCGCCTTCGTACTGGCGATGGTGCTGCTCTACATGGTGCTGGCCAGCCAGTTCGACTCCTTCCTGCAGCCGCTGATCGTCATGCTCGCCCAGCCGCTCGCCATCATCGGCGGCGTCGCCGCGCTGTGGGCGACCGGGCAGACGCTCAACATCTACTCGATGATCGGCCTCGTGCTGCTGATCGGGCTGGTCGCCAAGAATTCGATCCTGCTCGTCGACCTGACCAACCAGCGCCGCGAAGGCGGCATGGGCATCGACGACGCGCTGAACGACGCCTGCCCGATCCGCATGCGCCCGGTGCTGATGACCTCGGCCACCGTCATCCTCGCCCTCGCCCCCGCCGCCCTCGGCTTCGGCGCCGGCGCCGAGACCAACCAGCCGCTGTCGATCGCCGTCATCGGCGGCATGATCTCGTCGACGCTACTGACGCTGGTCGTCGTTCCCGCCGTCTATTCGCTGGTAGAGAACCGGCTGGCACGGCGGCACGCCACTTGACGCTCCATCAACGAATCCTGATCTTCACTCGGGGCCGCCATGTCCGGCGGGGAACTGACCTATAATTTTCGATTCGGCCCCCGGTGAGGGAGCCAGGATGAACACCCCCCAACCCGAGGAGATGAACCGATGAAGCCTTCGACCCTGCTTGTCGCCTGCGGCCTGCTGGCCACCGCCGGCACCGCCGGCGCCGCGGACCCGAACCTCGCGCGCAGCCTCGCCGCGACCTGCGCCAACTGCCACGGCACCAACGGCCACGCCGTGCCGGGCGCCGGCATGGATGCCCTGGCCGGCGAGGACAAGGCGCGCACGCTGGCCAAGCTCGCCGATTTCAAGAACGGCAACAAACCGGCGACGATCATGCACCAGATCGCCAAGGGCTACAGCGACGAGCAACTCGAGCTGATCGCGGCCTATTTCGCCGCGCAGAAGAAGTGAGGGGGGCCGGAACATGCTGATGAATCGACGCGACTTCCTCAAGGCCGGCACCGCAGCCGGCACGCTTGCCTCCCTCTACGGCTGCGCGGGCGGCAGCAAGCCGACCGGGCACGTGGTCGTGGTCGGCGGCGGCTTCGGCGGCGCCACCGCGGCAAAGTACCTGCGCATGTGGAGCGAGGGCGGCGTCCAGGTCACCCTGGTCGAGCGCAATCCGGTCTTCATTTCGTGCCCGATCTCCAACCTGGTGATCGGCGGCACGCAGAAGATGGAAGACATCACGATCAGCTACGACGGCCTCAGGAGCAAGTGGGGCGTGCGCGTCATCCAGGACGACGTCGTCGCGGTCGACCCGGTCAAGCGGGCCGTTTCCCTGAAGGCCGGCGGCAGCCTCGCCTATGACCGGCTGGTGCTGTCGCCGGGGATCGACTTCCTGTGGGAGCAGATTCCGGCCCTCGCCTCCGCCGATGCCCAAGGCAGGATCCTGCACGCATGGAAGGCCGGCCCGCAGACCGTCGCCCTGCGCAGGCAGCTGGAGGACATGAAGGACGGCGGCGTCTACGTGATCTCGGTGCCGAAGGCGCCCTACCGCTGCCCGCCCGGCCCCTACGAGCGCGCAAGCCTGGTCGCCGCCTACTTCAAGCGGTTCAAGCCGAAATCCAAGGTCATCGTCCTCGACGCCAACGAGGAGCTCGTTTCCAAGAAGGGCCTCTTCGTGAAGGCCTGGGACGATCTCTACAAGGGCACCCTCGAATACCGCCCGAACAGCGAAGTCAAGGATGTCGACGTCGCCAGCCGCACCGCGGTGCTGGAATTCGACAAGGTCCGCGCCGATGCCCTAAACGTCATCCCGCCGCAGCGCGCCGGCGACATTGCCGCGAAGTCCGGGCTCAAGCTGATCAACAACCGCTGGGTCGACATCAACTGGCTGAGCATGGAAGCCAACGGCGCGGCGGGCGTGCACGTCATCGGGGACGCCATCTTCCCTGCCCCGACCATGCCCAAGTCCGGTCACATGGCCAACCAGCATGCGAAGCTGGCCGCCGCCGCCATCCTCAACCAGCTCGCGGGCCAGGAACCCAACCCCGATCCGCTGGTGATGAACACCTGCTACAGCTTCGTCGACACCAGGAACGCGATCCACGTGGCGTCGGTTCATCGTTACGACCCGGCGACCAAGGTCGTCCAGCCGGTCAAGGGCGCCGGCGGCGTCTCGGCGGCGCGCAACGAGCTCGAGGGCAAGTTCGCCATCGCCTGGGCGAGGAACATCTGGGCCGACATGCTGGCCTGACGCCTGCTGCCCGGGATGGCACGAGGGCCGCGGATGCGGCCCTTTTTCATTGCGCCCGGGAATTCAGTCGAGCGTCGCGATGAACTCGGCGGCGGCGTGGGCATCGCCGCCGCCCAGCTTGGCTGCGACCACATGCATCGCCGCATTGCCGGCGGTCACCGGCCGCTGCTCGAAATGCCTGAGCTGGCCGGCGAGCCAGGGAAACAGCGGGCTCGCGGATTCGCCATCGGCGCCGTGACAGATCGCGCAGCGCCCGGCGGCGATTTCCTTTCCCCGCAGGATGTCGCCACCATCGGCCGTAGCGGCGGCCACCGACCACAGCACCACCGTCAAGGCGAGGCGACGGGCACTCGCCCGCCTTGTGAAAATTGCCCGTGCGGCGACGTCGACCGCAGCCCTCACCGCAGCACCAGCGCGAGCGCCAGCGGCAGGAAGATCAGCGCCCCGAGGTTGCCGATCAGCACGATCGAGGCGACGCGCTGCGGCTCCTGCTTGTAGCGTTCGGCAAAGAGGAAGTTGAGCACGGCCGGCGGCAGCGCGCCGAAGACGAGCAGCATCGCCGCATCCCGCCCCTGCAGCCCGAGCAACTGGATCACCCCCCAGGCGATCACCATGCCGGCCAGCGGGCGCAGCAGCGCGGCACCGACCGGCAGCTTCCAGTCGCGGAAGGAAACGTCGGTCATGCGCACGCCGAGCGAAAAGAGCAGCAGCGGCACCGAGACGTCGCCGAGCATCTTGATCGCAATCAGCAACGGCTGCCAGATGGGTATCTTGAACATTGCCACGGTCAACCCGGCAATTGCGGCAAATACCACCGGCACGCGCCATAGGGTCAGCAGTCGCGCCGTCGGGTCGAGCAGACGGGCGCCGAATGTGAAGTGCAGGGTGTTCTCGACCATGAACAGGATCACCGCCGCCGCCAGCGCCTCCTCGCCCCACGCCAGCACGGCGAGCGGCAGGCCGATGTTGCCCGAATTGTTGAACAGCATCGGCGGCACCAGCGTCTTCGGGTGGATGCCGACCAGGCGCGACAGCGTCCAGGCAAGCAGCCCGCAAGTGCCGATGACGATCAACCCGCCCAGCGCCAGCGGCGCGTAGGCGGCAAGGTCGAACGACTTGCCGGCCATCGCCGCGAAGACCAGCGCCGGCACGAAGACGTCCATGTTCAGGCGGTTGGCGACCGCCATCCCCGGCTTGTGCTTGCGCCCGTAGAAGTAGCCGGCGGCGACGATCCCGAAGATCGGGAAAAGGATGCCCGGCAGACGAAAGGCGAGGTCTTCGCCGCTCACAACACGTAGCGCGATAGATCCTCGTCTGCCGCCAGATCTCCCAGCCGCTGATTGACGTAGTCGGCGTCGATGGCGACCGCTTCCAGGCCGGCCTTGCCGGCATCGAAGGAAACCTCCTCGAGCAGCTTTTCCATGACCGTGTGCAGACGGCGGGCGCCGATGTTCTCGGTCTTCTCGTTGACCTGGAAGGCGATTTCGGCGAGCCGCCTGATGCCGCCCGCGGCGAACTCAAGGCGCACGCCCTCGGTTTCGAGCAGGGCCTCGTACTGCCTTGTGAGACAGGCGTCGGTCTGGGTCAGGATCGATTCGAAGTCGCTGACCGCCAGCGAATCGAGCTCGACACGGATCGGAAAGCGACCCTGGAGTTCGGGGATGAGGTCGGACGGCTTCGCCAGATGAAACGCGCCGGAGGCGATGAACAGGATGTGGTCGGTCTTGATCATGCCATACTTGGTCGACACCGTGGTGCCCTCGACCAGCGGCAGCAGGTCGCGCTGCACGCCCTGGCGCGAGACGTCGGCGCCCTGCATTTCCGAACGGCTGGCGATCTTGTCGAGTTCGTCGAGAAAGACGATGCCGTTCTGCTCGACCGCCCTGACCGCCTCGAGCTTGACTTCCTCGTCATTGACCAGGCGCGCAGCCTCCTCGTCGGTGAGCAGCTTCAGCGCTTCCTTGATCTTCAGCTTGCGCGACTTCTTCTTGCCGCCGCCGAGGTTCTGGAACATGCCCTGGATCTGCTGCGTCAACTCTTCCATGCCGGGCGGCGCAAAGATCTCGGCCTGCATTCCCGGAGATGCGACTTCGACCTCGATCTCCTTGTCGTCGAGTTCGCCCTCGCGCAACTTCTTGCGGAATTTCTGGCGGGTGGCGCTGTCGGTTGCGGTCGACTCGGAATTTTCGGCAAAAAAGCCGGGGCCGCGCGCCGGCGGCAGCAGGATATCGAGGACGCGCTCCTCGGCGGCATCCTCGGCGCGGCCGCGCATCTGCTTCATCGCCCGCTCGCGCTGCGACTTGATGGCCATGTCGACCAGATCGCGAATGATCGTCTCGACATCGCGCCCGACATAACCGACCTCGGTGAATTTGGTCGCCTCGATCTTGATGAACGGGGCGTCGGCGAGCCGCGCCAGGCGGCGGGCGATCTCGGTCTTGCCGACGCCGGTCGGGCCGATCATCAGGATGTTCTTCGGGGTGATTTCCTGGCGCAGCGGCTCGGCGACCTGCGCCCGCCGCCAGCGGTTGCGCAGGGCGATGGCGACCGCCTTCTTGGCGTTCTTCTGGCCGACGATGTGCTTGTCCAGTTCGTGGACGATTTCCTGCGGGGTCATCCCGGCGCCGCCGCTCATTCCAGCACCTCGATCGTGAAATTGCGGTTGGTATAGATGCAGATGTCGCCGGCGATTTCCAGCGACTTGGTGACGATTTCGGACGGCGCCAGCGCCGAATTTTCCAGCAGGGCGCGCGCCGCGCTCTGCGCATACGCCCCCCCGGAACCGATGGCGACGATGCCCTGCTCCGGTTCGAGGACGTCGCCGTTGCCGGTGATGATCAGCGACACCTCGCGGTCAGCCACCGACAGCATCGCCTCGAGGCGGCGCAGGGCGCGGTCCGAGCGCCAGTCCTTGGCCAGTTCGACCGCCGAGCGCAGCAGGTTGCCCTGATGCTTTTCCAGCTTCGCCTCGAAGCGCTCGAACAGCGTGAAGGCGTCGGCGGTGCCGCCGGCGAACCCGGCGAGGATGCGCCCCTGGTAAAGCCGCCGCACTTTGCGGGCCGTGGCCTTGATGACGATATTGCCGAGCGTGACCTGCCCGTCGCCGCCCATGGCGACCGAACCGCCGCGGCGCACCGACAGGATCGTCGTGCCGTGATATTGCTCCATGTTTCTTCCTGATCTTAGGACTTGGGGACGATGATGCGGGCGAACTTGTTGAGGCCGACCACGGCCATCAGTTCCGCCACCAGGTGATTCGGGCTGCGGATGATCACTTCCTTGCCGCTGGCCTTGAAGGGCGACAGGCGATTGACCAGTTGCCCGGCGGAAAAGAAGTCGAGCCGGCGTACGCCCGAGAAGTCGAGAACGACGTGCTCCTGAAGGTTGAGGACGGCGATCAGGTCGTCGAAGCGGCTGTTCCTGATCTCGCCGCTCAGGTAATGCGCATTGTCGGTGCGCTTGGCCGGCTTCGCCGCGGGGAGGGTCGGCGCCGGGGCGGCTTCCCACGACGGCGGCGAACGTTCGAAGGTGACCGCGAAGTCAATCGCGCACTGCTCGAAGTCTTCCTGCGTCCCGCAGCGCTGCAGCAGTTCCAGCAACAGCAGCCAGGTCCGGATATTCCGCGCCTCGCCCGGCGTCAGGCGGCCGCGCAGGCGCGGCATGATGCCCTCGACCTGGTCGAGGACGATCACCGCGCCTTGGCGGCGGGCGCTCATCAGCAGGTCGGCGAGGCGGCCGGCAAATTCATCGTCGCAGCCAAGCAGCCTGCTGCAATCCACCCGCAGCGGCCGCTTGTCCCTGAGCGCATCGGCCAGCGGCGCCAGCACACTGATATTGTCCGCGGTGAGCAAGCCTTGCAGGTCGCAAGCCGCGACGGCTGCTCCGGCCGCCGCCACCTTGGGCGCCGCTTGCGGCTCGGTCCAGGCCGGGGGCGACATTTCACAGGCGTCCACGAAATCGGCGGCCAGCTTGTCGAAAGCCTCGCGATCGCCGCTCAACACCAGGAAATCGAACAGCATCTGCCACAGCCGCAGGCCCTCGGTGCCCGGGTAAGCCCCGAGCAGCGACTCCAGCAGGGGACGAACGACGGCGTCCTGGCCGTTGGCATACAACACGGCGACCTGCTCGACATCGGCCTGGATCGAATCGGCGCCATGGTCGACATCGATCCCCATGACGCTCGAATCGGTGAATTCGCGCTCGAATTCCGAAAGGATGTGATCGATCTCGGCCTGGGTCTTCGGCGCCCCAGGCTTTGCGACGGACGGCGGCGCGCCGGAAACGGACCGGGCTCCGGGCGTGAATTCAAGATCGGGCAACGGATCCCGGGGCTTCTCGGCCTCTTCGGGAGCCCCCGGCAGTACGGAATGCCCCCCCGCCGGAGCAGTAGGCGGCTTCGGGCGCATGATCTCGCCCTGCGGCACCTTCTGAGCTTTCTTCTTGAACAGCGAAAAGACCATACTCACCTCGAATGCAGAACCCGTCTTTTAGCACGCCGCAACGCGTCATGCAATGATCAAGCCCACAGCAATCAGCAGTAATGCCAGCACCGGTCCGAAAGGCTGGTCCAGCCCGAGGGCGAGCAGGAAGGCGGCGACGTAAGCGCCGAGACCGATCAGCGCCGCGAGAACGAGTCCGCCCCGCCAGCTCCGGGCCCGCCGGAAGGCGATCCACGCCGGCACGAAGACCAGCGCGAAGCCACCCATGACGCCCATGGCCATCGTCGCCAGCGCGAGCGTCAGCGCGGCGATCAGGTCGAACCCGAAGACCACGGGCCAAGCGCGCAGACGGCGGGCGCTGAAATAGTCGGGATAGACGCGCGCCAGCAGCAGGTGGCGCGACAGGACAGCGAGCGCCGCGCCGCTGAGAGCAACCCACGGCGCGACCAGCATCAGTTGCGCGGTTCCAGAGAAATAGAGCTGGCCGTCAAACAGCGAGTGTCCGAGCTGCTCGGCCAGCGGCTGGTTGGCGGCAAGCAGGACGGCAACCGCCCAGCCAGCCAGCAGCAGGATGGCGAATGCCGCGCCGCCTGCCAGTCGCCTGGCGAACAGGCGCTTGCCGACGCCGGCGAGCACTGCCGCCGCCATCCCGCCGAGCGCCGGCGCCAGGCCGCTGACCAGTGCCAGAAGCGCTCCCGCCGCAGCCACATGGGCGTAGGCAAGCGCGGCCAGCCACTCGTCGCGCAGGCGCAGGAAACAGCCGAGAACCGGCAGGACCAGCGCCAGGCCAAGGCCGGTCAGGAAGGGCAGGAGAAAGAGGTCAGACCACACCGGGAGCCTCACGCAAGACGATGACCTGATCGCATACCGTCTCGACGAACTCATGGTCGTGGCTGACGACGACGATACCGGTTCCCGACCCGGCAAGGCCGCGCAGGGCGCCGGCGAGATGATCGACTCCCGCCGCATCGAGATTGTTGGTCGGCTCGTCGAGCAGGACAAGATCGGCCGGGGCCTGCAGAACTGCCCACAGGGTCAGGTAATGCCGCTGCCCACCCGACAGGCGGTCGAGCCGGTCATCGAGGCGCCCGACCAGCCACGGCGGCGTCGGTCAGCGCCAGCAGCTCGCGCCCGCTGAGCGGCACGCCTTCAACCGGGGGAACATCCTGGGTCTGCAATGCCAGGCGCAACCCGGGGCGCCTCTCGAGGACGCCGGAAAACACCCGCGCC
>WBZP01001021.1_pt1 | contig 36086 bp, 40 predicted proteins | sample 5204301 | NCBI WGS metagenome assembly WBZP01 (sample SAMN12412401, study PRJNA552823) | activated sludge metagenome | isolation source: activated sludge from nitrification reactor of wastewater treatment plant... | place: USA: Pennsylvania | collected 2017 | reverse complement strand
TCCGGCCCGCTGCTGGGCTAATTCCAAAAAGATATTTGCTAGAGCGCCCCGAACCCGGCGCTCATGGCCCGGGCTCGTCCAACAAACGGTTCAGATCGTGGCAAGCACGATCTAACCTTAGTCGTTAGCCCTTATCCGGCCAGCGTTACTCTTCGACATGAGAAGTGTGGTTGCTTCGGACGAGCGCGTCATAGCTACGGATTTCGATCTGTCCTGAGAACGCAGCGTTAATCTGCCGACGAAGAGCCTGCCTTCGGGGGTCGCTATCGATTTCCTTCTGCCTTCCGATCAGCAACAGACCCTTCGGGTTGCTGAAATCAGTAAGACGCAATTGTTCCCTGAGATAACTCTGTGCAGAATTGCAGTACTGGACATACTCAAGCAACTGACAAAGACCTTGGTTTGCGTAACTGCTGAGCGCGAGCCGTCTCCCTTTCTGAACGAATAGAGGTTGATCTACCCCTTTTAGCTCGACCACCATCCATAGGAAACCCTCAGAGCTACGGCCACCGATGATGTAATCGGGTTTCATGCCTGCTTGAGTGGCGGTGAGTGGCGGCCTGACCATTTGCTGAGAGATAACCCAAGTGCCTTGGTGTCCGAAACGTGTGAAATTCATGCAAGCGCCCAAAAGCGCAGAATTACTTCGCAGGTACTTGTCTACTTCAGTTTCAGATTTCTGTTGCTCTACCAGACGTGCCAGTGCATCCGCTTGTGATCTCACTACAGCACTACCAGACATCATGAAATCCCGAGGCGGATAATGCGCCGGGTAATGACTGTCAGCATCAAGCTCTGAAAGCTTCATGGTTTCCCTATGGGCAATTGAGGATGATTCCGCGCTGCATTGCTGCGTCCCGATTTTGATAGCAACGCATTCTACGTTCAGCATCCATGTCGGCATCGTGAGCGTCGCGACCGGTAAATGGATTAACCGATCCCGGATTTTGTTGTTCAGCATTCGTTCCGCGCTTGTCGTAGTAAAAGCCTGGAGCCGCTGGTGGGGTGTTGGACGTACCTTGGGGGTGGGTGTCCCATTGGACTATCTGCCCCGTACATTCCCCCATGATTACTGGGCCAATACAGCCGGCATATGCAAATAATGGGGCAGCAAGTAAAACGAAAGCTAACGGTGCGAGTTTCATGTCGATCTCCTCGAATGTCGAACGTGTTGGATGGAAGGGCTAACGTTTGAATTGAGCGGCCTGCGCGGCCTTTCGCGCAGGTCCGCTCGAATGATGGGTTGGCCGGCGCACGCTAGCCGCCCTGCTTTGAATGGGAAATGACATCGGCGATTGAATGCGCCTCTGGTGCGTAAAGTGTCATGCCCCAACCGGAAGCGGAAACGATAGCAGCGGTAAGCGCGAAGGGCAAAGCTGTACGTCGAAGTGCAGTTTCTAGCCAGTGCCGTGTTTCAAGACCGCGAAGCCTGCGATAGAGGCTTGCGGAAAGCACACCATCAACTAACAGTTCGGCAAAAAGCGTTGGGGCCGAGTAGATCATGAAGAGGGACGAGCAAACCATAGCGGCGGCGAGAACCAAGACGACGAGAGGAATAGCGAACTCTTCAGCCTCGGCAACGGTACCGAGAGCGTCACCAACGGAACTGCTCGAATCACCAATTACTGAGATGTGCTCGGATGGTGCGTCAAACGAACCACTGGCGCCACCGCCGCCAAAATCTCCGCCTTTGCCGCTGTAACAGGTGCCAGAGCTACCTGAACCAGAAGACGGCGACCCTGACAAATCTGGAAGATCACCGTAATCCTCCGCTCTTGTTCTTAGCCAAAGCCACAACAGAACTAAGAACATCAGGTAGGCGGCCCCGAAGGCTGCGAGATACCTAAGCCACATTTCGACGAAGCCAGCGTGAAGCAAAATGTATGAGGCGACAAAGCCTGATGCACCCGTGAGCGTAACGAGCAGCAACATCTGGAGCCGAGGAAAGCTATCTCGCTCAAGATCGCTACGAATTCGCTGAATCTCGTGGTGCCGATGAAGCTGCGGAAGCGTGCTCATTGTGACGGCCAACTCTAAGTGTGGCGCCTAAATGACGAAAAGCTTTCCGTCATGACGGAAAACAAACCATCAAATAGGCTGTATAAAACACCAGCTTCTTGTGCTATGCTCATTTCCATCAGTGACTTGGTCGAATTTAGTGGAGCCCAAAATGGCGTCAATTCCGTCATCTACCGAGTCGGCGCCCGCGCCGCGCTTATTGGAACAGGTCAGGGGCCGAATTCGCTTCAAGCATTACAGCATCCGCACCGAACAGGCATATCTGGACTGGATTAAACGATTTATCCGGTATTTTGGCAAGCGTCACCCAAAGGACATGGGCGCGGCCGAGGTGCAGGAGTTTCTCACCCATCTGGCGGTGGCCGGGCGGGTGGCGGCTTCGACCCAGAACCAGGCCAAGAGTGCGCTGCTGTTCCTCTATCGCGAGGTGCTCGAGGTCGAATTGCCGTGGCTCGACGGGGTCGAGTCGGCCAAGACTCCCAAGCGGCTGCCGGTGGTGCTGAGCGGCGCCGAGGTCAGGGCCGTGCTGGCGCGGCTGGAAGGCAGCCACGCCTTGATCGCGCGGCTGCTTTATGGCACCGGCTTGCGCATCATGGAATGCTTGAGGCTGCGGGTGAAGGACGTGGAGTTCGACCGTGGCGAAATCATGGTGCGGGATGGCAAGGGCTTCAAGGATCGCGTGACGATGCTGCCCGCGAGCCTGGCGCCGGCCTTGCGCGAGCACCTCGAGCGGGTACGGGAGCTGCACTGCCAGGACTTGGCCGCCGGCCATGGCGAGGTGTATCTGCCCTATGCCCTGGATCGCAAATACCCTTCCGCGGGTCGCGAATGGATGTGGCAATACGTCTTCCCGTCGGCCGGCCTGTCGGTCGATCCGCGCTCGGGCGCGGTGCGGCGCCATCACGTGCAGGATCAGTGCGTGCAGCGTGCGATCAAGGCGGCGGTGCGTGCGGCCGGCATTCACAAGCCCGCGACGCCGCACGCGCTCAGGCATTCCTTCGCAACGAGTCTGCTCGAAAGCGGTTACGACATCCGTACGGTGCAGGAACTCCTCGGCCATGCCGACGTCAAGACCACGATGATCTACACCCACGTCCTCAATCGCGGTGGGCGAGGAGTGGTCAGTCCCATCGACAGGATGGGACTGGCGTGAAGCACCGCTTCACGAACGACGAGCGGGCGAGCCGTGCAAAGCGAGCCCTGGACCGAGGAGTGGTCAGTCCCATCGACAGGATGGGACTGGCGTGAAGCACCGTGCCGCCGCAGGAATGTAGGCGGCCATCCGGGTGGGCGCATTCGGGCTCGGCTAAACTGTGTCGATGATGCTTCGACCCAGCGGCGGCGCCGGAATCCAGGTTCGCAAGGTGCGTGGGAATTGCCTCCCCGCCACAAGCCGCGGCGCCGTCGCCGGCGCGACCTGGTGAAGCTCTGATGCCGCCCTGGCTTGCCGCGCTGTTCACCCGGCGCATGATGATCTGCGTGTTCACCGGGTTTTCGTCGGGGCTGCCGCTGTATCTGCTGCTCAACCTGGTGCCGGCCTGGCTGCGTTCGGAAGGCGTCGATCTGAAGACCATCGGCCTGTTCGCGCTGATCCAGTTTCCGTATACATGGAAGTTTCTCTGGTCGCCGCTGCTCGACCGCTATGCGCCGCCGCTGGGCCGTCGGCGCGGCTGGATGCTGATCACGCAGATCGGCCTGTTGGCTTCGATCGCCACGCTCGGCCTTTTTGCGCCGGGCAGCCAGATCGCGCCGATACTCTGGCTGACGGCGGCGGTGGCCCTGCTCTCGGCGACGCAGGACATCGCGCTCGATGCCTACCGCCGCGAAATCCTTTCCGAGCCCGAGCTGGGGCTGGGCAACTCGGTGCATGTCAATGCCTACCGCATCGCCGGCCTGGTGCCCGGGTCGTTGTCGCTGATCCTGGCCGATCGCCTGCCCTGGGCTCAGGTGTTTGTCATCACCGCGCTGTTCATGCTGCCGGGCATGGCGCTGGCGCTGGTCGCGCGCGAGCCGGTGCTGGCCGGCGGCGCGCCGAAGACCTTGAAGGACGCGGTGATCGAGCCTTTCCACGAGTTCATCAGCCGGGCGGGTCTGCGCGAGGCGCTGCTGATCCTGGCCTTCATCTTCCTCTACAAGCTGGGCGATTCGATGTGCACGGCGCTGGCCACGCCCTTCTATCTGGACATGGGCTTCGCCAAGTCGCAGATCGGCCTGGTGGCGAAGAATGCCGGCTTGTGGCCGGCGGTGATCGGCGGCCTGATCGGCGGGCTGTGGATGGTCAGGCTGGGCATCAACCGCGCGCTGTGGCTGTTCGGCGTGGTGCAACTGGTGTCGATCTTCGGCTTCGCCTGGCTGGCCTGGCTGGGTCCGGCCGGGACGGTCGGCGCGGTGCAACTAGCGCAACTGGCGCTGGTGATCGGTTTCGAAGCCCTCGGCGTGGGCTTGGGCACCGCGGCCTTCGTCGCCTTCATCGCGCGCGCCACGCATCCGCTTTACACGGCCACGCAGCTTGCGCTGTTCACCAGCCTGGCGGCCGTGCCGCGCACGTTCATCAATGCCACGACCGGCTATCTGGTCGAGTCGCTGGGCTGGCTGGCGTTCTTCCTGCTCTGCGCCGCGCTCGCCGTGCCCGGCATGGTGCTGCTGCTCAGGGTGGCGCCGTGGAACGAGCGTCGGGCGCCTGAAATCGCCTGTTGATCAGCCGGGAACCGCAGCTCGTCGTCCTGACGCCCGCTACCGCGTGGTGCCAAAACAACAGGCATTCAAATAGTTCACGCTCCGCTCAACTTTTTCGCGGCCGCGGCGTTATATGCTGTGAAGCAGGCGGTTCCAGTACAGGAGGCCGAAATGTTAATGGTGATGGACATGAGCACGGGCAAACTCATCGAGGACGAATTCGGAGCGTTCGAGGACGAAGTCCTCAACGCCGAATGGACCCCCGCGAGCCCTGATCTCCGGCTCGGCCTGCAGGAAATCCAGCGGCGCGCCGCCGCGCCGCATGAAGTCGATGCCGACGAGTTCCTCGCGGCGGTTTATCGCAACCAGCAGTGAGCGCCGGCAGGATTCGCTGATCGCTGTTGGTATCCTATCCTGTTGCTATCATCGGGCGCTTCGATATTCCGAAAGCGCCCGATGAGTTCTCTTGCCACGCCCGCCGCCCCGGCCACCCCTGGCGCGCCGCCGCGCCGCGCCGACTACCCGCACTTCCTGGCCATCCCGACGCGCTGGATGGACAACGACGTCTACGGCCATGTCAATAACGTCGTCTATTACAGCTACTTCGACACCGTCATCAACGAACACCTGATTCGTGCCGGCGGGCTCGACATTCATGACGGCAGCGTAGTCGGCTATTGCGTCGAGTCGCAATGCCGCTACCTGGCGCCGCTAGCCTTTCCCGACAACATCGACGCCGGCCTGCGGGTCGGGCATCTGGGCAAGTCCTCGGTGCGCTATGAAATCGCCCTGTTCCGCCAGGGCGACGAAGCGCCCGCCGCCCACGGCCACTTCGTGCATGTCTTCGTCGCCCGCGAGGAAAACCGGCCGACCGCGATTCCGCCGCGCTTGCGCGCTTGCCTGGAAACGCTGCGCCGCTGAGCTTTGCGCATGGCGCGCCCGGCATTCCGCGGCGCCGCCCGTACCTGGCGGGAAGAGGCCGGCATCAGGCGGCGATCAATCGTACCCGACTCGCCTGCAAGGCCTGCACCGCCGCTTTGTCGCCGCGGCGCAGGGCGAAGCTCTGGCCGGGCCCGAGCACGTAGTCCTCGATATCGCCGTCGCGCGTCAGCCAGAGTTCGCCGCTGAGGCAGATCAGGCTGAGGTCTTCGTCCGGCAGCGCCAGCAGTTCGTTCCTGGCGAGATCGCGCGGGACTTGCGCGCCGGCCGATTCTCGCGCCGGCAAAGCCAAGGCGAGGGCGGCGTCGGCGATCGCCGCGCAGCTGGTAGACATTCCCGAACGGAATCCGATAGGATTGCTTGCAAGGGTTTGCGCGGCCATGATTTTCTCCTTTGATTGACGGTGTGTGTGGTTGCATTATTGGTCCTGTCGCGGCCCCCGACCAGCGATATCCAGGCCTGTCATGCATGAGTACATGGAATGCGTAGGGACACTCTTCCGCCGCTCGAAGCCTTGCGCGCGTTCGACGCCGCGGCGCGTCATCTGAGCTTCACCCGCGCCGCCGAGGAACTTTTTGTCACCCAGTCGGCGGTGAGCAAGCAGGTCATCGCGCTGGAATCGGCGCTGGCGATCAAGCTGTTCGAACGCAAGACGCGCGCGCTGGGTCTGACCGCCGCCGGGGCGCGGCTGCATCGCGCCACCGAGCGGGCCTTCGCCGAGCTGCGTGCCGCGGCGACGGAACTGCGCGGCGGCGACGAGCCGAGCGTGACCCTGGCGACCACCCAGGGATTTGCCAGTTTCTGGCTGATTCCGCGCCTCGCCGATTTCCGGCGCCGCCATCCGGGCATTGACATCCGCATATCGGCCGACACGCGCCTGGTCGATCTGGAGCGCGGCGGCTTCGATGCCGCGGTGCGCTACCTGGAGGATCGCCTGGCCCCGGCCAACGCCTTGCGCCTGTTCGGCGAGACGGTGTTGCCGGTGGCGAGCCCGGCATTGCTGAAAAACACCGGCAAGCCGCTGGCCGTGCCGGCGGACCTGGTGCATCACGTGCTGCTGGTCTACGACGACGAGGAACAGCGCCGGCCCTGGCTTTCGTGGCGGGTATGGCTGGAAATGGCCGGTGTCGGCGACCTGCGCCCGGCGGGCAGCATCTTCTTCAATCAATTCGAACCGACCATACGCGCCGCGGTCAATGGCCAGGGCATCGCGCTCGCTTCGCTGGCGCTGGTCGCCGACCTGTTGGAACAAGGCGAGCTGGTGGCGCCCTTGCCGCAACGGCTGGCCAATCCGCGTTCCTACTACTTGCTGCTGGCGCAGCGGGCGGCGGGCAATCCGGCCGTCGAGCCGTTTCGCCAATGGTTGGCGGACCAGGCCAGTTAGCGGCGCGGCGCCAAAGGTTTCCTCCAACTCCCGTCGCTGCGTGGCGTCAAACTTGCTTGCAAATTATTGGCGCGGCGGCGTTCAACTTCGAGCGTCCCGCCGACGTTAATTGCTCTACAGGAGGCCACCATGTCGCACGCTGAAATTCAGATTCCCCTCGCCGATGTGCGCGAGATCTACCGCGTCACGGATATCGAACGCGCCCAGGATGATGCGCCGGCCGGCCGCAGCGAGGCGCTGTCGGCGATCTACGAGAAGATGAAGAAACTGGGCGGCGAGCGCTACCTGGTCAAGCCCTCCTCCACCGATGCGCTGGACAGCCTTTACGACGACTGCCCGAACTTTGCCGAAGTCATCGACGACCTGAAGAAGTATCTGGCGCTGGCGGTGTCCGGCAACGAGCCGGTGCATTTCACGCCCATCCTGCTGTTGGGCGAGCCGGGCATCGGCAAGACGCATTTCGCCAAGTGCCTCTCCAATGCCCTGGGCACCGGCTACGAGTTCGTGCCGATGAGTTCGCTCACCGCCGGCTGGATACTCTCGGGCGCGTCGAGCCAATGGACCAACGCCAAGCCGGGCAAGGTTGCCGCGGCGCTGATACACGGCGAATATGCCAATCCGCTGATGGTGCTCGACGAGGTGGACAAGGCCGGCGGCGATTCGCGCTACGACCCGATGGGCCCGCTCTACGGCCTGCTGGAACGCGACACGGCGAAGAAGTTCAAGGACGAGTTCGTCGAGGTCGATATCGACGCCAGCCACATCCTCTGGGTGTCGACGGCCAACGACGAGCGCACGCTGTCCGAGCCGATCCTGAACCGGATGAACGTCTACAGCGTGCCGCGGCCCAACGCCGAGCAGGCTTTCGCCATCGCCTGTCGGCTATATGCCGAAATTCTTGCCGATCATCGCTGGGGCTTTCCGCCGCAGCCGCCCGAGGATGTCATGGAAGCGCTGGCCGCCGTGCCGCCGCGCGACATGCGCAAACGCCTGATGGTGGCCTTCGGCAATGCCAAGCTGGACGGGCGCGACGAATTGCAGCCAAGGGATCTCGACGCCTCGCGCATCCAGCGCGGCAAGACCCGGATGGGGTTCTGAGGGGCGCGCCGCCTCGGCCACTAAGCGCCGCCCGCCGCCTTGCAGTCGCTGAAGGCGGCGGCGCCGTCGCTGAGCGTCGCTTCGCTGCCGCTGATTTCCAGCACCGCGATGCCGTTGCTGTAGCGCGTTCCGGCGCCCGAGGCGAGCTTGTCCAGCCGCACTTCCCGCTCCGGCAGGATCAGCCAGACCGCGGCGCCGCCTTCCAGGGTGCGGACGAAAAAGCGCTTGCCGCCGGCGCAACGGTATTCGGTTGCATTGGCCGGCGTGCGCGAGCGTTCCTGGATCGTGTCATCGCCGAAGGGCCACAACTGCCTGACCTTGAAGTCGCCGCAGCCGGCCAGCACCGCGACACAGGCGAGTCCGGCGCCGGTCCTGGCGATCAGTTTCTTCCCCATCTTGTCCTCCATTTGTTCGTCAGAGTGCGTCAAAGGGCATGGACGCGGTCGCCGCGATGGAAGCCGAGCAGCGGCCCCGAAATACCGCGGCCGAGCGCGATCACCTTGAACAGTTCGCCCATCTCGTTGGGCGAGATCAGCACATTCACGGCGCCGCGCGCGCGCAGATCGGCGACGCTATCGCCCGCCGCCTGGCCGGCACCGCCCAGGTCTCTATGCTCCTGCAATAACTCCGCGATCCCGCAGTTGATCAGAAAATTCGCTTGCGTGGTGTAGCCCAGCACGTCGAGCCCGGCGTCGAAGCCGGCCTCGGCCACCGCGGTAAAGTCGACATGCGAGGTGATGTCGGACAGGCCGGGGAACCAGAAGGGGTCTTCATGCACCCGATGCCGGTAATGGCAGCGCAGCGTGCCGCCGCTGCGCTGCGGATGGTAAAGCTCATGGCGCGCCAGGCCGTAATCGACCAGCAGCATCGCGCCGCGCTCCAGGCGCCGCGCCAGTTCGGCCACCCAGGCGCGAACCGCCAGGCTGATCTCGCCGCGATACGGCGCCGCCACTTCCAGCGCCTCGGCGGCGGCCAGCAGCGCGCCTGTCGCCGGGCGTTCGGCCACCACCAGTCGCTCATCGCTCAATCCAACGCCGCGCTCCATGACGCTTTGCCCCGGGTCGTCGTCGCTCCAGCGCAGTGCATGGGTCGGCATCGCGTCGAGCACCTCGTTGCCCAGCAGACAGCCGGAAAAGCGCTCCGGCAGTTCTTCCAGCCAGTCCACGCGGTCGGCCAGGCGCGGTGCGTGCTCGTGCAGCGTCGCCTGCTGGCGCGCGCGCAGTTCGCCGGAGAGTTCCAGAATCCGGTAACGCTCGGGGGCGCAACCCAATGCCTCCAGTGCCGGCAGCAAATCCGCCGCCAGGCGCCCGCTGCCGGCGCCGGCTTCGATCACCAGAGGGCTCGACGCGGCAAGGATCTGCGCCACCTGGCGCGCCAGTGCCTGGCCGTAGAGCGGCGTCAGCTCGGGCGCGGTGAGGAAGTCGCCGGCCACGCCGAACTTGTGCGAGCCGCCCGAGTAGTAGCCGAGGCCCGGTGCATACAGCGCCAACTCCATGTAGCGGGCGAAGGACATCCAGCCGCCGCCGTAGCCGATTTCGGCGGCGATGATGCGGGTCAGCGCGGCGCTTGCGGCGCTCGCATCGGCCGCGGGTTGCGGCAGATCGGCTTGCTTGAGCTTCAAGGCGTCAGCGTCGCGGCGATCAGGTCGGCCATCTGCAGGGCGTCGGCCGTTCCCTGCTGCCGCAGCCCGGCGACCACGCCGGCCCGATTGGCCGGCGGCTGGTTCTGGCTGACCTTCCACTTTCCCTTCAGTTCGGTGATGACGATCTCGATGCCGACGATCGCCGCCAGCATTTTTTCGATATAGTCGGGCGGCGCGTCGGCGATGCGCCAGGGTTCGGCCAGGCCGGCCTCGTGGCGGGCGACCAGGGTTTCCAGTTGGCGGCGCAGCCAGGACGGATCGTCGATCGCGCGCAGCCGGCCGCGGGCCTGGACGACCACATAGTTCCAGGTCGGTACCGCCTTGCCGTGCTCACGCTTGGTGGCGTACCACGACGGCGAGACATAGGCCTGAGCACCGTGAAAGATCACCAGCACGTCAGCCTCCGGCCTCGGTTGCCACAAGGGATTGGCGCGCGCGACATGGCCTTGCAAGACGCCCTGGCTACCAACTTCAGGAGCGAAGTGCAAGGGCAGATGATCCGCCGTCAGTCCCGTCTCGCCATGTGCGATAAGGGTCGCCAGCGGATGCTCGCGCATCAGCGCGTGCAGCACCGGACCGCGGGATTCTTCGAAATGCGCCGGCGCGTACATCTCAGGCCGCGGCGATGCCGCCCGCCTCCCGCATCTCGCGCGGCGTCGTGCCCGAGTGACTCCCGGCTCGCGGGGTCGTCAATGCCGCCATCATTCAGGTCTCCTCCGCGGTTTCCAGCCGTTCGTGGATCTCCAGCCAGCGCGATTCGGCGCTGTCGATATTCTGCGCCAGCATCTCGCGCCGCTGGCGCAGTTCATCGGCCGGCCGCGAGTCGGCGGTGGCGTACAGCGACGGCTCGGCGAGCCGGGTTTCCACCAGCTTCAGTTCGTTCTGCCAGCCGGCGAGCTGATGTTCGAGCTTTTCGCTTTCCCTGACCAGCGCTTGCCGTTCCGCTTGCCCGCGTGGCGGAATCCCCGCTCGGCGCGGCGCCGGCGCCGACTTCCCGGCCGCCGTGGCGGCCGGCTCGGCGCGCTCGACGTCGGGAGTCCCTTTCCTTTGCCGCTGCGATTTGTCGCGCTCGGCCGATTTCTCCTCGGCGCGCGAGCGGTTGAGCCAATCGGCATAGTCGTCGAGGTCGCCGTCGAAGGGCACCACCTTGCCGTCGGCGACCAGCCAGAGCTCGTCGCAGGTGGCGCGCAGCAGGTGCCGGTCGTGCGAGACCAGCACCATGCCGGCCTCGGTCTCCTGCAGGGCGATGGTCAGCGCCTCGCGCATTTCGAGATCGAGATGGTTGGTCGGTTCGTCCAGCAGCAGCAGGTTCGGCGCGGTGCGGATCATCAGGGCCAGGGCCAGGCGCGACTTTTCGCCGCCGGAGAAACGGCCGCAGGGCGCATCCACCATGTCGCCGCGGAAATCGAAGCCGCCCAGGTAAGCGCGCAGATCCTGCTCACGGGTCCGCGGCTCAAGTTTGACCAGGTGCCACAGTGGCGATTCGTCGGGGCGCAACTGTTCGAGCTGGTGCTGCGCGAAGTAGCCGAGCTTCAGGTTGCGCCCTTCTTCGCGCGTGCCGCCCACGGGCTTCAGCGAGCCGGCCAGCAGTTTCATCAGGGTCGATTTGCCGGCGCCGTTGCGGCCAAGCAGGCCGACGCGACTGTCGGGTCGCAGCGTCAGCGTGAGGTTATTGAAGATCGCCGCCGCGCCCTGATAGCCGACGGTTGCGCGGTCCACCAGCAGCAAGGGATCGGAGAAGGCGCCCGGTTCCGGAAAGCTGAAGCTGAACGGCGTGTCGATGTGGGCAGCGACGATGTCACCCAGCCTGGCCAGCATCTTGATGCGGCTTTGCGCCTGGCGCGCCTTGGTCGCCTTGGCGCGGAAGCGGTCGATGTAGCTTTGCAGATGCGCGGCCTGGCGCCGCTGCTTGGCCGCCAGCGCCAGGTCATTGGCCAGGCGCTCGGCGCGGGCGCGCTCGCAGGCCGAATAATTCCCGGTGAAGAGCTGCATGCGGCCGCCCTCGATGGCCAGGATGTGGCTGGTGACGACATCGAGAAAATCGCGGTCATGGGAAATCAGGATCAGCGTTCCGGGATAGCCCTTCAGCCAGCTTTCGAGCCAGAGGATCGCGTCCAGATCGAGGTGGTTGGTGGGTTCGTCGAGCAGCAGCAGGTCCGAGCGGCACATCAGCGCGCGCGCCAGGTTAAGGCGCACGCGCCAGCCGCCGGAGAACTCCGCGACCGGCCGCCTGAAGTTCGCATCGGAAAAACCCAGCCCGTGCATCAGCGCCGCGGCCCGCGCCGGCGCGGCATAGCCGTCGATCTCCGACAGGCGCGCGTGCAGCAGGCCGATCTGTTCGCCGGCATGCGCGTCGTCGGGGTGCGCTTCGGCGGCGGCGAGCTGGCGTTCGATGCGGCGCAATTCCTCGTCGCCGTCGAGCACGAAGTCCAGCGCGGCATCGGGCAGCGCCGGGGTATCTTGTGCGACATGGGCCAGCACCCAGTTGGGCGGGCGCTCCAGATCGCCGCGATCGGCGTGCAACTCGCCGCGAAGCAGCGCGAGGAAGGAGGACTTGCCGCAGCCGTTGGCGCCGGTGAGACCCACTTTCCAGCCCGGATGCAGTTGCAGCGAAGCGCCGCTGACCAGCGTCGCGCCGTTGCGGGAAAAACCCAGATCGCGTAGCAGAATCATAAGAGTCGAATCGGTGAGGCGTTCCCGGGACGATAGCCCTGGTGACCGGAATAGAAGCCCGCGATGCGCGCCATGTCGGCGTCTTCATCGCCCGTCAGGTCGATGCTGGAACCCAGGCCGATTTCACGCCGCGCGTAATTTATGACGCCAATGATCAGCGGCACGCCGGCGGCCAGTGCGATGCGATAGAAGCCCGACTTCCACCGCTCCTGCCGCCGCCGCGTGCCTTCCACGGCGACGATCAAATGAAAATTCTCCCGCCGGCGAAATTCGTCGGCGGCGCGCTGGACGAAGCCGGTGTGCTCGCGGCGATTGACGGGAATGCCGCCCAGCGCACGCATCAGGACGCCGAAAGGCCAGCGAAACAGTGTGTCCTTGGCCGCCCGGCGGGCATCGAGCGGCAGTGCGGCGAGCGCCAGCATCGCCACCGGGAAATCCCAGTTCGAAGTATGCGGATAGCCGATGACGACCGCCCTGGCGGGGCGCCGCGGCAGATCCAGCAGCGTCCAGCCGAGCAGCCTGAGCACCAGGCGGGCAAGGTCGCGCAGCAGCTTCACGCGATGCCCTGGCTGGCCAGATATTCCTCGTAGCTGCCTCGATAATCGACGATGCTTCGATCCGGACGCATGTCGATGATGCGCGTCGCCAGCGACGAGACGAACTCGCGGTCGTGCGAGACGAAGATCAGCGTGCCGTTGTACTTTTCCAGCGCGGTGTTGAGCGATTCGATGGATTCCATGTCGAGGTGGTTGGTCGGCTCGTCCATCAGCAGCACGTTGTTCCGCAGCAGCATCAGCTTGCCGAACAGCATCCGTGCCTGCTCGCCGCCGGAGATCACGTTGACCGGCTTTTTCGCCTCGTCGCCGGAGAACAGCAGTCGGCCCAGGGTGCCGCGCACCAGGGTTTCGACATCGCCGCCATCGTAGCCGCCGGCGCGCACCCATTGCACGATCCATTCGGTGAGCGGCGTATCAGCGGCGAAGTCCCCCGCGTGGTCCTGATGAAATACGCCGGGGCGGGCCTTCTCGGCCCATTTCACCTTGCCGCCACGGGGCTTTAGCCCGTCCAGGCCCTCGCCGGCCAGCAGGCGCAGCAAGGTCGTCTTGCCGGCGCCGTTCTCGCCGATGATGGCGACCTTGTCGCCGGCCTCGATGCTGGTCGAGAAGGACTTGATGATCGGTACTTTCGGCTCGTAGCCGAAGCCGAGGTTTTCGATTTCGCAGGCCAGGCGATGCAGCTTTTCCTTTTCGTCATATTCGAAGCGGATCCACGGATACTGGCGCGAGGAGGGCTTGATGTCTTCCGGCCGGATCTTCTCGATCAGCTTCATCCGGCTGGTGGCCTGCCGCGCCTTCGACTTGTTGGCCGAGAAGCGACGGACGAAGCCCTGCAGGTCCGCAATCCGCTCCTTGGCCTTGGCGTTGGCCGACACCTGGCGCTCGCGCGCCTGGGTCGAGGCTTCCATGAAATCGTCGTAGTTGCCGCCGTAGACCTTGATCGTGCCGTAGTCCAGGTCCGCCATGTGGGTACAGACCTGATTCAGGAAATGGCGGTCGTGCGAGATGATGATCATCGTGCTCTCGCGCTCGTTGAGGATGTCCTCCAGCCAGCGGATGGTATTGATGTCGAGGTTGTTGGTCGGCTCGTCGAGCAGCAGGATGTGCGGGTTGGCGAACAGCGCCTGTACCAGCAGCACGCGCAGCTTCCAGCCCGGCGCGACAGCGCTCATCGGCCCGGCGTGCTGCTCGATCGGAATGCCGGCGCCGAGCAGCAATTCGCCGGCGCGCGATTCGGCGGTGTAGCCGTCGTACTCGGCGAAATGCGCTTCGAGCTCGGCGGCGCGCATGTAGTCGTCCTCGGAGGCATCCGGATTGGCGTAGATCGCGTCGCGCTCGGACATGCAGGCCCACATTTCGGCGTGGCCCATCATCACCACGTCGAGCACGCGCAGTTCTTCGTAGGCGAACTGGTCCTGTTTCAGGTAGGCCATGCGCTCGCCGGGATCGAGCGCGACATTGCCGGCGGAAGATTCCAGCACACCGGCCAGGATCTTCATGAAGGTGGTCTTGCCCGAACCGTTGGCGCCGATCAGGCCATAGCGGTTGCCCTCGCCGAACTTGACCGAGACGTTTTCAAAAAGCGGCTTGGCGCCGAACTGGATAGTCAGGTTTGATGCGACGAGCATGATGCGGGAACCGGTGGCTGCAGCGAAGGCAGCATTCTACCGGCCCATGGCCCGTGGCCGGTCACGAGTCGGCGCCGGTGCCACGGCGCCTGGCCCCGGATCTTGCGCCCGGTCAAGGCTTGGCGTTGGGAAAAAACAGTTGCTCGCCGCCGATCTTGTAGTCGGCAATGGTCCTCTGGCCGACACCGGAAACCAGCCAGTCGATGAACTTCTGCCCGTCGGCAACCTTGATGTGCGGGTGCTTCGCCGGATTGACCAGGATCACACCATATTGGTTGAACAGGCTCTTGTCGCCCTCGACGATGATGCCCAGTTCGCCGCGATTCCTGAAGTTCAGCCAGGTGCCGCGGTCGCTGAGGATGTAGGCGTTCATCGACGAGGCGGTATTCAGCGCCGGGCCCATGCCGGAGCCGGTGTCGCGATACCAGTCGCCTTTTTTCGCCTCGAGGTCGACGCCGGCGGATTTCCAGTAGCGCAGTTCCGCGGCGTGGGTGCCGCTCTTGTCGCCGCGCGAGACAAAGGGTGCCTTGGCGGCCGCGACGCGGCGCAGGCCTTCGAGGATGTCGTGGCCGCCGGCCCTGGCCGGATCGCCCCGCGGACCGATCAGCACGAAGTCGTTGTACATGACCTCCTGACGCTTGACGCCATAACCTGCGGCGACAAATTTTTCCTCGGCCACCCTGTCATGCACGAAGAGCACGTCGGCGTCCCCGCGCTGGCCCGTGGCGAGCGCCTGGCCGGTGCCCTGGGCGATCACGCGGACCTTGATCCCGGTGTCCTTTTCGAAGGCCGGCAGGAGGTGCTTGAACAGGCCCGACTGCTCGGTCGAGGTGGTCGAAGCCACGGTGATGAAGCGCTCCTCGGCTCGGCTCGCGGTGGACATCAGCAGGACCAGGCTGCCCAATGCAACAATCAATCGACGGCGAAATGTCATGGTATTTCCTCCTCCAGAAAACGCTCCGCGGCGGCGGTGCGCGGCGCATGAAAGAATTCGGCGACGGGAGTCTGCTCCGCGATGCGGCCGCCGTCGATGAAGACGATCTCCTCGGCCATGCGTCGCGCCAGTCCGAGGTTGTGGGTGGTCATCAGGATCAGCGTGCCGGCCGCGGCGATCTCGCCGACGATGCGCTCGACTTCGCGACTGCTGGCCGGATCGAGGCTCGCGGTGGGTTCGTCGAGGATCAGCAGTTCGGGTTCCAGCGACCAGGCGCGGGCCAGGGCCACGCGCTGCTGTTCGCCGCCGGAGAGCAGCCGCGCGGGACGTCTGGCCAGCGCCTCGAGGCCGACGCGGGCCAGCGCCTGTCGCGCGCGTTGACCGCTTTCGCCCGCCGCATGGCCCTTCAGCTTGAGGCCATAGATGACGTTGGCAAGCGCGGTCGTGCGCAGCATCGCCGGGCGCTGGAACACCATCGCCTGGGACAAGGTCCGCGGCCAGCGCAGCGCGCCGGAGCTGGGCCGCAGCAGGCCATGGATCAGGCGCAACAGCGTGCTCTTGCCGGCGCCGTTGGGGCCGAGCACCAGGGTGCGCCCCGCGCCGAGGCGCAGCGAGACGTCGCTGATGATCCGGGTCGAGCCTTCGGTCAGGTCGAGGCGCTCGCATTCAAGCCAGGCCATGCCGCTCACCCCCAATGCCTTTGCGCCCAGCCGCGCAGCCCGTAGGCGACGGCGTTGATCGACAGCACCAGGGCGATCAGGATCAGGCCGAGGGCGAGGGCCAGGGGCAGGTCGCCCTTGCTCGTCTCCAGGGCGATGGTGGTGGTCATCACGCGCGTGACGCCGTCGATGTTGCCGCCGACGATCATCACCGCGCCGACTTCGGCGATGGCCCGGCCGAATCCGGCCAGCGCCGCCGTGGACAGGGAAAAGCGGCCGTCCCAGAGCAAGGTCGCGGCGGCGCGCACACGGCTGGCGCCGAGCGAACGCAGCAGCTCGCGGTGCTCGGTCCAGGCGTCGGCGATCACCTGCCGGGTCAATGCCGCGACGATCGGTGTGACCAGAATGGCTTGTGCGACGACCATCGCGGCGGGCGAAAACAGCAGCCCGAAGCGGCCCAGCGGCCCGGCGCGCGACAGCAGCAGATAGACCAGCAAGCCGACCACTACCGGCGGCAGGCCCATCAGGCCATTGGTCAGAACGATCAGCGCACGGCGTCCGGGGAAGCGGCCGACCGCCAGCAGCGCGCCCAGCGGCATGCCGGCCAGGCAGGCGACCAGGGTCGCTGCCAGGCTGACGCGCAGGCTGAGCATGACGATCGATGCAAGCCGCGCGTCGGTGGCGACGACGAGCTGCCAGGCGGTGAGGAAGGGTTCGCTGAAATCCTGCATCCGGCGGTCCGGGGTATGCAACGCGCTACATAAGAACCATCAAGGGTAAGCTATGCAAACAAGGGGCCAAATATGCCGACGCCTGCAACAACACACGATCTGCTGAAGCCATCGCAGCCTTGTCTGCGCTGGGCCTGGGATTTCGGGCCGCTGCTGGGCACCGTCGATACCGGCCGTCTGATGCCCTTGCTCAGGGCCTTGGCGACGGAAGGCGCCCTGGGCAGCGCCGCGAAGCAGGCGGCGATGTCCTATCGCTCGGCCTGGGGGCTGCTGCGCGCCTGCGAGGAGGGTCTCGGCGCAGCCCTGGTAAGCATGGAGCGCGGGCGCGGAACGCGCTTGACCAGTTTCGGCGAATCCCTGGTGCGACTCGATGGCGAGGCACGGCTTGCGCTCGATGTCCTGCACGCGCCCTGGCAGCGCCGCCTGGAGGAACTTCTGGGCCCGGTGGTGCGCCCCACCCCCGGACGTTTGCGCCTGGCGGCGAGCCATGATCTGGCGCTGGCCGACTGGATCGAACACGGCCGGCGCATTGGCTTTGACCTGTTCTGGCGCGGCAGCGACGAGGCGCTGGCGAGCCTGGCGCGCGAGGAGTGCGATCTCGCCGGCTTCCACGCCCCGGAAAGCTGGACGGCGCAGCAACTGGCAAGCTGGCTCGGGCGCTGGCTGAAGCCGGCGCTGCATGTCTGCCTGCCCTTGATGCGCCGCTGCCAGGGCCTGATCGTTGCGCGCGGCAATCCCCATCGGCTGCAAAGCCTGGCGGACGCGTCGCGGCGCGGCCTGCGCATGGTGAATCGCCAGCGCGGTTCGGGCACGCGCAGCCTGATCGACCAGTTGCTCACCGCCAACGGGCTGCGGCCGGAAAGCATCTCGGGCTATGCCCACGAGGAATTCACCCACGAGGCCATCGCCGCCACCGTCGCCGCCGGTCAGGCCGATGTCGGCTTTGGCATCGAGGCGGCGGCGGCACGCTACGACCTGGGTTTCGTGCCCGTGGTCTGGGAGCGCTATGGCTTCGCGCTGCGCCCGACGCTGGCCGACAGCCCGGAGGGCAAGGCCTTCCTCGCCCGCTTGCATGGCAATACTTTCCGCCAGCGCCTGATCGCGATGCCCGGTTACGAGCCGCTGCCGGTGCGGGCGCCGGGGGTGTGGAGCGAGTTTCTGACCGATGCTAAGACGCGGACACCGTAGTGGGACGTCGCTGGCGCGGGGATGTGCCAAGCGGGGCCGTCGCCGTCACTTGCGCACACGAGCGTTGTCATGCTCCGCCAGTGTCTTGCTGAACAACGCGACAACCGGGAAAATCATTGGGCGATACAGGTATCGCAGCAGCCAGCCGGGAGCCCCGCGTCCGCGCTCTTCCTGCGCAACCCGCGCACGCGGATGATCCATGAAGCGGAATGCCGACACGCGATAGTCGGCGCCGTCGGCTTTGAACTCGAGCCGGGACAGGTACTTTACCGATTTGTATCCATAGTGCGCCGGTGCCACCAGACGCAGTGGCGCGCCATGCTCGATGGTGAGGGGTGCGCCGTCCAGCGTATCGGCGAGCAAGACCTCGGGCGCAAGGAGATCGGTCAGCAGCATGCCGGTTCGCGCGCCATCCTGGCCGCGCAATTCGACCAGGCCAGCTTGCGGATGCGGGCACGCCTTCGGCAGGATGACTGCCTCAAAAAATTCCTTGAAGCGAACGCCGCCCCAGCGCAGGGACCGGCGGCTCCAGGTCGTCACGCAATGAAAATCGCTGACTTGCTCGACACGCGGCAAGCCGCTCAGCGCATCGGGCAGATCAAGGCGGTGTTCGACGTCGCCAGTGATTTCCAGCTCGGCCCGTGAGGTCTGGCCCGGGAAGCGCCGTGCGAAATGTGTCAGCCCGAAGCGCGGGAACGTAGCGATGGCCCGTTGCCCGGGTGGCAGCGGCGCGGTCATGCGCTCGGCTCAGGCGGGGAAGCGTCGGCGCTGGCGATGCGACGCCTTGCGGTCACGGCTCAGTACTCGACCGCGAACTCCGTCGCCTGCCAGATCGCGCGCTTGGCATCGAGCTCGACGGCGACATCGGCGCCGCCGACCAGGGTGTACTCGATCCCCGCCGCTTCCAGTCCCGCCACCAGCTCGCGGCGCGGCTCCTGCCCGGCGCAGATCACGATGGTGTCGACCTCAAGCAGGCGCGGTTTGCCGTCGATGGCGAGGTGCAGGCCGGCGTCGTCGATCTTCAGGTAGTCGCAGCCCCCCTGCATATGCACGCCGCGCTTTTGCAGCAGCAGGCGGCGCGCCCAGCCGGTGGTCTTGGCCAGGCCGTCGCCGACCTTGCTGGCCTTTCTTTGCAGCAGCCAGACCTCGCGCGGCGTGGGCGGCATCTGCGGCGGCGCAAGCCCGCCGCGCCGGTCCGTGTACTCGGGGTCGATGCCCCATTCCTTGCGGTAGGTGTCGATCGAGTCGCCGTGCGCCTCGGCATTCGTCAACAGTTCGGCGACATCGAAGCCGATGCCGCCGGCGCCGATCACCGCGACGCGTTTGCCGGCCGGCTTGCGGCCTTCGATCAGATCGACGTAGCTGGTGACCTTGGCGTGGTCGACGCCGGGAATTTCCGGCGTGCGCGGCACGATGCCGGTAGCGACGACAACATGGTCGAAACCCTTGAGATCGTCCGCAGCAACGCGGCGCCCGAGTTGCACGTCGACCTTCAGCTCGGCCAGCCGGGTGCGGAAATAGCGCAGGGTTTCGGCGAACTCCTCCTTGCCCGGAATGCGTCGCGCGAGATTGAACTGGCCGCCGACATCACTGGCGCCATCGAACAGGCTGACGCGGTGGCCGCGCTCCGCCAGTTGCGTGGCGGCGGCAAGGCCCGCCGGGCCGGCGCCGACCACGGCGACGCGTTTCGGATCCTTGGTCGGCTCGACCGTGACATCGAGTTCATGGCAGGCGAAGGGATTGACCAGGCAGGAACACAACTGGCGCGAAAAGATGTGGTCGAGGCAGGCCTGGTTGCAGGCGATGCAGGTGTTGATCGCATCCGCACGGTTCGCCGCAGCCTTGTTCACGAACTCGGCGTCGGCGAGGAAGGGCCGCGCCATCGACACCATGTCGGCGTCGCCGCGGGCGATGACTTCTTCCGCCACTTGCGGATCGTTGATCCGGTTGGTGGTGATCAGTGGCAGTTTCACCTCGCCCATCAGCCGCCGCGTCACCCAGGTGTAGGCGGCGCGCGGCACGCTGGTCATGATCGTCGGGATGCGCGCCTCATGCCAGCCAACCCCGGTATTGATGATGCTCGCGCCGGCTTTCTCGACTTCCCTGGCCATCGCCACCACCTCGTTCCAGGTGCTGCCGCCTTCGACAAGATCCAGCATCGAGAGGCGGAAGATGATGATGAAATCGGCGCCGACCCGGGCGCGCACGGCGCGAATCACTTCGAGGCCGAAGCGGGTGCGATTCTCGAAGCTGCCGCCCCAGCGGTCGTCGCGATGGTTGGTATGCGGCGCGATGAACTGGTTGATCAGATAGCCCTCCGAGCCCATGATCTCGACCCCGTCATAGCCGGCGAAACGCGCCATCGCGGCGCATTGGGCGAAGTCGGCGATGGTTTGCAGGATTTCGTCTTCGCTGAGCGGATGGGGCGTTGCCGGATTGATCGGCGCCTTCAGCGCCGAGGGGGCGACCGGGCGCTTGGTATAGGCATAGCGGCCGGTATGCAGGATCTGCGCGCAGATCTTCGCGCCGTGGGCATGAACGGCTTCGGTGATGACCCGATGCTTGGCGGCCTCGGTTTCGTTGTCGAGAATCGATGCCCCCTGCATCACGATGCTGTCCTGGTTGGGGGCGAAGCCGCCGGTGACGATCAGGCCGACACCGCCCCTGGCGCGCGCGGCGTAGAAGGCCGCCAGGCGGTCGTGGCTGTTGCCGATGTCCTCCAGTCCGGTATGCATCGAGCCCATCAGGACGCGGTTTTTCAGGACGGTGAAGCCCAGGTCCAGCGGGGCCAGCAGATGCGGGTAAGGCGTGCTCATGATGTTGTCCTTGATCATTGCTTCGATTGAACCTGGAAACCGCGCAGCAGGCCCATGGCTTCTCCGCACCACTCGAGCCAGGCCTGTTCATAGCGGATGCCGCTTTTCAGGACCAGATACTGCAGCGCCTGCTGGCGTTCCAGCGGGCCGGCGTGGTCCATGTCGGGACCGGCGCTTCGCGCGCCGGTGCTCTGCATGCCGGGACTAGCGCTTTGCGCGCCGGCAAAATCGCGGGATTCGATCGCGCGGTAGCGGCTCAGACGATCCGCATGTGCGATCCGGTGACGCTCGAGTTCAGGGAGCAGCCGCGCCGGATCGTCGAATGCCGCCGCGCGCAGCTTGACCAGCAATGCGTCGCGGGTGCCTTCCGGCTCCACCGGTTCGCCCATCCAGCGCGCTAGCTCGTCGCGACCTCGCGCCGCCACCGAAAAGACCTTGCGGTCCGGCGCACTTTCGCCAGGCTGAACCTCCGCGACAATCCATCCGGCAGACACCATGCGCGACAGGACGCGATAGATCTGCTGGTGCGTGGCATGCCAGAAATAGCCGATCGAGCGGTCGAAGCGACGTGCCAGTTCGTATCCGGAACTGGGCTTTTCGAGCAGGGAAACCAGCAGGGCATGGTCGAGTGCCATGCCGCGCAGCATACTATGCAACGAATTGCAAGGCAACTCGTTGCATAGTGAAGGTGCCGGTCGGCGGGTCAATCCGGTGCGAATCGACCAAAGGCGAAGGCGCCGGCAAAAAAACGGCCGCCGCGGCGGCCGGTTCCTTTAACCGGAACTTGGGCTTACTTGCCTGCCTTGGCGTCGGCTTCGCACTTCTTCATGAAAGTGGCCTTGGCGGCGCCAGCCAGCGGCTTGCCGTTCTTGCCGACTGCCTTTTCGGCGCAGCCCGACGCGGCGGCTTCCGCCGGCTTGCCGGCGCCTTCGCACTTCTTCATCGCAGCGGCCTTGGCGGCACCGTGCAAGGGCTTGCCATCCTTGCTGACGGCTTTGGCCGCGCAGTCGCTCGCCGCCGGGGCTGCCTCGGCAGCCTTCGCCGGTTCCGCCGCCTTGGCCGGGGCGGGAGCCGCTTTCGCCTCCTTGGCCGGCGCCGCGGAAGCCGCCGGTTTGTTTTCGGTCGCCGCAAGCGCCAGGTTGGCGGCCAGCATCGCGGAAAGGGCAATCGTAATCAGTTTGCGCATCTTGAGTCTCCTTGAATTATGGGCGGTGCGCGGTCTGATGCCGTTTGCAACCGACTCGGGCGCCGTGCTTGCTTAACGCCGCGGATCGTCCTTAGTTGACTGTGTATTGACCGTTGTCCGTGGTGAGCGCGGCTTCCTGGCGATTGAGAAATTCCTGCATGCTATCGACGCCGCGCAGTTTCAGCACGGTGGCGCGCACCGCGGCTTCGAGCAGGACAGCCAGGTTGCGTCCGGTGGATACCGGAATCGTGACGCGCTGGATCGGCACGCCAAGGATGGTCTCGGTCTGTGCATCGAGCGGCAGGCGCGCGGCTTGCGGCACGCCGGGAATCGGCTTTTGCAACTGGACGATCAGTTTCAGGCGCATCTTGCGCCGGCAGGCGGCTTCACCGAATACCGTGCGGATATTCAGCAGCCCGAGCCCGCGCACTTCGAGAAAATCCTTGAGCAGTTCCGGACAGCGTCCTTCCAGCGTATCGGTGCCGATGCGCGAGACATCGACCACGTCATCGGCCACCAGCCCGTGTCCGCGAGAAATCAGCTCAAGACCGAGTTCGCTCTTGCCGACGCCGGAGTCGCCGGCGATCAGCACACCCATGCCCAGCACGTCCATGAAGACGCCATGCAGGGTCGCGGTTTCGGCCAGGTGACGCGAGACGAAATAACGCAGCGTATCGATGACCAGCGCCGAGGATAGCGGGGTACGCATCAGGGGCGTACCCGAGGCTTCGCAACCCTTGCGCATGTCCACGCCAATCGGGCAATCGTCCGCAAAGATGATCGCCGGGGGTCGCGCGTTGTAGATCTCCTGCATGTGATGCGCCACCTTTTCCGGCGCGTGGCGCGCGGCCCAGGCAAGTTCCGGCGCGCCGATGACCTGCAGTCGTTCGGGATGCATCAGGTTGAGGTGGCCGATCAGGTCCGCCGGCGACACGACATGCTCGCTCGTGCTGATCGCCCGCGTCAGCGTGCCGCTGACCAGCGAGAGCTGGAGTCGCTCGCGGTTACCGTCGAACAACTGGGAAATGGCTAGTTGGCGTGCCAATTGGCGAACAAGCCATGCAAGGCAGGGGCGTCTGGAGCGGCGGCGAGCTGTTCGCGAAAGGATCGGTCGGAGAACATCTGGGCCAGTTCGGAAAGCAATTGCAAATGTTGCTCGTTGGCGGCCTCCGGCACCAGCAGCACGAAGATCAGCCCGACCGGCTTGCCGTCGGGCGCGTCGAACTGCACCGGGGCGACCAGCCGCACAAACGCGCCGACCGGCGCCTTCAGGCCCTTGATGCGACCGTGGGGAATCGCGATGCCTTGCCCGAGGCCCGTCGAACCCAGTTTCTCGCGGGCAAACAAGGCGTCATACACCGCGCTGCGGGCCAGGCTTTGATGATTCTCGAAAAGCATGCCGATCTGCTCGAATACGCGCTTCTTGCTGCTCGCGGCGAGGTCGGCCGCCACATTGTCGAGTGGCAGCAGGTTGGCGATCTGGTTCATCTGGCAACAGTCCGGCAATTGAGTGGGGATTGCGGCGGCGCGCAGTATAACGCCAACCCGTCGTCGCCGCCTCGCATCCTCGAGTGGGCCGGTCGGGTCTATTCGCCCTGCTGACGCCTGTCGTGGTTGTGGTTGGAGACCTTTTCCTTGTGCTTGAGCACCTGGCGGTCGAGCTTGTCGGCCACCAGGTCGATGGCGGCGTAGAGATCACCGTCAATGGCGTCGGCAAAGATATCCTTGCCCTTGACGTGCAGCGTCACTTCGGCTTTCTGCTGCAGTTTCTCAACCGACAGGATGATGTGCGAACTGGTCACCTGGTCGAAGTGCCGCAGCACGCGATCGAGTTTGCCCGTGACATATTCACGAATGGCCGGGGTAACTTCAATATGGTGTCCGGTGATGTTGAGATTCATGCTGTCTCCTTGTCGGAAGTGTGAACTCAGAGAACCTTCCTGAGATTGACCGGCGCTATGCCGAGCAGTTCGCGGTACTTCGCTACCGTGCGACGTGCCACGACGATGCCCTGCTCGCCGAGGATTTCCGCGAGACGGGAGTCCGAGAGCGGCTTGCTGCCGTCCTCGGCGCCGACCAACTGCTTGATCAGCGCCCGAATCGCGGTTGAGGAGGCCGCGCCGCCGGTATCGGTGGCAACGTGGCTGCCAAAAAAATACTTGAGTTCGTAGATGCCGCGCGGACTCGCCAGGTATTTCTGCGTGGTCACGCGCGAAATCGTCGATTCGTGAAGCTTGACCGTTTCCGCGATCTCGCGCAGGGTCAGCGGACGCATCGCCACCTCGCCGTGGTCCAGGAAGGCCTTCTGGCGGTCGACGATCGCCTGCGACACCCTCAGGATCGTGTCGAAGCGCTGCTGCACGCTTTTGATCAGCCATTTGGCTTCCTGCAACTGGCTGGCCAGTGCGCCTGAAGAACCGTTGCCGCCCCGGCTGCGGTGCAGGATGTCGGCGTAGAGCTTGTTGATCCGCAAGCGCGGCATGGCCTCCCGATTCAGGCTGACCAGCCATTGTCCGCGCAGCTTTTTCACCGCGACGTCGGGCACCACGTAACGCGTTTCGATCGCCGCAAACTGTGCGCCGGGACGCGGATTCAGCGAACGGATCAGCGCCTGTGCCGCGCGCAATGCGTCGTCGTCGCAAGCCAGGGCTTTCTTTATGCGCGCAAAATCGCGGGCGGCAAGATGTTCGAGGTGGTCGCCGACGATGGCCAGCGCCAACGCGCGAATAGGGGAATCGGGCAAGGCGTCGAGTTGCAGCGCCAGGCATTCCTGTGCGTTGCGCGCCCCGATGCCCGGCGGGTCGAGATGCTGCAAGTGGCGCAAGGCAATGCCGAGTTCTTCGAGCAGGGCCTCGCGCTGTTCGTCGTCCTCCGCGACTAGCAGGTCGATCAGTTCGTCCAGCGGCTGCGTCAGGTAGCCGTCGTCATTCAGCGCTTCGATCAGAAAGCCGACCAGCGCCCGCTCGCGATCGGGCAACTGGGTCATCGCCAACTGCGCACCAAGGTGTTCGCGCAGCGAAGTCGAAGCGGCCTGCGACTCGCCGCTGTCGAGATCGTCATCATTGGGATCGCGCTGGCCGTGGCTGCCGGAAAAGTCCATGCCCCAGCCTTCGTCATCGCCACCCATCGGTTCCTGGCGGTCGTCGCTGTCGCTTGCCTCGGGCGTCTGCGGGGTGCTGACCGGCTCGCCCGCGGAACCAAGCACAAACGAGGTCGGGTCGCCGGGCTCGTCGCGCTCCAGAAGCGGGTTCTCCTGCAAGGCCTGATCGATTTCCGCATTCAGGTCCAGCGTCGACAGCTGCAACAGCCGGATCGACTGCTGCAACTGCGGCGTCAGTGCCAGGTGTTGCGAAAGCCTGAGCTGAAGTCCCTGCTTCATTACATTCTGAAATGTTCGCCGAGATAGACCCGGCGCACGTGTTCATTGTCGACAATCGCGGCTGGCTGCCCGGCGGCGAGGACCTCACCGGCGTTGATGATGGTCGCGAAATCGCAAATGCCCAGGGTTTCGCGGACGTTGTGATCGGTGATCAATACGCCGATGCCGCTTTCCTTCAGATAGCGGATGATCTTCTGGATGTCGAGTACCGCAATCGGGTCAACCCCGGCGAAGGGTTCGTCGAGCAGAATGAATCGCGGGCTGGTCGCCAGCGCGCGGGCGATCTCGACACGGCGCCGCTCGCCCCCGGAAAGCGAGGCGGCGAGGCTCTTGCTGATGTGCGTAATATGCAGTTCGCGCAACAGGGATTCCTCGCGGGCGTCCATCTCGGCCTCGTCCAGGCCCTGCAACTCCAGCACGGCGCGCACGTTCTCGGCCACCGTGAGTTTTCTGAACACCGAGTTTTCCTGCGGCAGGTAGGACAGACCCAGTTTCGCCCGCCGGTGAATGGGCATATGGGTGAGGCGAAGATTCTCGTCGCCGTTTTCGATGCGAATCTCGCCCCCGTCGGCCGCGACCAGGCCGACGATCATATAGAAGCAGGTCGTCTTGCCAGCGCCGTTCGGGCCGAGCAAACCCACCACTTCACCCGCGGTGACCTCGAAGGACACATCGGTGACCACCGTCCGCGACTTGTATTTCTTGCGCAAATTGTGCGCCGAGAGCTTGGCGACAGCGCCATTCATTGGTCGCCGCCTCCCGCCGCTTGCTTGAGCAGTTGGCGAATGACGTCGCCGGCGAAGCCGCGTCCCTGCAGGAAGCGCGCCTGACGCGCCCATTCGCGGGCATCGGCCGGTACCGCGGGAAATTTCCGGGCCCACACCGCGCGCGCTCTTTCAAGCTCGCCGGGCAGGGCACCCGCCGCGAGTTGCGCCTCGATCAGCTCGGCGCTCACGCCCCTGGTCCGCAGATTCTGCCGCAGGCGACCCGCGCCCAGCCGCGCAGCGTGGCTGCGCACATAGCTTTCGGCGGCGCGGCCGTCGGACTGAAGCTGCGAGGCTTGAAGGTCGGCGATCACGGCGGCGACCTCTTGTGGCGTGCCGTGGGCCGCCAGCTTGCGTGCCAGCTCGGCCTTGGTATGCTCGCGCCGGGCGAGCAGCCTGATCGCCTGCCGGCGCAGTTCATGCGTCATGGAATTGCATGGGGCGCGCACCGCGACCAGTGCTGTTGGGCAAGCTGCGTAGCCTCCATGAATGCGTCCGGGGTTCCTCGGTCAGCCGCCTTTCGCCGGCGCGGAAGTATCCAGCGCCGCTACACCGACTGCCTCACGGACCTTGTTCTCGATTTCGACAGCGATCTCGGCATGCTCGCGCAGGAACTCGCGCGCATTGTCCTTGCCCTGCCCGATTTTCTCGCCCTTGTAGGCGTACCAGGCGCCGGACTTTTCGACGATCTTGTGCTCGACACCGAGTTCGACGATCTCGCCCTGGCGCGAAATGCCCTCGCCGTAGAGGATGTCGAAATGGGCCTCGCGGAAGGGCGGCGCAACCTTGTTCTTGACCACCTTGACCTTGGTTTCGTTGCCGATGACCTCGTCACCCTTCTTGATCGCGCCGGTGCGGCGGATGTCCATGCGTACCGAGGCGTAGAACTTCAGCGCGTTGCCGCCGGTGGTGGTTTCGGGGTTGCCGAACATGACGCCGATCTTCATCCGGATCTGGTTGATGAAGATCACCAAGGTATTGGTGCGCTTGATGTTCGCGGTCAGCTTGCGCAAGGCCTGCGACATCAGCCGCGCCTGCAAACCGGGCAGTTGATCGCCCATTTCGCCTTCGATCTCGGCGCGCGGCGTCAGCGCGGCCACCGAATCGATCACGATCAGGTCGACGCCGCCGGAGCGCACCAGCATGTCGGTGATTTCCAAGCCCTGTTCGCCGGTGTCGGGCTGAGAAATCAGCAGGTCGGGGACATTTACCCCGAGTTTTGCCGCATAGCCCGGGTCCAGCGCGTTCTCGGCGTCGATGTAGGCGGCCACCCCGCCGGCCTTTTGAATCTCGGCGACGATATGCAGACATAGCGTGGTCTTGCCGGAAGACTCCGGTCCGTAGACCTCGACCACACGACCACGCGGCAAGCCGCCGATGCCCAGAGCGATGTCAAGTCCCAGCGAACCGGTGGAAACGGTCTGAATGTCGTCGATGGCAAGGCCCTCGCCCATCTTCATGATGGAACCCTTGCCGAACTGCTTTTCGATCTGCGCCAGTGCGGCTTGGAGGGCCTTGTTCTTGTTCTCGTCCATTGGATGCGTCCTTCACAAGTTGAATCGATTATGGCATGGATGGCACAGTTTTTGCGCGACCCGGATTTGTCATTCGGAGTCGAGCCGGAGCAGGAGGCCATTCAGGGCATGAACCACCGATTGCCGGCGGATTCCCTCGCGGTCACCGGCAAACCATGCTGTCTGCGCCTCCGGCCTTTCGCCGACTCGACACCAGGCAAAGCTTACGGTGCCCACTGGCTTACCAGGTGAGCCACCCGTGGGACCGGCTATCCCGGTAATAGCAAATGAAATCATTGCCTTGGAGTTCTTCAGCGCGCCAGCGGCCATTTCCGCGGCGGTTTCCGGGCTGACCGCGCCGAATTCCTCCAAGGTCTGGATGCGCACGCCCAGCATTTCGATTTTGGCATTGTTGGAATAGGTGACGAAACCGCGCTCGAACCACGCCGAACTTCCCGCAGTGTGTGTGATCACTTGCGCCGCCCAGCCTCCGGTGCAAGATTCGGCGGTGGCGACCAAAACCTGGCTCCGGCGGCACGCCGCGCCGAGGGATGCCGAAAGAGCGAGCAGATCCGCATCCACGGCAGACTCCTAGGCGAACAAGGGATCGACCGCCGCCTTGATCACCGCCAGGGTCAGCACGGTGTAGGCGGCCGCAATCAGGTCGTCCATCATCACGCCGAAACCGTTCTTCACCTGCGTGTCGAAAAATCTTGCCGGTTGGGGCTTGAGGATGTCGTAAAAGCGAAACCAAAGGAATGCCGCCAACTGCCACAGGAACCCGGGAGGCGTCAGCAGCAACACGCCCCAGAATGGCACGATTTCATCCCAGACGATGGCGCCGTGATCGACCACGCCCAGGGCGCGGCCGGTGATCTGGCAGGCCGAGACGCCGACGGCGAAGGCCAGCAGGAGAAATATCGCGAGTCCAAGGTCACCTTCCAGGTACAGGCGCAGCAAGGGAAAAGTGGCCCAGGCGAAAGCGGTTCCGGCAGTGCCGGGCGCGAAAGGCGACAGCCCGGAGCCCATGCCGCAGGCGATGAAATGGGCCGGGTGGTGAAACAGGAATTTCAGCGGCGGCGGGGCCAGTCTTGCCATTCTCGTCCAGGGATACCGTCCCGGCTCACGGCAGCCGGGGGGTAAAGTGATCGTAACCGCGATGGGAGGGGGTAACGACGGCGCCGGCATCGTCGCACAGGACCAGTTCGCCGGGCGGGCCGACCCGGATTTCCCCGATACGGGTCAGTGGCAGTTCGAGCCGGTCCGCCAGAAGGCCGACTTCCCGGTCGCGCGACGCCGCCGCGGTGAATACCAGCTCATAGTCATCGCCGCCGGCCAGCAGGCAGTCGCGCTCCAGTCCGGCGGGAGGCAGATCGGGAATCTGCAGCCGGGCGGCAACGCCGGACTTTTCGAGCACATGCCCCAGATCCGCCAGCAAGCCGTCCGACACGTCGATCGCGGAACCGGCAATTCCGCGCAGGGCGAGGCCCAGCGCGACGCGCGGCTGCGGCCGGTGCAGCGCGGTCAAACATGACCTGGCGAAGGCTTCTGCCAGCACGCAGCGTCCCTGAAGCTGAGCCAGACCCAGCGCCGCAAGGCCCGGCCTGCCCGACATCCAGATCGAATCGCCGGCTTTCGCACCATCGCGTCGCAGCGCGTGCCCGGCGGGGACCTCGCCGAGAATCGTGACGCAGAAGCTGCGCGGCCCGCGGGTCGTGTCGCCGCCGATCAGATCGACGCCATGGTGATCGGCACAGTCGAAAAAGCCCCGCGCGAAGGATTCGATCCAGTCGACGTCCGGCGCTGGCAGCGCGGCGGCAAGCAGCGCCCAGCGCGGCAGGGCGCCCATCGCGGCCATGTCCGAAAGGTTTACGGCAAGGGTCTTCCAACCCAGCGCTTCAGGCTCGGCGCCGGCCAGAAAATGCGTGTCCTCGACCAGCAAGTCCGTCGAGACGACGAGTTCATGGCCCGCCGAGGGCGCGATCAGCGCGCCGTCATCCCCGACTCCGAGCACCGTGTGGCGCGTCGGTCGCCTGAAGAAGCGCTCGATCAGCGCGAATTCGGACGGCATGGCCGCCTGCCCAACCGATCGCAAGGGCCCCAAAGGTGAATCGCTTGCCGCCGTGGCGTGAGCGCCGAATCCCATGCCGCTTATCTGGAGCCAGCCTCGCCCGGCCGGAGTCGCGGGGCCAGTTTGTCCAGCACGCCATTCACGAACTTGTGGCCGTCGGTGCCGCCAAAAGTCTTGGCCAGCTCGATGGCTTCGTTGAGGATCACGCGATAGGGAGTCTCCGGATGGAGCTTGAGTTCGCAGGCGGCAAGCAGCAGGATGCTGCGCTCGATTGGCGAGACCTCATTCCACGGGCGGTCGACATGCGGTGCCAGGTCAGTTTCGAGGGCTTCGGCGTTTTGCAGCGTCTGGTCAAGCACGGTGGTGTATAGCTCGGGATCGGCTCGGTCGAAGCCGGCGACGTTTTCCGCCTGCAACCGAATCGCCGCCGCGTCCTGACCGCCAACCTGCCATTGGTAGAGCCCCTGAACGATGAATTCACGGGCGCGCCGCCGCGGATTCGACGATCTGCCTCCCTTCCCCTTTCCCGAGGAAGAGGGCGACGGGTGTCCGCCCGCCTCGGCCGCGCGGTGACGGTCGCGCGTCGGCTCGGGGCGGCCCGGGGGCGCGAGGCCACCGCTCATTGTTTGATGGCCTTCAGCAGATTCGCCATTTCAACGGCGGCCTGCCCCGCCTCCATGCCCTTTTGCACCATCCGTACCAGCGCCTGGTCGTCGGTCTCGGTGGTCAATACCGCGTTGGCGATCGGAATGCCGCTGTTCAGTTGCACATCGGTGATGCCCCGCGCCGATTCATTGGCGACGATCTCGAAATGATAGGTTTCGCCGCGGATCACCGCCCCGAGCGCGACCAGGGCATCGAAGCGGCCGCTTTGCGCCATGGCTTGCAGCGCCAGCGGCAATTCCAGGGCTCCGGCCACCGTGGCGCAGACGATGTCGGTTTCGGCCACGCCGAGGCGCGCCAGTTCGGCCAGACAGCCGGACCGCAGCCCTTCGCCGATATCGGAATTGAAACGGCTTTGCACCAGGCCGATGCGCAGGCCCTTGCCGGATCGATCGAGTTCCAGTTCGCGAATGCTCATGTCGTCTGTGCTCCTGACGGAGTGAAGTAGCTGGTGATTTCCAGACCGAAGCCGGCCATGCTCGGCATCTTCCTCGGGCTGGCCATCAAGCGCATCTTGCCGACGCCGATTTCACGCAATATTTGCGCACCGATGCCATAGATGCGCGGGTCCCACTTGCGTGCCGCGCGGGTCGCCGGTTCATCCTTCAACGCCGCCAACAAGGCATTGCCGGATTCCTGCCGATGCAGCAAGACCAGTGCCCCGCGGCCATTTTCGGCGATCGTGCGCAGCGCAAAATCGACGCCGTAGGTATGGCCGCGCGTCTTCCGGTCGAGGAAGTCGAGTACGCAGATAGACTCATGCACGCGCACCAGCGTCTCTTCCGCCGCGACGATTTCGCCGCAGGACAAGGCCAGATGCACGTCGCCGCTGCTGCGGTCGGCAAAAGCGCGCAGGCGGAAGGCGCCCTGCGCGCACTCGACATTCTTGTCGGCGACGCACTCGATCAGCTTTTCGGTCTCCGAACGATGCTGAATCAAGTCGCTAATGGTGCCGATCCTGAGCTTGTGCGCAGCCGCGAATTCGAGCAGGTCGGGCAGCCGCGCCATGGTCCCGTCTTCGGTAAGAATCTCGCAGATCACCGCCGCCGGGCTCAGCCCGGCCAGCTCGGCAAGGTCGCAGCCGGCTTCGGTGTGGCCGGCGCGCACCAGCACGCCGCCGTTTTGCGCCATCAGCGGAAAGATATGCCCGGGCTGGACAATGTCGGCCGCCGTCGCATTCCTGGCCACCGCGGCCTGAATGGTGCGCGCCCGATCCTGCGCCGAGATGCCGGTGGTGACACCCTCGGCCGCTTCGATCGAAACCGTGAAGGCGGTCCCATGCGGCGTCTTGTTGTCGCGCACCATCAAGGGCAGATCGAGCTGGCGGCAGCGCGCTTCGGTCAGCGTCAGGCAGATCAGGCCGCGCCCCCAGCGGGCCATGAAGTTGATGGCTTCCGGCGTCACGTGGTCGGCGGCTAGCACGAGGTCGCCTTCGTTCTCGCGGTCTTCCTCGTCGATCAGGATGACCATGCGGCCGCCACGCATGTCGGCGACGATTTCGGGAACGGGGCTGATGCTCATCATGGGGGCCTTTGGGTCGGGCGGCGGATTTTACGCCTCTGCCTGGTGGCGCAGCATCCGCTCGACGTATCGCGCGATCAAATCCACTTCCAGATTGACCCTGGCCCCAGGCTTGCAGCGCCGGAGGGTGGTGACCTCGACGGTGTGCGGGATCAGGTTGATCGAAAAGCGGCGCCCCTTGACCCGATTGGTGGTCAACGACACGCCGTCGACGGTAATCGAGCCCTTGCGCGCGATGTACCTGGCGAGTTTCTTCGGCGCGTCGATCACCAACTCGTGCGACTCGCCGATCGGCTCGAATTTCACCACCTCGCCGACGCCATCAACGTGCCCGGACACCAGGTGACCGCCGACGAAATCCGACAGGCGCATGGCCATTTCGAGATTGAGCTCGCCACCTTCGACATCAAGCCCTGCGGTGCAGTCGAGCGTCTCGCGCGAGACATCGACCCGATACGACTTGCCCTTTTTTGCGACGACCGTCAGGCAGACCCCGCCGTGGGCGATCGAGTCGCCCACGGCCACCCTTCCCAGCGCCAGGCCCGGTGCCGCTATCGTGAGGCGCAGACCTTCTTCGAGCGGCTGGATGTGGCTGATCTTGCCTACTGCGGTGATGATTCCGGTGAACATGGAAACTCCGAAACGATTACTACAGAACGGACCCTAGCGCAGCGCGCGCTCGAGGGTCGGCAGAAACTGGTCCGCCGGCTGAAAGCCGACGACGCGCAAATCGGCCAGTTCGGTCCCCCGGGCATCGAACAAGATGATGCCCGGCGGACCGAACAGACCGAAGCGATCGAGCAATTTCTTGTCGGCATCGCTGTTCGCGGTGACGTCCGCTTGCAGCAGGACAAAGCGCTTCATTCTTGCCGCCACTTGCGGATCGGCGAAAGTGAAGCGCTCCATTTCCTTGCAGCTGACGCACCAATCGGCATAGAAGTCCACCATCACCGGCTTGCCGGCGGCGGCGGCCTCGGCGAGGCGTGCGTCGAGCCGTTCGACCGAGGCCACGCGCTCGAAAGTCGGCGCCGGCGCCTCGGCGGCGATGCCGCCCCGCAGAAAACCCAGTGGTTGCAGCGGGTCTTTGGCGCCGCCCAACACCCCCATCAACATCGCCGCGCCGCCCAGCAGCAAAGCGACGCCGAGACCCTTGCCCAGACGCTGCATGCCGCCTGCGTGCGGCGGCAGGGGATCGAGCGCATGCAGGTAGATCGAGGGGACCACCATCAACAGTGCCCAACCGAGCATTTGCAGCCAAAGCGGAATGACGGGCGCAACCAGCCACAGGGCGGTGGCCAGCATCACCACGCCGAAGAATTTCTTGACGCCCTCCATCCACGGCCCCGACTTCGGCAGCAACGAGCGCGAGAAGGCTCCTACCACCAACAGCGGCAGACCCATGCCGAGGGCCATCGCGAACAGCGCCGCACCGCCCAGCGCGGCGTTCCCGGTTTGCGCGATATACAACAGCGCGCCGGCCAGTGGCGCGGCCACGCAGGGACCGACGATCAGCGCGGAGAGCGCGCCCATCAGGGCGATGGCGGGCAGCGAGCCGCCCTGGCGGTTGGCGCTGTCGGCGACCCGGCTTTGCAACGCTGCCGGCAACTGCAATTCATAGAAACCGAACATCGACAATGACAGCACGACGAACACCAGCGCGAAGCCGCCAAGCACCCAGGCGCTTTGCAGCGCCGCCGAAAGAAGCGTACCGGAAAGCCCGGCGGCGACGCCCACCGCGGCATAGGTGACGGCCATGCCCAATACGTAGGCCAGCGACAGCAGGAAGGCTCGCAGGTGGTTCACCGCATGGCCGTGATTGACAATGATCCCGGACAGGATCGGGATCATCGGGAACATGCAGGGGGTGAACGACAGCAGCAAGCCGAAGCCGAAGAAGCTGAGCAGCAGCAATGCCAGATTGCCTTCCTTCAGCAGGCCGGCGATGCGCGAGCTTTCATCCGGCGGCCCGGTCGGGTTGCGGCGCGCGGTGGGCGTCAGCGTCGATGCCGCCGGCACCCCGCCGGTCGCCGCGGCCGTACCCGGGCTTTGCGTCATTTCGATCAAGGCTTGCTGATTGATCGGCGGATAGCAGATACCGCCATCCCAGCAGCCTTGGGAGACCGCCTTCAACGTCACCGGACCGGTCGCCTCGACGGGCAGCAGAATCGCGACTTCGTGGCGGTAGGTCTCGACCTTGCCGAACAGTTCGTCCTCTTTCATCTTGCCAGGCGGCAGTTTGGGCGTTCCCAAGCTTCCGCCTTCGAGCGTGAATTTGAACTTGTCGCGGTACAGGTAGTAGCCGTCGACGATCTGCCAGCGCGCCTCCAGAGTCCGCGCATCGATCGCCCGCGCCGAGAAGCGGAAGGCCTGTTCGGGCGCCAGAGGTTCTTCGGCGCGCGCCAGGCCCGCCACGGCCAACAGCAGCGAAAACAGGAAACGGATCAGCATTGGAGATCGTCTGCGACCAGGGTTTCGGCGGCGACCCAAGCCAGGTACTGCGGTAGGCCGTGCACAATTGGGACTGCGATGATCTCGGGAAGTTCATAGGGGTGGCGCGCGCGGATCGCCGCTTCCAGCGCCGCGTAGCGTTGGGTCGTGGTCTTGATCAGCAAGGGCACTTCCTCGGCGCTCTCGACCCGCCCTTGCCAACGGTATGTCGAGCGGCAGGGCGCCAGCATGTTGGCGCAGGCCGCCAGACGCTCCGTCACCAGCGCCAAGGCCAGCGCCTGAGCGCTGGCCTGGTCGGGCAGATTGGTGACAACGAGCAGGGATTGACAGTCGGATTGGGATTGACCGGTTTCCATTGGTCTATTCTACCTTCGGCCCGCGCCGCCTCTGGGATAGGCTTTCACGTCTGGTACGCCGCATCCCTGTCCGCAACCGGGAGCCTGGGTTTGAGCAAAATCTTGACGGAATTGATGGATCTGGAGCGGCAGCGCAGGGATCGCGCTGCCGGCAATCGGGTCGCCGCCGACGCCACCGATGCGGAGCGTGCGGCAGAGGCGAGCGCCTTTGGCCGTGCCGCCGCCGAAGAACGCGCTCGTGCCGCTGCCGAAGCGCGCCATCTGCAGGCCACGGCACAACTCGCCGCCGCCCGGCGGCGCCAGCAGGCCGAAGAACTCGCGGCGGAACAGGCACTCGAACGTGCCCGCGTCGAGGCACAGGCTGAGGCCGCTGCCGCCGAACAGGTGCAAGCCGAACGTCTGGCGGAGGCCGCCGCGAGCAGGCGAATCGAGGCGGAACAACGCGCCCTGGCCGATGCACAGCGCCGTGAATTCGCCGCGGCCGAACTGGCGAGCGCTGCGACTGCCCGCGCCAAGAAGGAGGAAGAGTTCGCCCGCCTGGCGCGCGGACGGGTCGATGCCGAGAGCCGCGTGGCCAACCTGGCAAACGAAAGACTGCGCGCCGAGCAGATTGCCGAAGCGGCGGCCCTGTCGTGCGTCGCGGCGGAAAGGGAGCGGGCGCGAGAAGCGCAGCGCCGCACCGCACAGGAGGCAGATGCGGCCCGCGCCGTTGCCGCGCGGCTCGCAGCCGAGCAAGAGGCGAGCGCGGCACGAGCCGAACGCGTGGCGGCCGAAGCGCAGGCATCGGCCGCGTCGGCCAAGCGTCAGGAAGTCGCGACGGCACTCGCCGAACTGCAATCAGCGGCGCCACAGGTCGTCGCGCGAATTGCCGAACCGCCGACAAGCGGCGGCCCGGCCAAGGATTGGCGCCGCGTGGCGCTCGGCGCCCTGCTTCTGCTGGTCGGCGCCGGGGCCGGGATCCTGATCGGCAAGATCCACACAACAGCCTTCTTCGGCGCGGGTTCGAGCAGACAGGAAAGCCAGTTCCTGCGGCTGGACGACAATTTGACGAGTCTTGCGGCGCGGAGCCAGCGCGCGGTGCCGCGCGATCGGGAGCCGTCGCGCTAGGTTTCCGCAAAATCCCTCTGCGGCGCTGAATGCTTCTGGCATCGCCGAAGCGAACCGAGCCCGGCGTTGCGCCGGAACAACGCTTTCCCGCGCGCCGGCCCGGCAGCGCCCCTCTAGCCCGAACTTTGGTTAG
>WBZP01001019.1_pt1 | contig 36098 bp, 28 predicted proteins | sample 5204301 | NCBI WGS metagenome assembly WBZP01 (sample SAMN12412401, study PRJNA552823) | activated sludge metagenome | isolation source: activated sludge from nitrification reactor of wastewater treatment plant... | place: USA: Pennsylvania | collected 2017 | reverse complement strand
GCTGCGGCAGGCGGTCGACATCGCCGACGGCATCAACCCCGACCTCGCCCGTCGCCTGAGCTTCACGCCGTCCGACGCGAGGAGCTCGTCCTACCAGCAGCTGCGCGAGCAGCTCACCCTGGCGGCCCGCTCCTTCCCCCACCGCGGCATCTACACGATGGCCCTCCGGGGCGAGCGGGTCTACTTCGGACCCGAGGACTACGACCCGTCCGACCCGATGGCGAGCCGCCCCGGCTCGTTGTACCAGCTCCCCGACCCGACGCTCCGCGCGGCCTTCCGCACCGGCCGGCCGCACGTCGAGGGTCCGCACTCCGACGAGTACGGCCGCTTCGTCACGGCCGTCGCGCCCGTCGTCGACCCGGTGGACGGCCACGTCGTGATGGCGGTCGGCATCGACGTCCTGGCCGACGACTGGGACACCCGCCTCGCCGAGGCCCGCCGCGCGCCCCTGCTCGTGGCCCTCGCCACGGCCCTCGTGGTCGGCGCCGCAGTGCTGCTCCTGCGGCGCTTCGCTCGCCGCGCCCCGGCCGAGGGCCTCGGCCTGCGTCGGCGGGTGCTCGTGCCGGCGGCCCTCGGCCTCGTCGCCGGCCTCGTCCTGATCGTCGCGTCGGAGTACGCGGACTTCCGCGCCGCCGCGAGGCGGGAGGCCGAGCGCGCCGCGGACTCGGCCCGCCGGGAGTGGTCGCGCCAGATCTCGGCCGAGGCGGCCCTCCTCCAGGCCGAGGGCGACCGGATCGTCGCCGATCCCGGGATCGGCGAGGCGTTCTTCGCGGGCGACGTCCCGCGGCTCCTCGCCGCGACCGCGCCCGTTCTCGAGCGCATGCGGCGCGACGCCCGGCTCACCCACTTCGGCTTCTACGACGCCGGCCGCGTCTGCGTCCTGCGGGTCCACGACCCGGCCCTGAAGGGCGACCTGAACGCGCGGCCCGTCCTCACGAGCGCGGCGCGGACCGGCGAGGACGCGCGCGGCATGGAGCTCGGGCACTTCGGCGCGTACACCCTGCGCGTCGTGAAGGTGTGGAAGCGCGGCGGGGCGACGGCGGGCTTCGTCGAGCTCGCCGCGGAGGTCGGCCCGATCCTCGACGCGACGGCGCGGATGACCGGCATCGACACGGCTCTCCTCGTGCGGAAGGACCGGCTCGACCGCGCGCGGTTCGAGGAGGGCCGCCGCCTCTTCGGCTACCAGGGGTCGTGGGACGCGTTCCCGACCCTCGCCCTGGAGCACCAGACGAGCCCGTTCCCGCTCCAGGACCTGGTCGCCCGCCTCGAGCGGGACGGCGGGCTGGCGGAGCCCTTCATCCGCTCGGGCGCCGGCGGGCACGAGGCGTTCAGCGAGTTCCCTCTCGTCGACGCCGAGGGAGCCCAGGTCGCGCGGCTCGTGCTGCGGCGCGACGTGACGGCCTTCGCGACCACGGCCCTGAGCGACCTCGCGTTCGACCTCGCCCTCGCGGCGGCCCTCATCGGCGGCCTCGTGGTGCTGCTGTCGTGGGCGACCGACGGCGCCGAGAGGCAGCTCCAGGCCTCGTTCGCGGAGCTGCGCGAGAGCGAGGAGCGCCACCGCCAGCTCACCGAGACGATGCAGGACGTGGTGTGGGCGCTCGACCCCGGCACGCTCCGCTTCCTGTACGTGAGCCCGTCCGTCGAGCGGCTGCGCGGCTTCACCGCGGCCGAGGTGATGGCGGAGCCCTTCGACGCCGCCCTCGCCGGGCCGCAGCGGGCGGGCATTCGCGGCCTCCTCCTCGAGCGCGCCCGCGAGCACGCGGCCGGCGAGCGAAGGTACTACACCGACCTCCTCGAGCAGCCGCGCAAGGGCGGCGGCACGGTGTGGACGGAGGTCGTGAGCGCCTTCCACCGCGACGAGGCGACCGGCCGCCTCGAGGTCCGCGGCGTGACGCGCGACATCACGGCCCGCAAGAAGGTCGAGGACGAGCTGGAGGAGAGCCGGGCCCGGCTCCTGGAGGCCCAGAAGATGGAGGCGATCGGCCGCCTCGCCGGCGGCCTCGCCCACGACTTCAACAACCTCCTCCAGGCCCTGCTCTCCCTCGCGACCTCGCTGCGCCTGCGCGTGCGCTCGCCCGAGCTCGAGGGCACGGTCGCGGAGATCGAGGCCCACGTCCGCCGCGGAGCGGTCCTCACCCAGCGGCTTCTCCTCTTCTCCCGCCAGGAGATCGCGCAGCGGCGCCCGGTCGACCTCGGGGCGACCGTGGCCCGCACCTGCGAGTTCCTCCGCCGGCTGATGCCCGAGAACGTGCGGCTCGACGTCGACGCGCCGGCCGGCCTCGCCTGGATCGAGGGCGACCCCGGCCAGGTCGAGCAGCTCCTCATGAACCTCGCGCTGAACGCGAACGACGCGGTCGCCCCGGGCGGGCTCGTGGCGGTGAGGGTCGGCCTCGCCGGGAGAGAGGCGGTGCTCGAGGTGAGGGACGACGGCCACGGCATGGACGCGGCGACCCGGGCGCGGATCTTCGAGCCCTTCTTCACCACGAAGGAGCCGGGAAAGGGCACCGGCCTCGGCCTCGCCGTCGTGCAGGGCATCGTGAAGGAGTACGGGGGCCGCATCGAGGTCGACAGCATCGCGGGAGCGGGCTCGACCTTCCGCCTCAGCTTCCCCGCCGTGGCGGCGCCGGAGCCCGCCGCCCTTCCCGCGGCGGCGCCGTCCGTCCCGGCGCCGGCCCGGAGCAGCGACATCCCGCGCGGCCGCGGGGAGCGTGTCCTCCTCGTGGAGGACGAGGAGGGCGCGCGCGAGGGCATGGCCGACACCCTCGACCTCATCGGCTACGCCGTCACGGCCGTGGCGAGCGGCGAGGACGCGCAGGCCCTGCCCGACGAGCCTGCGCCCGACCTGCTGCTCACCGACCTCGTCCTCCCGGGGATCGGCGGCGCCGAGCTCGCCCAGCTCCTCCGTCGGCGCTGGCCGCGGATGCGGGTGGTGCTGATGTCGGGCTACACGACGAACGCCGCCGTGCGGGCGCAGGTGCACGAAGGCACGGTGCGCTTCCTGCAGAAGCCGTTCGTGATGGCCGACCTCGCGTCGGAGCTGCGCTCGGCGCTCGGCTGAGCCGGCGCTCCGCCGCGGGCTCGCGGCGGAGCCCGCTCAGAACGCCAGGACGAGGCCCCTCGCCCGACTCACGGCGCGGGGGCCGGGGCCGCGTCGGCCGGCGCCTTCTCGTCCTGCCAGCCGCCGCCGAGGGCGCGATACAGCTCGACGTAAGCGCGCAGCTCCTCGCCGCGGACCTGCGCGAGCTGCAGCTCCTGGTCGAAGAGCTGCTGGTCGGCGTTCAGCACCTCGAGGTAGCTGGCGAGCCCCGCGTCGTAGCGCTTGCGCGAGAGCTCGACGGCGTCGCGCAGCGCCTCCACCCCGTCCTCGAGCTCGAGCCGCGCCTGGCCCAGCTTGCGGACGGTCACGAGCGCGTTCGCCACCTCGCGGTAGGCGGCGAGGGCGGCCCTCTGGTAGAGCGCGGCCACCTGGTCGTAGCGCGCCCGCGAGGCCTCGTAGTTCCGGCGGATCCGGCCTCCCTGGAAGATCGGGGCGAAGAGGCTCGGCGACACCTGCCAGACGTTCGCGTCGGCCTTCAGCAGGCTCTTTAGCTCGCCGCTCACCGAGCCGAGGAGGCCGGTGAGGGAGATCGTCGGGAAGAAGAGGGCGCGCGCGGCGCCGACGTTCGCGTTCGCGGCGACGAGCTGCTGCTCCGCCGCGAGCACGTCGGGCCGCCGCTCGAGGAGCGCCGCCGGCAGGCCGACCGGGATCGCCTCCGGCACGTGGCCCTCGGCGAGGGCCTCGCCGCGCTCGATCTCCCCCGGCGGGCGGCCGAGGAGGAAGCACAGGGCGTGCTCGGCCACCGCCACCTGCTGCTCGAGCTGCGGGATGACCGCCCCGGTGCGGGCGCGGTTCGCCTGCGCACGGTCGAGCTCGAGGCGGTTCGAGACGCCGCCGTCGAGCCGCCGCTGGTAGAACTTCACGGTCTCGTCGTTGGCGCCGACCGTCCGCCGGGCCACCTCGAGCTGCAGGTCGAGCTCGCGCAGCAGCAGGTACGTCGACGCGACGTCGGAGACGAGGGTGAGGACGGCGGCCCGGCGACCCTCCTCGGTCGCGAGGTAGGCCGCGAAGGCGGCCTGCTTCGTGCTGCGGACCCGGCCGAAGAAGTCGATCTCCCACGTGATCGGGAAGCCGACGCTGTAGTTCTGGAAGTGCTTGCCGGCCGCGGTGCCCTGCGGCGGCTCGGCGAGCCGCGCGCCCTGCCGGGCGTCGTAGCCCGCGGCGGCGTTCACCTGCGGGAAGAGGGCCGACCGCGCGATGCCGTACTGCGCGCGCGCCTCGGCGACGCGCGCGGCGGCGGCCCGCAGGTCGGGGTTCGCGGCCAGGGCCTCGCGCACGAGCTTCTGGAGGACCGGGTCCTTCATGACGTCCCACCACGGCACGTCGGCGAGGGACGAGTCGGCGGAGGCGCCCTCGGCGAAGCGATGGGCCGGCGGGGCGGGCGTCTGGGGCCGCGCGTACTGCGGGCCGACCATGCAGGCCGGCTGCGCGAGGACGGCGGCGCAGGAGAGGGCGACGAGGTGGCGGCGCATGTCAGTGGCCCTCCCCGTGGGCGGCGGCGGCCGGCGCGCCCGGCGGCGCGGCGGCGCGGCTCCCGGCGAGCTTCGACACCGCGACGAACAGCACCGGCACGAGCAGGACGCCGAGGATCGTCGCGATCAGCATGCCGCTGAAGACCGTCATCCCCATCACCTTGCGCGACTCGGCCCCCGCCCCGCTCGCGGTGAGGAGCGGCACGACGCCGAGGATGAAGGCGAAGGCGGTCATGAGGATCGGCCGGAAGCGCAGGCGGGCCGCCTCGAGGGCGGCGCTCACCGGGTCCTTGCCCTGCTCGTGGAGCATCTTCGCGAACTCGACGATCAGGATCGCGTTCTTCGCGGCGAGGCCGATCAGCATGATGAGCCCGATCTGGGCGAAGACGTTGTTGAGGTAGCTCGTCGAGAAGTGGCGGGCCGCCCACAGGCCGAAGTAGGCGCCGAAGGCTGCGAACGGCGTGCCGAGGAGGACGCTGAACGGGAGCGACCAGCTCTCGTACTGGGCGGCGAGCACCAGGAACACCAGGAACACCGCCACCGCGAAGGTGGGGAGCGGGTTCGGGGCGCGCTTCTCCTGGTACGACATGTCGGCCCACTCGTAGCCCATCTCGGCCGGGAGCACCGCCTTCGCCGTCTCCTCGAGTGCGGTGAGGGCCTGCGCCGAGGAGTAGCCCGGCGCCGGCACACCGGTCAGCTCGGCGGTCCGGTACAGGTTGAAGCGGTTCGTGAAGTCGGGCCCGCTCGCCGGCTTCGTCGTCACGAGCGTGTCGAGCGGCACCATCTCGTTGCGGTTGCTGCGCACGAAGAACAGGCCGAGCTGCTTCGGGTCGCGGCGGAACTCCGGCTCGGCCTGGACGAAGACCTTGTACACGCGGCCGAAGCGGTTGAAGTCGTTCACGTACGCGCTGCCGAGGAGGGCCCCGAGCGTCGTGTTCACGTCAGAGAGGGGCACGCCGACCTTCAGGACCTTGCTGCGGTCGACGTCCGCGAACACCTGGGGGACGCTCGCGCGGTAGACCGTCATGATGCGGCCGATCTCCGGCCGCTTGCGGGCCGCCTCCATGAACAGGGCAGCCTGCTGGGCGAGGTACTGCGGCGTCCGGCCGCTCCGGTCCTGCAGCTCCATCGTGAACCCGGAGCCCGTGCCGAGGCCGGGGATCGCCGGCGGGCCGAAGGCCGCGACCACCGCCTCGGGGATCTGCTTCGCGAACGCCCGGTTGAGGGCGGCCACGACGCCGTTCGCGTGCTCCTCGGCGGTGGCGCGGTCCTCCCACGGCTTGAGCTGCACGAAGAAGAAGCCCATGTTCGGCGAGAAGGCGCCGGTGAGGAGGCTGAAGCCGGTGATCGTGTTGTAGCCCTCGACGCCGGCGGTCGCGGCGAGGACCGCCTCCGCCTTCTTCATGACCGCGTCGGTCCGCTCGAGCGACGCGGCGTCGGGCAGCATCGCGTTCACGAGCAGGTACCCCTGGTCCTCCTCGGGGATGAACCCGCTCGGGATGCGGTTCACGAGCCCGACGGTGAGGGCCACGAGCACCCCCACGAAGGCGAGGCTGCGGACCATCTTCCGCACGAGGATCGAGGTGAAGGACACGTAGTGGCCGGTGCCCCATCCGAAGAAGCGGTTGAAGCCGTCGTAGAAGGGCGTGAGGAAGCTCTTCTGGCCGTGCGTGGGCTTGAGCAGCAGGGCCGAGAGCGCCGGCGAGAGGGTGAGGGCGTTGAAGGCCGAGAGCAGCACCGAGATGGCGATCGTGATCGCGAACTGCTGGTAGAGACGTCCGGTGATCCCGCCCATGAAGCCGACGGGAACGAAGACGGCGGCGAGGATCAGGGCGATCGCCACGACCGGCCCCGAGACCTCCTCCATCGCCTTGAGCGTCGCGGCCTTCGGCTCCATGCCGTGCTCGATGTGGTGCATGACGGCCTCGACCACGACGATCGCGTCGTCGACGACGATGCCGATCGCGAGCACGAGGCCGAGGAGCGACAGCACGTTGATCGAGAAGCCCATCAGGGGGAAGAAGATGAACGCCCCGACGAGGGACACGGGAACGGTCAGCAGGGGGATGAGGGTGGCCCGCCAGTTCTGGAGGAAGACGAAGACCACCAGGATGACGAGCACGACCGCCTCGAACAGGGTGTGGACGATCTCGTTGATGCCCTCGGTGACGGGGAGGGTCGTGTCGAGCGAGATCGTGTACTCCATGTCGCGCGGGAAGCGCTGCGAGAGCGCCTTCATCGTGGCCTTCACCTTGTCGGCCACCTCGAGCGCGTTCGTGCCGGGGATCTGGTAGATCGCGATGACCGCGGAGGCCTTGCCGTTGTGCCGGCCGACCGCGTTGTAGAGCATCGTGCCGAGCTCGATCCGCGCGACGTCCCGCAGGAGCACCTGCGAGCCGTCGGGGTTGCTGCGGACGACGATCGCCCCGAACTCCTCCTCGTTGAGGAGGCGCCCCTGGGTCTTCACGGTGTACGTGTACTCGGTGCCGGGTACGGCCGGCGGGCCGCCGATCTGGCCGGCCGGGGTGAGCTGGTTCTGCTGGTTGACCGCGTTCACGACGTCGGGGACCGTGATCCCGAGCTTGGCGATGCGGTCGGGCCGGATCCACACGCGCATCGCGTAGTCGCTGCCGCCGAACAGGCTGATCTGGCCCACGCCCTGGATGCGGGCGATCGCGTCGTTGACGTTGATCGCGGTGTAGTTCGAGAGGAAGTTGTTGTCGTAGGTCCCGTTCGGCGACTTGATCGACACGACGAGGAGCGGGAAGGCGAGGGCTTTCTTCACCGCGACGCCGTAGTTCTTGACCGACTGCGGCAGCTGCGGGGTCGCCTCGGACACGCGGTTCTGGGTGAGGACGTTCGCCATGTCGAGGTTCGTGCCGACGTCGAAGGTCACCTTCAGCGACAGGGTGCCGTCGTTGGCGTTCGTCGACTTCATGTAGATCGACTTCTCGACGCCGTTCGTCTTCTGCTCGAGCGGCGTCGCGACCGAGGCCTCGACGTCGGTCGCGCTCGCCCCGACGAAGGTGGTGCTGATCTGCACCATCGGGGGGACGACCTCGGGGTACTGGGCGATCGGCAGCGACTGCATCGCGACCACGCCCAGGAGGACCGTGACGATGGAGATCACCATCGCCACGATCGGGCGGTTGACGAAGAAGCGGGCCATGGCGCTCGCCTACTTCGCCTCGGCGGCCGGGGCCGCCCCGCCCGCCGGGACCGGCGCGGCGGCCTTCGCCGCCACGACGATGCCGTCGCGGAGGCGCTGCACGCCCTCGACGACCACCTTCTCGCCGGGCTTGAGGCCCTGCTCGACGACCCAGAGGCTGTCGACCCGCGGGCCGACCTTCACGTTTCGGAACTCGACCTTGTCGCCGGCCCCGACCACGGCCAGGCTGTAGAGGTTCTGCATCTCCACCACCGCCCGCTGCGGGACGAGGAGGGCGCCCGTCTTCGTCTCGACGACGAATCGCGCGCGGCCGTACTGGCCCGGGCGGACGAGCCGCTGCGGGTTCGGGAAGGTGAACTGCACGGCGAGCGTCCCGGTCGTCGGGTCGATGGCGCGCTCGATGGCCTCGACGCGGCCCTTGTGGGGGTGGAGCGTGCCGTCCGCGAGGAGGAGCTCGATCGCGGCGCCGTCCTGGATCTTCTTCCCGGACGCCAGGACCTGCTTGCCCAGCCGGAGGTACTCGGCCTCGCTGATCCCCGCGCGGAAGAGGATGGGGTCGATCTGGGAGACGGTCGTGAGCAGGGTGCTCTCGCCCCGGCCGACGAGGTTGCCGGCCTTCACCTGGGTGGTGCCCACGAGGCCGTCGAGCGGCGAGGTGACGCGGGCGTAGCCGAGGTCGAGCGTCGACTTGTCGACCGCCGCCTGGTTCGCGTCGAGCTGCGCCCGGGCGGCGTCGCGCGAGGCGAGCGCGTTGTCGAGCTCCTGCTGGCTGACCGCCTGCACCTTGGCGAGAGGCGTGAGGCGGTTGACGTCGTTCACCGCCTTGTCCAGTCGCGCCTTCGCGGTCGCGAACTCCGCCTTCGCCCGGGCGAGGGCCGCCTCGAGCGGCTTCGGGTCGATCTGGTACAGGAGCTCTCCGCGGCGCACGAAGGAGCCCTCGGTGAACGCCACGCGCTCGAGGTAGCCCTCGACCCGCGCGCGGATCTCGACGTCCTGCGAGCCCTTCGTCTGGCCGACGAGCTCCATGTATACCGGAACGTCGCGCTGGACGACGCCGGCCACCACCACCTCGGGCGGCGCCGCGGCGGGCGCCTCCGTCTTCCCGCAGCCCGACAAGGCGAGGACGGTGAGGCCGCAGAGGGCCAGGGTCAGGGGGCGTTCCATGGGGTCGTCTCCTCGTGTCATGGGACCAGCGGGATCTGCTTCGAGAGGTCGGCGCGGACGACGGCATCGAGCGCCCCGAGCAGGGCCACCGTCGCGAGGCGGAGGGCGTTCATGGGGAAGCCTCCTCGACGAAGCGGCTGGATCATATCGCGGTCCCTCTCCCGATGCGCCTCGCGGCGCCCAGTCACCCGATGCGCCTCCGGGCGCTCAGTCGCTCATCAGGAAGATGAGCGGCCGCACGTCGTCCTCCGGCGTCCAGTCCCAGTAGCGCGTCAGGATCGTGTAGACCATGAGGCCAGTCTCCCCCTCGCCGAAGAGGAGGTAGCGGACGGCCTGCCCCATCAGGTCGCGGCGGGTGAGGCCGATGAAGATCGAGATGGGGTCGATGCACTCGCTGATGAACGCGATCGTGTTGGCGATCGCGACCGCCCCGTTGACCTCGCCGACGTAGTCGTCCCCCTCCTGCGCCAGCGCGACGGTCAGCGGGGCCTGGAACTCGCTGCGGTTGTCGAGAAGGTTCACGTGGAGGAAGAAGAAGGGGCCCCTCACCGCGTAGTGCTTCGCGATCTCCGCCCGCTTCGCCTGGCGCGCCTCGGGCGAAGCGGTACGGATCGGCACGAGATGGACCTTCTTGCCCCGCAGCTGCGGCCCCATCCGCCAGCTCGCGACGTCGGCGAAGTACCCCTGCGGGATCCGCATCTCCACCGAGCGCAGCGAGCGGCTGATCCCGCTCGCGGTCATCAGCAGGAGCGTGAAGATCGTGCCGATGACGAGGCCGTCCGGCCGCTCGATGCAGTTGTCGGCGAGGGTGAAGCCGAAGACGAGGAAGAGGACGGCCGTGTAGGCCGACATCCCCCGCCGCCCCTCCCGCCACAGGGCGAGCGTCACCGCGAGCGCGGCGGAGAGGATCAGCACGAGCACGCCCGTCGCGTAGGCGCCGCTCTGAGCCTCGACGTCGGCCCGGAAGACGAGGGTGACGACGACGTTGATCGCGAACAGGACGAGGACGAGCGGGCGCGACAGGGCGGCCCAGCGCGGGGCCATGCCGAACCGCGGCAGGTAGCGCGGCACGAGGTGCAGGAGGCCGGCCATCGCCGAGGCGCCGGCGAGGCCCAGGATGAGGATCGTCGACGCGTCGTAGACGGTGCCGAAGGCCGGGCCGAGATACCGGTGCGCGAGGAACGCGATGGCGCGGCCGGCGGCCTTGCCCCCCTCGCCATAGTCGGCCGGCGCGATGAGCAGGGTCGTGACCACGCTCGACAGCACGAGGAAGAAGCTCATCGTGAGCGCGGCGCTGGCGAGCAGCTTCCGTGTGCTGGCGACCCGGCCGGCCGGCGCCTCGGTCCGGCGCGGGTCGTGGCCGGCGTCGCGCGGGCCGCCGTCTATGAGCGGCATGACCGAGACACCCGTCTCGAAGCCGGAGAGGCCGAGCGCCAGCTTCGGGAAGACGAGGAGAGCCCCCGCGACGACGAGCGTGAAGTCGCCCTTCGCGGCGAGCGCCGCCCGCCAGCCCGCGAGGAGCTCCGGGTGAGTCGCCACTTCCCACGCCCCACGGCCCAGGACCACGAGGTTGAGCGCGAGGTACGGCACCGCCGCGGCCGTGGCGAGGCCGATCGCCTCGCTGAAGCCGCGCAGGAAGACGCCGGCGAGGACCGCGAGGATGACGAGGGTGACGAGGATCGTGTGCTCGCCGAGGAATGGATGGAGGAAGGGGTTCTCGACCGCGTGCTGAGCCGCGTCGGCGGCCGAGAGCGTCATCGTGATCACGAAGTCGGTCGCGGCGAAGCCGAGGAGCACCAGCACGAGTGCCTTGCCCCGCCAGCCCGGGACGAGGTTCTCGAGCATCGCGATCGAGCCCTGGCCCGCGTAGCTGCGCCCGGCGACCTGGGCGTAGATGGGCAGCGCGCCGAGAAGGGTCACGAGCACGAGGATCACAGTCGCGATCGGGGCGACGGCCCCCGCCGCGAGGAGGGCGATGCCGGGCTGGTAACCGAGCGTCGAGAAGTAGTCGACGCCGGTCAGCCACAGGACCTTCCACCAGGGGTGGGTCGCCGCCTCGTGGCCGGGCGCGTCGTCGAGGGACTCGCCCCGCGTCAGCCAGCGGCCGAAGGCCGAGCGGTACTCGGCCGTCGGCTGCGGCACCCGCACCCGGAACGGCAGCCGCTTGGGGCTCCCTCGCTCAGGCGGCGACCCAGCCGAAGGCTCCGGCGCGGGCGACGCCACCGCCTCAGGCCCTCCCCGCCTTGACCCCGAAGGCGGCCAGGCGGCGCTCCACCTGGGCCATCCGCTCGCGGTCGGCCTCGGTCACCGCCTCCATGCCTCCGCCGCCGCGCGGGAACACGTGGAAGGTGAGGCCGACCTCCGGGCTGAACTCGTTCTCCGGCCGCAGGACGACCCGCGGCGCCTGCTCGACCTGGACTTTCGCCGCGCGCTGCTCCGGCGGCGCCACGTCCTCGGCGAGCCGCGTGAGCTCGTCCCAGAGCGCCGCGACGCGCTCGACCCGCGCGCCGGGCGCCGCGTCGAGCGGCGCGGCCACGTAGAGCGTGATGGAGAAGCCGACCTGCCGCCGGTCTCCCCGGACGACTTCCACGAGGGGCACGGTCTGGAACGCGGCCCGGTGCTCCCGGGCCCAGCCGGCCCATTCCGCCTCGCTGCGATGCATGACCGCCTCCCTGCGCCGGCCCGAGGCTATCTCCGCCGTCCCCCGCGCGCCCCCCCGCCCGCGGCGCGCGCGCCGCCCGCGCCGCGATAGGAGGCGCCGCTCGAGCGGCCGCCCTGCCAGCTGCCGTAGTCGCGCGTCCGCTGCTGCCCCTCGGCCCTCGCCCGCGAGTCGCGGTTGAGCTGGTCGAAGGTGCCGGCCGCGCCCGCGCCCGCGCCGGCCGCGCGGTCCCGCGCGCCCGCCGTCCGCGAGCCGTCGCGCGAGACCTCGTTCCAGCCGCCGTCGCCGTACTTCTGCCAGCTCTCGCCCTGCTTGCGGTAGACGTTGCCGTCGCGGCCGGCGTAGACGTCGCCGCCGGGCGTCCGGACGGCGCCCCCGCCGCCCTCGGGCCCGCGCCGCGTGACCGCCCCGCCGCCCTCGCTGCCGCGCGTCACGCGCGTGGTGCTGCCGGTCGCCCGGTTCGTGACGCGCGCCGTCTGCGCCCACTGGTCGCCGCGCTGCACGGACGACGCGCCCCAGCTGCCGTAGACGTTCGAGCCCTGCCGCGTCTGGCCGTAGGCCCCCGTGCGCGGGTTGTAGGCCTGCGCGAAGCCGGTCGCGCCGTAGGGCCCCCAGGCGGCCGCGCCGCGCGAGTACGTGCCGGTCGTCGGGTTGTAGCGCGCGCCGAATCCGGCGCCGCCGTACGGGCCGTAAGCCACGGCCGTCCGGCCGTAGGCGCCCGTCCACGGGTTGTACCAGGCCCCGTAGCCGTAGGTCGGGTAGTGCGGGTAGTACCAGGGGTACATCCCGCCCCAGCCCCAGTAGGGCGGGTAGTAGAAGCCCGTGCCCCACACGGCGCAGCCCCACGCGACCATGACCCCGGTGTACGCCGCGACGGTCGCGAAGGTCACCCACTCGTCGTCGCGGCCGTCGTCGACCACCGTCACGTAGGTCACGTTGTGGGCCGGCGAGCTCACCGGGATGTCGTAGATCGCCTTCGGCACCGAGCGCGCCACCTCCCACGGCCCCTGCGGCGCGCGCGAGGCGAACCACACGCCCTGGAAGCACATGTAGTAGAGGTCGCCCACCTTCAGGACGTCCTTGTCGGTGTTCACCGCGCGGGCGACGCTCGTCTTCTCGATCGGCTCGAACTTCGGCTCGCCCTGGTAGGCGACCTCCGGGGCCTTGAGCTCCCTGCGATTCACCTTCGCCGTCTGCGGCACCTGCGCGAGGAGCACCGCCTCGGCCGCCTGCTGAGTGCCCGGCACCGACGCGAGGGCGCGCGAGCGCGGGTGCTCGAGGGGGATGCGGCGGAAGTCGTCGGGCAGGCTCGGCGTCGCGAACGTCCACGGGCCCTCGAAGCCCGGCGCGCTGAACCAGCGGCCCGAGACGAGGAAGTAGACGCTGCCCTTCTCGCCCATCCGGAAGACGTCGGCCTCGGCGTTCGACACCCACAGCAGCTTCGTGCCGGCGACCGGGCGGTAGGCCGGGCCGCCCTTCGCGAGGATGAGCTCGGCCGGCTTCGTGCTCGTGAAGACGGCCGGGGCGTCCTTCGCGGCCAGCGGCTTCGCCGGGACCGCCGCCTTCACGTCCTTCCAGTTGTCGTCGGCGGGGAGCGTCCCGAAGCTGTCGGGAAGCTTCGCCGCCGGCGCCCACGGACCGTCGAGCTTCGGCGCCTGGAGCCACGACCGCTCGCTGCGCAGGTAGAGCGTCCCGGTCGGGCCGTGCTGGAAGAGGTCCCAGTTCGTGTTCACCGCGAACTTGAGGTCGTTCCCGGCGATCGGGCTCCAGATCGGATCGCCGTCGAGGTTCACGAGGACGGCGTTCCTCGTGCTGTACAGCACGACCGGAGGGTCGGCCCTCACGCCCTCGACGTTCTTCGGGAGGATCGCGCTGCGGTCGAGGCCGGCCATGACGCGGTCGAGCGAGATGACCCGCTCCTCGTCGGGGATCGACTTCGCGATCTCCGCGACCACCTCGCGGACCGCATCGCGGTCGAGGGTCGGGAAGCTCGACTCGGTGATCTGCAGCGGCCGGAAGGAGACGAGCCGAGCGTCGACCGCGACGGCGGTGTCGGCCTCGACCCGGACGCTGCCGAGCGCCGGCTTCGTCGCCCCATTCGCCTCGTAGGACACGGCGGCGTAGGCGCTCATGTGCTTCTGCTCGTCCCAGTTCGCGATCTGCGGCTGGTAGACGAGGATCCGGCCGCCGCTCGGGGTCTCGTAGGCCCGCGGCCAGCCTCCGTCGGCCGGCGCCGGGACCGTGCCCTCGGCCGGGGAGGACGCGGCCCGCGCCGACGCCGGCGCGAGCGTCGCGGGCGGGCCCGCCGGTCCGCCCGGGGCGCCCGCGGCCTGCGGCTCGGCGAGGAGCGGCGCGGCCGGCGGCAGCGCGACGCACACCGCCACGACGAGCGCGACCACGCCCCGGCCCTTCTCGATTCGGCTGTTCATCGTCTCCTCCGAGCGCGATCCGCCACCCGCACGCCGGCCGCGTTCGCGCCGTCCAGCGTTCCTGCGGGATCCGATCGAGGCATAGGGTACTCGCGGATCCGGCCGCCGGCGAGGGTGGTGCAGCCCAGCGGCCGCCGCGCGGCCGAAAGCAGCTACTTCGCGGCCGGCGCCCGCTTCGCCGCCTGCGCGACGGCGGCCGCCCGTCGCGCCTCGTGGTCGACCATCATCCGGTACGCCAGGTAGTACTTGTAGATGTTGGCGACGTAGGTGACGGTCTCGCGACCGATGCGGCGCGCCGCCACCGTCTCGACGTTCAGGAACCACCGGTTCGGGTCGAGGCCCTGCGCCTTCGCCTCCCGGCGCAGCCCCGCTACCCGGGAGGGCCCGGCGTTGTAGGCCGCGAACGCGAGGAGCATCCGGTCGAGGCGCGAGACGCCCGGCTCGCCGAAGAATCGGTCGATCACCCAGCGGTCGTACTTGAGGCCGGCGTGGACGTTGCCGTCGAGGGTGTCGATCCGCGGCACGTTCACGTTCGGGTCGCGCGCGGTCGAGGGCAGCACCTGCAGGATCCCCACCGCCCCGGCCCGGCTGCGCTTCGACTGGTCGAGGCCGGACTCCTGGTACCCCTGGGCCGCGGCCAGCAGGTAGTCGATCCGGAACTGCTCGGCGTACTTGCGGAAGACGCCGATCGTCTCGCGGAAGCGGCGCAGGTCCTCGTCGCTCCTCGCGTTCCTCGCCCAGTCCGTCGACTTCAGGTACCGGTTCAGCACCACGTTCCCGGCCAGCGTCCCCTGGCGGTGGCCGGCGACGAACGCGTTCACCGCCTTCGCGAGCTGCGGGCTCCCCTTGCGGAACGCCCACGCGACTTCGGCGGGCGCGCTCGCGACCGCGTCGCTCTTCCGCAGGCCCGGGAAGAGCTGCACGTAGAGGTCGGCCACCGCCTCATTAGTGCCCGTCGCGTCGGCGAGGCCGGCCGCTACCATCTCGAGGACGTCGCCGTCCTCGAGCGTCTCGGGGACGGGGTCGATCGTGACGGGCGGCCGGCCCTCGGCGACGAACCGCTCGTTGAGGCGGCGCAGGCGCTCGGCCACCGAGCTCGAGGGCCGGACGAACACCGCGCGGCCCGAGAGCTCGGCGACGCTGGCCGGAGCCGGCGCCTTTGGCCCGGTGACGAGCACGTCGCGCACGCCGGTCGCGAACGGGGCGGAGAAGTCGACGAGCTTCCGCCTTTCCGGCGTCGCGGTGAGCATCGCCGCCGCGATGTCGCCCTTCCCGGAGACGAGGCCGGGAAGCAGCTCGTCGCGCGCGACGAGGATCGGCACGACGTGCACCTCCCGGCCGACGCCCAGGCGGTACGCCTTGTTGATCTCCTTCTCGAACGCCTGGAGCGCTTCGTAGGTGAGGCCGGCCTCGCGGCCGCGGTCGACGAAGTAGAGGATCGGGTTGCGGACCGTCAGCACCCGGATCACCCGGCGCCGCACCATCGCGTCGAGGTCGCCCGAGAACGGCTTCGCGAGCATGGGCGCGAGGCCCTCGGGGAGCGGGGTCGCCTCCGGGGCCGGCTCCGGCGTCGGCTCGACGGGCGCGGGCGGGGCCGAGGGCGCCGCCGCGGGAGAAGCCGCCGCGCCGAGAGCGCCGCGCTCCTCGCCGCCCCGGCATCCGGCGACCGCGAGGAGGGCGGCCATCGCGAGCGCCCGTCGTCTGCGTCTGTCCCCCATCGCTCGCCTCCCGGGGCCCTGCCCGCGCGATTCTCGGGGGATCGCCCCGGCCCTGTCTACGGGCGCTTCGCCCGCGGCTTGTCGACCCACGAGAACTGCCACGCCGCCGAGTAGATGCGGTAGTCGCCCCCGAAGCGGACGTACGCCCCGCGCGCGTAGGAGAGCTTCACGGACCCGCGCCGCGTCACCGGGAAGGAGACCGTGGCCCCGACGCGCGAGCTCTTCTGCAGCGTCCGCGGGTTCTCGACCCCCTCGAGGCTCGTGCGGCCGCCGTACCAGAAGTTCCCGTCGAGCGACGCCCACAGCCGCGGCCGCACGTCGTACGAGAGGTGGAGCTCGGTCGCCACGATCGGCTCCTGCGTCTGGGACTGCGTGCCCGGGACGTAGGCGTTGCGCGAGAAGAACTCCGGGTTGCGGCTGAAGAGGTAGACGGCGCCGTAGGCGTCGACGATGAAGTGGCCGCGGCGGTGCGACAGGCCCACCTCCGGCTTGAACGTCCATCGGTTCGAGCCGAGGTTGATGAGCTTCGTCGGGTCGTACTGGCCGGTCGGCGGGACGACCTTGAGGCTCACGCCGACGAGGGTCTTCTGGCGCCACTGCCGGAACTCGGGGACGCTCATCGCCCGGCCGCCGACGAGGTTCACCGCCACGCGGAGCTGGGCGTCGAAGAGGCCGGAGCGGCGGACCGAGAAGCGGCTCTCCTCGAAGACCGTCCCGGAGAACGTGCCGACGCCGTACGGGACCGCGGCGAGGGCGTTCGCCGAGCGGCCGAGGAGCGAGAACGAGCGGTAGATCGCCACGGACGGCACGCTCAGGCGACCCGTCGCGTCGGTGATCGGCACGGAGCCCTCGAAGAGCAGCTCGCCGTCGTTGTGGGTGAACCCAAGGGTCACCGCGTTCGCGCCGCGCGGAGTCACGAGGTAGGCGCGGGGCGAGAGGTCCTGCGCGCGCGACGGCGCCGCCGCGATGGGCGCGACGAGGGCGGCGAGCGTGGCCGCGACGGGGCCAAGGTAAGATCCCCGACGGACCTTCCCGGAGAGGAACGCATGCCCGCGCGCCGACCGACGAAGAAGCTGCCGCGCAACCCGGCGGAGGCCATCCGCCGACTGGTGAGCGGGAACCGCTCGTTCGCCCTCATGGCCGAGAAGGCCGCGCGCGGCGAGACGCACGTCATGGAGGTCGACCCCCACGAGCTCGGCTTCGGGCTCGAGCCCGGCCGCGCCCCGGCCCAGCGGCCCTTCGCGGCGGTCCTCGGCTGCTCCGACGCGCGGGTGCCCCTCGAGATCGTGTTCCAGCAGCGCTCGAACGACGTCTTCGTCGTGAGGGTCGCCGGCAACGGCATCGGCCTCGGCGGCCTCGGCAGCTTCCGCTACGCGGCGGCGAACTTCGCCCCGAGCCTGCGGCTCGTGGTCGTACTCGGCCACTCGCACTGCGGCGCGGTCACGGCCGCGGTCGACGCCTTTCTCCGCCCGCGCAACTACCTGCAGCTCGCCGGCAACATGCCGCTGCGGTCGATCGTCGACAGCATCCTGGTGTCGGTCCGCGCGGCGAGCCTCGCCCTCGAGCGGGCCCACGGCCCGGCCGTCGTCCGCCGCCGCGGCTACCGCGACGCCCTCGTCGAGACCTCCGTCGTCGTCAACGCGGCGTGGGCCGCCTACTCGCTCGCCCACGAGCTCGAGGGCTCGCCGCTCGGCGTCGTCTACGGCCGCTACGACATCGCCACCGGCCGGCTCGGCGTGCCCCAGCGCGGCCGCGCCGACGGCGCGGCGCTCCTGCCCGCGCCGCGCGACGACGCGGACTTCCGGCGCCTCGGCGAGCGCGTCGCCCGGAGCGAGGAGATCCGGGAGCGGCTCGCCGGGCGCTGAGCCGGCCCGGCCGTCAGGAGGCGCGGCGCTCACGCGAGAGGCCCAGGCCCTGCCGATCCTCCTGGAGGGCGTCGCGCCGGTCGTCGTCGTCGTCGAAGGCGCGCGCGATGCCGGCGTCGACGCGGTCGAGGTACTTCTGGAGGGCGCCCCGCCGCTCCACGGGCACGTGCGCGATCAGGGTACGGAGCAGGGCCCGCATCCGGCGCATCACCTGGATCGAGTTCGCGCCGCAGTAGCGGATCTCGTCGAACGCGAGGGCGAGGAAGTCCTCCCAGCGCGGCGCCGGGTACGAGACGCGCAGCCGGCCGCGGGCGTCGACGGCGCGCCCGATCGAGAGCCGCCGCTGGCCGAGCCGGACGAGGAGGTCCTCGATCTGGTCGAGCGCCTGCACGGCCGTCGTCGGGTCGTTGATCGCGGGCGACAGGGCGCGGATCGCGACGTCCACGAGGAGCCGAATCGCGTACTTGGGGTCCTGCTCGAACGTCCGGTCGGCCCCGAGCCGAACGCAGCGCCGGAGCGCGCCCTCCGGGATCGTCAGGCCTTTCCCGTGAACCCGCAGCAGGACCATCCCGCTCACCACGGTGTCTCCCACCGCCACCGCCAGGTCGACGACGGCGTCGGCGCGCTCGGCGACGGACGACAGCCGGCGGAGGTCGACCGCCTGCAGCGCCGCCGGCCCGCCGTGGTGGATCACCTCCTGGACGACGGGCGGCAGAGCGTCGGGCGCGTCGGACCCCTCGACGGCCGGCGCGACGGCCGCCGTCCTCGGGTAGTCGCGTTCGATGACCTCGCGTCCCCGGTCGCCGGTGTACGCGAGGACGCGGGTGATCTGGAGCATCCCGAGCCGCTCCACGAGCAGCATGAAGAACACCACGCTCACCAGGAGCAGCACGATCGCCACCGTCACGGTGAGGAACGGCACCTTGCCGGAGCCGCCGCGGTCGACCCAGACGAGCGCGGCGAGCGCGTAGAGGAAGGTCGCCGTGAAGACGCCCAAGGTGTGGTGCATGCGCGCCGAGCCGGCGAGCCAGCTGACGAGCCGCGGCGTGTAGGCCGTGGCGCTGAACTGCACCATCACGAACGCGAGCGAGAAGACGAGGCCGGTCAGCGGCAGGACGCCGGAGGCGATCGCCGAGAGGAGGGCCAGCACCGCCGACACGCTGCCCTGGCCGTAGAGGTCGGGGAAGAAGCGCGCCTCGAGCCGCGGCACCGCCATGCCGAGCACGACGCCGCCGCACGCGTACAGCATCGGAATGCCGAGCGGGCCGGCGTGGCCCCGCCCGGTCGAGAACGGTCCGCTCATCCGCGTCCTCCCCGCCGCCCGCGGCGCCGGCCGGGGCGCGCGCCCCGGCCGACGGCCGGAACGGCGCCTGCCGCCTACCTGGTCAGGCCTTCCTTCTTGAGCTGCGCCGCGACCTTGGCCGCGACCTCCTTCACGAACGGGCCGACCTTCTCGGGGTTCTTCGTCTCGCTGCGCGCGGCCCACACGAGCTTGTTCTGCTCGAGGTCGTAGATGAGCGTCTCGACGGAGACGATCGTGTCGGTCCTGACGTAGCCCGGCATGTAGACGCCACCCCAGCCGTAGGCGTAGAAGCCGCCGCCGTAGAACGAGGTGTAGACGGGCGAGCCCCAGTAGCCGATGCCCGCCGGGGAGTAGCCGCCGGCGCTCGCGTTCAGCTCCTTGTCCTTCCCGAGCACGCGGATGACGACGGCGCCCTTGACGCCGGCCTTCTCGAGGAACTGCTTCGCCTGATCCTTGTCGTTCGTCAGCTCCTTCGGGATCACGCTGTACGCCGGGAGGGCCACGGGGCCGCGGGCGTTGATCTCGCGGGCGAGGGCGTCCTCGGCTCCGTACCGGACGGACTCGTCCGGGGTCATCACCATCGCGACGACCTTCTTGCCCTTGAAGTCGAGCTGCCCGGCGTCGGGCGCCTTCCAGGTCGAGTTGAACGTCGTCGAGGCACACGCCGCCACGGCGGCCGCCGCGAGAGCGACGAGGACCGGCTGGACCGTCCGCTTCATCGAGGTCTCCTTCCGCCGGTGGCCCCGGCGCACGTCATCGAGGCGGCGGGCCGACTCCCCGGCCCGCCCACGAGAGCAACGGCTGAGCGCCGGGGTCAGCGCGTGTTGTTGATGGCCAGGTAGACGCGCAGCTGCGGGTTGCGCTGGGAGATGTCCTGCCGCCGGGACTTGGCCGCGTCCGTCTCCGTGAGGATGTAGTCGCTCTGCCGCAGGAAGACGTAGCCGTCCGCTCCGAGGCCGAGGTTGCCCTTCAACGGGACGATCAGCCGGAGGCCGGCCTGCTGGATGTAGTGGTCGGCGGAGAGACCCACCGCCTCCTTGTTGAAGATGGAGCCGTTGCGCACGTCGAGCCAGGCGAAGCGGTAGAGCGCGGCGAGGAGCGGCCGGCCGTTCATGGACAGGGCGACGGAGGCCGACGCACCGAGGCCCGGACCGTAGTCGTACTCGCGATACCGCTCCTGCTCGGCGACGTCGGCCAGCCAGGAGTAGTCCGAGTTGACGGCGCCGAGGAGGATCGCGTTGCCGTCGACCCGCGTCATGAGGCCGAAGCGGTCCGAGAGGCGGAAGCGCGAGGACAGCGCCGCGCCGAGCGCCTGGCCGCCGAACTCGTAGGCGTTGTTGTTGATGTAGTCGAAGTACTGAACGAGCTGGAAGGCGTGGTTGCCGCCGTCGCCGAGGATCCACGAGGCGAGGTCGCCGCGGATCTGCACGTTGCCGAGGCCGACCTTCTCGCCGAAGTTGAGCTCCCCGACGAAATCGATGTAGTCGAACGGCTTCCGGCGGGTGTTCTCCCACACGTCGCCGTAGGTGTGGTTCAGGAGGATCGTGGCGTACGACTGCGTGTCGTTGGTGATCGACGAGCCCTCGCCGATCGAGCGGAAGCCGGTCGCGACCATCGTGCGGCTGCCCTTGGGCCGCCAGTCGATCGGGTCCTCGGGGTTCGGCGCCTTCGCGCTCGACCGGCCCGAGATGATGCGGTTGAAGCCGCGGATCGGGTCGACGAGGAACGCGCCGAACTCGCGCCAGAAGCGGCCCTTTCCGCCGGAGAGGTTGTTCAGGATCTCCGAGCTGAGGCGGTACTGCGCCTCGCCGAGGGCGATGCCGCCGATGCCCGTCGAGATCTGGTCGTTGAACGAGATGGGGTGCGTCTCGCCGCAGCACTCCCAGTGGAAGGCGCCGGTCATCGCGAAGATCGACGACTCCCAGAAGCCGAGGCCGTTCGCGCGGCCGCTGTTGTAGTACGCGGCGCCGTTGAACGGGTGCACCCACTGGTTCGTCTTGAACTCGTTGTCGTCCCAGGTGAAGCCTTCCTCGAGGTTGTGCTTCCAGCTCCGCGGGCTGATCTGCGCGAAGTTGACCTTTCGGACGTACTCGGTCGCGATCGAGGCGACGTTGTTGATCGCGAGCGTCTCGCCGGCCGCCCACCCGAAGCTCTTCTTCACGCCCCAGGCGTCGCGCTGGCCGGAGTCGCTGCCGGCCTGCCCGCCGTTCGGGATCCACGTGACGCCGACCCGCGCCTCCCAGGCGCGGCCGGAGCTCGCCGGGCCGACGGGGATCTTCGGCGTGTCCGCCGTCGCCCCGCCCTCCGCCGTCGGGAACTCGTCGAACGCGTACTCGGACACCGAGAAGTACTTCCACGAGAACGACGCGTCGAGCCAGGCGGAGCGGGTGAGCTTCAGCTCGAGGCCCGGCACGACCCCGACGAAGAAGCCGTTCGTCGCGCGCGTCCGGCTGAGGCCCTTGTTGTCGGGGTCCTCCTCCTTGTCGATGAAGAGATCGGAGCGGGGGTGCAGCCGCTGCGTCCCGAGCCGCACCTGCAGGTACGGCCGCAGCGCCTTGTCGGTGCGGAAGACGCGCGTGGCGAGCCCGTAGACCTGCAGCGAGCCCCACTCCTTCTCGGACTCGAGGTCCGGGTACGAGGGCGGCTGGTTCTTCATCGTGAACGAGCCGTACGACACGCCCGCGCCGAGGCGCCAGGCGCCCGTGCGCGACTTGTGGAAGAAGTTGAACTCGCCGTCGATCGGCTTCTGCAGGAGGTTCGCGAAGTCGCCTCCGGCGCCGCCCCAGCCGAGGGCGCTCGTGAACCCCCACGGCGAAGCGGGCGCGGTGGCGGGCGGCTCGGCGGCCGAGGCCTCGACGGCGGACAGCACGAGGGCGGCGGCGAGCAGCGGCCGCAGGACGCCGGTGGACCGGCCACGGCGGAGCGTGGGAGCCATACGCTCGGAATCCTAATGCGAATGCGGTGCCGTGTTCTCTACCGCAATGTCACGTCGCCGCAAGTCGCTGAAGGCGGTGGCTCTCCGACCGGCCGGAACGTCGTCTGGCCGGACGGCGATCGCGGAGGGCCGGTGCTCGCAGGCAGTCACGGGTGCCAGCCGGCTGGCACTTCGACTGCGTGCCGGCCGCCTTGAGGCGCGCAGCTCCCTCTGCCCGCGGTTTCCCCCGCCCGTCGGCCGTGAGAGGATCGCCGGCCGTGAGCACGAAGGGCCGTCTCGCTGGCGATCTCTGGGGCGGCCTCGCCTCGATGCTCGTCGCCCTTCCCGCCTCGCTGGCCTTCGGCGTCGCGATCTACTCGCCCCTCGGGCCGCATCACGCGGGCGAGGGCGCTCTCGCCGGCGTCCTCGGCGCGACGGCGGTCGGCCTCGTCGCGCCGCTCCTCGGCGGCACCGGGCGGCTCGTCTCGGCGCCGTGCGCCCCCGCGGCCGCGGTGATGGGCGCCCTCGCCCTCGAGCTGTCGAAAGGCGGCGCGGCGACCCCGCCGGAGCGTGTGATCGTGCTCCTCTCGCTCGCCGCCCTCCTCTCGGGCGCCCTGCAGGTGCTCTACGGCGCCCTCGGCGGCGGCACCCTCATCAAGTACATCCCCTACCCGGTCGTCACGGGCTACCTCAGCGGCGTCGGCGTCGTCATCTTCCTGAAGCAGCTCCACGGGCTCTTCGGCTTCCCGAAGGCGGTGTCGAACGCGCGGGGCCTCCTCCACCCGGAGACGTGGAGCATCCCCGGCCTCGCCGTCGGCCTCGCGACGATCGCCGCGATGCTCGCCGCGCCCCGCGTGACGAAGAAGGTCCCGGCCGCGATCCTCGGCCTCGGCGCGGGCGTCGCCTGCTACTTCGCGATCGCCCTCCTCTTCGACCCGCGCCTCCTCTCCCTCGCCGACAACCACCTCGTGATCGGCCCGCTCGGCGGGACGGGCGGCGGCTCGCTCGCCGGCGCTCTCGCCGCGCGCCTCGCGGCGCTGCGCGGCGTCTCCCTCGACGACGCCCGCCGGCTCCTGTCACCTGCCCTCACGCTCTCCGTGCTCCTGTCGATCGACACGCTCAAGACGTGCGTCGTCGTCGACTCGCTGACCCGGACGCGGCACCGCTCGAACCGCGAGCTCGTGGGCCAGGGCCTCGCGAACGTGGCCTCGGCCCTCGCCGGGGGCGTGCCCGGCGCCGGGACGTCGGGCGCGACGCTCGTGAACATCGCGAGCGGCGGCGAGACGCGCCGCTCGGGCGCCTTCGAGGGCGCCTTCGTCCTCGCCGCCTTCCTCCTCTTCGGCGGCCTCGTGGCGTGGGCGCCGACGGCCGCCCTCGCCGCGATCCTCGTGGTGGTGGCGTACCGCATGGTCGACTGGGGCAGCGTGCGGCTGCTGCGCCAGCGGTCGACCGTGCTCGACTTCCTCGTCGTCGCGGCGGTGGTCGCGGTCGCGGTGTTCGTCGACCTCGTGATGGCGTCGGCCACCGGCGTCGTGCTGTCGATCCTCCTCTTCGTCCGCGACCAGATGCGCGGGAGCGTCCTCCACCGCAAGACCTACGGCGACCAGGTCTTCTCGCGCCAGCGGCGGCTGCCCGAGGAGATCGCCGCCCTCAAGCGGCGCGGGCGCGAGACGGTGGTCTGCGAGCTGTCCGGCAGCCTCTTCTTCGGCACGACCGACAAGCTCTTCACCCAGCTCGAGTCGGACCTCGCTTGCTGCCGCTACGTGATCCTCGACATGCGGCGCGTCCAGACGGTCGACCTCACCGCCGTCCACATGCTGGAGCAGTGCGAGGCGCGGCTCGCCGATCGCGGCGGCACCCTCCTCTTCAGCAGCGTGCGCAAGGCGCTCCCGAGCGGGCGCGACCTGCGCCGCTACCTCGGCGAGGTCGGGCTCGTGCAGCCCGAGAGCGCCGTTCGCGGGTTCGACCAGCTCACCGACGCCCTCGAGTGGACGGAGGAGCGGCGGCTCGAGGAGGAGGGCCGGTTCGCCGCCGCCGACGAGGCCCCCCTCGCGCTGCGCGAGATCGCGTTCCTCAAGGGGCGGAAAGAGGAGACGATCGAGCACCTCGCCGCGTGCGTCGTCGAGAGGCGGCTCGAGGCGGGCGGCGTCGTCTTCGCCCAGGGCGACCCGGCCGACGAGATCTTCTTCGTCCGCCGCGGGAAGGTCCGGGTCTCGCTCCACCTCGGCGACGGCCACGAGCGCCACCTCGCGACCTTCGGCCGCGGCGACGCCTTCGGCGAGATCGCCTTCCTCGACCGCGGCGCCCGCTCGGCCGGCGCCGTGGCCGTGACGCCCGTCGAGCTGTTCGTGCTCTCCCGCGAGCGCTTCGACGCCCTCGTCGAGCAGCACCCGCGCCTCGGCGGGCACTTCTTCGAGGCCCTCGCGCGGACGCTCGCGCTGCGGCTGCGCCAGGCCGACGCCGAGATCAGCGTCCTCGGCGAGGCCTGACGCCGCGGGGCGCGGCGCTCAGCGCGACTCGCGCGGCTCGCGCACGACGAAGCTCGGGCCGCTCGCCGCGCGGCCCCGCCACCAGGCGAGGAAGGCCCGCGAGCCGCGGTGCGTCGTCACGAGGACGGCGAGGCCCAGGACGAGCGCGACCGGGATCACGAAGTAGCCGCCGACGACCGTGGCTCCCGCCGGGGCCGGGAAGAGCGCGCCGAAGCTGCGGGGCACGCCGTCGACGACGAAGAGGCCGACGTTCTCGGGGAAGATCGGCTTCAGGGCCGCGATCGCGACGAAGGAGGCCCCGAGCGTGTAGCCGACGAACGCGATGACCGCCGCCGCGAAGCCGGCGCCGGTCGAAACCGCGAGGCTCCAAAGGGCGCGAAGCACCGGGCCGATCCGGCCGCTCGCGACCGCCTCGTCGACCGCGAGCTCGGAGCAGTAGGCCTGCGCGACGCGCGACGGCAGACCGAGCTCGCCGAGCACGGCCTCCACCGCGGCGAGCTCGTCCGGCCCCGGCTCGCGGCTCTCCAGCCGCTCGCGGATGTGCGACTCGATCTCCCGCAGCGCGTCCTGGGCCACGTCGCCCGGCAGCGACGCGCGCAGCGACTTCCTGAGGACGAAGAGGTAGCCGCGGACCCGTCCCTCGCCCGTCTCACTGAGCTTCATCGTCCGCTCCTCCGCGCCGCCTCGACGAGGCGGCCGATCTTCTCCGTGAACGCCTGCCAGTGGGCGACCATCGCCAGCAGCAGGCTCTCGCCGTCCGGCGTCAGGCGGTAGTACTTGCGCGGGTGAACGCCCTCGTCGGTCACCCACTCCGCGGCCAGCACCCCGTCCCGGGTCAGCCGGGCCAGGATCGGGTAGACCGTGCCCTCGTTCACCACGAGGTCCGTCTCGGCTTCCAGGTACCGGATCACGTCGAGGCCGTAGCGGGGAGCGGCCCGGACCGACAGCAGGATCGCCAGCTCGAGCCCGCCTCGGCGGAGCTGCTCCTGCCAGTTCTCGAGTCCCATCTCGGTCTCCCTGATTAACTTGCGGCGCCGTATACCTTGCAACACATAGTATAACGACGGACCAAGTCCGGAAGTTCCCTGCCGCTCGAAGAAGGGAGTATCGGCTGAAGTATCTTTCTTCGAGTGACTTAGAAGGTCCGGTCGTCGGCGCTCGGGCCGTAGACCGAGGGCACCGGGATGCCGAGGAGCCGCAGGTAGACCGTCAGCTGGCCGCGGTGGTGCGCCAGGTGGGTCAGCGTATCCGCGATGAAGACGTGGCGCGGGCTCTCGCCGACGATCTGGCCCGCGACGAGCAGCCGCCACCGGCCGTCGAGACGAGCGTCGGTCGTTCCGCGCAGCGCGGCCACCGCGCCGCCGACGCAGCCCTCGTGGAGGGCGCCGAGCTCCTCGGCCGTCTGCCACCGCGGCGGGCGGAACGACGCCCCGCCGGGCGGGTTCAGATCGAGCTCGTCGTCGGCCACCATGCGCTCGATCCAGGACGGCATCGTCGCGACCAGCGTCGCGAGGTAGCCGAAGGCCATCGACTTCTCGTGCGGCTTCCAGTCGTCCCGCCCGACGGGAACGACGGCGAGCGCGCGGCGCGAGACGGCGGCCTCGCGCTCGAGGTGGGCGGCCAGGAGCTCGTGAGTGGTCATGCGGCCGATTCTGCCCCGGCCCGGCGCCGGCCGGGGTCCGGACCCGGACCCGCCGGCGGGGCGCTATCCTCTCTCTTCATATGGCCGGCTCGAAGAGGGCCCGGCAGGCCCCGCGCGGCCTGCCGGAAGCGACGACCAAGACGCGCGACGCGGTGGCCTCCCATCCGGAAGACCTCCTCGCGCCGGGCGAGGTGGTATCGAGCCCCGCCTCCGGCGTGCGCTACCGGATCGAGCGCCCCATCGGCCGGGGCGGGTTCGGACAGGCCTGGCGCGCGCGCCGCGTGAGCCCCGCGCGGGGGGTCCCCGAGGTCGTGTGCGTGAAGGCGAGCCTCCGCCACGACGGCTGGGTGCGCGAGGCCTACTTCGGCCAGCTCCTCGCGGGCCACCCGCGGGCCATCCAGGTCCACGACGCGTTCCCGCTCCACCGGGAGGGCCGCCCCCTCGTCTACTGCCTCGCCCTCGAGCTCGCCTCTGGCGGCGACCTGCGCGGCTTCCTCCGCCGGACCGGCCGCGGGTGGCCGGAGTCGGCGGCGCGGCGCGAGATCGCCGGCCTCCTCGAGGTGCTGCGCCGGCTCCACCAGGGCGAGCTGCTGCACCGCGACCTCACCCCCATGAACGTGTTCGTCTGCGAGGCCCGCACGCTGAAGCTCGGCGACTTCGGCATCGTCCGCCAGCAGGCCGACGACCGCGGCATCCGGGCCGGCACGATGAACGCCTTCACCGCGCCGCGCGAGATCCTCGACGGGGCCGCGCCGAAATGGCAGGCGCGCGACGACGTGTACCAGATCGGCCAGCTCGTCGGCATGGTCCTCCGCGGCTCGGCCGAGGCGCGCATCCGCACGAAGGACGTGCGCGATCTGCCCTGCGGCGACCACCTCAAGGAGGTCGTCCACCGCTGCCTCGGCGAGCGGAGGAAGCGGTACGAGAGCGCCGACGAGCTCGTGGAGGCTCTCCGCCGCCGGCCCGCGCCGCTGCGCGCGGGGCGCCTCGCCTCGCTCGCCGGAGTCCACCTCGCCTTCACCGGGATCCTCAGCCGGACGCGCGACGAGGCCGCCCGCGCCGCGCGCCGCGCCGGCGCGGTCGTGCACCACGGCCCCTCCGCGCGCACGAGCGTCGTCGTCCGCGGGCGGCCGAACCCGCAGCAGGCCGCCGGCCGCGAGGCCGGCATCAAGCTCATGGAGATCAAGCGCCTGCGCGAGAAGGGCCACCGCATCACGCTCCTGAACGAGGAGCAGTTCTGGCGGCTCGCCGGACGGCCCGCGGCTTCGCGGTAAGATCGGGTGTTCCCGACGCGCGCGAGTCGCATGGAGACCCGATGGCCGAGACCTACTACTGCCCGCACGACCTGCCCCGCTTCGCCGAGATGGGCAAGGAACGCCCGGACCTCTGGGCCAAGTTCCTCGAGTACTACAACTCGGTCTTCGCCGACGGCGCCCTCACCGCCCGCGAGAAGGCCCTCATCGCCCTCGGCGTCGCCCACGCGGTGCAGTGCCCGTACTGCATCGACGCGTACACCCAGGCGAGCCTGCAGAACGGAGCCGACCGCGAGCAGCTCACCGAGGCCGTCCACGTCGCGTGCGCGATCCGCGGCGGGGCGAGCCTCGTCCACGGCGTCCAGATGAGGAACGTCGCCGACAAGCTCGGGATGTAGCCGTGGCCCGGATCCCCCTCCCGTCGCTGCGGGGCCGCGCGCACCCGCTCGCCGCGCCCTCGGCCCAGCTCACGGCCCTCGCCACGACGGGCGCCCCGCTCTTCGACGACGTGCTCTCCCGCCACGGCCGCGAGCCCCTCGAGGCGCGCGCCATCGAGGTGCTGCAGGTCAACGTCGGCCGCCTGTGCAACCAGTCCTGCGCCCACTGCCACGTCGACGCGGGGCCCGATCGACGCGAGTCGATGAGCGCGGAGACCGCCGGCCAGGTGGTCGAGCTGCTGCGGCGGCACCCGATCCCGACCCTCGACCTCACCGGCGGCGCGCCGGAGCTCAACCCGCAGTTCCGCTTCCTCGTGCGCGAGGCCGCCTCTCTCGGCCGCCGGGTGATCGACCGCTGCAACCTGTCCGTGCTGCTCCTGGCCTCGCAGCGGGATCTCGTGCCGTTCCTCGCCGAGCATCGCGCGGAGGTGACGGCTTCGCTGCCGTCCTTCCGGGCCGCGGGGACGGACGCCCAGCGCGGCGAGGGGATCTTCGAGGAGAGCCTCGAGGCCCTGCGGCGCCTGAACGCCGCCGGCTACGGCCGCGGCGGCGGGCTCGTGCTGAACCTCGTCCACAACCCGGTGGGTGCGTTCCTGCCGGGCGACCAGGCGTCGCTCGAGCGCGACTACCGCCGCGAGCTCGAGGCCCGCCACGGCGTCGTCTTCGACCGCCTCTACACGATCACGAACATGCCGATCAGCCGCTTCCTCGAGCACCTCGAGCGGACCGGCAACCTGCGCGGCTACATGGAGCGGCTCGTCGCGGCGTTCAACCCGCGCGCGGCCGACGGCGTGATGTGCCGCACCTACCTCTCGGTCGGCTGGGACGGCACGCTCTACGACTGCGACTTCAACCAGATGCTCGACCTTCCGGCGAACCACGGCGCGCCGAGCACGCTCGCGGCCCTCCTCGCGGAGGGAGGCGCCCTCCCCCGCCGCGTCGTGACCGACCGCCACTGCTTCGGCTGCACCGCCGGCTCGGGCTCGTCCTGCGCGGGCGCGGTGGCGGAGTAGACGCGATGCCCCGCCAGGTGCGCGAGACCCACGCCAGGCTGTCGCCCGAGGTCGAGGGCCGGACGCTCGCCTCGCCCTTCCGGCGGCTCGTCGCCCACGTCCTCGACGGCCTCCTGCTGATCGTCCCGACGCTGGCGGTGGCGGTCGGCGCGGCGGGGCTCGCCCTGCGCGCGAGCGATCGGCCCGCCTACGACGCTCTCGGATCCCTCCTCGCCGGCAAGGCGAAGACGGCCGAGGCGCAGCACGCCGCGCTGCGCGCCCTGGCCCCGCTCCTCGTGCGCATCGAGGCTCCGGGCCTGCCCCCGGCGATCGCCGTCGCCGTCGAGGAGGGAAAGCGCGACGAGGCGGCCGAGCTCCTCGCGAACGCCGACCTCGAGTTCACCCTGCGCGTCGTCGAGGGCGAGGACGAGAGGCCGCTCGCCCCGGGCAAGATCCGCGTCTCGATCGAGAAGCTCATCCCGGGCGCGATCCGCGCGCTGGCCGTGCTCGGCGTGCCGGCCCTCTACTTCACGGTCCTGACCACCGCCTTCGGGGCGACGCTCGGCAAGCGCCTCGCGGGGATCCGCGTGAGGCGCCTCGACGGCGAGCGCCTGCCGCTCGTCGAGTCGTTCGAACGCTTCACGGGCTACCTGCACGTGCCGGCCCTCCTCGGCTGGCCGCTCGCCGACCTGTGGCGCAACCCGAACCGCCAGATGCCCCACGACCGCACCGTGCACACCGTCGTCGTCCTCGCGCGCGAGGAGCGCGCCGCGCCGCCGCCGCCGGCGCCCGATCCTGAAACCCCGTCGAAAGAGCCGCCGTCCCCGGACGCGGACCCGGCCTCGTCGCCCGGCGAAAGCGGGTGGGAGTAGGTCGATGTGCGGCCGGTTCAACCTCACGGCACCGGGCGAGGAGATCGCCGCCGCGTTCGACCTCGACGAGGTCCCGCTCCTCTCGGCCCGCTACAACATCGCCCCGTCGCAGCCGATCGCGGCGGTGGGCTTCCAGCCGAAGACCGGCCGCCGCGGCCTCGCCGAGCTCGCCTGGGGTCTCGCGCTTCGCGACGCGAGGCCCGGCGAGAAGCGCCTCATCAACGCGCGCTCGGAGACGGTCGCCGACCGGCCGGCGTTCCACGAGGCGTTCCGCAAGCGGCGCTGCCTGGTGCCGGCGACGGGCTTCTACGAGTGGGAGAAGCGCAGCGGCGGGAAGCCGCGCCCGTGGCTCTTCCGGCTGAGCTCCGGCGCGGCGTTCGCCTTCGCCGCGATCTGGGAGCCGCCGCTCGGGAAGGACGGGCGGCCGACCTGCGCGATTCTCACCACCGAACCGAACCGCCTCACGGAGAAGGTCCACCTCCGCATGCCGGTCATCCTCCCGCGCGCGGCGTACGCGGCGTGGCTCGACCCGTCCCCGCCGGACCCGCGGGCGCTCACGCGTCTGCTCGAGCCCTACCCGGACGACGAGATGACCGCCTGTCCCGTGAGCACCGCGGTCAACAGCCCGGCGAACGACGACCCGTCCTGCCTCGCGCCGGCCTGACGGCCGCCACGAGGCCCCGCGCGCGCGGCCTCCCCTGAGATAATCGCCCCATGGCCGCCTCCCGATCCTCCCGTCCCCGCCGCGCGGGCCGCGTCCGCGTCAAGACGCCGCCGCTCCTCTTCGAGAAGACGCAGTCCCTCCTCGGCCGGGCCCAGAAGATGGTGGACGGGACGCTGCTCACCTACTGGACGTCCACGAGCGGCTCCGTCTGCGACAACGACGTCATGGCCCTCCACGCGATCCTCGAGGCCCGCGGCCGGCAGGACCGCATCGCCCTCCTCGTGAAGAGCGACGGCGGCAGCGGGATGGCCTCGCTGCGCCTCGTGCACCTCCTGCGGCGCTACGCGCGGCGGCTCACGGTGATCGCGCCGCTCAACTGCGCGTCGGCCGCGACGATGCTCGCCCTCGGCGCCGACACGATCCTCATGGGCCCGCTGTCGTACCTGACCGCGGTCGACACGTCGCTCGAGCACGACCTCTCGCCCCTCGACCACACGAACCAGCTCGTGCCGGTGAGCAACGACGAGGTCGACCGCGTCATCCGCCTCTGGCGCGAGACCGTCGGCCGCCGGGGCGACGGGGTCAACCCGTACCAGGAGCTCTACAAGTACCTTCACCCGCTCGTCATCGGGGCTCTCGACCGCGCGAGCAGCCTCTCGCTGATGCTGTGCCGCGAGATCCTCGGCTACCACCTGCGCGACCCGCGGAAGGCCGAGCGCATCGCCCGCCGGCTCAACTCGTCCTACCCGGCCCACCAGTACCCGATCACGAGCCGCGAGGCGCGGCGGCTCGGGCTCGACGTGCAGGACATCCCGAGCGAGCTCGACCGGCTCCTCCAGGAGCTGAACCTCCTCTACTCGGAGATGGGCCAGCGGGCCATCACCGACTACGACGAGGAGCACCACCACGACAACGAGATCACGAACATCCTCGAGGGCCGGGGCGCGCAGGTCTTCTACCAGGTCGAGAAGGACTGGCACTACCGCAAGGAGGAAAGGCGGTGGGTGTCGATCAACGACGTCTCGTCCTGGTACCGCTGCGCCACGAAGAACGGCCGCGTGGTGAAGGAGAAGTTCCACATCCGGTAGCGCCGCGCGCGGCGCCTAGGAGTACCGGTCGTTCCGCCACGGGTGGGCGGTGTTCGAGTAGCCCCGCTCCTCCCAGAAGCCCTTCCGGTCCTCGCGCAGCAGCTCGAGGCGGCGGATCCACTTCGCGCCCTTCCAGGCCCAGAGCTGCGGGGTGACGACGCGCAGCGGGCCGCCGTGCTCGCGCGCGAGCGGCGCGCCGTCCGCGGTGTGGACGAGGAGCACGTCGTCCTTCAGCGCCTCCTCGAACGGGAGGTTCGTCGTGTAGCCGTCCCACGCGTGGCAGAGGACGAACCGCGCGTCGTCCTGCGCTTCGGCGAGGGCGATCACGGTCGAGAGGCGCACGCCCTTCCACCGCACGTCGAGCTTCGACCAGCCGGTGACGCAGTGGAAGTCGCTCGTGTCCTCGACCGCCTCCAGGGCGAGGAGGTCGGGCCAGCGCAGGACGAGCGGCGAGCGGCAGGCGCCGTCGACGCGCAGGTGCCACTTGTCGAGCGCCACCTCCGGCTGTCCGCCGAGGTCGAGGACGGGCCAGCGGCCCGGCGCGGTCGCCGTCTGGTCGGGGGGCAGCCGCGGCATGCCGTGCCGGTTCGGCGGGCCGGAGCCGAGCGGGCTCGCGTCGGCGCGCGCCGGCGTCCCCTCCATCCGCTCGAGGAAGCGCTGCCGCAGGCGGAGCCGGGCCTCGACGACCCGGTCGCGGTCCGTCAAGCCACTGATCCCGGCCCCGCGGGCGAGTCGCCCGCACAGACCCATTGGACGGCGAGCTCGATCTCGTGGAAGACACACACCTCGTAGGGCAGGGCCGCGCGGCTCATCTCCCACATCCGGAACATCCCGTACGTCACGGGGCTCGTCGCGACCATGGCCACGCGGCCACCCCGCATCTCGCTCCGGTGCGCCGCCACGAAGGCGGCGAGGCGCGCCTGCCCCGTCGGGGTGACCGCCATCCCGGTGACCTCCCGGCCGTCGACGATCTCGCGCCAGGGACCGCCGAAGGTGCGGGGAGGCGTGGGATCGTAGTAGCCGACGAGCTCGTCGTCGGTCAGCGTGCCGAAGAGGACCGTGTGCAGGTATCGCGGATCGTCGCCGACTGCGCGGACCGGCATCACATCGCGGCCCGGCTGAGGCCCTCGGGGTACGAACCGAGGACCCGCAGCTCCCGGCAGGAGCGGCCGAGCTCCTCGATCGCCTCTCCCGCGATTCCGTTCGGGTCGCCGAGGACGTCGAGGTAGAAGGAGTACTCCCACGGGTGCCCGCGCAGCGGCCGCGACTCGAGCTTGCAGAGGTCGACGTTGCGCGACGCGAAGAAGCCGATCGCGCGGTACAGGGCGCCCGGCCTGTTGTCGAGGACGAAGACGATGGACGTCTTGCTGGCCGCCTCGGCCGTGCCCGCTTCCTTCGCCAGGAGCAGGAAGCGCGTGTAGTTCTCGGGGTCGTCCTCGATGCCCTCGAGGAGGACCTGCGCGCCGTAGATCTCCGCCGCGAGCCGCGAGGCGATCGCCCCCTGGCTCGCGAGGCCGCCCTTCATGAGGTCCTGGACGGCGCCGGCGGTGTCGTAGGCCGTGACCGCCTCGACGTTCGGCCGCTCGGCGAAGAACCGCCGGCACTGGGCGAGGGCCACGGGATGCGACGCGACGCGGCGGATGGTGGCGACCGACGAGCCGGGGCGGCCGATGAGGCACTGGCGGATCCGCAGCTGCGTCTCCCCCACGATGTGCAGCGGCCGGCTCTTCAGCCGGTCGTAGTTCTCGTGGATCGAGCCGTGGAGCGAGTTCTCGATGGGCACGAGGGCCCGGTCGGCCTTCCCCTCGACGACGGAGTCGAAGAGCTCGTCGAACGTCGCTCGCGAGAGGACCTCGATCTCCGGCCCCAGCGCGGCGATCGCCGCCTGGTGGCTGAACGCGCCCCGCTCGCCCTGGATCGCCACCGTCAGCTTGGTCGTCATCGTTGCCTTATTTGTTTGGGGGACGGACATGAGGAAACGGAAACGGACAACGGACAACGGAAACGGACAACGGACCAACGGACTTCCGACCGATTTCGGCTCGACGAAACCTGCCGAAAGCGGTCGGGACCTGCGGGAGGGGGGACTCGAACCCCCATGCCTTTCGGCACACGCTCCTAAGGCGTGCGCGTCTGCCGTTCCGCCACTCCCGCGCCGGCCGTCGGCCGCAGTTTACCCGTGCTATCCTTGCCAGTCACCCGAAGTTCGGGGGTCCGGCGGCCGCCGCGCGCCGACCCGCGACGGGCCCGTCGAATCGCCGGCCCGGAGAGAAACCCGAGAAAGAAGGACGGCCCTTGAAAGTCGAGTACGTCGAGGAAACCTCGGTCCGCAAGGCCCTCACGTTCGAGATCGAGCCGGACGTCGTGAAGGCCGAGATCGACAAGCGCGCGAAGGAGCTCGCCCGCAAGGTGCGGCTCCCCGGCTTCCGCCCCGGCAAGACCCCGGTGGACGTGGTGCGGAAGCGCTTCCACTCCGAGATCGTCGGCGAGGCCGCCGAGGCGATCGTGAACAAGGTCGTCTTCGACGAGCTCGAGGGCCGCGGACTGCGGCCCCTCGCGCCCCCGAAGGTCGAGGAAGTGAAGCTCGAGGAAGGCGAGCCGATGACGTTCAAGGCCGTCTTCGAGACGCTGCCGATCCTGGAGCTGCCGGACTGGAAGGGCCTCGAGGTCAAGGTCAAGGGCCCGTCGGTGAGCGACGAGGACGTCGACCGCGAGCTCGACCGGCTGCGCGAGGAGCGCGCCCGCTTCGACCCCGTCGACGAGGACCGCGAGACCCGCACGGGCGACTTCGTGCTCCTCGACCTGACCTGGAAGCCCCTCGACGGCGGCAAGGGCGGCCACGACGAGAACGCCCTCATCGAGATCGGCGGCGAGGGCAACCACGCCGACATGAACAAGGGCCTCGAGGGCCTGAAGGCCGGCGACGCGAGGGACATCGACGTCGCGTGGGGCGAGGACGCGGCCCCCGCCGTGGCCCGCAAGACGGTCCGCTACTCCGTCCGCCTGAAGGGCATGAAGAAGAAGGTCGTTCCGGCCGCCGACGACGACTTCGCCAAGGACCTCGGCGACTTCGAGACGATCGCCCAGCTGCGCGACAAGCTCCGCGAGCAGCTCCTCCGGGCCGAGGAGCGCCGCGTCGACCGCGAGACGAAGGCCGGCCTCGTCGAGGCCCTCGCCGCCCGCGGCGGCTTCGAGGTCCCCGAGGCGCTCATCGAGCGCCACATGAGCGCGCGGACCGAGAACCTCGTCCGCGGCCTCGCCTACCAGGGCATCGACCCGCGCAAGGTCGGGGTCGACTGGGGCCAGTACCGGGAGTCGACCCGGGACGAGTCCGTGAAGGCCGCCCGCGCCGACATCCTGCTCGACGAGATCGCCCGCCGGGAGGGCATCGAGGTCCTCGAGAGCGAGATGGACGCCGAGATCGCGCGGATCGCCGAGCGGGCCGGCCGCGCGAAGGAGGCGGTGAAGGCGCAAATGGCCAAGGAAGGGGACCTGGGCTCCCTCGCGGCGCGCATCCGCGAGGAGAAGACCCTTGACTTGCTGAAGGCCAATGCTAGTATCGAGCTCAGCTAAGATGATCACTCGCAACGAGTTCGCGGGAACGCTGGTCCCGATGGTCGTGGAGCAGACGGCCCGCGGCGAGCGGGCCTACGACATCTACTCCCGCCTCCTGAAGGACAACATCATCTTCATCGGGACGGCGATCGACGACATGGTCGCCAACCTGATCATCGCCCAGCTCCTCTTCCTCGAGGCCGAGGACCCGGAGAAGGACATCCACGTCTACATCAACAGCCCGGGCGGCTCGACCACGGCCGGGATGGCGATCTACGACACGATGCAGCTCATCCGGCCCGACGTGCAGACGATCTGCGTCGGCCAGGCCGCGTCGATGGGCGCCGTGCTCCTCGCGGCGGGCACCGAGGGCAAGCGCTTCGCGCTGCCGAACTCGCGGATCCTCATCCACCAGCCGTGGGGCGGGGCCCAGGGCCAGGCCTCCGACATCGCGATCCAGGCGAAGGAGATCCTCCGGATCAAGGACCGGCTGAACCAGATCCTCGCCCACCACACGAAGCAGCCGCTGGAGAAGATCGTCGCCGACGCCGACCGCGACTTCATCATGGACGCGGAGCAGGCCAAGGCGTACGGCGTCGTCGACCACGTGATCTCGCGCCGGGAGCGCTGATGACGACCAAGCGGACGTCGGGCGACGGCGAGGTCCTTCGCTGCTCGTTCTGCAACAAGGACCAGAACGACGTCCGCAAGCTGATCGCGGGCCCGACGGTCTTCATCTGCGACGAGTGCGTCGACGTCTGCAACGACATCATCGCGGACGACCGCAAGACCGAGGGGCGCCCCGGCCGGCCCGGCCTCCCCACCCCGCAGGACATCAAGAAGTTCCTCGACGAGTACGTGATCGGGCAGGAGACGGCGAAGAAGAAGCTCGCGGTCGCGGTCTACAACCACTACAAGCGGATCGAGATCAGCAAGCAGCGCGGCCGCAACGACGTCGAGCTGACGAAGTCGAACATCCTGCTGATCGGCCCGACCGGCACCGGCAAGACGCTCCTCGCCCAGACCCTGGCGCGCCTGCTCTCCGTGCCCTTCACGATCGTCGACGCGACGACCCTCACCGAGGCCGGCTACGTCGGCGAGGACGTCGAGAACATCATCCTGAAGCTCCTGCAGTCCGCCGGCGGCGACATCGAGAAGTGCCAGGAAGGCATCATCTACATCGACGAGATCGACAAGATCTCGCGCAAGGACGAGAACCCCTCGATCACCCGCGACGTCTCCGGCGAGGGCGTCCAGCAGGCCCTGCTGAAGATCCTCGAGGGCACGGTGGCGAACGTGCCGCCGCAGGGCGGGCG
>WBZP01001018.1_pt1 | contig 36111 bp, 32 predicted proteins | sample 5204301 | NCBI WGS metagenome assembly WBZP01 (sample SAMN12412401, study PRJNA552823) | activated sludge metagenome | isolation source: activated sludge from nitrification reactor of wastewater treatment plant... | place: USA: Pennsylvania | collected 2017 | reverse complement strand
TATGTGGAAGGCGCAGCGACTGACCGCACAGCTTACCTGGAAGGTATTTATGTAAAACCCGGATACCGGAAACAGGGAACGGCCCGTTGTCTGCTGGCCAGCGCAGAGCGCTGGGCAAGATCAAAGGGATTAACACAACTTGCCTCCGACACAGCCATAGAAAACAGCTGCAGTCAGCACTTCCATCAACAAACGGGCTTCCGGGAAACAAACAGGCTGGTTTGTTACTTGAAAAATTTATGAACGATATTATTTCTGCACAGGCCGGCAGGTGAACCAAATTGAATTTTATCAATATGCATTTTTCTTTTTACATTGATGGTGTTTACACAGGGTAATACCTGGCTTTTTAAAGAATAACCATCAAACCAACTGCATGCATTCATCCATTACTCCTGCACCTACCCGGGCTGCTGAACGCATCCAGGCGCTCGATACGATCCGCGGCATTGCCGTACTGGGCATCCTGCTGATGAACATCACAGCCTTTGGCCTGTATCATTCGTATGATGATCCAACCGTCAACGGTAGCGCCACCGGCTGGAACCTGAAGGTGTGGTGGATGAACGTATTGTTTTTTGAAGGTACCATGCGCGGCATGTTTTCCATGCTCTTCGGGGCAGGCATCCTGCTGTTTACCAGCCGCAGCATTGACGGCGACAGCGGCCGCATCACAGACCTCTTCTTCCGCCGGCTCAGCTGGATGGTGCTTTTTGGCATCATACACTGTTACCTCCTGATGTGGAACGGCGAAATACTTTACTGTTATGGCATTGTGGGCATGTTCGCCTTCAGCTTCCGGCACCTGCAGCCACGGAAACTGATTACAGGTACCCTCCTCATCCTGTCGGTCATTACGCTGCTGAATGTGAAAGATCATTACGATACTGAACAGGCATTTACCGAATCACAGGCGGCGATTCAAAAAAAGAATGCCGGCAACAGTATATCGAAGGAAGAAACAGCCGCCATCGAAAAATGGGAGGGCATTGTAAAAGAGAGAAAACCCGGGGAAGAGAAAGTGGCCGAAGAAATCGCTGCCCGTCAAAAAGGTTATTTCAGTATCCTGAAACACCTTGGACCTGAAAACCAGTTCATGCAAACAGTCTTTCTGTACCGGTATAACTTCTTCGATACCCTGGCCATGATGCTGCTGGGGATGGCGATGTTCAAACTGGGTATCCTGCAGGCAGCCCGCAGCAGGAAATGGTATTTGCTGATGGTGTTAGTTGGATACGGGGTGGGCATCTCCGTTAATTACTATGAAGGACACCTCATCAGCAGTCAGCAGTTTTCCATCCTGGCACTCAGCAAGAGTTATCTTACCTATGACGTAGGCAGGCTCGCCACTACCTGCGGACATATCGGACTGATCATGCTGTTTATACAATCCGGCTGGCTCGGCTGGCTGCGGAAATCACTGGCAGCCACCGGTCAAATGGCCTTTACGAATTATATTATGCAGACCATCATCTGCAACCTGATCTTCCTGGGATTTGGCTTCTCCCTCTATGGCAAACTGCAGCGGTATGAATTGTATTATGTGGTCGCGGGAATCTGGCTATTACAAATGCTTCTCAGTCCGCTGTGGCTGAAATATTTCCGCTTCGGGCCACTGGAATGGGCATGGCGTTGCTTAACTTACTGGAAAAGGCAGCCCTTCAGAAAAACAGGTGATAAAAAATAACGTGTTGTGCTATTGAAATGAAGTATAAATGATCTGATCGAAAGCAATATGGTTGCGGGTTTCAACGATCAGGGATCAACTGTTGAGTTTACAGTAGCACAGAAGTTTAATCAGGGAACCATCCCGAAAACGGGGTGTAATCGTTTTCGTCCCGATCGGGATCGGGACTTTTTTGTTACTTTTTTGGAGAAGCAAAAAAGTAAAGCTAACAATACTGAAATTTTTCAGAGAATCTTGGTACTCCATTAAAAATGGCAATAGCAGAACACGTTAATTAAGTAATTTTCAGGATTGGTTTTTTAAATGGTTACTGCCAATCACAAAATCCTTTGTATGAAAAAATTTCTGGATGAACATTTTCTGCTGCAGACACATACAGCCCGTCATCTTTATCATACCTATGCGTCACCTATGCCCGTGATTGATTATCACAATCACCTGCCACCCGACCAGATTGCCAATGATATCAATTTCGACAACCTTACCCAGGTCTGGCTCTACGGCGATCATTATAAATGGCGCGCCATGCGTACAAACGGGGTGGATGAAAGTTTCTGCACTGGCAACCAGCCCGACTATGCGAAGTTTGAAAAATGGGCCGCTACGGTTCCGTTTACCGCCCGCAATCCGCTGTATCACTGGACACACCTGGAGCTGCAGCGCTATTTTGGAATAGATACAATTCTGTCTCCCAAAACAGCAAAGGATATTTATGAAGAGGCTTCAGCCAAACTGCGTACCCCGGAATATTCGGTTCGCAACCTGCTGCGTAAAATGAACGTGAAAGTGCTGTGCACCACTGATGATCCGGTTGACAGCCTGGAACATCACCGGAAAATTAAAGAAGACGGTTTCGAGATCCGCATCCTGCCTGCTTACCGCCCGGATAAAGCCATGAATGTGGATGATGTGGTAACCTTCAATAACTATGTAAGCAAAGTGGAAGCCGCCGCGGATGTGGCCGTTTCCACCTATGATGATTACCTGAAAGCCCTGAAAAAACGGCACGACTTCTTCGCTTCGATGGATTGCCGGGTATCAGATCACGGGCTGGAAATTATTTACGCGGAAGATTTTACCGATGCGGAAATACGCAGGATATTCGAAAAGATCAGGGGTGGTTCAGCACTGGACCACGCTGAGAATATCAAATTTAAATCAGCGATGCTGCTGGAGTTCGGCCGCTGGGATTGTGAGAAAGGATGGGTACAGCAATACCACCTGGGTGCGCTGCGCAATAATAACAGCCGCATGATGCGCCAGCTGGGGCCCGATACCGGCTGGGATTCCATCGGCGACTTTCCGCAATCACGGGCGCTCGCCAGATTCCTCGACCGGCTCGACAGCAGTAATGAACTCGCCAAAACCATCCTCTACAATCTCAATCCGTCCGATAATGAACTGATGGCCACCATGATTGGTAATTTCAATGATGGCTCCGCTCCGGGGAAGATTCAGTTTGGCTCCGGCTGGTGGTTCCTCGATCAGAAGGATGGCATGATCCGGCAGCTCAACGCCTTATCCAATATGGGCCTGCTGAGCCGTTTTGTGGGCATGCTGACCGACAGCCGCAGTTTTATGAGCTATCCCCGGCATGAATATTTCCGGCGGATTCTCTGCGACCTGCTGGGTACGGAAGTGGAGAATGGCGAATTGCCGGATGATACTGCCTGGCTGGGTGGTATGGTGCAGGATATCTGCTATAACAACGCCAAAAATTATTTCGGTTGGTAAAATCAAAAGTGCTTTGTTTCGGCGAACTGTTGCTCCGGATTTCTCCGGCAGCAGGCCAGGCACTGGTAAAACAACCGATGATGCTCTATGTGGGCGGCGCGGAAGCCAATGTGGCTACGGCCCTGGCCGGCTGGAATGTGCCGGTAAAATACTGTACGGTTCTGCCGGATAATTTCATGAGCCGCCACATGATGCACTACCTCGAGTACCGCGGTATTTACACTTCTTCCATCATTTTTTCCGGAAACCGCATCGGGTTGTATTACCTGGAGAGAGGGGCTGATCTGAAGGGAAATATGGTATACGACCGGGAGGGTTCCTCGTTTGCTGCACTCAAGCCTGGTATGATCGACTGGGACCGGGTTCTGGCCGATGTATCCTGGTTTAATTTTTCCGCGATCAGTCCTGCCCTGAACCAGCAAGTGGCCGATGTTTGCCTGGAAGCCCTGCAGGCCGCCTCACAAAAGGGTATCACCATTTCCGTTGACCTGAACTACCGCAGTCGTTTATGGAAATATGGTAAAGCACCCGTGGACATCATGCCCGGCCTGGTGGAGTACTGTGATGTAGTAATGGGTAATATCTGGAGCGCGCATACACTTTTAGGAACTGATCTGGATGAATCCATTCATTCAAAAAACAGCAAGCAGGCCTATATTGATCATGCCCGTGCCACTGCTGAACAGATGATGGAGCGTTTTCCCCGATGCAAAACCATCGCCAATACCTTTCGTTTCGATGGCAGCCAGCAGGAAATACGGTATTACACCACCCTCGCCGCTGAAAACAATCATTTCATATCTCCCGAATTTACCTGCCAGGGCGTAGCTGACCGTTCAGGCAGCGGCGATTGCTTTATGGCAGGTTTGATTTACGGTCTTTATAACCAGCACCTGCCGCAGGACATACTCAATTATGCCACCGCTGCGGCTTTTGGTAAGCTCCAGGAAATGGGGGATGCCACGGGGCAGGATGTACTGTCGGTGTCGAAGATGGAAGGGGGTGAGAGAAAGTAAAAATTAAAAAGTAAAAATAGCGTCTGCTGCTGCGGGTCTCTTTTTTTACTTTTTACTTTTAACTTTTGAATTCTTTTCTACTCCAGTATTGTCAGACTTTTCCCACTGTTAATACTTAATTGCGAAGACTTATTCAGCGTTAATGTCCGTATTTCCACCGCACTGTTGATTACCGGTGTTCCGCTGTTGATATATACGTCTGTTCCTGCATCAGGAACTGCATTGCAGTCCCAGTTCCCGGCTATTTCCCATTGATTATTGATCGCGCCCGTCCAGGTAAGGGTATGCCGGAGCGTATATTCCTTACTGTTACCCATATCTGTTACGCACCTGAACCGGTACCCATTCCAGACGGAAGTGATGCCGCTCAGGTGGAGCGTACGGGTTTGTGTTCCGGTTAACCCGGCGCCTTCCGCGAGATCTGCATAACAACCGTTTCCGCAGGTATCTCTCTGCCATTGGTACTGGTTGGCGGAGAGATTACCGGTTAACCATATTTCTGAGATCCCCGGGCACAGGTAATATTCCGTGCCATATAAGGTGTCTGCGGAAATGCGGAAGCGGTCACTTCTGAATTTTTTATAGGCATCCTGGGAGAGATCTTTAGCTTCAGTACCATCGTTGTAATAATCAAGGGTGCCGTTGTCACTGATCAGGGTGATGCGGAATTCATTCCCGGCGGTATCACACACCAGCGCTTCCGGATGTCCTTCCGGTTCCCCGTCAGGGGATACCTGCACCAACTGATCCAGTCCGGAAAGGGGCAGTTTGATAAGGGTACTCACCGGACTGTGCTGCCGCACCGGGTTTTTACCGGGGTTGGGCGGAATCCTCCCGTCCCAGAAATAAACTGCAGGCATTCCGCCGCCCGTGAATAAACCCGCGACAATCAGGTAACCGCCTGCTGTACGTTCAATACTGCGGAAACCCAGTCCTTCCAGGTCGAACAGCAGCGGGCTGCCCATCACTGGTGAGGTAGATACATTGCCGCTGCCATTCAGGATGGTTTCAAAGTTGTGTACCGGCGCCAGCACCGCATACCGCCTGTTTTGGGTGGTGGGGGTTTCGCCCTGTAATGGTACCAGGGGCGCCCGCAGACCAATATAGGCGGTATCTCCTCCATGCGTAACCGTTAGTCCTTCCGCATTGAATCCGTCCACGCGCTTGGGAATCATACCGCTGGCGGCGGAAGCTGTAAAGTTCCAGCCTGCTGCATTGCCCCAGCTGATGAGGGCGTTGCGGAACTGGGTGGAGTAGCTGCGGACACTCAGGGTGGCGGAGGAACTGAAGCCGCTGATATCGGTGGCAATAGCCCGGTTCCGGTCGGGTCGAAGATTACCGCTTTTGTTATTGCCCAGGGATCCCAGCCAGTAAATACGCCGGCCGGGTTGAAACTTCACACTGAGGGAAGCACCCTCCAGATCGCATTCTGAAGAGGCGCCCACGGCTGATTCAATATCTGTGCTGTATACCGGCCTTCCGGATTGCCGGCGGTGGTAGAGGCGCAGGACATTGCTTTCGTCATCGGCAATAAAATAATACTGGCTGTCGAGGATGGCTGCTCCCGAAGCATCGGAAGAAAAGCTATGAAAAACGGTCCCCCCCGGATTCGCGGCACCTGCAGATGAGGCATATCGCAGCGAATAGGCAGACGAATTACCGGAACTGTTGGAAGCCCGCACGGTGATGGTGGCATAACCTGTACCGGCAGGATTTACCCGCACTACATATTTCCCGTTTTCGTTGGTTACACTAATATTTGTATTGTTTGCTACTGAGCTGTTATTGCTGGTTGCCGTTACTACGGGGTTATTACCGGTTACTGTAAATATGATACCGTTGCCGGATGCCGGATCAGTAGGGTCATTTTGAACCGCACTCAGATAGGAAGTTTTTCCACTGCCAGCCGTAATGGCAAGCGGTGAAACGGACGTACCGGGATACACCGGCTGCGCTGCATCGGCGGAAAGGGTGGGTGACTGTCCTGCAACTGGATGGCAGAATGCAATACTGAGCAGGCAGACAGAAATAATACGCATGATCATTTGAATTGTACAGCCAATACATCAAATTGGTATAACGCAAGAACAGCAGCCCGGGGGCTGCTGTAGTGCGTATATTGGTTTTCCTTAATCATATTTTCACCTTTATCACCAGTTTTTTGATGGGGCCAACGCCAATCATCGGCCCATGCACATCGCCCGGATAAAACAGGGCGAACTGACCCGGACGCAGGGTGAAGTAGGTATCCGGCACCACCTCAAATATGGTTACATCTTTCTCTTCGTTATAAGGGATTTTAATGTTGCCGCATTGTGCACGGGGCTTCCATCCGAGGGTTTCAGCTACGGAAGGACATACCTGGATGTCGATGTACCTGTCGTGCGCTTCGTATTTGGCCGCTTCCGGCGCTACCCCGTCTTTTTCAGCAACGATGGCATGAATTTCCTTGCCCTCAATCTCAAATTTCCCGGCTTCCAGTTTGGACAAATCCAATTGCCGTACATAATCAAAGGCTTTGGCAAAATGAGGGTGCAGGTGATAGTATTGACCCGCATTTTCCAATGTATCTATAATCATAACTAAGTTTTAAAATAGACCCCCTCCCGGAAACGGGAAGGGGAGAAAGAGAAAAAACAGGGGTTGAAACCAAAACTTAACCCGTGACAAAAATTGAATATGGGGATTACAGAAAACTCAACGCTGTACCCGGCCGCTGCCATCACCCTTCATCAGTTCTTTTACATCGCTGAGGGTGGCATGGTTCAGGTCGCCGGGGATGGTATGTTTCAGTGCCGAAGCTGCCACTCCGAATTCGGAGGCGTCTTTCATGGACATACCGGTTACCAGCCCGTAAATCAAACCGCTGGCAAAACTGTCGCCACTGCCCACCCGGTCGATGATCCGTACATTGTATTTTTTGGTATGATGGAAATCAGTGCCATCATATACCAGCGCGCTCCAGCCATTATCACTGGCACTGTAGCTTTCACGGAGGGAAGAGGCAATAAACTTAAATCCGAATTTTTCCTTCATCTGGCGGAAGACATCTTTATACCCATCCAGGTTCAGCTCACCCTTGGTAACATCGGTATGGGCCGCTTTGAATCCAAGCGTGGTATCCGCGTCTTCTTCATTGCCGATGCAAACATCCACATACTGGCAAAGGCGGGTCATCACTTCACGGGCTTTTTCCTTACTCCACAGTTTTTTGCGGTAATTCAGGTCAATACTGGTGGTGATGCCTTTGGCACGGGCGGCCTTGAGGGCGGCTTCCGTCAGTACAGCGGCTTTATCGCTCAGGGCAGGGGTGATACCGGTGGTATGGAACCAGTCGGCGCCTTCGAGAATTTTATCAAAATCAAACTCAGCGGGCTCCACTTCGGCAATGGAAGCGCCGGCGCGGTCATAGATCACCTGGGAGGCGCGCATGGATGCGCCGGTTTCCAGAAAGTAGATACCCAGCCGGTCGCCACCCCGGGCGATGAATTGTGTATCCACGCCATAGCGGCGCAGGTGGTTGATGGCAGACTGACCGATGGCATTATTCGGAACTTTTGTTACAAAAACGCCTTGTTCACCATAATTACAGATGGCAGCAGCCACATTCGCTTCGCCACCACCATAGGTAACATCAAATGTATCAGCCTGAACAAATCTTTTATAATCGGGGGTAGAGAGGCGGAGCATGATTTCTCCGAGTGTCACCACTTTCTTTGGCATAATCGTTTATGATTTAATCTGTATAAGCAATCTTTGCAGGAGTCAAATGTCAGCCATTTATTTTAAGATTGATCTGCACGGCGAATAAAAAATTACGCCATCGTTTGCGTAATGGAATGCAGGCGGGAAGCAGACACTACGCCATCGTTTGCGTAAAAAAAACCGAACCGCAACCCATAATTCAGTTAACATTGTTGCCCAATACCCAAACGTTATGAATAAGAAATCCCAATTGCTTGAACTGATACCCGCTCAGGGTATTTTACCCCTGTATTTTCACAAAGATCCCGGTGTAAGTGTGGCGGTACTGGAAGCGCTGTACCGGGCGGGTGTACGCGCGGTGGAATACACCAACCGGGGTGAAGCGGCCCTTCAGAATTTTAAAGCCCTGCGCAGTGCCTGCGATGCAGGTATGAAAGATATGTACCTCGGTGTGGGTACCATTAAAAACGGAGAAATGGCCCGCCGCTTTATTGATGCGGGTACCGATTATATTGTTTGCCCCGGTCTCGTGGAATCAGTGGCCGAAGTGGCTGACACCTATGAGATGTTGTGGGTACCCGGTTGTATGACACCCAGTGAAATCATCGCTGCGGAAAACCTGGGTGCCACCTTTATCAAACTGTTCCCCGGAAATTTACTGGGCCCCGAGTTTATGAGTACTATTAAAGAACTGTTCCAGGGACTGAAATTCATGCCTACCGGGGGCGTGGATACCACTAAGGAAAATCTCAGCGGCTGGTTTAAATCCGGTGTGTGCGCCGTGGGAATGGGCAGTAAACTGATCACGAAGTCTTTGCTTGAATCCGGCGATTATGCCACGATGGAAGCACAGACAAAGCAGGTATTGCAAACCATCCGTGAGGTGCGCGGCTGATATTTGCACGGCATCGCCGTTCTGCCGTTGTAACCCGGCGGCACATTTTTAAAGTTCAAACTGCCATATGACTAACAGTACCATTGGTAAATACCGCTGGACCATCTGCGCACTCCTGTTTTTTGCCACCACGGTCAACTATCTCGACCGCCAGGTACTCAGCCTCCTGCAGACTACGCTTGCGGAAAGGTTCAACTGGAGCAACAGCGACTATGCCAATATCACCGCCGTTTTCCAGTTTGGGTATGCCATCAGTATGCTGTTTGCGGGCCGCATCATTGATAAGCTCGGAACCAAAAAGGGGTATACCTGGGCCATCATCATCTGGAGTATCGGTGCCATTATACACGCGCTTGCTATTCCGATGGGGCAGGCAGCAGCCACTGTATTGGGTTGGTTTGGCATAGCGGCAGTAAACGTATCGGTGATTGGTTTTATGATCAGCCGGGCGGTGCTGGCATTTGGGGAGGCAGGTAACTTTCCCGCTGCCATTAAAGCCACTGCGGAATACTTCCCCAAAAAAGAGCGTTCATTCGCTACCGGTATCTTCAACTCAGGTGCCAATGTTGGCGCTATCCTTGCACCACTCACTGTTCCCTGGATAGGCGCGCACTGGGGCTGGGAAGCCGCTTTTATTATTATCGGCGGCGTAGGATTTCTCTGGCTTATTTTCTGGCTCCTGTTTTATGAAAAGCCTGAGCAGCAAAAACGCATGGGCCGTGCGGAACTGGATTATATACTTTCCGATAAAGATGATCAGCCAGCTGCTCCGGTCAATTCGGAAAAAGTGGGCTGGACACGACTGCTGGGCTACCGGCAAACATGGGCTTTTGTTTTTGGTAAATTCATGACCGACGGCGTTTGGTGGTTCTTTTTGTTCTGGCTGCCGGCTTACCTGAAGGCACAGTACGGGATGGATAAAACGGCGATTGCCTTTCCGCTTACTGTTCTGTACAGCATGACGATGTTCGGAAGTATTTATGGTGGCTGGTTCCCGATGTTTTTCATCAATAAAGGATATGCACCTTATGATGGCCGTATGAAGGCCATGCTGCTGATTGCACTGGCGCCCCTGGTGGTATTGCTCGCTCAGCCCCTGGGGGGATATTCTTTCTGGGTGCCGGTCATATTCATTGGTATCGGTGCTTCCGCCCACCAGGCCTGGAGTGCCAATATTTTTACAACGGTATCGGATATGTTTCCCAAAAAAGCGATCGGATCCGTAGTCGGCATTGGTGGAATGGCCGGTGGTTTTGGCGGGGTGATTATTTCCAAGCTGGGTGGCTGGCTCTTTGATTCCTATAAAGCCACTGGTATTGCCCGCTCCTGGGTGGAAGGCAAGGCGGCAGGGTTGGGAGACTATATTGCTCAGATACAGTCTATGGAGCTGCTGAATAAATACGGCGATAAAATCAATCTCCGGACGGCCGAACTCGGCGGTCTCTCTTCCGAAGTGGCGAGCCAGGTAAAAGCTTTGAATCCGGAGGCATTTCAGCAACTGGTTAACTTACAAAAACCGCTTGTGCAGGCGGAAATGTCTACTTCTTACTCCATTATGTTTGCCATCTGCGCCCTCGCTTACCTGATTGCCTGGCTGGTAATGAAGAGCCTGGTTCCTAAATACAAGCCGATTACGGATTTGTGACAAAGGTTGAAAGTTGAAGGTTGAAAGTTGAAAGTTGAAGGTTGAAAGTTGAAGGTTGGCTTCGTGCAACGATTTCAATGAAAATTGAGCATTGCAAATTGTTTATTGAAAATTTCTTCCAGCTGAAGCCAATACGGTACTGTACAACATATCAAGTTCGAATAGTAAAAATTCTCCTGCACTCAGGATTGGTTTCCTGCATATTTCCGGAAGAACCATTGTTTCAGTTTTTCCGCGGTTACCACATACAGTATCACCAGTAACAAAATGGTGCCCAAAGCAAGGAGGGGTAATGGTACCAGTCCGGCCATATCCGCAAAGGGCAGCCAGGGCAACAGCAGGGTTAATACGATGGTACCCGCACTCAGCCATAAAAGGTATTTTCCCGGCCTGCTGTGCAGCAATGGCAGCCGGGTTCGGATTATCAGCAGTATACATAGTTCGGTAAGGACTGATTCAACGAACCATCCGGTTTGAAACAGGGCATCCCTGAATTCCCAACCATACAGCAATAAGAGGAACGTGAGTACATCAAACACAGAACTGTGTAATCCGAAAATCAGCAGGTAGTTCCGGATGGTTGACAGTTTCCATCGCCCGGGTTTGCGTACCTGTTCCGCATCCACCCGGTCGGAAGCCACGCTCAGATAGGGGAAGTCGGTGAGGAAATTAGTCAGCAATATCTGTTTGGGCAGCATCGGCAGGAAGGGGAGCAGGAGGGAGGCGGTGGCCACACTGATCATGTTGCCGAAAGTGGCGCCGGTGGTGCAGTAAATATATTTCAGGGTATTGGCAAAGGTTGTACGTCCTTCCTGTATGCCGGCCGACAATACCCCCAGGTCTTTTTCCAGCAATACAAAATCCGCGGCTTCCCGGGCTACCTCCACGGCATTGGATACTGAGATGCCTACATCCGCGGCATTGAGTGCTGCCACATCATTGATGCCGTCACCCATATAAGCCACCGTATATGATTTCCGCAGGGCACGGATGATCCTTTCTTTTTGCAGGGGTTCCACCTCCGCAAAGATGGAAATATGCTTGACCTGGTGCGCCAGCGCTTCCTCACTCATGTTATTCAGTTCACTGCCGGTTGCAATGCGTGGTTTTGTTATCCCCAGTCCGAGCGCAGTAGTGAGCGCAATATTCCTGTTATCGCCTGTAATCACTTTCAGTTGTACACCCTGCTGATGCAGGGTATTCAACACCTCACTGATCCCCTGTTTCAGCGGATCGTGCAGGAGAATGAAACCGGCGAAGATCATATCCCGTTCATCTTCCTTGCTGATAAACCCTTTTTTGAGTGGTTTATAACAAACGCCCAGGCAGCGCAGCCCCTGTTCCCCGTAATGGGTGTACAGCTGCTGGAGGGAATCCTGGTGATCAGCCAGCGGCTCTGTGATTGCCGTCGCTGTCCGGACGCGTGTACAGATGGACGTTACCTGGTCAAACGCGCCCTTGGTAATCAGGATTTGTTCACTGTCAGTTTTAATTGCAACACTCAGCCGCTTACGGATGAAATCATAGGGCACTTCTCCTGTTTTTTCCGGCGTCTTCTCTTTACCCGTCCCCAGCTGGCGCAGGGCTTCATCCACAGGATTGCTGTAGCCGCTTTCAAATAAGGCATTCCAGTAAGCCAGCTGCGCTACAAAAGGATCAGGTTCCCCGGAAGGTCCGGGTGTTCCGCGCACCTGCAGCGATCCTTCGGTAAGGGTACCGGTTTTATCGGTGCACAGCAGGTTGATTTCTCCCAGGTTCTGGATGGATGATAGTTTCTGCACAATTACCCGTTGTTTCAGCATCCGCCGGGCGCCTGCGGTCATTGAAATGCTGATAATGGCCGGCAGTAATTCAGGGGCCATACCCACGGCCAGGGCCAGTGCGAAGAGGGCAGATTCAATCACCGGTTTGTGATTGAGCAGGTTGGCGATCAGGATAAAAAAACTCAGCACCAGGGTGATGCGGATCAGCAGGTAACCGAAATCCCGGATTCCTTTTTCAAAGGCAGTTTCAGGGGGAATACTGGCTGCTTGGGTGATATGACCGAACAGAGAATCGGCGCCGTTGTGTATCACCAGTGCCTGGGCAGTGCCGCTGATGATGTTCGTGCCTTCCCATAAACAGTTAAACCTTTTTCCCAGTGGCGTATCGGCAGGCACCGTGCCCGGCATTTTTCGCAGCGGGTAGGATTCACCCGTGATGCTTGCTTCGTTCACGTGCAGTTCATTTGCACTGATCAGCAGCGCATCGGCCGGTATGCGGTCGCCGGCCTTCAGTTGCAGTACATCTCCGGGAAACAGACTTTCAGCGGGCACCGTAAGAGTTTGCCCGTCTCTCCGTACCGTTGTTTTCCGGGCCACCAGTGCATTCAGCTTCTCTACCACTTTTCCGGCAGACCGTTCCTGGAAAAAACTCAGCAAACTGGTGCCCAGGAGAATGATACTGATGATCACCGCATCCGTGTGATCACCCAGGTAGGCGGAAATAACCACTGCACCCAGCAGGAGCAGTAATAAAGGACTCCTGAACTGGCGCAGCAGGAGACGGAGATCACGTTGCCATCGGGTCGGTGGCCGCCGGGGAGGACGGCTTCGCAGGCGTTCAGATACGGTATCCGCACTGAGTCCTCCGGACCCGGTGCCTGTGAGACGCATCCATTCGGATACTGGAAAACTCCAGAAGGGCGCTGTTGATGGTATGCTGTCAGGCATGAAACCACTTTGCTCCAAAGTTCCCTCAGCAAGGGCAGTTGTGCAATGAGGAGCGTCAAACACACGTGTAACTGTAATCAGTTTAGCGGGTCAGCGGACGACAGCCAGCAGAAAAATTGTACATTGAGCTCAATCCTGCATGCCGGTATACAGCGGCATCCAGTTGTTTGCATTTTTTTCCCGATCTGATTACCGGATATTTATGATAAAAAGATTATTGCTTTTGCTGTTATTATGCAGCAGTAACGCTGCTTTTGCACAATGGAAGCTGGTTTGGAGTGACGAGTTCAACTATTCCGGTTTGCCCGACAGCAGTAAGTGGACTTACGAAACAGGGGGGCATGGATGGGGTAACCATGAGCTGCAGTATTACACCACCCGCCGCGAAAAAAATGCGCGTGTTGAAAACGGGCACCTGGTAATTGAAGCGCACCGGGAGCCCCTGGAGGGCATGGCATACAGTTCCGCGAGGCTGATTACAAAAGGTAAAGCGGAATGGCAATACGGAAAGATTGAAGTAAAAGCCCGTATACCCGACGGCCGGGGTACCTGGCCGGCCATCTGGATGCTGGGCGCCACTACTCCGCTTCAATGGCCGGATGACGGAGAAATTGATATCATGGAGCATGTGGGATTTAACCAGGGAACAGTCCATGCCTCTATCCATTGCAAAAAATATTATCATAGTATCGGCACCCAGAAAACTGCCACCATCCCGGTGCCCGACTGCTCGGAACGTTTTCATGTGTACGCAGTGGAGTGGGACAGAGACAGCATCCGTATCTCCCTGGACGATCGGGTATATTTCCGTTTCGGCAATGAACAAAGCGGATATGATGCGTGGCCCTTTGACAACCGGATGTTTCTCTTACTGAATATTGCAGTGGGCGGCGACTGGGGCGGACAAAAAGGAGTGGATGATACCATTTTTCCACGGAGGATGGAAGTGGATTGGGTGAGGGTGTGGGGGAGAGAGTGAAATAAATATGCGGATATACGCCAGTGAATAATTTGAGGTAGCGTCAATAGGTGATTGGCTGGAATGCGGTTGAAGGATTGAATTAAAGAACCTTTTTTTAAGAAAAATAAGATATTATGAAATTATTTAAGTTTTCAGTAATCGTTTTGTTTTTAACTGGAAGTATTAACAGTAATGCTCAAAGTAGCAAATCCGAAATCGAATTAATCACAACAACCCTTATGGACTACATTGAAGGAACAGCAAATGGTGAACCGGAAAGATTAAGGAAAGCATTTCATTCAGATTTCAATTTATATACTATAGAAAAGGACAGTTTAAGAATACGTTCAGGTGAAAAATATATTTCCAATGTAAAAAAGGGTGAAAAAGCAAATAGAATTGGAAGGATAATTTCTATCGATTACGAAAAAGATGCAGCAATTGCAAAAGCAGAAATTGTAATACCAAACTGGAGAATATTTACTGACTATTTTTTGTTACTGAAGTATGAAGGATCGTGGAAGATTGTTCACAAAAGTTACACTTGGAGAGATTATCCATTAAATGCAGACAAAAAGCAATAACTTAAATTCGTTTCTTTTTTATAAAGATCAGGTCGAACAGATTGATGCAGCCGCAGCCAACACCGGCCTTATACTACAGGCTAAAACAACTCCCCATGCGATTTCCTGATCATCCTCCCCGCCAGTCCCGGAAACGGCCTGAATAAGCCAATACATAATTTAGTAAGCAGGGGATATTCAGATAGTTTTTGAAAATAACGGCTAAGCCTAACCCGGGCGGAGAATCCGGCATTCCAGAAACCGGTATAGTTTTCGAGTAGCTGCTGCCGGGTAATTGCTTTTTTAAAATAGCTGTCTGCCAGGGACGCCAGCATCGCCGCAGACCTGAGCGCCATACTCATCCCATTTCCGGTAACCGGTGCAATGCTTCCGGCTGCATCTCCCAAATACAGTGAATGATCAGTAGCTGGTTTTTTGATCTGAAAATTGATGCCACTGATGGTGAGCGGCTCTTTAAACAGGAAGGTGGCCTCGTTGAACAGCTTTTTTAAATGGCTGTTTTGATACAGATAAACCTTCTCCAGCTCCGGAATGGAGTTGTGTACGGAGTTGAGTTTTTTGGCATTCACGATATAGCAAAGGCAGGTTTGGTTGTCTTCTATGGCTGAAACCCCGCAATAACCACCCGGAAAATTATGAATTTCCACATAACGTGGATCCCGCTGTACCCGCACGTGGTATTTGATGCCAACGTAATGGGGGCCGGTCAGTTTCGTCTTTCTTTGCCGGGTTTCAAAATTCGATTTCCTGCCGGTGGCATTGCATACCAGGGAGGCATGTACAGTAACGCTGCCTGCGCTGATGGTATAGTGTGCTTCGCTTTCGTTATAAACACTGTTTGTTGCTTTGCATTTCAGCATAAAAACAACACCCAGTTTGACGGCTTCGGTGAACAGCATGTCTTCCAGCATATAACGGCTGATTCCAAAACCGCCCAGATCGAGCCTGGTTTGAAAGGTTTGGTTACCGGTGGAGCTGAGTGTAAAATGACTGATCTGTGGTAATTGAAGCGAAGCCAGGGCCGGGCAAATACGCAGCAAATAATCATGCGATTCCATCGAAATGTATTCGCCGCATACTTTGTGCCGGGGGTAGTTTCCTTTTTCAATCACCAGTACCGAATAGCCTCTTTTCCTGAGATCAATGGAAAGCGCCAGCCCGGCAAGTCCGCCCCCTATTATTGCCACGTCATATTTCATGTGTACGCAATTACAGTGTACCGGAATGCCCAGCTCCACTTCACGGAGTATTGGGTGTAACCTGCCTGCCGGAGCAATAGCTCCAGCTCGCCCTTTTTGAATGCCCTTCTTACCGAGAGGCAGGCATCATTTTTTACCAGCCATGATTTAGAAAACAGGGCGGTAAGCCATTGTATGCTGTAATAGGCCAGCCAGTGCCGGTGCAGATCATTTGCCAGCAGGATACATTTATGCGCTTTCCCGAATCTAAAAAGACGGAGGATTTCCTCATCGGTGAGATGATGCAGGAACAAACTGCAGTGAATGATGTCAATTTTTCCAAGTAATTCCGGTGATATATTGCGGTAATCATCACAGATCAGTGCTTTATTACTGAGCGATGCCAGGTTCTTTTCAGCATACTGAATACAGTCGCTTTTTAAATCAACGCCGTAAAAAAACAGGGGGAGCTTCCGGCTATCTGCAAATGCGGATAGCTTTTTAATGAAATCACCCCCGCCCAACCCAATATCCAGGATATTGCGGACGGCTGGCTTTGTTTTCAGAATATCCCGCAGGCCCCGCACAGAGGCTTTGTATCCACCTAAAAAGGTATTGATAACGTGCAGCTCCCGTAAGGTTTGAAATAAATCGGCGGCAGCAATATCGCTGTTGTCAAGGAACTCCTTTTCGTATGATCTATGCCGGAACTGCATCAGTAAGCTGGGTTTGTACGGGAGAATGTAAAAGGGTAGGGGCTACGGAGGAAAGCTGTATCATTTCAACCGTTAAACCCGGACCAAACGCACAGGCAAAAACAGTTTGGGGGATCGTTTGTGCGGAGGCTCTTATTTTCTGGAGAATGCGGTGCAGAATAAATAGAACTGTGGGCGACGACATATTTCCGTAGTGCTTCAGTACATGCATTGAATCTTCTACATGGCTTGCCTGCAGCTGCAGGCTTTCCTGTACAGCTTCCACAATTTTTACCCCGCCCGGATGAATGGCCCAGTAATCTGTTTCCGCTCTGTTGTGTTTTAAAAAGCCACTGACCACCTGTTCAATATTATCTTTTATTGTACGCACCAGTTGCTTGCTTAAATACATTCTGAATGCGGTTGCCGATATATCCCAGGTCATTAAACCGGCAGTGCCAGGGATGCAGGCAGCTCCTATGGTATCGATATTCAGTACCTGCTGCTGTTTAATGTGGTTACTATTGTCTCCACAAACCAATACCGCTGCGGCGCCATCGGCAAACAATAAATTAGCCACGATGTCTTCATCGGTAACAGACGGAATAAAATGCAGGGAGCAAAGCTCTACACTAACAATTAAAACGCAGGCATCGGGACAGGCCTGTGCGATATAATGGGCTTGTTTCAATGCCTTTAGAGCCGCATAGCAACCGAGGAAATTCAACCCTGATTTTTCGGTGTGCTGCAGGCCATAATGATCTGCCAGCAGTATCTCCAGGCCCGGCGCAAAAAGACCCGTGCAGCTAACAGTAATCAGATGGGTAATATCCGTGGGTTCAATTTTGTTTCTGAGCAGCAGCGCGTCAATGGCCTTCACTGAAAGGGGTAAACTTTTTTGTTTGTAGATGTCCATTCTCCTTTCAGCCGGCTGGTTGTAGTTGCCTTCGGTAAATAACAGTTGCTCTTTGCCATCAAAATCGGGGATGCAACTGTACCGGTCACTGATTTTTGTTTTCTCCAGTAAGAAGCCCAGTTTTTTGGTAATAGGAGACATATGGCTGGCTTCCAGGGAACGTGCATAAAACTGCACTAAATTTTCTTTGGAAATGCAATACTCAGGCACCGCGGTAGAAATATCAAGTATAACAGCCATGACTATTTGATTAACAGGATTAAAAAATAGATATTGTTTAGCAGTGACGAGAGTAATAACTGTATCATCGTGTTTTTGAAATTAACCTGTGCTTCATTTCGAAACGACCGGATGGCCCAACTGATAAAATAAATAGTGGCAGGCAGCATTACCAGGAGAAAAAGCCAGAAATTTCCAGGTACGTTCTGATTGTGAAACGATAAAAAAAGGAACAGCGCGGCCAGCAGATACATGTACCCGGAAAACATAAAGGTTCTTTTTTTACCCAGCAGCATGCTCAATGTTTGTACGCCATCTTTTGCATCGGCCTCGTGCTGATAAATTTGGGTAAGCGGATAGATGGTACCAATAAAAAAGTAACAGGCAACCGCCGAACATACAACGGCAGGATTGGATAAGAGGGCAACAGATGACAGGCCCACAAAATTCGCCACAAAGATGCCGGTACCCTGGCATAAGCAAACGATTAAAAAGGCAATTACCGGGTATTTTTTTAAACGCACCTGCCGGTTGCTGTACAGGCGTGATACAACAATAAAGGCAATTACGAAACAGGTAAAAGCGACATTGACCAGGAGTGAAAGCAAAACAGCCAGGCCATCCAGCGCGTTCGCCACCTGCAGCAATACCGGGGTGGGCTGGGGAGGGGCTTCCAGCGCGCCAATGGGTCCCTCATCACGGTCGTGATAGCTGTTGTAGGCGTTGCTGGAAGGAAACACCAGCAGGTGCCAGATGGCCAGTACCAGTATCAACTGAAAAGTGATGGCTGGTTGAATGTAGTAAATAGAGAATAAGGAGATGGGCAACAAAAAAACTGAAAAAGGCAGGCGCAAAAGTTTTATCGTGTTTGAGATAGTCATGTTTTGCGCGAAGCAAATTTGTTTACGCGATAGCTGGCAGCCTTACAGTATTATTCCGGAAACTTACAGGATTCACCTTTCAATCTCCATTATTGAATATGACTGCAACAAAGAAGATCACTTGCATAAATATAAGTGAAACCCTCCTGCCGGGAAAGGTTTGCAGAGGTAGAATCCATCGGTTACCGGTAATGCTTCCACAAAACGCCATGATTATTCCCGGCGGCGGTTTTCGTTGGCATAAGCCTTCGGCTGGCGGCGCAGCACCAGCGCAAGTAAAGCATCAATCGAAGATGTTTCCGGAAGTGGCTTAGTTTTATTCAGGTGGTTTTGTAAGAAAACCGCTGCGGGGATGTATTCTTCTTTGTGTTTCTTACTGCCTTCGGGCCTTCGTGGTTCCCTTTTGCCCGTTCGTATGAACCCTCATCATTTCGTCTTCCACATCCCGCTTTTCAGAAATGCAAAAGATAAAATAAACACCACGCTCCAGTACACCAGTTCATTGCTCCAGGCCCAGGCCAGGCTGATATAATGGGTTTTGGTAAAATACCAGGTGTACAGCATGTATACTATTATGGCGATGATTTCTATGGCCAGGTTCACACGGGTTTTGCCCGTTCCCGTAACCCCGTTCAGCCAGATATTGGCCGCGCTCATGATCAGCAGGCCGGCCGACACCATCCGCAGAACAGGAATCCCTTCAGCTACAAAATGTTCATCCTGTCCGAATAACCGGAAGAACGGAGCGGGAAAGAGATTCACCAGCAGGGCCATGATTGTGCAAAAGGCCATACTCCAGAGCATGATGCGCGTGATGGCGGGTATTACCTGGTCTTCCCTTCGCTGACCCATCAGGTTGCTCACCATCGTGTTGCTGGTGCCCGCGAATGCCCACACAAACACGCCTGTGAGTCCGAATACATTCCTCATCGTATTGCTGATGGCCTTGGCATTATCATCATGCAGTGATTCAATCAGGAAGAAGAATGCCAGCCAGGTGGTAACACTGATGACGAACTGGGCAATAAGCGGAGTAGCTATTTTTATAATTTCCCGTGTCCGGGCCCGGTCGTATCCAAAATCATGGAGCAGATTGTACCGCTTTTTCAGTCCGGTTCGGGCAATCACGGCAAACACCGTGAGGCATCCCGCCGCTTCGGCAATAACGGAAGCAACGGCGGCTCCGTTAAAACCCATCCGGGGAAATCCGCCATGCCCGAAAATGAGCAGGTAATCGAAAAGGATATTGAAGATGGCTTCTGCCAGGAATCCCAGGATGAGCAGCCGGCTGTTGAGGGAGGCCACCAGGAATGCGTTTCCCATCTGGAATAAATACAGGAAGGGAAGGCCCCAGATACGGATGCGCAGGAAACTCATTTGTTGCGGGTAGGCCGCAGGGTCGGCAATGGCTTTGAAAACAGGCGGAGACAACAAAAAAGTGATCAGGATTCCGGCAACGGCGATCTGCAGACTGATCCGGATGCCCTGGTTCAGAATCACCCGGAAAAGCCCGGTATTGTCGCTGCCCGCATAGCGGGAGAGCACGGATTGCAAGGCATTGTTCAGGCCATGGCCCGCCACCGCGAAGATGAGGTAAAACACACCGGTGATACCGGCATTGCCCAGCGACTCCAGGTTATCATGCCCAAGGAAGATACTGTTGGTAAGCAGGTTGATCTGCGGAACGAGGATGGCCAGGGTTACGGGCAGCGCGATGCTGAGGATCTGCCGGTTGCTGACCTCCACTTTTAAATCTTTCATTGCTGCGGCAGTTTCCATAAGTTTGCAAAAATATCCTTTTTGACCAGCTAAAATTCCGCCTTGAATATACATTTTACAGCACCGGATGCTTTCAGCGCCGATCATGAGCGGCGGCTGCTCATTGAGATCAGCCCGAGGGGGGTATACGCCCTGGTGCTGGACAATGATCAAAACTGCCTGGCCCTGCTGGGAGAGCCCGGAACAGGAAATGCCCCGGATACTTTGAAAAGGCTGGTGGCCGCAGAAAATATTTTGCAGGAATCTTTTACTAAAATCAATATCCTGTACGGATGTCCCGAATCCGTTCTGGTACCTCAGGAATTTATGCCCGATACGCACCGGAAGGAATTACTGGAACTGGTGCATGGAGAACAGGAGGATATATTCCTGCGCACTGACTATATGTACCGGCAAGGCATCCGCCATCTGTACAGTGTTTCCCGGCCGCTTGATGCCGTAGTGAGCTATTTGTTTTCCTCTGCGCTCACACATCATCTCTATTCATTGCTGCCGGAAATGTATCGTTCGGAAGGTTCCCATCTCCATTGTTTGCTGGGTGCAGGGTACTGTACTGTGATGCTGACGGCAGGCGGAAATCTGCAGGCCATCCAGACCTATCACTTTCAGACGCCCGAAGATGTTACCTATCACCTGCTGCAGTTATGTGAAGCTTACCGGGTTCCCCTGGCCGGCACCTGGCTGCACCTGGGCGGCATGGTGGATGAAAACTCTGCTTTGTACCAGTCGCTGTACAGTTTCTTCCCGCAGGTTGCCTTCCTGGGATTACCGGAGGGAGTGGTGCTGCCAGAAACTTTGCGTGCCTATCCAGAACATTATTTCAGTCATCTATTTGCAGCGGCCCAATGCGTATAATCAGTGGTATATATGGAGGCAGGCGTATCAGGCCACCCCAGGAAATGCCGCACACCCGGCCCACCACCGATATTGCAAAGGAGGGCCTCTTCAATGTGATCCAGAATAACCTCGACATTGAACAGCTGAAAACACTCGATCTCTTTGGAGGTACAGGTTGCATCAGCTATGAACTGGCCAGCCGGGGAGCCACCGATCTCACCATAGTGGAAAAGGATCCGGTGATGTACAGTTTTATTCAGAAAACTGCCGAAAGCCTGGGTATCGGGCAATTGAAACTGGTGAAAACGGAGGTTTTCGCCTACATCGAAAACTGCCGGGAGCAATATGATTTTATTTTCGCCGGGCCGCCTTATGCCCTGGGTACGATTGATGAACTGCCCAGGCGGCTTTTTGACAAGCGTTTGCTGAAACCCGGCGGCTGGTTTGTGCTGGAACATACGCCCCGGAATGATTACAAGAAATTTGAGCATTATAAAACGGAACGCCAGTATGGCACCACCATTTTTTCCATCTTTATTGAAGACAGGAAAGAATCGTAAATAGTAAATCAGGTACCTGCATCCTCCATAACCCTGCACGCCCACTTGCATTGCTCCATGAAAAAACAGGATATCAGAAAAACCTACCGGGAACTGCGCCTGAACCTGACGCAGAAACAGGTGAATGTGCTCAACGACCTGCTGCTCATCCAGTTTCAGCAAATGCCCCTCGATATTCCTGCACGCATTATGACCTATGCGCCGATGGAGAAGCATAAGGAGTTCAATCCACAGGCCATTACAGATTACTGTTATTTTAAGAATCCGGATCAGCAGCTGATATATCCGCTGATGGATGACGTGAAAGGCAGGCAGCAGATCATTCCCATCCTGGTAGAAGATGAAACGTTGTTCGAAACCAATGCATTTGGTGTAGATGAACCGGTGGGTGGCATTGACCTGCACCCGGAGGAAATTGAAATGGTGATTGTGCCCCTGCTGTGTTTTGATGAACGGGGTTACCGGGTGGGCTATGGCAAAGGGTACTATGATTATTTTCTCCGCCACTGCCGGCCCGATTGTATCAAAATCGGCTTCAGTTATTTTGCCCCGGTTCCTGAAATTGAAGACGTGGCAGACCATGATGTGAAGCTGGATCTATGTGTGACGCATGACCGGGTGTATGCTTTTTGAGTGATGAGTGATGAGTGATGAATTATGAATGATGAGTTATGAGTTAGAAGTGATAAATGTGCAAATGGGGTAGCTTGCGGCACGTCAACCTTAAACTGTTAAACTTTAAACTTTTAAACCTTTCTTTCCCTCCCTACCTTTACTCCTTTCAATACCTCCGCCTGTGCTGCTAAAAAGTTTCCGCCTGCTGCTGATACCGTTGTCGTTGCTGTACGGCGGACTGATCCGGTTCCGTAACTGGCTGTTCGACCGGGATATTCTCAAATCCACCCCTTTTAATTTCCCCCTGATTTGTGTAGGAAACCTGTCGGTAGGAGGAACCGGTAAAACACCGATGGTGGAATACCTGGTGCGGATGCTGCAGGACCAATTCCGGACCGCTACACTGAGCCGCGGTTACAAACGGAAAACAAAAGGGTATGGCCTGGCCAATGAAACTACAACCGCCCTTGAAATCGGTGACGAACCCATGCAATTTCACCGGAAATTTCCCCGGATAGCCGTGGCAGTGGGAGAGGAGCGGCTAGTAGCCATCCCGCATCTGCTGCAGGACCGGCCGGATACCGAAGTGATCATCCTCGATGATGCGTTTCAGCACCGGGCCGTAAAAGCCGGTCTGAATATTTTACTGACCGATTATGGTGATTTGTTTACCCGTGATTTTTTATTGCCGGCCGGTAACCTGCGCGACAGCCGGCAGAGCGCAAGCCGGGCCGATATCATCATAGTTACTAAGTGCAAAACGGGCATAACAGAGACTGAACGGCAGGAACTGATCCGTGAACTGCAACCATTGCCGCATCAGCAGGTTTATTTTACAGAAATGGTGTACGACCATCCTTATCATTTATTCAGCCGGCAGGAAATGCTGCTCCATCCTGATACGGATGTACTGCTGGTGTGCGGTATTGCAAATCCTCGTCCCCTGAAAGAAATGCTCACCGCTTCGGTGCACAGCTATGAAATGCTCCGTTATCCCGATCATCATATTTTCGATCTCGACGACCTGAAAGAAATCAAAAAGCAGTTTGAGGGCATGGATTCGAAAAAGAAAATGCTGCTTACTACAGAAAAGGACGGAGTCAGACTCCTGAAATTTGAATCTGAACTGGCTGGCTACCCGCTGGCAGTGATGCCGGTGAGGCATGCATTTTTATTCGGGGAAGCCGATAAGTTCCGGAACAGCGTACAGGAATTTATCCGCAGTTACCGGCGGCCTGCACAGAATTGAATTGTTTCAGGCTGGAACAATAAAATACCCCCAAAAGCACTTGCATCCGGGAAAATTTCAGCGTAGATTAGGATAGCTCTTTATTTCTTCACCTAAATCTACGGTTATGACCCTGCTCGAACGCCTCGAGGATTGGGGAGAACATCACCATCCCAAATGGCTTGACCTCATCCGCATTGTTCTTGGAATATTCCTGGCCTGGAAAGGCATTGAATTTCTCCGGAATACCAGCAGTATCACCGGGCCTTTATCCAACAAAACATCCTTTGGCGATTTTACGGTGATCGCCCTCAGTCACTACGTCGTATTTGCACACCTGATCGGGGGTATTCTCCTGGTGCTGGGCGTGCTAACCCGGTTTGCCTGCCTGATACAGATTCCGATCATGCTGGGCGCCATCATTTTTATTAACCTGGCCAGCGACGTATTCCAGCCGTACAATGAACTGTTTCTATCGGTGATCATTCTGTTTCTACTGGTTTATTTTTTAATTGCCGGTAATGGTCCCTGGGCATTGACATTCAAGAATAATGAAAAGAAACATGTTTGATGAATGTTTCGGATTTCTATTCTGAAACGGGCTTAAAAGGCAAGAATGGATAATGGATAGTGGATAATGGAGGCATTCTTGTTTAGGCCTATTTTATATGATGCTGAATTTTAAATAATGTCTATATTCATGTGGTTATCAATTAAATGAATTAAATGGAAAGATCGGCAACGGATTCTCTGATAACTGGATTCTGTTAAAAATTGCCTATAATGTACAAGCGTTATGTTAAGTAAGTTGGCTTTGTGCGTTGCTTGTCGGTAATGGCAGATTTGCGAGGGTAATAAAAAAAGCGGCCTTAGCCGCTTCAAATAGTTTGGTTATTTACGCAATAGGTACCAAACAATCAGGTTAGCGATGATTAGTAATGATCGGTCGCTGATACTAAACCTAAACTTCATAAGAGGAAGTTTTTGAAAAAAAAAGGGGACAGTAGGTGTCCTCTTTTTTTTATTGCCCGTTTACCGAACCATACCACGGGTAAATACCTCGGAAAGTGCTTTATCCAATTATGCTTCGCGCGCCGCTCAGGAATCTGTCATTGCCGGCAAATTGCGTTACTTAACATAACGACTAATTATAGGCATTTTTGTTTCCTTTGGCCGCCAATATAGGGAATTATCTTGATTTGGCAATGCGGGAAGCGATAATTCCCTATATTGGCGGCCAGTGTGAAAGATCAACAAAAATAGCCTATAATTAATATTATGTTAAGTAAAAGAATCAAAGTTTTATAGCTTTGTATTGCCCAGTCATGGGACTTGATTTCTGAAATGATAAAGGGGCCGCATTCCTGCAGCCCCTTTCCTTTTAAAAGCTTATTGAATTTATTCAGCCGCCGGGCTTTCTGCGTTGGTTGTTCCGGAGTCAGTTCCAGCTTCCGGATTTACGGTGCCTTCCTCGTCGGTTTCTTCCTCTTCATCCAGTTTGGTAATGGCGGCAATATTATCCCCTTCGTCAATCCGGATGAGTTTCACACCCTGGGTGGCGCGTCCCTGCAGACTCACATCCGCCACCCGCATCCGGATGGTGACGCCGCTGACACATGTTATCATCAGGTCTTCTTTCTCCGTTACATCCAGTAAGCCTACCAGCGCGCCGGTTTTTTCCGTCACGTTGATGGTTTTCACCCCCTTGCCGCCCCGGTTGGTTACCCGGTAATTGGGTTCGCCTGTTTCGGGATCATCCAGGTGCGTACGCTTACCGAAACCTTTTTCACTGACTACCAGGATGGTTTTGGATTTATCCTCCCTGTTTACGCAAACCATCCCCACCACTTCGTCGTTTTCATCATCCACTTCCACACCGCTCACCCCGATGCTGCCACGGCCGGTGGAGCGTACTTTTTCTTCGGGGAAACGGATGGCTCGCCCGCTTTTAACGGCCATGATGATTTCGCAGTTGCCATCGGTAAGCCTTGCTTCCAGTAACTGATCGCCTTCCAGGATGGTAATGGCGTTGATACCGGTCTGCCGCGGCCGGCTGAAATCAGCCAGGTCGGTCTTCTTAATAATACCCTTCTTCGTGCAGAGAACGATGTAGTGATTGTCTACATATTCCTTGTCATTGAAGTTCTTCACATCTATGATGGCGCGGATTTTATCATCCGGCGGCAGCTGGATCAGGTTCTGGATGGCTCTTCCCTTGCTGGTTTTATCCCCGTCGGGAATTTCATACACTTTCAGCCAGTAACAGCGTCCTTTTTCGGTGAAAAACATCAGGGTATGATGGGTGGACGCCACGAACAGGTGTTCAATATAATCTTCACTCCGGGTACTGCTGCCCCGGGCTCCGCGGCCACCCCGCCGCTGCTGACGGTATTCGTCGCTGGGGGTGCGTTTGATATAACCCAGGTGCGAAATCGTTACCACCACATCTTCCTCCTCGATCAGGTCGAGCATGTTAATTTCATCCCCCACATACACGATCTCGGTTTTGCGTTCATCCGCGAACCGGTTTTTAACCTCGTTCAGTTCATTTTTGATGATATCGAACCGCATGTCTTCATTTCCAAGGATGGCTTCCAGGTGCTGGATCAGCTGCATGATTTCAGCGTGTTCCTGGCGGATTTTTTCGATTTCCATGCCGGTGAGCCGCTGCAGGCGCAGCTCCAGCACTGCTTTCGCCTGGATTTCAGACATGCCGAACTGGGTGATCAGTCCCTCCTGCGCGATGGCCGGTGTAGCCGATTCCCGGATGAGTTTGATCACCGCGTCGAGGTTATTCAGGGCAATGATATATCCTTCCAGGATATGGGCTCTTTCCCTGGCTTTCCGCAGTTCGTACTGGGTTCGGCGCACCACCACTTCATGGCGGAAACCAACGAATTCAGACACCATGTCCCGCAGGTTCAGCACTTTGGGCCGTCCGCGTACGAGGGCTACGTTGTTGATGCCGTAGGAAGTCTGGAGTTCGGTCAGTTTATACAGCTGGTTGATCACCACCTGGGCTACGGCGTCTTTTTTCAGATCCACCACCAGGCGGGTACCTTCCTTGTTGTTACTTTCATTATTGACATCCGCGATGCCGTCAATCAGCTTTTCATTGATCAGTTCGCCGATTTTGGAAGTAAGCGCATCCCTGTTCACCTGGTAGGGCACTTCCTGGATAATCAGTTTTTCCCGGCCGTTCTTGGTGGTTTCAATATTCACTTTACCGCGCAAAACAACCCTGCCCCGCCCGGTGCGGTAGGCATTTTTGATGCCTTCAATACCATAGATGGTACCACCGGTGGGAAAATCGGGGGCCTTTACATACTTCATCAGGTCATCGACCGTACACTCCCGGTTATCGATATACGCGATGCAGGCATCCACCACCTCGCCCAGGTTATGGGGCATCATATTGGTGGCCATCCCTACAGCAATACCGCTGGATCCGTTTACCAGCAACTGGGGTATGCGTGCGGGTAATACGGTGGGCTCGGTTTCAGAATCATCGAAGTTGGGTTGAAAATCCACCGTTTCCTTATCGATATCCTCCATCATGGCTTCGGTGAGGCGCTCCATGCGTACTTCCGTGTACCGCATCGCTGCCGGTCCGTCGCCATCCTGGTTACCGAAGTTTCCCTGTCCGTCCACCAGCGTGTACCGCATGCTCCACTCCTGGGCCATCCTTACCATGGCGTCATATACCGAACTGTCGCCGTGCGGATGGTATTTACCCAGCACTTCACCCACCACCCTGGCACTTTTCTTATACGCTTTGTTGTACTGCAAGCCGAGTTCATTCATAGCATGCAGGATGCGCCGGTGTACCGGTTTCAGACCATCACGCACATCTGGAAGGGCCCTTCCTACGATTACACTCATGGAGTAATCGATATAGGAAGTCTTCATCTGTTCTTCAATATTCACGGGGATGATTTTACCCCGGTTGCCACCCGCATCACCATCAAAAGAGGGTTGCAGGTCGTCGTTCATTTCGCCGTTATTTTCCATAAAAATTGTACCCTTGAAAAGGCTTGCGAATGTACGAAAAAAGAGGCGTTTTTCCCGGGGCTGAAATGTGCTGAAACCCCTTATTTTATGCACATTTTACAGGTGTCTGTGGAGAACATTTTTTTGAAGGGCAACCGTCGTTTCAAACCGTCTTTTTTAGCTGTAAAGCAATACCTTGCAGCCCTAAATCAACGATTGTGCATACCGTATTGCTCATAGGTGCCGGGAAGTCGGCCACCGTTCTCATCGATTATCTACTTTCTGAAGCATCATCAGGCCGCTGGAAGGTCATCATTGCGGATGCCAACCGCGAACAGGTATTGTCCAAAACCGGTCATTCTCCCCTGGCCGAGGCGGTGGCGCTGGATGTGACGGATGACGCCCGCCGGGGCGAACTGGTACAGCGTGCCGACCTGGTGATTTCCATGATGCCTCCTTCCCTTCATTTTTTGGTAGCACAGGACTGTTTACTGTACGGCCGGCATTTGCTTACGGCCTCTTACCTGGATGACAGGATCCGGTCGATGGATGCCGATCTGAAAAAGAAAAACCTGCTCTTTCTCTGCGAAATGGGCCTTGATCCGGGGATTGATCACATGAGTGCCATGCAGTTGCTGGATCATATCCGGGAATCGGGCGGAACCATTCATAGTTTCCGGAGTCATTGCGGCGGACTGGTGGCGCCGGAGAGCGACAACAATCCCTGGCATTATAAAATCAGCTGGAACCCCCGGAATGTGGTACTGGCCGGAAAAGCGGGCGCCGAATTCCTGGAAGACGGCATCCCGGTTCACCGCACCTATCAGGAGATTTTTACCCGGTGCCGGCAGGTTCAGGTCACAGGTCTCCCACCCCTGGCCTGGTATCCCAACCGCGATTCCCTGGGTTATATGCCGGTGTACAAACTTGAAAATGCCCGCACTTTTATCCGTACCACCCTCCGGTATCCTGCTTTCTGCGAAGCCTGGCAGGCACTGGTGGAGGCAGGTTTAACCGATGATACCCTGCCTCTGCAAAATCCGGGAGCCAGTTTCCGGGAATGGTCGGCTCCCCTTTTGCCGCTGGTGACCGATGCCATTCGTCCGGCCCTTGAATTCCTTGGCCTGTTCGATGAACAACCGCTGCCCGCACCCGTGCGGAATGCAGCGGATGTGCTGCAGTATTTACTTGAAACGAAACTGGCCATGCAGCCTGCTGATAAGGACATGATTGTGATGCTGCACGAAATCGGTTATACCCTGTCAGGTAAGGAATACGCGCTTAACAGCAGCTTAGTAGTAAAAGGAGACGATTACCTGCGTACCGCCATGGCCAAAACCGTCGGGCTCCCCCTTGGCATTGCCGCCGCCCTGCTGCTGGAGGGAAAGATACCCCTGCAGGGTGTTCATATTCCGGTAGTAAAAGAAATCTATCAGCCGGTGCTGGAAGCGCTGAAAACGCATGGAATCAAGTTTACGGAGGAGGAAGAGAATGGATAGTGGATAATGGATAGTTGATAATGGATAATGGTGTGAAATTGCTGAGGGTTTGTCCTTCAACATTCAACCCAATGCCCATCAGGAAACTGGTAATGATGACTCACCAATAACTATCTTAGAACGGTTCTTCCTTACCATCTGCCATCGGAATACTGAACAGGGAACAGGGAATGTTGAATTTTAAATTTTAAATGCACATTCTAAGATGGTTCTTCCCGGCCATCGGCCATCCGTCATCTGCCATCTCAATATCGAACAGGGAACGTTAAAGGTTGAAAGTTGAAGGTTGAAAGTTGAAGGAACATCCTAAGATGGTTCTTCCCTGCCATCCGCCACCTGCCAACTGCCATCTGAATATCTATCAGGGAACAAGGAACAGGGAATGTTGAAGGTTGAATGAACCTCTTAAGATGGTTCCTCCCGGCCATCGGCCATCCGTCAATTGCCAACCATTAAATGTTCTCCGGCCGGAGGCCGCATCTGCGCACATCATATCCCGATCAATCGAAATGCCGCGCCAGAAAATCCGCGTTGATCATAACCATCATGAAAATCTGCGTTCCATTCATTTAAACGCCAGACCGCTAAAGCGTTCCGGCGATCACGTCATTCCCGTCAACCACCAACCGTCAACCTTTCTCCCCGCCATCTGCCATTCGTCATCAGCCATCTCAATATCGAACAGGGAATAAGGAACAGGGAATATCGAAGGCCCCCTTAGCATGTTCTTCCCGTCAACCACCAACCGTCAACCTTCCTCCCCGCCCATCAGCAACCGCCTCAACTCCTCCACCCCTTCCGTAGCGGGTTTTTCAATGAGGGTTAGATTGGCCATCCGCTGCACCTCCGGGATTTTTTTGTCGATGATAATCTTGGGCAGGAAGGGCGGCGCATAATACAGCAGGGAGGCTGCCGGGTACACTTGCAAAGAGGTGCCTACCACTACGAAATAATCACAGTCGTGCATGAGCGCGGCGGCTTTCTCCATCATAGGTACGGGTTCTTCAAACCATACGATGTGTGGTCGTAACTGCGCACCGTCCTTCGCCAGATCGCCCAGCCTGATATCGCCCCGGATTTCATACACCAGTGATTCATTTTTTTCACTCCGCATTTTAAATATTTCGCCATGCAGGTGGATGATTCGGGTGGATCCGGCCCGTTCATGCAGGTCGTCGATATTCTGTGTTACAATCGTTACCTCAAAATCATTTTCCAGGGCGGCCAGCCCGGTATGGGCGGCATTGGGTTCAGCAGCGGCCACATCCCGTCGCCGGGCATTGTAAAATTCCAGCACCAATGCCGGATCTTTCCGCCAGGCGCCGGGGGTAGCCACTTCATATACATTGTATCCGTTCCAGAGTCCGTCTCCATCCCGGAAGGTTTTCAATCCGCTTTCGGCGCTGATACCCGCCCCTGTTAGTACCACGATATGCTGTTTCTTCATACCCAAACTTACGGATTTTGCCGCGCGGGTTTTACCCGGAAAGTTTTTCTCCAGGCCCAGATCCCCAGGGTGATGAGCAGCCAGAGTGGCCAGAGGGAGATCAGGCCTACCAGCAGGTTGGCCATCCACGTGCCTCCGTCCGTAAATGCGTTGCCCACCCTGCCCAGGAAAGAGGGAGTCCCCTCCTCTTCGGGGGCTACAGGCTGGAGGAGCTGGTACCAGGTTAATTCAATGGTGCTGAAGGCCGCCTGGCGCCGCAGCCACTGTACCCGTCCGTCTGCCGATTCAATGGTGCCCTGCAATTCATTCAGCGCGGTTTGCACCTGCAGCACTTCATCCATGTTCTTTGCCTGTCGGAAAAATTCCAGGTAGCGCTGCCGCATCTCTTTCTTTGCCGCTACCCTTGCCTGCACATCCACTACTTCGGCAGATACATCTTCCGTACTCACCGTGCGGCTTTCGGTTATAACGGAACTGTCGGGCAGCTCCAGCAGTACACGGTCAAAATACTGTACAGGCACTTTGAGGGTAACAGTGATCTCTTTCCGGTCGGCTCGCTGCGACTGATGCTCTGAAGCAATATACCCGCCATACCGGCTAACGGTTTCGTGTACACGATGCTGAAAATCCGGGCAATCCGGCACCCGGTAAACCAATTTCGCGGTTTTGATCAGTTTTCTGTCCCAGTCAGGACTACCGGCAGCTGCTGCAGTTACCGGAGCACCGGCGCTGTCAGTAAACGGCACTGTGTTTACCGGATCCTGACTGGTTTGATCAGTTGATTGTTCAGCGGTATGCTGGTTACAGGCAAAGAGCAGCAGGCAGGCTACGCCCAGCAGGAGTTGCATTGGCTTTTTCATATCAACAGTTTTAGGTGGGGTTTTGCTGTTGATACGCAACAGCCGCTGCAGGAAACCGGCAGCGGCTGTTAAATGATTGATAAAGAGATCAGATTATTTTTCTCCGGCGAGTTCCATGACTACGGCCCATTCTTCCGGTTTCACCGTTTGTACACTGAGCCTGCCCAGCCGCACCAGGTCCATATTGGCGAGCCGCGGATCATTCTTGATTTTGCTCAGCGGCACCGGGTTTTTCAATTTTTTTACAGGCTTCAGGTCCACCACCACCCAGGCCGGATCTTCAGTCGTGGGATCAGGATAAGATTCTTTCACCACTTTGGCAATACCTACCAACTCAACACCTTCATTGCTGTGGTAAAATAATACGAGGTCGCCTTTTTTCATTGACCTGAGATTATTGCGCGCGCCGTAGTTGCGCACCCCGTCCCAGAATGTCTGTTTATCTTTTACAAACTGATCCCAGCTGTATTTAAAAGGTTCGGACTTGACTAGCCAGTATGACATAGAGATATAAGATGTAAGATTTAAAATGTAAGATTGAAGATTGCTGTATTCAATCTTCAATCTTCAATATTCAATATTCAATTTTCAGTTTCCCCTGTATTCCAGCCGCTGGCGAGTACATCGGCGATGTGCATTGTTTGCAGTGCGATGCCTTTATTCCGGATGCAGCCTTCGAGATGCATCAGGCAGCTCATATCGGTTGAAATCAGGTATTGCGCACCGGTAGCGAGGGCATGGTTGATTTTCTGGTCGGCCATGGCTACGGAGATGGCATCAAATTTTACTGCAAAACTGCCGCCAAACCCGCAGCAGTTATCAGTGTCAGCCATCTCTGCCAGTTGCAGCCCCTCCACCTGGGCCAGCAGCCGGCGCGGCCCTTCCTTGATCCGGCATTCGCGCAGGCCGGCACAGCTGTCGTGATAGGCAGCTACTCCCGGGAGCCGGGCACCGAACTGATCCTTGTGTAAGATATCTGTAAGAAATTCGGTGAATTCGTACAGGCGTCCGCTGATGGCTTTCACCCGGTGATGGTCGCTGCCATCGGCAAAAAGTTGGCTGTAATAATTCCGTACAAAGCCCACGCAGCTGGCACTCGGACAAACTATATAATCATCCCCGCTGAAATCATCCAGCCATTTGCTGCAAACCGCTTTGGCTTCTTCCTGGTAACCTGCGTTGAAAGCGGGTTGCCCGCAGCAGGTCTGGCGCGGATTATACGCCACTTCACAGCCGGATTTCTCCAGCACTTTCACCATATTGAAAGCTGTCTGGGGATAGAGCTGGTCAATAAAACAGGGAATGAAAATCTGCACTTTCATCATGGAGTGTGCGGGGATTTCAGGAAGTATATGGATGCTGTGGACTGATCATTTTCAGGGCAGTGATGGCAGCCTCTTCTCCCTTATGCCCGTGTTTGCCACCGGTTCTTTCGGCTGCCTGCTGATCATTGTCAACGGTAAGCACACCAAAGATGGTGGGCACCGGCAGCAGCAGGTTCAGCTGAAGTACCCCATCGGTAACCGCGCGGCACACATATTCAAAATGCGGGGTATCACCGCGCAGCACGCAGCCCAGCGCAATGAATGCATGGGGTTTGTCGTCGCGGTATTTGTGCTGATCCCAGTAGCGTTTGATCCCAAACGGGATTTCAAAGGCGCCGGGAACCACCACGGTATGGTGCCGGACGTTATGCTCATCGAGCACTTTTCTGCATCCTTCTTCCAGCAGGCCGGTTACCGCATCGTTCCATTCGGTACGTACAATTACCACACAGGCACCCCTGGGAAGAAGGATGCCTGTGGTATGTAATAAACTTTTTGAATCCGCTGACATGGATGTGCGGGTTTATCGGGTGAATCAGTCGAGCACTCCCAGCCGCGCCAGGTATTTATCAGCTTCAGCAATGTGCCGGTTGGAGGGGAAACCCTCTTTCAGTTCTTTGAACAGTTTAATGGCCTCGTCTTTGCTGCCGGTGGCTTCGGCAAAGCGGGCGGCTTTATACAGCGCTTCGGGGGCGGTGAATTCATCGGTGGAATTCACCGAAGCCGCCTTGCGGTAATAGTCGAGCGCTTCCGTGTTCTTCTTTTGCTCAGCATAGGCATCGCCCAGCATGCCGTACGCTGCGGCCTGTACCTGGGTGGCTTTGGTACTGAAGTCTTTCAGGTATTTGATGGCGTTGGCAAAATCTCCGCTGTGCAGGTAGCAGGCGCCGGCGATATAACGGGCACGGTTACCTGCGGCAGTTCCGCTGTACGAGGAAATGATTTTCAGCACCCCGGTGCTGACACCTTCGCCGCCATTGAGCACACGGCCAACGGAATCTTTATTGAATTCGCCCTGCTGTGCCATTTTGCCGAACAGTTGTTCTGCCGGGTAAATAAGATCAGCGGCTTTCAGTTCATTGGGTTCCTTTACCAGTTTCTGGTAGCCGTACCAGCCGCCCACCACGAGGATAAAGGCGCTGCCGGCAATAATGATCGGCCTGCTGAACTTTGACCAGAAATCCTTCGCTTTCTCCACCACTTCATTGGTTTCAACCGCTTCAGCGGTCACTTGCTTCTCTGCCATGTGTATTGTTTGATTGAGTTGGTTTGTTGTTGTACCGGTACGTTATCAGTCCGTGATAAATGGATAATCGGGCTGTACATATACATCCTTCAGCAGTTCATCATCCGAAGGCCAGGGGCTTTCTTCCGAGAAACGCACACATTCTTCCACCTGCTGGCGAACCCGTTCGTTAATGGTTTCAATATCAGCTTCCGGCACTTTGAATTCCGTAGTCAGCACTTTATGTACATAATCAATCGGATCGCGCTGCTTATACTCTTCCACTTCTTCCTTGGTACGGTATTTCTGCGGGTCGCTCATGCTGTGACCCTTGTAACGGTAGGTTTTGATCTCCAGCAGCGTGGGCCCACCGCCTTCCCGGGCGCGCAGTACGGCCCGGGAAACGGCTTCATGTACGGCTTCCGGGCTCATCCCGTCCACACTGTCGCCGGGCATATCATAGGCATCTGCCAGTTTATAAATATCCAGCACGTTGCTGGTTCGGGAAACCGAGGTACCCATGGCATACTGGTTGTTCTCGCAGATGAAGATCACCGGCAGTTTCCAGGTCATGGCCATGTTAAAAGTTTCATGCAGCATTCCCTGGCGGGCGGCGCCATCACCAAAGAAAGTGAGGCTTACATTCTTGGTGCCCTTGTATTGCTCGGCGAATGCCAGTCCGGCGCCGGTACCAATCTGTGCGCCCACGATGCCATGGCCGCCGAAGAAGCCAACATCCACCCCGAAAAAGTGCATACTGCCGCCTTTACCCTTGCTGCAGCCGGTGGCTTTACCATAGAGTTCCGCCATGCAGGCATTGGGGGAAACCCCTTTGGCGATGGCCAGTCCGTGGTCGCGGTAAGCGGTGATGAATTTATCTTCGGGGTTGGTGGCCGTCATACAACCAGCGGCTACAGCTTCCTGCCCGATATACAGGTGGCAAAAGCCCCTGATCTTCTGCATACCATAGAGCTGTCCTGCTTTTTCTTCAAAGCGGCGCAGCAGCAACATCAGTTCATACCAGTAGAGGTAGGTTTCTTTGGAAAACTTTGTAGCCAAGGTGTAAATTTTTTAGGCGGCAAAGATAAGGGAGAAGCTGCAAATTTTCATGTGCAGGTTCCAAACCTGCAGCGGAATGTAAATCAGGGGGTTGGCCAGTGGAAAAAGGGAACAATCAGGCGGTCATCCAGGCCCCGGTGATCTCCTCCCCTTCCACTTCCACCAGGATATGCTGATCGGGGGTGGTGGAAACAGACAATCCGGTGTAATCCACCCCTACGGGAAATGATTTATGGGTGCGTTCCACCAGGGCGGCCGTCTGGATTTTACGCGGGTAGCTGGCCAGGAGCGGTTTGAGGGCATACAGGAGGGTACGCCCGCTGTTAGCCACGTCATCCACCAGGATGATCACCCTGCCGGTGAGTTCCGCGGCGGGCTGCAAAGCTGCATTGCCAGGATGCTTTTTATCCATATCCAGGGTGAGCAGTTCGATTGGGCCGGCAAAAAGCGGCTGGAGGAATTTTCCCAGTTTGCGCGCAACCACCTGCCCGCTGCCGCGGATACCGGCCAGGATCAGGGAGGTCTCATGGTGGTTTTGTTCAGCAATTTCCAGCGCCATGCGCTGCAGTTTTTTTGCGGCGATTTCGGGGGTGAGGATGCACTGCCTGTTGGAATTCACACAATCGGGTTTAGACCGGGAAATTAGCAACTATTCAACAATCCGGCAATGAGAGCGGCTGAAATAATTATCTTAGCGCCAAATCGATTGTATGCAGGTGATACTTCAGGCTGTATTTGTTGCCATCCTGGGACTGGCCATCTGGTTCTTTTCCCGGAAAGTACGGGAAATCCGCCGCAACATACTCCTGGGGCGTGACGAAGACCTGAGCGATCAGCCGGCCCTGCGCCGCCGCAACCTG
>WBZP01001017.1_pt1 | contig 36123 bp, 30 predicted proteins | sample 5204301 | NCBI WGS metagenome assembly WBZP01 (sample SAMN12412401, study PRJNA552823) | activated sludge metagenome | isolation source: activated sludge from nitrification reactor of wastewater treatment plant... | place: USA: Pennsylvania | collected 2017 | reverse complement strand
TTACTCGATAATTTTCGCGACGACGCCGGCGCCGACGGTACGACCGCCTTCACGGATGGCGAAGCGTAGTCCTTCTTCCATGGCGATCGGGGCAATCAGCTTGACCGTCATCTGGATGTTGTCGCCCGGCATGACCATTTCAACGCCTTCGGGCAGCGTGATGGCGCCCGTAACGTCGGTCGTGCGGAAGTAGAACTGCGGACGGTAGTTGTTGAAGAACGGGGTATGGCGTCCGCCTTCGTCCTTGGACAGGACGTACACTTCGCCGGTGAAGTGGGTGTGCGGGGTGATCGAGCCGGGTTTGGCCAAGACTTGGCCACGCTCGACGTCTTCACGCTTGGTGCCGCGCAGCAGGACGCCAACGTTGTCGCCGGCCTGTCCCTGGTCGAGCAGTTTGCGGAACATTTCAACCCCGGTGCAGATGGTCTTGACGGTGGGCTTGATGCCGATGATTTCAATTTCTTCGCCGACCTTGACGACGCCGCGTTCGACGCGACCGGTCACCACGGTGCCGCGGCCGGAGATCGAGAAGACGTCTTCGATCGGCAGCAGGAAGGGTTTGTCGACGACGCGTGCGGGTGTCGGGATGTAGCTGTCGAGAGCTTCGGCCAGGCGCATGATCGAGGCTTCGCCCAGGTCGCCGCTGTCGCCTTCGAGGGCTTTGAGTGCGGAGCCTTTGATGATCGGGATGTCGTCGCCTGGAAATTCGTATTTGGAGAGCAGTTCGCGCACTTCCATTTCGACGAGTTCGAGCAGCTCTTCGTCGTCCACCATGTCGCATTTGTTGAGGTAGACGATGATGTAGGGTACGCCGACCTGGCGCGCCAGCAGGATGTGTTCGCGGGTCTGCGGCATCGGGCCGTCCGCCGCCGAGCAGACCAGAATGGCGCCGTCCATCTGGGCCGCGCCCGTGATCATGTTCTTGATGTAGTCGGCGTGGCCCGGGCAGTCAACGTGGGCGTAGTGGCGGTTCGCCGTTTCGTATTCCACGTGCGCCGTGTTGATGGTGATGCCGCGTGCCTTTTCTTCCGGTGCCGCGTCAATCTGGTCGTAGGCCTTGGCCTCACCACCAAATTTCTTCGACAAGATCGTCGTGATCGCCGCCGTCAAAGTGGTCTTCCCATGGTCTACGTGACCTATCGTGCCGACGTTTACGTGCGGCTTCGTCCGTTCAAATTTTGCCTTAGCCATTGCCGGTACCTCAAAACGTTAGATGTTAAAAAATCACGAAGCATGAACCTTGGTGCCCATGGGCAGGATTGAACTGCCGACCTCTCCCTTACCAAGGGAGTGCTCTACCACTGAGCTACATGGGCATCCTGCTTGCAAACAGACACTTAGGCACTCTATCCCAAACCGAAACGTGGAGCGGGTGAAGGGAATCGAACCCTCGTCATAAGCTTGGAAGGCTTCAGCTCTACCATTGAGCTACACCCGCGCAACCATTTACCCGCATCACAACCACTACAACCCGCCTTCAGCAACATCTTGGTGGAGGGAGAAGGATTCGAACCTTCGAAGGCAGAGCCGTCAGATTTACAGTCTGATCCCGTTGACCGCTTGGGTATCCCTCCAACTCGGAACCGGAAATTATGACGCGCCAGTAAAGAATTGTCAAACTGTTTGTTCAGATTCGGGCAACATTTTAGCAGAAATCATGCCGGCAAGAGCTATTTCTGCGGACAAACCACTGCCTTGTCACTCGACGATCCAGCGCCATGACGATGACTTCGGCACTTGCCTGATGGCCGACAACTACCAAAAGCCGGCCGGCCAATCAAAATTGGAAATCGCCCCGATTACAAACGGATACACGAAACTTTCTCCAAGATTAGCACTCTTGCCATTGGAGTGCTAAAATTCGCATATAGATTTGGAAAGGAGAAATTTCAATGACACAAGCTCTTGTTTTTCCGACGATATCATCGGCTGGAACCATTGATGCCTACATTCAGGCGACGCGCCAATTTCCGCTCTTGTCGCATGAGGATGAAATCCGGCTGGCAACGCGCTTCCGCGATGAAGATGACCTGGAAGCGGCGCGTCAGTTGATACTTTCGCACCTGCGACTGGTGGTGTCGATCGCTCGCGGGTACTTGGGCTATGGTCTGCCGCACGCTGATCTCATTCAGGAGGGCAATGTCGGCCTGATGAAGGCTGTCAGGCGTTTTGACCCTGACCGTGGTGTGCGTCTGGTGTCCTTCGCAATACACTGGATCAAGGCCGAGATTCACGAATATGTGTTGAGGAATTGGCGCATGGTCAAAGTGGCCACGACCAAGGCACAGCGCAAACTGTTTTTCAATCTGCGGAGCCTCAAGCCGGGGGGAAGTTCCCTGACCTCCGCACAGATAGCTGATGTGGCGCATCAGTTGAGTGTCAGTCCGGAAGAAGTGATCGAAATGGAAACCCGGCTCTCGGGTCAGGATCTGGCCCTTGAATCAAGCAGTGATTCTGAAGATATTTTTGCACCGATTGCTTATCTTGAAGATCATCGCAGCGAACCAACACGGGTGCTGGAGTCGCGAACCTACGATCATCTGCAAGGTGATGGGCTGCAAGCGGCGTTATCTGCCCTTGATGAACGCAGTCGTCGCATCGTTGAAGAACGCTGGCTGAGCGATGAACCCGCCACATTGCACGAACTGGCCGCTGAATACGGCGTTTCCGCTGAACGGATTCGCCAGATCGAATCAAAAGCCATGCAGAAAATGCGTTCCAGCCTGGCGCCGCTGGTAAACTGAAGCCAGCGGTCCTGCTGCCGTTTCTGGCCTTGATCACCCGGACAATGCTGTCCGGGTGATGATTCTCAAGAAGGCAGGTAGCGCACGCGCAATACGCCGCTGATGGCCGTCAACTGATCGATGACGGATTGCGGCACGGCCGTTTCAACATCCACGAGCGTAAAGGCGAAATCGCCCCGCGACTTGTTGACCATGTTGTGGATATTCAACCCGGCCTCCGCGAGGGTCGTCGAAATCTGGCCCAGCATGTTCGGCACGTTAGCGTTAGCGATTGCCAACCGGTAACCGGATTCACGCGGCATGGCGATGTTGGGAAAGTTGACGGCGTTGAGAATGTTGCCGTTTTCCAGATAATCAGCGACCTGGTCGGCCACCATGACGGCACAGTTTTCTTCGGCTTCTTCGGTCGATGCACCGAGGTGCGGCAGTGCCACAAAGCGCGGATGCTGCCGCAACAGGTTGCTCGGGAAGTCGCAGACGTAGGCGTAAACCCTGCCTTCGTTGAGTCCGTCAAGCACGGCTTGCTCATTGACGATGCCATCGCGGGCAAAGTTGAGCAGAATACAGCCCTTCTTCATAAGCTTGACACGCTCGGCATTGATCAGATCCTTGGTCGCGGGAAGCAAGGGGACGTGCATACTGATGAAATCCGCGCGCTTCACCAGATCATCCACACTGGCCGCTTTCTTGACGTGCGCAGGCAGGCGCCAAGCGGCATCCACGGTGATATCCGGATCAAAGCCGATCACGTGCATGCCCAATTGAATGGCCGCTTCCGCCAGCATCGAACCGATGGCGCCCAGACCGATGATGCCCAGTGTGCTGCCGCTCAGCTCGTGCCCGACATAATGCTTTTTGCCGGCCTCGACCTGCTTGTGCAGTGACTCGTCGTCGCCGTGCAGCCCGCCCACAAAATTGAGCGCGGGAAATATGTTGCGCGTTCCGATCAACATACCGGCGATGACCAGTTCCTTGACCGCATTGGCGTTGGCGCCCGGTGCGTTGAAAACAACCACACCGCGGTCGCTCATGGCCTTGATCGGGATATTGTTGGTGCCCGCACCGGCCCGTCCAATAGCCAATACGCTGGCCGGAATGGGCATCTCATGCATGACCTGTGAGCGGACCAGAATGGCGTCCGGTTCGGCGCCATCATTGCTGATGACATAGCTTTCGGGCAGGCGGGAGAGTCCCTTTTTCGAAATGGCATTGAGCGTCTGAATTTTACGGGTCATGCAAATTTCCTCGTTTACTAAGATTTGGATTCTGGGAAATCAGTTTTATCGCGGCAGGTTCGTCGAGCACGTACCGGTACAGCCAAACCCGTCGTGCCCACGAATCTCGTGTCGATTAGCCGTGTTTCTTCTCGAAATCCTTCATGAGATTGACCAGCGTCTGAACGCCTTCGACGGGCATGGCGTTATAAATCGACGCGCGCATGCCACCGACCGAGCGGTGCCCTTTGAGCTGTACCATGCTGCGCCCCTTGGCGTCCTTGAGAAATTCGTCATCAAGCGTCGCGTCCTTCAAGGTGAAGGGGACGTTCATCAGCGAACGATTCTCCCGCGCCACCGGTGAATTGAAGAAGCTTGAAGCATCCAGGGCGTCGTAAAGCATTTGTGCCTTATTGCGGTTGGTTTCCTCCATCGCCGCCAGACCGCCTTTGGCCTTGAGCATCTTGAACACCAATCCGGCGATATAGACTGCATACGTCGGTGGGGTGTTGTACATCGACTCGTTTTCGGCGTGAATCTGGTAATCGGACATGGTCGGCGTGCCTTTTACGGTCTGGCCAATCAGGTCTTCGCGCACAATCACCAGCGTCAGGCCAGCCGGGCCGATGTTTTTCTGCGCGCCAGCGTAAATCAGGCCAAACTTCGACACGTCGACCGGGCGTGAAAGTATGGTCGATGACATGTCGGCAACCAGGGGAGCATCACCAGTTTGTGGCGTCCAGAAGATTTCGACTCCGCCTATCGTTTCGTTTGGCGTGTAGTGAACATAAGCCGCATTCGGGTCGAGTTTCCATGCCTCCTGCGCCGGCGCATAGGAAAAGTTCTTATCTTCGGATGAGGCGACAATATTGACTGCACAGTATTTCTTAGCTTCCTTGATGGCTTTCTTCGACCATTCGCCGGTGTTCAGATAATCGGCTGACGCTTTTCCACGCAACAGGTTCATCGGCACCATGGCGAACTGGCTGGATGCGCCTCCTTGCAGGAAAAGCACCTTGTAGTTGGCCGGGATGTTCATCAGCTCACGCAGATCGGCCTCGGCTTCGGCCTGAATACTCATGTATTCCTTGCCACGATGCGACATCTCCATGACCGACATGCCGCAACCATGCCAATTGGTCAACTCGTCGCGCGCCAGTTCAAGGACCTCTTGAGGCAGCGCTGCAGGCCCGGCGCTGAAATTGAATATGCGTTCCATCGTGGAATTATCCTTTCTTTCTAAGATTGGCTTAACGAATTGGCGTTGGGGATTTTCGAGAAATGTCGCGTATTTGAAGCAATTTTCTGCTGTCCGTAGTCGTACGGTGCCAACCGCTCATTCTAGCTAAATTGTCGTCCGATTGGGTGACAGACATGAGGATGAAATGAAAAGAAGCTTGAACATGGATTCAATATCCAATGTTTACTCTTGTTTTATCGTTTACATACTCCAGCAAACCCGTTTATGATCCCCGACCTTTTTGGTTAACCTGTTTTATTCTTAGGGGAGAGTGTATCGACATGAGTAGTGAAATTTACGAGCGGATGCGTGTCAATCCGAAATTCAAGGAACTTGTCTCAACACGTGGGCGCTTTGCCTGGACACTATCAATTATCGTGTTGGTTTTATTCTACGGGTTCGTGCTGATGGTTGCATACAACCCAACTGCCCTTGGCCAACCTGTCAGCGACGGATCCATGCTGACTGTCGGAGTCGCCGCAGAGCTTTTCCTCTTCATCTTCTTCTGGGCGCTCTCGGCGCTGTACGTCAATCGCGCCAATACCGAATTCGACGCCATGACGCAAGAAGTCATCAAGCAAGCACGCAGGGAGGACAAATAATGCGCCGCCTGACTCATCTTGTCCACGCGCTGGGATTGTTCGTCTTCTGCGCCATGGCCTATGCCGGTCCACCAGTCGAAGGCGCCATGGAAAAGCAGTCCACCAACTGGCACGCCATCATCATGTTCTGCATTTTCGTGGCGCTGAGCATGGGGATCACCTACTGGGCGTCCAGCCGGACCAAGACCACGTCCGATTTCTACACTGCCGGTGGCGGCATCACCGGCCTGCAGAATGGCCTGGCCATTGCGGGCGACTACATGTCGGCGGCCACTCTGCTCGGCCTGACCGCACTGGTCTACGGCAAAGGCTTCGACGGTTACCTCTACATGTTGTCGTTTTTCGCCGGCTGGCCGATCATCCTTTTCCTTATGGCTGAACGTCTGCGTAACCTCGGACGCTTTACTTTCTCCGACATCACCGCCTTTCGCCTCGATCAGGGGAAGGTGCGAACCATGGCGGCGATTTCATCGCTGGTTGTGGTTTGTTTCTACCTCATCGCGCAAATGGTCGGTGCAGGCCAATTGATCAAACTGCTCTTCGGCCTCGACTACAACATCGCCATCTTCGGCGTGGGTATCCTGATGATGGTATACGTCACTCTTGGCGGGATGGTCGCCACAACCTGGGTACAGATCATCAAGGCCTGCATGCTGCTTTCCGGCGGCACGCTGGCCATGCTGTTAGCCTTCAGCCAGTTCGGCTTTTCTTTTCATACCCTGATGGAAAAAGCGACGGCCGTGCATACGCTCGGGTTCAAACTGATGACGCCGGGTGGCCTGCTGTCCAACCCGATTAACGCCATTTCCCTTGGCCTGGGTTTGATGTTCGGCACCGCCGGCCTGCCGCATATCCTGATGCGCTTCTTCACCGTGACTGACGCCAAGGAGGCCCGCAAGTCGGTGCTCTACGCTTCGGGTTTTGTGGCCTACTTCTTCAACGTGATCTTCCTGATGGGTCTTTGCGCCATCCTGATCGTTGGCCAGAATCCGGAATTCTTCGAAGGCGGAACGGTTGGCGGAAAGCTGATCGGCGGCGGCAACATGGTCGCCATGCATCTGGCCAAGGCCGTTGGCGGCGACATGCTGCTCGGCTTCATGGCGGCAGTCGCCTTCGCCACCATCCTGGCCGTGGTTTCCGGGCTGGCGTTGGCTGGCGCGTCGGCGATATCGCATGACATCTACGCCCGTGTCATCAAGAAGGGCACGGCTTCGGAAGCGTCCGAGATCCGCGCTTCAAAGATCGCCACCATCTGTCTTGGCTTTGTCGCCATCATTCTCGGCATCCTGTTCGAGAAGCAGAACGTCGCCTTCATGGTCGGCCTGGCCTTCGGCGTCGCGGCCGCGGCTAACTTCCCCGTCCTGATTCTCTCGATGTTCTGGAAGGGCCTGACAACACGCGGTGCGCTCTTCGGTGGTTATGGCGGCCTGCTCTCCGCTGTCGCTTTCGTCGTGCTGTCAAAGTCGGTATGGGTCGATGTGCTGGGGTATAAAGAGGCATTGTTCCCCTTCACCCAGCCGGCACTGTTCGCCATGCCGATCGCCTTCCTGCTGGCCTACATCTTCTCGAAGTCCGATTCGAGCGCCCGGGCCAAGTCGGAAATTTCCGCGTTTGACGACCAATACATTCGCGGACAGACGGGTTTTGGAGCATCGGGAGCAAGCAAGCACTAACATTCTGCACCCAGCAAAAAGCCCTGGCGGGGAACCCCGCCAGGGCTTTTTTTTTCTACGCCGAGATCAGGCGGCTTGTGCAGGAATCACGCTACTTTTTCGCACGATGCGATTCTGCGAGTCCACATAAATCAGCGAAGGGGCATACTTGGCGAGTTCGACCTCGTTGTAGACCGCAAAGCTGGCGATAATCAGGATGTCGCCCGGCGAAGCCCGGCGTGCCGCCGACCCATTGACGGAAATGATTCCCGATCGCCGCTCGGCACGAATGGCGTATGTCGTAAAACGCTCACCGTTATTGACGTTCCACACATCAATTTGTTCATACTCTCGAATGTTGGCCGCGTCGAGCAAATCGTCGTCAATCGCGCATGAACCTTCGTAATGAAGCTCGGCGTGGGTTGTAGTCACCCGATGAAGCTTCGATTTCAACATCGTTCTCTGCATGGTTTTGCCCGTGCATGTAAAGTTAGAGGAAACGCATTGTAACGGCAAATCTCAAGCTGTCAATACCGGTTTGCGTGGATTAAATTTCAATGTTATCAATGAGTCTCGGCGCACCCAGACGACTGGCCGCAAGCACCACGAGCGGGACATTTGCGCCCCTAGCGACTTGCAGATCAGATTGTTGTCGCACCGCGATGTAGTCGGTCTTCCAGCCATGATTGTCGAGTTCGACAGCGGTAGCGCGTTCGAGTTTCACAAAATCCGTTTCGCCACCCAGCACCGCTTCGCGGATTCGATTCAAGAGGCGGTTAAGCCGCGGCGCTTCAGCGCGTTCGGACGACGACAGATAGCTGTTGCGGGACGACAGTGCGAGGCCATCAGCGGCGCGCACCGTCTCGCCGCCGACGATATCGATAGGCAACGCCAGTTGCCGCGTCATGTTGCGCAGAACCATCAGTTGTTGATAATCCTTCTTGCCAAAGACGGCAACCTGCGGCTGAACAATATTGAACAGCTTGAGCACGACCGTTGAGACACCCCGGAAATGCCCCGGACGGACTTCACCTTCGAGCTGATTCTGAATTTCGGGTGGATCGACTAGGTATTGTTGGGGTTCGGGGTACAGATCGCGCTCGGTCGGGGCGAAAAGCACGTCAACGCCCGCTGCCCTCAGCTTTTCGCAGTCGTCTTCGAAGGTACGCGGATACTTGTCGAAATCCTCGTTGGGGCCAAATTGCAAGCGGTTGACGAAGATACTCGCGACCACCCTGTCGCCATGTTCACGCGCCTGTCGCATCAGCGAAATGTGGCCCTCGTGCAAATTGCCCATGGTCGGCACAAAAACGATTCGGCCTCTGCTTCCGAGGGTGCTACGCAGTTCGGGGATGGAAGAATGGATTTGCATCGGTTGGTACCTTGTTCAGCGCGGAGCCACAGCGAATCTGAGCACACCGGACAATTCAGTGCGCTCTTGACTTCTGAATGGAATCCCGATGATGAATGCGCTTGGGCTAATAACAATGCTCCGGCGCCGGGAAACTGCCGTCCTTGACCGCAGCAACGTAAGCCGCAATAGCGGCGGCGATGGATGTCTGACCGGCCATGAAGTTTTTGACAAAACGCGCCTTTTTCCCGGAGGTTACGTCCAGCATATCGTGCAGGACGAGAACCTGCCCTGAGCAATCCTTGCCGGCGCCGATTCCAATGGTCGGAATGCCATTTTCAGCGGTCACCTGTGCGGCCAATTCCGAGGGAATTGCTTCAAGCAACAACAAGGCGGCGCCGGCGACTGTATGTGCTCTTGCATCCGCCAGCACCTTGGCGGCGGCATCGCCACGACCTTGCACGCGATAACCTCCGAGCGTGTGCAGATACTGTGGTGTCAGCCCGACATGTGCCCACACGGGTATGCCGCGCTGCGTCAAGAAGGCAACGGTTTCGGCCATTTCGACACCGCCTTCCAACTTGACCATCTGCGCGCCGGCGGCCATCAGTTTCGCGGCATTTCGATACGCCTGGACGGGCGATTCCTGATACGACGACCAAGGCATGTCTGCTGCAACCAAGGCGCGTTGCGCCCCCTTTGCCACGGCCCGAGTGTGGTACGCCATATCATCGACGGTCACCGGCAGGGTGGAATCGTGTCCTTGCAGAACCATGCCGAGCGAGTCGCCGACAAGCAAGACCTCAACGCCGGTGGCATCGCACAGCTGCGCAAAACTTGAGTCGTAACAGGTCAGCACGGCAATCTTTTCACCGGCCGAACGCATCTTTGCCAAGTCAAGCTGCGTCAATCGTCGTGTTGTGGCATGCACTGACATGGCCTAATCCCCTCTGTTGAAGTATTCGCGGCGACCGCGCATTGATTCGATCCGCTGAACAAGCAGCAAAAAATCATCGGCGCTTTCAACGAAGTTTAAATTTTCCGAGTTAACCATCATTACCGGTGCTGCATCGTAGTTGTGAAAGAACCGCGTGTAGCTTTCGCCCAGGAGCGTCAGGTAGTCGTCACTGATTCGGCGTTCCATGTCGATACCGCGCCGACGGACGCGTGCAACCAGTGTTTCTGGCTTGGCCTGCAAGTAGATCACAAGATCGGGCGCGACGGAGTACTGGGGTGACAACCGATCATAGATTTGACGGTAAAGTTTGTACTCGTCTTCATTCAGCGTGAGCCCGGCAAACAACAAGTCCTTCTCCAGAAGGTAATCGCTGACCACTGTCCGCGGGAACAGTTGGAGTTGCGCGAGTTCCCGCATCTGGTCAAGGCGATGGAAAAGAAAGAAAAGTTGCGTCTGCAATGCATAGCGTTGCTGGTTCTGATAAAAACGATTCAGGAACGGATTGGTTTCCGGCTGCTCCAGTAGCAACTCGGCGTCCAGATGTTCGCCCAGACGCCGGGCAAGGCTTGTCTTGCCGGCGCCAATGGGGCCCTCGACAACGACATGGCGTGCGGCTCCGCGAGGGATAGGCTTCATCAGAACCCGTGTTCAATTACTGGCTCGAAGCGGCCGCTGCTCTCAGACCGGCAGCCGCCATGCGGCTCAGGCAATCCAAGACCTGGTTGCTCGCCTCTTCCATGCGGGTGAGTTGCTCCGCGCCTCCGCTGAAATCGCCGTCGAGAAGTTTGGCGACAGCCTCACGACCATACTGGTGCACGAGCTGGTGGGGCGCTTCCATAGCCTGGTAGCCATCGAGCTTTGAAAAACATGCCTTACCCTCGCCTTCGTAGTACCAGCGCCCCAGACGGCAGGTCTTGTGGCTGGCGAAATCGTCGGCGCGTTTATCCGAAATGCCGATAAACACCTTATAGATTTCAAACTTGTAAACCAGATGATCTATCTTGGCCAGTTCGGTAAAACTGCGCAAACCGGCATCGCCGATCACCGATTCCATCTTCTTTGAAAGGTCCAGTATCTCCTCGATGTGTTCGGTAGCTGCTAACCCCTGATGCCCGAAATCATCGGCTTGACCGGCAAGATCCGACATGCAGTCCTTGGCGCGCAGCGTGTCGCTCTTGATCGTGCCTATCAGTCCGGAAATATCGTTGGTGGCTTTGGTCGTACGTTCCGCCAGCTTACGAACCTCGTCGGCAACAACGGCGAATCCACGGCCGGCCTCGCCGGCGCGCGCCGCTTCGATCGCCGCATTGAGCGCGAGCAGATTGGTCTGATCGGCGATCTCCTTGATCAGCGCTAATATGCTGCCGATCTTCTCGGTGCTGGCATTGAGGCCTTCGACCTGTTCCATAGTGCCGTGCGAATTGCCGGCCAACAGACTCAGATTGTCGCTGAGTTGCCGCGTCAGGTCGCGGCTGGTGCTGGACATCTCGGCGGCTCTGGTCGCGTCAGTCATCTGTTCCTTCATGCTCGTCGCCATCGCGGAGATACTCGATTGCGACTCCACCAGACTGAGTCCGAATCGGCCGAAATTCTGCAATAGATCTTCCCAACCCTTGCTGACGCAAACGGTGGCGTTATAGCGCTCCTCGAGCGCTTTGTGCTCTGCCTCAATCACGCCAATCTGCTGTTTCAAATGGTTTATTTCACCCTGTGCCGCGTTCAGCTCCAGGCGCAGCGCTTCATTTTGTGAGGAACTCCCGAACAATCCCATGACCCACCCTCCCCGAGTGATTGCAAACATCAAGATCGGAAAACGAAATAAACAGCGCCTAGGATACACAGAGCCGCCCAAAGATAGTCAAGCTTTAACGGCTGCTGCATGTAAAAAACCACGAAAGGGACAAACATCGACAAAGTGATTATTTCCTGCAGTATTTTGAGCTGGGCAAGGGAATACTCGCTATGGCCGATACGGTTGGCCGGCACCTGCAGCAAGTATTCGAAGAAAGCGATGCCCCAGGAAATCAGCGCGGCGATCCACCACGGTCGGTCGTTGAGATGCTTGAGGTGTGCATACCAGGCGAATGTCATGAACAGGTTCGACGCGGAAAGCAGGCACACGGCCTGCCAGATAACCGGGATCTTCATGCAGGCTGTCCCACAAGGCGTGCTATCGGCTGCATACTGACCGCCGGCAGCCACGCTTCGGCTTGACCTCGGCCGGGAATTTGACACTGCGGCGCTATTTCAAGCAACGGCACGATGACGAAGGCACGCAAATGCATGCGTGGATGTGGCAAAGTGAGCCGCGTGCTGTCGATAACCAGGTCGTCGAAGAGCAACAGGTCCAGATCCAGTGTTCGCGGCGCATGATGGAAATCGCGCCGACGCCCGAACCGCGCCTCGACATCGAACAAAGCAGCGAGAAATTCCTGCGGCCCGCATGAGGTCTCAACTGCCGCAACGGCATTGATGAAATCAGGTTGCCCGCGTATCCCTACCGGTGCCGAACGGTATAGTGACGAAGCGCGGAGCAGGCGCGATCCGGACAATTCGGCCAACGCCTCAAGCGCCGCGCGGACCTGGATTACCGGGTCGGCAAGATTGGCGCCGAGCGCGACAAAGGCCGGGCGCATGGGCAGGTTCAATCTATTCCACTTCCCCGGCGGCGTCAGGCTGCGAGACAACCCGTGGCTTGCGACGCCGGCGTTTCTTGGCTTCGTGCGCTTTAACCGGCAACAACATCGCCGCGCGGTCATCGCCGTCGCAATTTGTGAAATCGGTCCACCATTGAGCGAGTTCGCCATCGACTTCGCCGGATTCGGCACGCAGCAGGAGAAAATCGTAACCGGCACGAAAACGCGGTTGTTCGAGCACCCCATAGGGGCGCTTTCCCGATCGTTGCTCGAAACGGGGTTGCATCGCCCAGATGTCCTTGATGTCACCGGCGATGCGGCGCGTAATGGCCAGTTTCTCGGCCTGCACATCGAGCACTTCGTCCATCGCCAGAAACAGCGCCGGAATGCGCGATGGCACCGGGCGCTCCCTGCTACTCGTGAGCGCTTCCCATTTGGCCAGCACTTCGTGCCAAAGCAGTGTGGCAAAAAGGAATCCGGGCGAAATGGTTTTCCCCTCATGCACACGGCGATCGGTGTTGGCCAGAGCCAGGGCCACGAATCGCTCACCTAGGGGCTGTTCGAGAATCACATCCAGCATCGGCAACAGACCGTGATGCAGCCCGACGGAACGCAGTTGTTGCACGCACCTGACGGCATGACCCGATGTGAGCAGTTTGAGCATTTCGTCGAACAGACGCGAGGGAGGCACGTTCTCGATCAGCTCGGACATTTCCCGAATCGGCCGTTCGGTGGCAGGGTCGATGTTCAGGCCCACTTTGGCAGATAGACGCACCGCGCGCAACATGCGTACCGGATCCTCGCGATAACGGGTTTGAGGATCGCCGATCATGCGCAGCGTCTTCTGTTTCAAGTCGGCTACGCCATGGTGATAGTCAATGATGGTTTCCGATGTGGGGTCGAAATACAAGGCATTGATCGTAAAGTCCCGCCGCGCCGCATCTTCCTTCTCACTGCCGAAAACGTTATCGCGCAACACGCGGCCCTGGGCGTCGGTATGGGCCTTGTTTCCGCCATGTTGGTCGTGGTGCCCGCGAAACGTCGTGACTTCGATGGTTTCCGAACCCATCATGACATGGACGATCTGGAAACGGCGGCCGATGATGCGCGCGCGGCGAAAACAGCGCCGCACCTGTTCGGGCGTGGCGTTGGTGGCGACATCGTAGTCCTTGGGAAGAAGACCAGCGATCAGGTCGCGCACGGCACCACCCACCACATACGCTTTGTACCCCTGCTGCTGCAGCGTTTCCACGGTGCGTCTACTGCCATGGCTGATGGCTTCACGATGGATGCCGTGTTTGCCAACGCCGATGGCCGCAGGATCGCCGGACTCCCCGTGCGCTTTGCGTCCGAAGACGCGGTTGATGAATTTGCGAATCATCGCTCGTTTCTTTTGATGTTCAGGAACAGAAGTTGTGCGCAATCATAGCCGTATTGCTTACGAAAATCAGTCGCTTATCTTAAAATAACGGCTTGCCGCGCACTAAGCGCGCAAGCTCATGACGGGCCAACCCGCCGATGTAGCATGGGCCAGCAGCGTGGCGTCCGGATCGACCGCAACCGGATCGCTGACGAGCGACAGGAGTGGCAAATCGTTCAGCGAATCGCTGTAGAACCAGCTGCGTTCAAAACTGCTCCAGCACAGCCCCAAGGATTCAAGCCAGTCTTCGACACGAGAAACCTTGCCTTCCCGAAAGGCCGGCGTCCCGCGCGGCTTGCCCGTAAACCGACCATTCTCCTGGGCTGGAATGGTGGCTATCAGATGCGGGATATTCAACTCGCGACAGATCGGGCCGGTGACGAAACTGTTGGTGGCAGTGACCATGGCGCACAGATCGCCGTTGTCCTGATGACGTTTTACCAGGTCCCGAGCTTTTTGGCCTATCAGTGGCCGCACCCGGTCAGCCATGAATTCGTCATGCCATGCCCTTAGATCGGTATGGGTATTCTCGGCAAGCGATGCCAGCTGAAAATCCAGGAACTCGTGGATATCGAGCGTGCCCGATTTGTACTGTTCGAAAAATTCGCCATTGCGTTTCTCGAAACTGTCGCGGTCAAGCACGCCCTTGCCGATCAGATGCTGTGTCCATTCATAATCGCTGTCACCGGAAAGAAGCGTGTTATCAAGGTCGAATAGTGCAAGTTGCATGAATGTCATTCAGCGATGCGATCAGTCACGGCGATTTGCGATGCGCGAGTAATTCGCGCATCAAGGCCAAGGTAATGGTTCGTTTGTTTTCGAGCGAATAACGGTCGAGCGCCACCAGATACGCCATCAGGCTACTCATATCACGCGGCGCGCGGGCCAGCAGATAGCCGAACGCTTCCGGAGGCAAGCAGAGCCCGCGCGCACTGGCTTGCGCCGAAAGTGCAGCGATTTTTTCGTCATCGCTCAGTACCTGCAACCGGTAGATCAAGCCCGAGCCGAGCCGCGTACGCAAATCCTCGCGCAGGGCCAGTTTCAACGGCGGCTGGCTGGCCGCTGTGATCAGCCGCCGACCCGAGGCGGCAAGTCGGTTGAACAGATTGAATAGTATGATTTGCCCCGCCTCATTCAGTGCTTGGACGTTATCGACAGCGTAGATCGACCTGGTATCATCTTGACCAGCATCCAGTCCATGTGCAATGTTCGAAAGGTCGGGAGTAGATGCCGCATCGCTGTAATACGCTTCGCAAGCGCGCAGCAGGTGCGTTTTTCCGGAACTCGATTCACCCCACAGAAAAAGTGATGTTTCGCTACTGTCCGGGCTGAACCAGGCGGCAAGGCCCGTCAGCGCTTCACAATTGCCTCCCGCCACAAAATTGTCGAGTCGAGGTTGGGTTTCGGGTAATAGATCGAGGATCAGTTGGCGCATGACGATGGTGCGGGTCGCCACGGTGCGGACAGCACGCGAGGCGACTATTTCGGATAAAATTCCGGCTTTTGCTGATGGAATCGCGCATTTTATCACCTCCGCGACTTCACAAGCCTGGTTTGGGACGAACGACAAAATGACGCAGCAAGCAAAGCAGTCGCTCTCGTATCGTGATGCGGGCGTTGATATCAATGCGGGCGACGAACTTGTCGAACGCATCAAACCCATGGCCCGAAAGACATTTCGCGAGGGTGTTCTGGGCGGCCTGGGCGGTTTTGGTGCGCTGTTCGAGGTGCCCAGCCACTATCGCCAACCGGTGCTGGTTTCCGGCACCGATGGCGTGGGCACTAAGCTCAAGCTGGCCTTTGAACTCCAGCGTCACGATACCGTCGGTATCGATCTCGTCGCGATGAGCGTCAATGACATCCTGGTTCAGGGTGCCGAACCACTTTTCTTCCTCGACTATTTCGCTTGCGGCAGGCTCGATGTCGATACCGCCGCCAGCGTCATCAAAGGGATTGCGCTGGGCTGCGAGTACGCCGGTTGCGCTTTGATCGGTGGCGAAACGGCCGAAATGCCGGGCATGTACCCGGAGGGCGAATACGATCTGGCAGGCTTCGCCGTCGGCGTGGTTGAAAAGTCGGCCATGATCACCGGCCGGGACATCGTGGCGGGCGATGTGGTGCTGGGCCTACCCTCTTCCGGCGCCCATTCGAACGGCTTTTCGCTGATTCGCAAGATTATCGCTCTTGCCAAACCGGATCTTGACGCCGCTTTTGAGGGCCGTGACGGCTCATCCTCCCGGACACTGGCCGAGGCGATCATGGCACCTACGCGAATCTACGTCAGGCCCATGCTGAAACTGATGGCCGCGCAGCCGGTCAAGGGAATGGCGCACATCACCGGAGGCGGACTGACGGAAAACGTTCCGCGCGTGCTGCCGTCGGATGTCAAGGCCGTTATCGAACAATCGAGCTGGACGCGTCCCAGACTTTTTCAGTGGTTGCAAAGCGAGGGAAATGTAACCCATGCTGAAATGCATCGCGTCTTTAATTGCGGCATGGGTATGGTTGTTATCGTGGCCCGCGACGTAGCTCAACAGGCGCTCAAGCTGTTGCGCGAACACGGACAGGATGCTTTGGAAATTGGGCGTATCGAAGCCCGCCGCGAGGGCGAAGCACAAACGATCATTGTCTGAACGCGTCGGCCTGGCCTGGTAAACCAGAGCGGCGCGTCTAGATCCTGAAGTTGATCGATTGCTCAACGGAGCTGCTACGGCGGCACCGTTTCGTTCGGGTGTCCAGAAGCACGGGAATATTTTCTTTGCGGCGATCGTTCTGCCGGCGCTCAACGCTCACGGACATCCCACGACGTTTCTGCCGCTTCAATTCATGATCCTTGCTTCGCTCATCCGCAGCATCGCTCTTTTCGCGACTCCGCCCCTGCTCCGGAGAAGCGCGCGCCAAGGTGGCGCGGAGTCTGGCCGAACCTTCAACCGGCCCGGCTCTTTGACCTTCGGCAAGCGCTTTGTTGTCGCTTTCGCTGAGGTACAAGGACAACGCTTCGGCTGGAATTTTCATTTCCAATTACCTTCCTATTGCTTTCCTGCTAATTACTCCCGGTCTGTAGTCGAGGTATCGGCTCTTGTTCGTAATTCTTGAATCCGAGACAAATCGGAAGGAAGGAATGCGTATTTTATTGGCCACAAACGAGCCCTCCTGCAATCGGTTTCTGTGCGGCAAGCCTGTCCAATTTCATCAGGCTCCGGTAAACTACGCAGCTACTGACTGACTGGTCATTAACTCTTATTCACGTTTACGCCCGCTCTGGCGGGAGATTCGGATTGTCATGTCGAGCAAAATGCTTCGTTCCTGGGTTGTATGGGTCGCCATTCTCGGCTTGCTAGGTTTGGCCTTTGCCGCTTATTCCACATTCCGCACACCATCGGGCCAACCCTCGCCGGCTATGCCGGGTACCACTCAAAACGGCCCTGCCGGGAGCAAAGCTGTTTCCGGCGCGCCGGCCGGCCAGCCGGGCGGTTTCGCTTTGCCTGTCGAAACGGCCAAAGTCATTGCCACCGATCTTGCGCTGGATGTCACCGCCGTCGGTTCTTTGCGGTCAAACGAATCCGTGGTGCTTCGGCCCGAGATCGCCGGGCGCATTGCGTCTATCAATTTCAAGGATGGTTCTGCCGTCAGCAAAGGCGCGCTTCTCGTCGAACTGGATTCAGCAACGCAAAAGGCCGAGTACGAACAGGCGAGGGCAAATCTCGGTTTGGCCCAAGCCAATCTGAAGCGATCGCAGGAGCTCTTCGAGAAGAAATTTGTCAGTCAGCAAGCGCTCGACAACATCAAGGCCGCACTGGACGTGCAGCAAGCGGCACTCGCCCTGGCTCAGGCCAGACTCGACAAGACCCGGCTCAGAGCGCCATTTTCCGGGATCGTAGGCATCCGGACGCTAAGTGTAGGTGACTATGTCAAAGAGGGACAGGATCTGATCAACCTTGAGGATATCGGCCGCTTGAAGCTCGATTTTCGCCTGCCCGAGGCGTATCTCGGCCAGATCAGGCCTGGGCAGGCGGTTGAAGCCTCGACCGACGCCTTGCCTGGGCAAAAATTCGCTGCCGTGCTTAACGCCATCAATCCGCAGTTTGATACCGGTGGCCGGGCCATATCCTGCCGTGCGCACCTGCCCAATGCCGACGGCCGACTGCGGCCGGGAATGTTCGTTCGCCTGCGCCTGATCTTCGAACAACGCACCGGGGTGGCCATGATTCCGGAACAGGCCATCGTTCCGGACTCGAAGACCCCTTTCGTTTACCGGGTGGTTGACGGCAAAGCCATGCGCGTACCGGTGAAGACCGGTCTGCGGCGTAACGCGCAGGTCGAAATAGTTGAAGGCCTGCAAGCCGGCGACGAGGTGGTCACCGCCGGACAGATCAAATTGCGTGACGGCGCGCCGGTCATGGTGATCGGCGAATCGGCCGCGGCAGCCGGCAAACCGGAAACAACCGACGCCAAGGCCGCGAAAGTCGCCGGATCAGCCCAATGAGAATTTCCAATCTGTGCATTCGCCGCCCTGTATTTGCGACGGTGCTGTCCCTCTCGCTGATGCTCATTGGTCTGGTCTCCTACACCCGACTGCCGGTGCGCGAGTACCCCAAAATCGATGAGCCGGTGGTCACGGTCGATACGACGTATCGTGGCGCTTCCGCTGAGATCATCGAGTCGCGAATTACCAAGCCGCTTGAAGATTCACTGGCAGGCATTGAAGGCGTCGATGTCATTACGTCGATCTCGCGCCAGGAAAACAGCCAGATTTCGGTGCGATTCAAGCTTGAGCGCAATCCGGACTCGGCAGCGTCCGACGTGCGCGACCGTGTTTCGCGCGTGCGCAACCTGCTGCCGACCGACACCAATGAACCAGTCATCGCCAAGGTCGAAGCAGACGCCAACCCGATTATCTGGCTGGCGTTTTCGTCGGACAAGCATTCGGCCCTCGAAGTGACCGATATCGCCAACCGCATCGTCAAGCCACGCATGCAGACGCTGCCTGGGGCGGCCGATGTCCGCGTGTTCGGCGAGCGCAAGTTCGCCATGCGGGTCTGGCTCGACCGGGAACGGCTCGCCGCGTTCAGGCTCACGCCCCAGGATGTCGAAGATGCCTTACGCATGCAAAATGTCGAAGTGCCCGCGGGGCGCATCGAAAGCGTAGACCGGGAATTTTCGGTAGTGGCCAAAACCGACCTGACCCGTCCGGAACAGTTTGCCGACATCGTCGTCAAGCAGGCGAGCGACGCCAGTGGCAGCTATCCGATACGCATCGGCGATCTGGGTCGGGTTGAAATCGGCGCCGCCTCCGAGCGCAGCACGGTGCGCTTCAATGGCAAGCCGGCCGTCGCACTCGGCGTAATCAAGCAAGCGACGGCCAATCCGCTCAGTCTCTCGAAAGCATTGCGGGCCGAGCTTCCCAAGGTGGCAAGCGAGCTGCCTGAAGGGATGAATGTCAGTATCGCCTATGACTCGTCAGTCTTTATCGACCGCTCGATCGAGTCGGTCTTTACCACGATCGCCGAAGCCATTGCGCTGGTGCTGTTGATCATTTTCTTTTTCCTGAGGAATTTCCGCTCTACGCTGATTCCGCTGGTCACCATCCCGGTCTCGCTGATCGGTGCTTTCGCCCTGATGTTCGTACTCGGTTTCACCATCAACACGCTGACGCTGCTCGCTCTGGTGCTGGCTATCGGACTCGTGGTCGACGACGCCATTGTCGTACTCGAAAATATCTATCGCCACATCGAAGCCGGCATGCCACGCCGCGAAGCCGCCTTGAAGGGCGCCGAGGAAATCGGCTTTGCCGTGGTGGCGATGACCATTACGCTGGCTGCTGTCTATGCGCCGGTTGCCTTTATGACCGGCCGGACCGGCAAGCTTTTCGTCGAGTTTGCGCTGACGTTGGCTGGCGCAGTGCTGGTATCAGGCTTTGTCGCGCTGACCCTGTCGCCGATGATGTGCTCCCAGTTGTTGCGTCACGAAAGCCGACACGGCTCAGCCTATGCGGGAATCGAAAATTTTCTCAACTGGCTGACCGCAGGCTATCACCGCGTGCTTACAGCCGCCTTGGCGCGCCGCTGGATCGTATTGCTGGCCTTTGCGCTGGTTGCTGCGTCCAGCGCGATCCTACTCAAATCACTCAAATCGGAACTGGCGCCTATCGAGGATAGAGGCATCATACTTGGCGTCTTCGTCGCTCCGGAAGGGGCAACACTCGAATATTCGGACCGCTATGCCCGACAACTCGAAGCCATCTACAGCAACACCAAGGACGTCGAACGCTACTTTGTCGTCGCCGGCAATCCGACCGTCAGTCAGGGCATTTCCTTCATCGGCCTGACCGATTGGAAGGTGCGCAAACGCAGTGCCGGCCAGGTGGTCAAGGAGCTTTTCCCGAAGTTCATGGGCATTCCCGGTGTCCTGGCATTCCCCGTACAGCCGCCTTCGCTGGGGCAAAGCCCGCGCGAGAGGCCGATCAATTTCATCGTCGTGACCTCGGCGACCTACCCCGAATTGCTCGAAATGACCAACCAGATTCTCGCCGAAGTGGCGAAAAACCCCGGTCTAATCAACGTGGACACCGATCTCAAACTGAACAAGCCTGAACTCGCCGTAACCGTCAATCGTGACAAGTCGTCCGATACCGGCGTGCAGATTGAAACCGTGGGCCGAACGCTTGAAACCATGCTTGGCGGAAGACAGGTGACACGGTTCAAGCAAAACGGGGAGCAGTATGACGTGCTCGTTCAGGTCGCCGATGCGGATCGCAGCACGCCTTCCGACATCCGTGACATCTTTGTCCGCGCCAAGGACGGGAGCATGATCCCCCTGGCCAACCTGATCAGTGTCGATGAAACGGTCAGCCCGCGTGAATTGAACCACTTTGGCCAGCGGCGTGCGGTCACAATTACCGCCAACCTGGCGCCTGGCTACGCCATGGGCGAAGCTTTGAATTTCATGGAGCAGGCCGCCAACCGCGTGCTGACACCCGGCTACGCCATCGACTACGCCGGACAGTCGCGAGAATTCAAGACCTCAAGCTCCTCGCTGGCGCTGACGTTCATACTGGCGCTGGCTTTCATCTACCTGGTGCTCGCGGCGCAATTCGAGAGTTTTCGAGACCCCTTCATCATCATGCTGACGGTGCCGCTTTCGATGACCGGCGCATTGCTCGCGCTGCTGCTCAGTGGGGGCACACTCAACGTATATAGCGAAATCGGTCTGGTCACGCTGGTCGGCCTGATCACCAAGCACGGCATTCTGATTGTCGAATTTGCCAACCAGTTGCAGGAACAGGGGCGCGACATCAAACAAGCGGTCATCGAAGCCTCCGAATTGCGCCTGAGGCCCATCCTCATGACCACCGGTGCCATGGTACTCGGTGCCATTCCGCTGGCACTGGCCACGGGCGCCGGTGCCGAAAGCCGGCAACAGATCGGCTGGGTAATCGTCGGCGGTTTACTGCTTGGCACCTTCTTCACGCTCTTCGTCGTGCCGACGGTCTATAGCCTGCTGGCCCGACGTAGGGAAAACCCGGCATCAGAAGCCCCGCAAATCGCTTGAAGCGAAATTAACACGTCATACCCGCGGAGCTGTTACAACAATCCGGCGCGCTGAGCCGATGCGCAAGCACATGAGGCAATATCTTTGCGTTGCCTAATCGAAATCCGGTACAGTAAACAAAATAATCAATAAAAACATACTTCTGTATCGAGGAGATATTCGATGAGTGTTATTTTCGTAAAGACCCCGAAGGGAGTCGGGGAAATCGAGCAACGCAGCGGCGGCCTGACGCCACGCACGCGTCGCGTTCTGATCATGCTGGACGGCAAACGTACTGACGACGACATTCGCGCCATGGCATTGGCCGACGACCTCGACCAGACCCTCAAAATGCTCGTGGATGCCGGTTACATTGAACCTTTAAAAGGGCCCGAACCCGCAGCGCCGGCCACCGCAGCCGATCAAAACCCCGCAGTCACCTTCCGCGAAATCCCTGGCGAACCCAATCCGAAAGAAATGGAGATGGCCAAGCATTTCATCATGAATACGCTGAAGACGTTCTGCGGCCCATTGACGCACCTCTCGATCTATGAGGCGGTCCAAGCTGCAAAAACCCATGAGGAGCTTCGCACTCAGTTTGCCCCCTGGTACGACGCCATCACCGGAACGCGCGACGGCCGTCGTCGCGCGGCTGACCTTCGTACCGACCTGCTCAAAGTGATTTAACAAACCACTACAACACTCGAGGCTTGCGCGGCGCGTGGGCGAACAACCGATCATAGAGCGCATCGGGAAGCAGGCGTAACAGCTTGGCGACAATACCCATCTGCCAGGGAATCACGGCGTAACTGGTACCACGTTCGATCGCACGGGCGATACGCCGCGCCGCGTCGTCTGCCGTCAGCAAGAATGGCATAGGGTAGGGATTGATCGCCGTCATCGGCGTCTCGACATAGCCTGGAGCGATCGTGACGACTTTGATTCCGGATTCGCGCATTTCAAGCCGCAGGCTTTCAAGGTAGGTCATGGCCGCCGATTTGGACGCGCTGTAGGCTTCCGCGCCGGGCAATCCGCGTATGCCTGCAACCGAAGCGATGCCGACCAGACGCCCCGGCTGGCCGTCCCTGGCGGACTGCCGCATGACGGCAATAAACGGCGCAAAGGTGGCCGCCATACCGTAGACGTTGACATCGAAAATCCGCCGGATGATCGCCAGATCTTCGGCGCATTCGGTCAGGGTGCCTGAAGAAACGCCTGCGTTGGCGACAACGATGTCGGGCGCGCCACCCCCGGCGCCGGCAATAAAGTCTTCGGCCGCCGCACGCAGGGCGGGCGCGTCGGTCACATCAAGCGGATAGCAGAAGACCTGGCTGGCCCCCAAATCGGTCAGCGCATTCGCGAGCGTCGCAAGGTAATCGCCGCGTCGCGCAACAAGCCCGAGCACCGCACCTTGACTGGCATAAAGCCGGGCCAGGGCGCTGCCGATCCCTGATGAGGCCCCGGTAATGAAGACTTTCGGCGAGGAGTGCACCGGATCGGCGGGTGCGCACTGGGACAGAACAGACTTACTTCTTCGCCTTGCGCTCGGTGCGTACCTTGTCGATGATCTTGTCGGTCAGCGGCAACAGATCGGCGATGTTCTGTATGCCCTGGCCAACCACCATATAACGGCCGTTTACGGCCAGTGCGGGAACGCCATGGATCTTGAACGCTTGCGCCATCTGGTCTGCCCGCTTGGTCTTGCTGACAACGCCGAAGGAGTTGTAAGCGTCGGAAAACTTCTTCGCGTCAACACCCTGGGACACGGCCCAATCCGAAATGCTTTTTTCGTCGATCAGCTTGAGGCCCTTGTCGTGCAATGCGCGAAAAACCTCACCGTCAAGCCGAGCCACATCACCGGTGACTTCAAGCGCGTAATACAGTCGGGCCAGATTGGCCCATTGCGGACGATTGAAGCTGACTGGAATGCGCTTGAAAACAACATCGGAAGGCAAGTTGGCCGCCCATTTGCTGACGTGTGGATGGAATTCGCTGCAGTGCGGACAACCGTAGGAAAAAAACTCGACAACCTCGATACGCGACGGGTCGTCGGTTCTCTGTGCCGGCTCGATCACGGTGTAATCCTGTCCGACGGCGAGTTGGGCATGCGCCGGAAGCGCGATAGATAAGCAAGCGAGCGCCAACGCGGCCAACCATCCTGTCATGACTTTTTTCATCCTTGTCTCCTCAATCCTTTTTAACCAGACTCGCCTCGATTCCCTGCTTGGCCAAGTCCGAACGCATGCTATTTACATCGTCTATCTTCTTGAACGGTCCCAGGCGGACACGATACCAGACCTTGTCCTGAAGCATGACTTGCTGTATCGACGCTTCCACCCCCATCAACGCAAGCTTTGCCTTCTGGTTGTCAGCATCGCCGGCATTTTGAAAAGAACCGGTCTGCAAATAAACCGCTTCCTTGAGTGCGTTTTCCTTCTCGACCTTGTCTTTGGGCGATTCAGCCGGCTTCGGATCGGGAATGGCCTCGGCGTTGCCGGGCAAAATCTTGTAGAAGTCAAAACGTGGCTTGTCATTGCTTTGCGGAATCGGATCGCCCGGTTTGCCCGGCAACGCCAGGGGCGCGTTGGACGCGCCTGCGGGTGGCGTACCCGTGGATGTTGGCGAGGGCTGCCCCTTGTTGGAAAACGGTAGCGGTGTCCGGTAAATGTACCAAACCACGCCCGCTGCAAAGAGCACGCCAAGAACCAGGCCCAGAAACAGACCGAGCAGCATGCCGCCACCCGATTTCTTTCTGGCCGTAGCTTTGCTGTACTTACGTGACTTCATTTCGCGACTCATGGACAATTTCCGGGTCAATATTACATCGTTTGCGGGCAGTTGACGCCAAGCAGGGTCAGGCCATTGCGGATCACCTGACGAACTGAAACCGCCAGAGCCATGCGCGAGCATTTCAATTCGGCATCGTCAACCAGCATGCGTTCGGCATTATAGTAGCTGTGGAATTCCGCGGCCAGATCCTTCAGGTAGAAGGCTATCAGATGGGGCGACAGATCGCGGGCAGCGGATTCGACCAGTTCCGGAAACTCGCTGAGTTTGGCGGCAACCGCAAGTTCGCGCGGGTTGTCGAGACGAGCGACGTTGGCTTCTTCGAGCGCTTCGTCCGAACCGGCATCCTTGTCCCACTGGGCAAGCAACGAACAGATGCGTGCATGGGCATACTGAATGTAATACACCGGGTTTTCGTTGGACTGGCTCTTGGCCAAATCAAGATCGAAGTCGAGATGCTGATCGGATTTGCGTAACACGTAAAAAAAGCGGCAGGCGTCGTTCCCAACATCCTCACGCAGGGCACGCAGGGTGACATACTCGCCGGAACGCGTCGACATCGGCGCCTTCTGGCCATGACGGTAGAGCACGGCAAACTGCACAAGCGCCACCTCAAGAACCCCCGGGTCGAGCCCCAAGGCCGCCAGGGCGCCCTTGACGCGCGGGATGTAGCCATGATGGTCCGCTCCCCAGATGTTGATGATGCGTTCGAAACCCCGCTCGTATTTGTTCAGGTGATAGGCAATGTCGGAAGCGAAGTACGTGTAGAGTCCGTTGTCGCGCTGCACGACGCGATCCTTCTCGTCGCCAAAGGCCGTTGACTTGAACCATTGGGCACCGTCCTGCATGTACAGGTAGTCGGCCTTTTCCAGCCGCGCCATGCAACGGTCCACAAGGCCGGTATCGAACAGCGCTTTTTCGGAAAACCACACTTCGAAGTGCACGCCGAACGCCTTGAGGTCGCTACGGCAATCGGCCAGTTGTTCGGTGAGCACATGATTGTGAATATAGTTCCAGTCTTCGCCGAGCAGCGCTTTGGCGTTTGCGATCAAGACGTCCAGGTGCGACTCGCGCTGCGCCTTGGCATCGTCGTCGGCGCGCTCGGGATCGGGCAATCCGGGCGCGCCGCTCAGCACGACGGACGCTTGGCGGCAATACTTGTCCCCGTGCGCACGCTGGATCTGCGCGGCCATTTCACCCACGTAATCTCCCTGATAGGCATTCGGCGGGAATGGCACGCCACCGAGCGTATCGGCGTAGAAGGCCAGGTATCTGAGCCACGCCGACAAGGCCAGAATATCCATCTGCCGGCCCGCATCGTTGACATAGAATTCGCGCGTCACATCCCAACCGGCATAAGCAAGCAAATTCGCCAGGCTGGCGCCGTAAGCCGCGCCGCGGCCATGACCGACGTGCAGAGGCCCCGTCGGGTTGGCGGAAACAAATTCAATCTGTACCTTCTTCCGGCCACCCAGCGTCGAGCGTCCGTACGTGTCGCCCTGTACGAGAATGCTGCGAATCACTTCCAGCTTGGCCGACGGCATGAGATGAAAGTTGATGAAACCGGCCCCGGCGATCTCGGCCATGCTGACGAAGGGCGATTTTGGCAATTCGGAGCGCAGCAATTGAGCCAGTTCACGCGGGTTACGCTTCATCGAGCGAGCCAGTTGCATCGCCACATTGCAGGAGAAATCGCCGTGCGACGTCAGCTTCGGGCGCTCCAGAACAATGGCCGTGTCCGCATGGTCCGGCGCGACACTGAGTAAAGCGGCGCGAACCAGGCCGGTGAGATGCGTCTTGATATCGAGGGTCATTGCAATGCTTTATTTGGACAGAGTGCAGGAGGGCGATTATACGATGCCCGGCGGTTTCCGAGGTCGCCCGCATTGAATTGGCGAAGGTTCCGCAACGCGACGCTCGCCGCCGAACTGCCTGCACCGTTTTGCAGAGTGGACCAGCGACCATGCACAAAGGGTTACTGCCCGAAATACCGCCCGGGTCGATGATTGACGGCCAGAACCATGTTGAGGACCAACGCCCCCAGAATCGACAGGACAACCCGCTCCTGATCCACAATGAACAAGGCGCCGCACACGATGAAGGCGTCGGCAATCATCTGCAAACTTCCGGCGCGCCACCCATGCCGCTGCTGCAGATATATGGCCAGGACGCCGATACCGCCCAGGCTTGCCTGATGGCGAATCAGCATCAGCAAGCCCGCTCCCGCCAGCAATCCACCGAGGATTGCGGCAAAGACCGGGTCAATGCTTTCGACACGAATCCAATGAGGAAGCCACTCGCTGTAAAGCGAAAGCAAAGCCACAGCGCAAAATGTCTTGAACGCAAACGCCCGGCCCAGCGCCAAAAAGGCAAAAATGTAGAACGGAATATTGATGAGGAAATAGAGCACGCCGAACGGAACGCCGCTCGCGTAATACGCCAGAAAGGTCAATCCCGGCGTCCCGCCGGTCAACAAACCCGCCTGTCGAAACAGCACGATCGCCAAGGCTACCAGCAAAGTGCCGGACAGCAGCGCCTGAACGTCTTCGAGCACGTTGTGATACGGATTGATGTCCATCGCAGACGGTGAGGAGAGTGACGTCGGAGCTTAGACCAGAGTCATGAATACGGCAAGGTGTCGCAATCGGAACAAACCTTGAAAGACGAGGCGGAAAATCACGTTTGCCCATTATTTCTTTGGCCTTTAATCGGCATATCGCCACGACATAGCCATACCATTCGCCCGAGAATCGGTGCAAAATGCTCCTGTCTTTCCACGAGGGCATCGCTTGTGGCTAATCAGATTCTCAATATTGGATTCGCCACATGAACACTGCGGCTCAAAATTGATAATTTCCATCGAACCACTCTACGATGATTTACATCGCTCACGTCCGCAAGAACGGTGACCAGCAAAAACTCAGCGAGCACCTTCTTGGTGTTGCGTCGCTTGCCAGCGGCAATGCGGCCAAGCTTGATTTGGCCATGGTCGGCGAATTGCTTGGAATCCTGCACGATCTGGGGAAATACAGCACCGAGTTTCAGATCTACCTCAAGTCGGCTGTCGGCCTGTTGAATCAGGATGAGGGCGAAAACTACGTCGACTCCAGCATGATTTATCAAGGTAGTGCGCGGACCGTGACTTCGGCGCATACTCGGCACCAATCGACGTGCAGGAGAGCGGGCTTGGTCAGGAGGTAGTGAAATGGAATGGAAAGATCGCATTGTGGCTACGCCGGATACGCTGTTCGGCAAACCGCGCATCAAGGACACGCGGATTTCAGTTGAATTATTGATGGATCGCCTCGCGGATGGCTGGTCGATGGACGATATCGTTACAGCCTACCCGCATATCACCCGCGACGACATACAGGCGGCGTTGGCCTTTGTCGCCGAAATTTATCGGGAGGAAAGTTTCGTCGCGGTCGGCAAGGCAGGGCATGATCAAACTGCTGCTTGACGAAAATTTTCCTGCTCCGGCAGGGCACTGTCTGGAGGCATCCGGACTAAATGTACTGGCGGTTAGCGATGCCTGCCCGGGCTGGAAGGACGAAGAAGTGCTGTCCCTTGCTGTTGCAGAGCAGCGCTGGATCATCACTATCGATCGCGACTACGGCGGTCTTGTTTTCCATAAAAGCTTACCTGCTCCACCCGCCATTGTGCTGCTTCGCGAGTCACACTATCGCCCAACTGAGCCGGCCGACTGGGTATTGTCCCTCCTCGCACAGCCGGATGTCTATTTTGGCAGGTTCGTTGTCTTTACTCGCGACAAAGTGCGGGTGAGAGCGATGTTGAAGGCAATGTAGCTCCTGATGGGCGATACAGACCCTATTCCCCTCGCCACGCTCCAGCACCGGTGCTACTGCCCGCTTCAGCGCTTGTTGATCCACACAAAACAGGCGTTTGCCGGTATGCGCGGGCAGGCGTTGCAACTCCGCCATGCGCCCTGAGAACCACACCACCCGCCCTGCAGCGGACTCACCCGAAAGGTGAACAGGTGAATCCGAACAAATGCCATTTGTATCAATGCCCCACGCCACAAGATGAACGGTCAATCGAGGTTTCCAGGTTTACTACTCCTCTTCAAGGGAGCCGCAAATGCTCGACCTGATACTTGTTAGCCTGGGCGTACTTCTCGCCTTCACCGTGGCCGGTGTCATGGCCTACCTTTACGTTCAGGACGTCACGCAGGAAAAACACACCGTGCTGCGGAATTTTCCGCTGATCGGCCACCTGCGATACGTCTTTGAGCGCCTCGGCGAGTATTTCCGCCAGTATTTGTTTCTTGGCGACCGCGAGGAAATGCCCTTCGATCGTGCCACGCGAAGTTGGGTTTACCGCATGGCAAAGAATGAAGGCGGCATTATCGGATTCGGCTCGACCTACCGGATTCATGAAACCGGCGCCCTGATTTTCGTCAATGCGCCCTTTCCGGTACTGGAGGAAGAGCAGCGCCCCGTCCCGGCGACGGCGATCGGCGAGGGGTACTGTCGGACGCCTTTCGTCGGCCGGTCACTGATCAACATCAGCGCCATGAGTTTTGGCGCGATTTCCAAACCGGCGGTGCGCGCCTTGTCGCGCGGCGCCGCGTCGGCAGGCTGCTGGCTGGATACGGGCGAAGGCGGACTTTCACCCTACCATCTGGAGGGTGGCTGCGACATCATTTTCCAGATTGGCACAGCGAAATACGGGGTGCGGGACGCGGATGGCCAGCTGTCGGACGAACGCCTGCGCGAATTGGCTGCTCACGAAACGGTTCGCGCGTTCGAGATCAAGTTGTCGCAAGGGGCCAAACCGGGCAAAGGTGGCGTTCTGCCGGGCAACAAGGTAACGCCGGAGATTGCCAAGATTCGTGGCATTGCCGAAGGCCGGGATTCCCTCAGCCCGAACCGCCACCCGGATATTGCCAGCATCGACGAGCTGCTCGACAGGATCGAACATATCCGCACCGTGACCGGCAAGCCGGTCGGTGTGAAAACCGCCATTGGCGGCAGGCGCTTCATGAACGAACTCACAGCGGGGGTCTCGCGCCGTGGGCTGCAGGCAGCGCCCGATTTTCTGACCATCGATGGCGGCGAGGGCGGCAGCGGCGCGGCGCCGCAGGCGCTGGCCGACCATATGGCGCTGTCGATCGACGAAGCGCTGCCCCTGGTTACCGATGCGTTGATCGCGAGCGGCCTCAAGGAACGTATCCGGGTGATCGCCTCGGGGCAACTGGTGACGCCCGCCCGCGTTGCCTGGGCGCTGGCGGCCGGGGCCGATTATGTAAATTCGGCACGCGGCTTCATGTTTGCACTGGGCTGCATACAATCCCTGCGCTGCCATACCAATACCTGCCCGACCGGCGTCGCCACGCACGACCCTCGGTTGCAACGCGGCCTGGTCGTTCAGGACAAGGCCGAGCGCGTCGCGTCCTACTGCAAAAACATGAACCAGGAGATCGCGATGATTGCCCACTCCTGCGGGCTGCGCACTGCACGCGAGTTACGCCGTGAGCATGTGCGTATCGTTCAGGCTTCCGGGCAGAGCATCGCGCTCGACGTACTGTTCCCTTACCCGGCGATGAATCCTGAACGTTGATTCGGCGCCGTCAGCGGCCCACGAGCAGCCGCCCGACAACATGGCCGACGACCTCGATATTGTCGCTCTCCAAGGCTGTTTCGGGCAACGATTCGCTGCCAAAGCGCTCGTTGTCGCAGATCAGGCGCAGGCCGTCCACCGTTCCACGTTGAACCCGACGCACCACCAGCGCGCCGTGAATACGCAGCATATAAACGCCGTTGGCGTGGATTCGGGTGACGCGCGGATCGTAGAAAACCACATCGCCAGGGCGAAGATAGGGGTCCATGTCATCGGCCGACACCTTCATCGCCGTCACGCCGCGCGGCAGGCCCAGTTCTCTTAACGCCTCGGGCAACAGATAAAGCGCGTGGGCTTCGTCCTCGCTGCCGCCGTGAATATCGACGACCGTATACCTCTCATCGATGACATTGGCGCCGGTGCCCTGCGCACCAATGATCAACTGCTCCACCGTCGTGTTCAAGGTTTCCGCGATTTCCGGCAGGCGCGCCAATTCCGGTACGCCGTCACCGCGCAACCAGTTTGCCGCGGAGTTCTGACTGACGCGGAACAGCTCGGCCACAGCCGTTACCCGGCCATAGCCGGCGGGAATGGCCCCGCGCCGATCCAGCGCCGCATTCAGGTTGTCGGCGAACTGCTTGCGGAAGGCCTTCTGACGGAGCGACTTATCGTCCTGATTGTCGAGATGAATGACTGAATTCATGGGGCGATTATAAAAGACTTTCGTTCGAATCGCGCAAGGGAAGCGTGCAACCGCCGGTTCAAATAGACGAACAACAGTCCATTCCAATAGTTCGCCAATATAGCCAACCATAGATGCCATTTAACAATACTTGTTGTGTTTGTTGCGACGAGTAGGTACGATAGCGCCCTCTTTAATGGCATTAAATATTATAAAAATCTAATAAATAGGCAATGGGACAGGGCACTCCAACAAGAATGGCGACGTCCACGCACAGCCCGGTGCAGCGTGAGGCCCGCGTCGTCCGGGGCCACGTTCAACGCAAGCCGGCCCTCGGCGGCATAGTCACCGGCGTTGCCCTGTGCGCCACCCTGGTTTCGGGAGCGATCGCCCAGACGGTGACCGGAACCGATATTGCCCAGGAATTGCAGCGGCAGATCGAGCGTGATCGCCTGTTGCGCGAAAAGCAGGAGCGGGTACCCGACGTACGGCTGCAGGCGCCCGATGCGCAAGGGCGGCTCCGCCTGCCGGAGGCCGAAACACCCTGCTTTACGATCCGTGAAATTGTCCTGGAGTCGAGCCAAGCGGACTTTGCCTGGGCGAAAGCGGCGATCGACCCTCCCGACGACCCCGCCACCGGCCGCTGCCTTGGCGCGACGGGCATCAATACTGTGATGGCGCGGGTGCAGAACGCCGTCGTCGCCCGCGGTTTCGTCACCACCCGCGTGCTCGCCAAACCACAAGACCTGCGCGACGGCATTCTCACGCTGACCGTCATCCCCGGTCGTATCCGCAACATCCGCTTCACGCCAGACAGCGGTGCCCGCGCCAACGCCTGGAACACCCTGCCCGCCCGGCCCGGCGACCTGCTTAACTTGCGCGACATCGAACAGGGGCTTGAAAACTTGAAGCGCGTCCCCACCGCCGAAGCCGATCTCCAGATCGTGCCAGGCGACGAACCCGGCGAAAGCGACATCCTCATCGCCTGGAAACAGGCTTTTCCGCTACGCCTCACGCTATCGGCCAACGACGGCGGCTCGAAGAGCACCGGCAAATACCAGGGCACGGTCACTGTTTCCGCCGACCACCTGTTCGCCCTAAACGACCTTTTCTACGCCAGTTTCAACCATGATCTGGGCGGCGGCCGCGGCAAGGAAGACGGCGAACGCGGCACCCAGGGCCACACCCTGCACTATTCGCTGCCTTACAATTACTGGTTGTTCGGCGTCACCGCCAGCGAAAACCGCTACCACCAGACGGTCGCCGGCGCCATCCAGAACTACCGCTACAGCGGCACCAGCAAGAACTGCGAAGCCCGGCTCACCCGCATTCTGCATCGCGACGGCAGCGGCAAGACCAGCGCCTCGCTGCGCGGCTACCTGAGCCAATCCAACAACTTTGTCGACGACACCGAAGTCGAGGTGCAACGCCGGCGCATGGCCGGCTGGGAGCTTGGCCTGCAGCATCGCGCCTTCATTGCCGACGCCACGCTCGACCTCGGCACCGCTTACCGCCAGGGCACCGGTGCCTTCAACGCCCTGCCGGCGCCGGAAGACGCGTTTGGCGAAGGCACATCCCGTCCGCGAATCGTCACCGCCGACGCCAGCCTCACCGTGCCGTTCCAGCTCGGCGGGCAGGGCTTCCGCTACAGCGGCACGTGGCGCGCGCAGTGGAACCGCACGCCGCTGGTGCCGCAAGACCGCCTCGCCATCGGTGGCCGCTACACCGTGCGCGGCTTCGATGGCGAAAGCGTACTCATGGCCGAGCGCGGCTGGCTCATTCGCAACGACATTGGCATCGCACTGGGAGCGAGCGGGCAGGAACTCTACCTCGGCATCGATCATGGCCGCGTCGGTGGCCAGAGCGCCGACCTGCTCGTTGGCAAGCACCTCACCGGCGCCGTGCTCGGCCTGCGCGGCAGCTACAAAGACCTCTCCTGGGATGTTTTCACCGGCTGGCCCCTGGCCAAACCGGAAGGCTTCCAGACCGCGCACAACGTCAGCGGCTTCAATCTCACCTTGAGCTTCTGACGACGATGAAGCACTTTCCCCACCCCTGCCATCACCCCGGCGAAAGCCGGAGCGGATATCGCGACCATAGCCAGCCTTGATTACGAAAGACAAACTTCCTATGCGCCCCAATTCCAGCCTCTGTGCCCTGCTTGTCATCTCTGCCATCGCCACCCAGCCTGCCCGAGCCGGCTTCTTCGGCCCCGATGACGAACCCTTCACCCCGATGCAAATCGGCGAACGTCTGCAGCGCGAACCCGTCATTTTCGCCGGCAGCGGCAAGGCGCTCGAAATTCGTACCAAGAGCGCAGCAATCGGCGGCTTTCTCGTGGGCATGATTCTCAGCAGTGCGATGGCCTCAGGCGGCGCTGGCGGTGCGACCAACGCAGCCCAAATGCAGCGCCAGATGCAGGCCAACATGGAGATCGCCCAGCAGGCCAACGTGCATATTCAAGGCGCCGTTAACCAGCTATCCGCTGAAGCGGCCGGCGCCGTCGCTGCCGAATTGGCTCAGCGCGGGCCGCTACCGCTGCTCACGCAAAGTCTTGATGACGCCCTCCGCGGGCAGCAGGCGCGGATCGTCGCCGCCGACTCCGAACCCAAGCCCAGCCTGACTCTCAGCCTGCGCCAGAGCCAATGGACGCTCGATTTTGAAACCTTCTCCAGCGACTACGTGCTGAGAAGTGCGCTACTGCTCGAACTCCACGACAAACCTGCCGGCAAGATCCATCTGCGCAAGGTCTGCAGCTACCAATACGCGACAAAGATGCCGCTCGAAGACTGGGAGCGCGACGAGCATCTGGCGATTGCCAAAGCCGCCGAAGAAATTGCGCAGCATTGCCATCAAGAGTTTGCCGAAGCGCTGAACCTTGCCCCGGTCGCTGCAGCCGCCGGCACCCCGACAACTGTCGATACCTCCATCCCGGAGAAGGCTGCCGGAGAAACCTCAGCGCCAGCCCTACCCCCGATAACGCAGCAAACAAACTGACTCCGCCGGAGGACCATCGCCATGAACGCCCATCGTCCCGCCGCATCTGCCACACTCGCCGCCTTGCTCGCCCTGGGCGCCCAACTCGCCCTGATGCCCCTGGCCTCCGCCCAGATCGTCGCCTACAAGGCCGCTCCGGCCAGCCAACAGCCCACCGTACTGACCGCGGGCAACGGCGTGCCGCTGATCAACATCCAGACCCCCAGCGCCGCCGGCGTCTCGCGTAACACCTACAGCCAGTTCGACGTCGACCCCAACGGCGTCATCCTGAACAACGCGCGCAACAACGCGCTCACCCAGCTCGGCGGCTGGGTCCAGGGCAACCCCTGGCTGGCGCACGGCAGCGCCCGGGTCATCCTCAACGAAGTCGTCGCCGCCAACCCCAGCCAGTTGCTCGGCTATGTCGAGATCGCCGGCAGCGCCGCGCAGGTCGTCATCGCCAATCCGGCCGGGCTGACCTGCAACGGCTGCGGCTTCATCAACGCCAGCCGCGCCACGCTGACCACCGGCACGCCGCTCGTCAACGGCGGCAACCTGGAAAGTTACCGCGTCGAAGGCGGCACGCTGCGCATCGAAGGCACGGGGCTGGATGCCAGCCGTGTCGGCTATACCGATCTCATCGCCCGCGCCGTTGAAGTCAATGCCGGGCTGTGGGCGCAGACGCTCAAGGTCACCACCGGCAGCAACGTCGTCGATGCCGGCAACACGCAGGCCACGCCCATTAGCGGCAGCGGCCCGGCCCCCGCCTTCGCCATCGACGTCGCCAGCCTCGGTGGCCTGTACGCCGGCAAGATCACCCTCGTCGGCACCGAAGCCGGCGTCGGCGTAAGGAACGCCGGCACGCTCGGCGCTTCCGTCGGCGAGGTGACCGTCACCGTCGACGGACGCCTGCAGAACAGCGGCAGCCTCATGGCCCGCGGCGACATCGCCCTGAACACGCCCGGCGAGCTCCACAACACCGGCCTCGTTTCTGCGGGCGGCACGCTCGCCATCACCGCCGACCGCGTCATCAACGCCGACACGCTCGGTGCCTCACAGGGTCTCGAAGGCCAGGCGCTCACGATCAATGCCGACACCGTCGACAACCACAGCGGCGCCTTGCGCGCCGATACCGCGCTGAGCATCAGCAGCAGCGGCAGCCTGGACAACCGCGCCGGGCTGATTGCGTCGGCGCAAACGCTCAGCATTCTGGACCCCAAGGCCAGCAAAACGCTGGCCATTGCCAACACCGCCGGCACGCTCATCGCCGGCCAGCGGCTGGATATCGACAGCGCAAGCTTGAGCGGCGACGGCAAGCTGCTCTCGCAGGGCGACTTGGCGATCAAACTCGTCGCCGACTTCACGCATGCCGGCGGATTTGCCGAACTCACCGCCAACGGCCGTGCCACGCTGGAGACTGCCGGCACGCTGACCAACCAAGCCACGATGCAGGGCGGTACGGCGCTGACCCTGCGCGCTGCCAGCATCGACAACCAGGCGGCCGGCGAGATCCTCGCCCCTGAACTCGCGCTCACCGCGAGCGATACGCACTCCCTGACCAACCGCGGCCTGATTGACGGCGGCGACACCCGCATCGACGCCGTGACCCTGAACAACCTCGGCACCGGCCGCCTCTACGGCGACCATCTGTCGATCGCCGCGACCACACTGAACAACGAAGCCGAAGGCGCTGCGGCGCCGGTGATCGTCGCCCGCGACCGCCTCGATCTGGCCGTCGGCACCCTCAACAACCGCGATGAAGCGGTCCTCTTCAGCGCCGGCGACCTGGCCATCGGTGGGTCGCTGGACAGCGCCCGCCGCGCGACCGGCCGGGCCGGCGACATCAACAACGTCAGTGCCACCCTCGAAGCGCTGGGCGAGCTGTCGATTCAGGCCGCCACGGTGAACAACAAGCGCCGCAGCCTGGCCATCGAGCGCGAGCTCAAAGACAGCGCGAGCCGCTCGTACACCCGCTGCGAAGACCCACCCGACTGCGACTACATCGACTACCTGACGGAGACCACCACGCACGCTCAGGATGAAGTCACATCGACCTCGCCCGCCGCCTCGATCCTCGCCAGCAAAGCCCTGCGCATCGCGGCGGACACCCTCACCAACGAATACGCCAGCATTCAGGCCGGCGGCGACCTGACGCTCACCGGCAGTTCGCTCGCCAACACCGGCGCCGAGCTCTTCCTGCAAACCGATGTCGCCACGAGCGGCTACTGGCGGCACTGGGGACGCGACCCGCACCCGCTGCCCACCACGTACAGCAGCACGGCAGTCAAGACCGGGAGCGTCGATGCGGTGATCAGCGCCGGCGGCGACCTGACCGGCAGCTTCACCGATCGCATCGACAGCCTGACCATCCGCCAGCACGCGGCGCCGGTCCTTGCCGGCAGCGGCACCGGCACCCGCTCCGGCGCCAGCATCGCTCCCGTCGGCGACACTCTGCCGGCGAGCAGTCTGTTCCGCCCCAACCCGAACCCCGACGGCCGTTACCTGATCGAGACCGACCCGCGCTTTACCAGCTACCGGCAATGGCTCGGCTCCGACTACCTGCTGGCTCAACTCAAGCTCGACCCGGCCATCACGCAAAAGCGTCTGGGCGACGGCTTCTACGAGCAGCGCCTGATCGACGAGCAGGTCGGCCAACTCACCGGGCGGCGCTTTCTGGTCGGCTACCAGAATGAAGAAGACCAATACCGCGCCCTGATGGACGCCGGCGTCACCGTTGCCCGGCAGTGGAAA
>WBZP01000781.1_pt2 | contig 36148 bp, 37 predicted proteins | sample 5204301 | NCBI WGS metagenome assembly WBZP01 (sample SAMN12412401, study PRJNA552823) | activated sludge metagenome | isolation source: activated sludge from nitrification reactor of wastewater treatment plant... | place: USA: Pennsylvania | collected 2017 | reverse complement strand
GATCGACGAGGGGCTGCTGCGCGGGCACGGCGATCTGGACCGCATCGCCATCCGCGAGGTGTCCACGCTGGTCAACAGCACCCGCAACAACGGGCCCGAACTGATCGAGCCGGCCGCGCCCGAACCCGTACAGGCCGAACTGTTTTGACGGGACCGCTGAGCGACGCCGACGTCGTCGACGCCCTGGCGGCCGACCTGCGCGCCGCCGGCTACACCACGGCCGGGGTGGCCGAACTGCTCGGCCCGCAGGCCGAGGCGGCCATGGATCGCGGAGTGTGGTGGCCCGCCGAACGCGCCACCCGCGCGGGCGGCCCACTGGGCTTGCTGGTGCGGTTGTTTCTGCTCGGCACCGCGGAGTCCCGGGCAGACGTCGAAGGCGCCCTGCCGTCGGCGTCCGTCGGGGCGCTGGTGACCAACGGGGTCGTCGAGCCCGCCGGGGCCGGGGTCCGGGCGGCCCTGGACATCCGGCCACACAGCGACGGCGCCCGCGAATTCCTGGTGGTCTCCGACCTGGACGCCGCGACGCGGCCGGGACCGGTCCGCCGCGACCACGTGCTGGGCATCGGCGGCGCGTCGGTGTCCCTGGCGCGGGCCGTCGTGCGCGCCCCGGTGGACCGCGGCCTGGATCTGGGCACCGGATGCGGCATCCAGGCTCTGCATCTGGGCGCGCACTGCGCCGAGATCGTGGCCACCGACACCAACGAGCGCGCCCTGGCCGTAGCGGCGGCCACCGCACGGCTCAACGCGATGTCGTGGGATCTGCGCCGCGGCAGCCTGTTCGAGCCGGTGGCGGGGGAGCGCTTCGACCTGATCGTGTCCAATCCGCCGTTCGTCGTCGGCGCCGGCACCCGGGACTACGAATACCGGGATTCCGGCGTGGCCGGAGATACGTTGTGCCGCAACCTGATCGAGCAGATGCCCGACCATCTGAATCCGGGCGGCACCGCGCAGGTGATGGCCAACTGGATCGTGCGCGACGGTGTCGACTGGCGCGACCGGGTGCGGGGCTGGCTGGCGGGAACGGGTCTGCACGCCTGGGTGGTGCAACGCGAACTCGCCGACCCGGTCAGCTACGTGGCGCTGTGGACGTCGGACGCCGGCGAGACGGCCGAGCAGACCGCGCGCCGCGGCGGTGAGTGGCTGGACTGGTTCGCCGCCGAGAACATCACCGGGATCGGCATGGGCATCATCACGCTGCGCGCCCCGCGGCCCGGTGAACACGGTCCGCCCGACCAGGTGCTCGAGGAGATCACCGGGGCCGCCGACGCGCTGACCGGGCCCGAGGTGGCGGCGTTCCTGGCCCGCCGCGAGTACCTGCGCCAGACCACCGACGACGAACTGCTGGCCACCCGGCTGTCGACGGCGCCGATCTTCCTGGAGGAGACGTCATTGCCGGGACTACAAGGGTGGCAACAGATTTCGGCCGTCGTGCGGCGCCCGGGCGGCCCGGCCGCGGTGCTCGGCGTCGACGAGGTGTCCCGCGCGCTGCTGGCCGGCTGCCGCGGCGAGGTGCCGCTGGGCACCCTCATCGAACTGCTCGCCACCCACCACGGCGTGGATGCCGGCGCCCTGGCCGCCGCGGCCCTGCCGGTGGTGCGCGAGGCGATCGGCCGCGGCCTGCTCCATGAGGCCGGGTGACCTAGAATCGGGGCCATCATGGCCCGGCGACACCGAACGCTCGCGCGCACGCGCGTCATCGCCGCCCTGGTGATGTCGGTGGTGGTGGTCGTCGGCACGGCGCTGACCTACGGCTCGTTGGTGCTGATGCGCACGCCCGACGACCCCGTCACGAAGGCCGACGCCGTCGTCGTGCTGGGCGGTGACCACGACGGCCGGGAAGCGTTCGGGGTGGACCTGGCCAAGCGGCTCTCGGCGGGCACGGTGGTGCTGTCCGACCCGCACCCCCGACCGGATCCCCTCATGGACGAGTTGTGCGACTCCCTGCAGGACGGCGTCCAGGTGATGTGCGAGGTAGTCACCCCGGCCACCACTCGCGGTGAGGCGATCTTCACCCAGCGTCTGGCGGCCGAACACGGCTGGCGCCACATCGTCGTCGTCTCGTGGCGGTACCACTTGATTCGGGCCCGGTACATCTTTGACCAGTGTGCGACGGGCGGCGGGGCGTCGTTCGCGTTCGTCGCCGTTCCCCGCGAGTACCAGCAAAGCGTTGCCCAATTCGGATACATCTTCTTGTATCAGGTATTCGCGGGGCTCAAGGCGATGGTCCAAGGGGAGTGCGGCTGATGGCCGAAGTTTCGACGACTGGGCGGACGGTGACCGCGGCTTTCGGTGCGGCCGCCGGTTCGGCCGTCTGGCAAGACGCCATCATCAGAGCGTCGGCATCGCCGACAAGGCAGGTGATCGTCGTGCTGGCCGTGCTGCTGATGGCCACCTCGGTGATCGGTTATCTGTCGGTGCGGATGCGCAAATCCCTTGGGGCACTGGCAGTCTGGTCGGCCGCCGGAACCGTGGCCAGTCTGTTGCTGATCGCGGGCTTCGGCGTGATTCAACGACCCGCATGGCCAGCGGTGGTCATCGTCGGTTACCCGGTGATGGCCGTGACGGGCTATGCCGCGGGACGGGTGCTGGCGCGGTGGGCCGCACAGGAACCGGCGGCATGATGTTGGTCGTACCAGTGGCGGTGGCGGCGGTCTCGGCTGCCGCCGGTTCGCTGGTGTATTCGCGGCTCGGCCGTCGCTGGCCGGCGGCCGGCTGGCCGCTGATCGGTGCACTGTGCGCCGTCGCCGCGCTTCTCGGCGTCGCCATCGGCGTCTATAACGCGGGCGCATGGCGACTCGGGTCCCTGCCGGTCACCGGCGTCGCCAGTTTCACCGCGGCCTGTACCCCCCTGACGGCGTTGTTGCGTGACGGGTCGCCGACGGCCGCGAGTACCGTCCGATTCGGACGCACCGTCGTCGGCTATCTGATCTGTGTGACGTCCTTCGTGATTGCCGGGGCCGTAGTCGGATATATCGCGGCAATCCCGCTCATCAAGTGATGCCGATCTCGCCGTGGCAGCGAAGCGCTGCGTAGAGCGGGCGGGAATCGTCCGGCCGGGCGGAACTGTTGAGAAGGTCAGCGACGCACGCCGGTGCGACCCCCTAGGATCGACAGGAGATGTCTGGTGTCAACGGTGCTACTGGAGCGTCCGGTTCTCTCACCGGAGCTGTCCGGTTTCACCGACTCTGAAGGGGTTGTGACGATTAACGCTGGTCAGCCGACCGACGATGGCCAATCGACCGACGACGGCCAATCGAACGACGACGGCCGATCGGGTACTGCGGCGCCGGTGCGCTCGCAGGAAACCGACGCCGAGCTCACCGCGCGGTTCGAGCGCGACGCCATTCCGCTGCTCGACCAGCTCTACGGCGGCGCGCTGCGGATGACCCGCAATCCCGCCGACGCCGAGGACCTGCTGCAGGAAACCATGGTCAAGGCCTACGCCGGCTTCCGTTCCTTCCGGGAGGGCACCAACCTCAAGGCCTGGCTGTACCGCATCCTGACGAACACCTACATCAACAGCTACCGCAAGAAACAGCGGCAGCCCGCCGAGTACCCCACCGACGAGATCACCGACTGGCAGCTGGCCGCCAACGCCGAGCACACCTCGACCGGGCTGCGTTCGGCGGAGGTCGAGGCGCTCGAAGGCCTGCCCGACACCGAGATCAAAGAGGCGCTGCAGAAGCTGCCCGAGGAGTTCCGGATGGCGGTCTACTACGCCGACGTCGAGGGCTTCCCGTACAAGGAGATCGCGGAGATCATGGACACCCCGATCGGCACGGTGATGTCGCGACTGCACCGCGGCCGCCGGCAGCTGCGCGAACTGCTCGCCGACGTCGCGCGGGATCGTGGCTTCATCCGGGGTCAAGAGTTCACGGAGGAGGTGTCGTCGTGAGTTCGGACGAGGAAAGCTGGACGCCGCCCGTCGGCCCGATCGATCCGGAGCACCCGGAATGCGCGTCGGTGATCGCCGAGGTATGGACCCTGCTCGACGGGGAATGTACCGAGGACACCCGCGCCAAGCTGCGCCGACACCTCGACGACTGCCCCGCCTGCCTGCGCCATTACGGCGTCGAGGAGCGCATCAAGGCGCTGATCGCCACCAAGTGCAGCGGCGAGCGGGCCCCCGAGGGGCTGCGTCAGCGGTTGCGCATCGAGATCACCCGCACCACCATCATCCGGGGCTGAAACCCGGCCCGCGTCGACATAAGGCACGCAAACCGGCGAATTGCGTGCCATATCTCGACACCCGACACGAAAAACCGCCCGGGCTCGCCGTGAGCTCCGGGCGGTTCCTGTTACGTGCTACTTGCAGCCGCCGGCGTTGGGTCGCTTGCCGTGATTGGCCTTGCTGTGCTTGCGGTCGCGCTTCTTACGGCCTCGTTTGGCCATGGTGTACCTCCAAGGTTCCTGCGGGATTGTCATCAGTGTCTCATGCGCACGCCGCTGCTCTGTAATCGCGCGGCTGTGGTTCGATAGGACGGCAGTGCCGAGCGAGAGAGCGAGTGGGGTGAAGATGGCCGAGGATGTGCGCGCCGAGATCGTGGCCAGCGTGCTTGAGGTCGTCGTCCACGAGGGCGACCAGATCAACGAGGGCGACACGGTGGTCCTGCTGGAGTCCATGAAGATGGAGATCCCGGTGCTCGCCGAGATCGCCGGCACCGTGACCAAGGTCAGCGTGGCGGTGGGTGACGTCATCCAGGCCGGCGACCTCATTGCCGTGATCGGCTAGTCCGTGTCGACGCTCGGTGATCTGCTCGCCGAGCACACGATCCTGCCGGGCAGTGCCGTCGACCACCTGCACGCCGTGGTCGGGGAGTGGCAACTGCTGGCCGACCTGTCCTTCGCCGACTACCTGATGTGGGTGCAGCGGGACGACGGCGCGCTGGTCTGCGTGGCGCAGTGCCGCCCCAACACCGCCGCGACCGTGCTGCTCACCGACGCCGTCGGCACCTGCGCCACCGCCGACGAGCTGCCGCTGGTCACCGAGGCGTTCCGGTCCGGGGCCATCGGGCGGGAAGACGACCCCGGCAGCAGGCTGGGGCTGCGCCGCGCCGACCTGCGGGTCGAGGCCGTCCCGGTGCGGTACGCCGGGGCGGTGGTGGCGGTGCTCACCCACCAGACCGCGCTGGCCTCGACCCGGGAGTCCTCGCCGCTGGAACGCGCCTACCTGGACTGCGCCGCCGATCTGGCCCACATGATCTCCGAGGGCAGGTTCCCCAACGTCGGGGACCTGGCGATGTCGCGCTCGAGCCCGCGCGTCGGCGACGGGTTCATCCGCCTCGACGAGAACGGCGTCATCGTCTTCGCCAGCCCCAACGCCCTGTCGGCCTACCACCGGATGGGGTTGACGGCCGAACTGGAGGGCCACAACCTCGTCGCGACCACCCGGCCGTTGATCTCCGATCCGTTCGAGGCGCAGGAACTGGCCGAACACGTCCGCGACTCGCTGACCGGCGGGTCGAGCATGCGCTTGGAGGTCGACGCCGGGGGCGCGGCGGTGCTGCTGCGCACCCTGCCGCTGGTGGTGCACGGCCGGGCCGACGGCGCCGCCGTGCTCATCCGCGACGTGACCGAGATCAAACGCCGCGACCGGGCGCTGCTGTCCAAGGACGCCACCATCCGCGAGATCCACCACCGCGTCAAGAACAACCTGCAGACGGTGGCGGCGCTGCTGCGCCTGCAGGCCCGGCGCACCAATAACGCCGAAGGCCGCGAAGCGCTGATGGAATCGGTGCGACGGGTGTCCTCGATCGCACTGGTGCACGACGCGCTGTCGATGTCGGTCGACGAGGAGGTCAACCTCGACGAGGTGATCGACCGGATCCTGCCGATCATGAACGACGTCGCCTCCGTCGACGCGCCGATCAAGATCAGCCGGAGCGGGGCGCTCGGGGTGCTCGACGCCGACCGGGCGACCGCGTTGATCATGGTCATCACCGAACTGGTGCAGAACGCCATCGAGCACGCCTTCGATCCGGCGGGGCGGCAGGGTTCGGTGGTGATCCGCGCCGAGCGTTCGGCGCGCTGGCTCGATGTCGTGGTGCACGACGACGGGCGGGGTCTGCCCGACGGTTTCAGCCTGGAGAAATCCGACAGCCTGGGGCTGCAGATCGTGCGCACTCTGGTCGGCGCCGAACTGGACGGGTCGCTGGGACTGCACGAGGCCGAGGGCGGTGGCACCAACGTGGTGCTGCGGGTGCCCATCGGCCGGCGCTCCAGTTCCCGTGTGCCGCAATAATATTGACGCCTGCGTCGAATCCTGACGGCTGTCAGGTGTATTTCGTTGTGCGGCAATGATATTCGCGATTGCGCACCCGGAATGAAACTTTCAGCAATTGGCGATATTGATGCAGTGTATTTTGCCGTGCTACCTGAAAATCGCCTGATCGGAAGCCATTTTGTGGCTTTGAAGTGCGTAAATGCGCAGTTTTGACCTGAAATGCAGGGGTAGCGCTACGGCTCGGTGTTAGCTACGCTACGATCGCACCACGGGTCGGGCAACCATCATGACGAATAGATTTGAGGTCAGCCAATGAGTGCTGCGCGCCATGCACGCCGCCACCGCCGGGGAGGGCGCCACGCTTCGGGCCCCCGCACCGGATTGCTCGCACAAGTCACCGCCGGGGTAGCGCTGGCGACGGCGATCACGGCAGCCGGCAGCGAGGTCGCGCCGCCCGCCCTGGTGGACAAGGAGGCGCGCGCAGCGGAGGTGTTCAACGCCGACGTGCAACTCGTCGCCTCGTCATCTGCTCTCAACGTTCCGATCAACCTGCTCATCGACCTGATCAACATCCCGAACAGCGAGCTCGAAGCCAACAACGCGGCGGCCACCGGCTTCGTCTATGGCGGCCCGTGGTGGGTCACCAGCGCATCGAACATCTGGGGAATCGACCCGGCCGACTACGCACGCTTCTTCGCGCTGGCCTCCGCGGCGGTTCCCGTCCCGGCCCTGTCCGGCGCCGACGACGACATGTATTCCGGGAACGGCTTCGCCCAGCAGTTCGCGAAATTCCTGGCGGCCGAGATGCCCGTCGACCCCGCCTGCGACGCGGCCGGCTGCTTCCCCAACACCCCGGTGAGTCCCATCACCGGCATGCGGGGCCTCGACCAGAACATCTGGAATTTCCTGATGCTCACCGGCGCCGTCGACATGCCGCTGATCCGCAATTTCTGGAAGGTCTCGCCGCTGGACATGTTGAACGGCTACACCTTTGGCGATGTCGAGAACTCCAGCGGCAAGGTGTACGACGGGCTGGGTATCACCGGGACCGTCGACGGCGAGGACGGCAAGAGCTACATGCCATGGTCGAACACCACCTTCACGCTGGAGCCGACCGCGCCATTCGAGAACTACTTCGCACACCTGATGTCGGACCCGTCGGAGAACGAGATCCAGATCCCCACCCTCGAGCAGTTCGGCAGAATGCTGCAGACCTACGCCGCGGGCTCCGTCATCGCCTTCGATCCGATCACGCCGGGGAGCCCGGGCTGCCCCGACTCGTGCGAGGGCATGTCGCAGGACGACGGTTTCCCGGCGATCGTGCGGATGATCAGCAACATGTGGCCGGGCAACACGACGCTTGAGCAGTGGTTGGCCTCCTACGACGCCGGCACGGCCAACGTTCCCACCCAGGAGAACATCGACCGGAACATCGAGCTCTACCGGATGGGCTCGGAGACCTGGGACTTCGGCAACGCGCCGCTGTCGGACGAGTACGTGAACTACGGCTGGAATCCCAGCTCGCTGGCCCCGTCGTTCCACCAGATGTTCACCTCGATGGGCGTGGACGTCCCGCCGCTGCACAGCGATGAGTCGACGACGACCTCCGACGCGGCCGCCAGGAGTACCAGCGCCGGGGCGACCGTCGCGTCGGTCGCTGCGACCGGGGACGAGGCCGACGCGACGGACACCGCGACGGCGGAGCCGACCGGGACGGCCGAGAAGGCCGAGACGACCGAGAAGGCCGAGCCGACCGAGACGGCCACGGAGACGAAGTCGACCGGCAAGGGCGCCTCCGACGAGGACTCGGGCACGTCGGCGTCGGATGAGAAGGCGAGCACGTCGGCGTCGGATGAGAAGGCGGGCACGTCGGCGTCGGATGAGAAGTCGGGCACGTCGGCGTCGGATGAGAAGGCGGGCACGAAAACGTCGAACGACGACTCGGGCAAGTCGACCTCGACGTCAAATGACTCGGCCAAGTCCGCGTCCAGCGGCACGAGCAGCGGTAGCGACGCCGCCTGATTGTGCAAAAAGGACGGCCCCGGTGGAAATCCACCGGGGCCGTCCTTATTTCGTTCGTCGGGTCTCAGACCCCGCTGCGTGCCCGGGTGCGGGCGTTGCGGCGTTTGAGCGCGCGACGCTCGTCCTCGCTCATGCCGCCCCAGACGCCGGCGTCCTGGCCGGAATCAAGCGCCCAGGTCAGGCACTCGGTGGTCACCGGGCAGCGGTTGCACACCAGCTTCGCATCGGCGATCTGGGCGAGCGCCGGGCCGCTGTTCCCCACCGGGAAGAACAGTTCCGGATCCTCGTCACGACAGACCGCTTTATGCCGCCAATCCATGGCTATTACTCCTATCTGGGCGCGCGAAAATGCACACCGGTTTTGCCTTCGGCTGTTAACGCGTGCACACAAATGTTTCTGCACTGTTGCGTACGATCGTTCCAGAGCCTGGACAGATGTCAATAGAACTTCGTTAACACGTGGGCAATGTCACTGCCCGCATCCGTTTCCGGAACCATTGCCCGTTTGTACTACACTAAATCCATCTGCGCCCATCTTCGGGCCGAATCGGATGATCCCCGCAGGTCACGAACCTTTCTGCGGAGGAGCGACAACGTCCAGGGCGTCCGGAACCGCGCGGAACGTCATCTCTTCGCGCAGCCCGATGTAATCCCCGTCGATCTGGGTGGCAATCGGCGTGTCGGACGTGATGCGCACCCAGGCGACATTGTCGTCGCGCACCAGATGCGCCGCTTTGATGTCGGCTCCCTTGGCCAGCATCCGCCGCACCAGACTCAGATTTCGCCAGACGCTCATGCTGGTGGTGCCGAACACGCCCAGCCCGGTTTCGAACCGGCAGTCGGGGTTCGTGTACACCGGCCGGGCGTTGGCGTATGTCCACGGGCTGGCGTTCGACACGAACACGAAGTGCACACCGGTCACCGGATCCCGGTCGGGCAACTCCAGCGTCAGCGTGGGCTCGCGTCGCGCACTGCGCAGCACGGTGGGAATCGCCGAGCGGATGTAGCGCGTCGCGGTGACACCCTTGTGCTTGCGCCGGCGCGCTTCGACGGCGGCCACCACCTCGCCGTCGACGCCCATGCCGGCGGTGAACACGCCCCAGCGTTCCCCGCAGTCCATCAGCCCGATCCGCCGCCAGGTCGTGCTGGCGCCGTGCTCGCCCAGCAGGTCGATGAGCAGGTTCGTCGCGTCGATCGGGTCGTGCGGGATGCCCAGCGAGCGCGCGAAGACGTTGGCCGAACCGCCCGGAACCACGGCGACGGCGGGCACCCGGCGCTGGACATTTGCGGGGCCTGCGCCCCCCGGCGACCCCAGTAGCCCATTGACCACTTCGTTGACCGTGCCGTCGCCGCCGTGCACGATCACGACGTCGACACCGTCCCGGGCGGACTGCTGGGCGATCTCGATCGCGTGGCCGCGGTGGTCGGTGCGCTCGACCGCCAGCCGCACCCGGCTCTCCAGCGCGTGTGCCAGCAGCGCCAGCCCGGCCGCCGTCGTCGAGGTCGCATTCGGGTTGACGATCAGCACGGCGCGCACGACACCGAGCCTAGTGGGGCCCGTTTCCCCGCCGAGCGTGCGTGTCGGCCCGCCGCCACGCCGCTCGCACCGGACTTCTGCGCACCCTCGCGGCCCCGTCGGTACCGTACGAACGTGACCGAACGCCGCCTGCTCCTCGTCAACGGGCCCAACCTCAACCTGCTGGGCACCCGCCAGCCCGAGGTGTACGGGACCACCACCCTGGCGCAGATCGAGGAGTTGGTGTCCGCCGTGGCCGCCGAGGCCGGGTTCGAGACCCGTGCCGTGCAGAGCAACCACGAGGGCGCGCTCATCGACGCCATCCACGGCGCGCGCGACGACTGTGCGGGCATCGTGGTCAACCCGGCCGCCTACAGCCACACCTCGGTGGCCATCGCCGACGCGCTGCGCTCGGTCGCGCTGCCGGTCGCCGAGGTCCATCTGAGCAATATCCATGCGCGCGAACAATTCCGGCGGCACTCCTACGTCTCGGAGGTCGCCGACGTGGTGATCGCCGGGGCCGGCGCGCGGGGCTACGAGTTCGCCGTCCGCTACCTGCTGGACAAGCTCGGATGACCCCGTCGCCCACCGTCGTGCGCTACGCCGGCTACCTGGTCGCGGTCGAAGGCGTCGCGGGGCTGGCCGTCGCGGTGGTGTACCTCGTGCACGTAGTGGGCGGCACCAACCAGGATGTGGTGCGCGGCCCGGCGCTGGGCGGGTTCGGCTACGGCACCGCGGCGTGGTTCGCCATCATCGGCGGCGCGGTGCTGGCCGCCGGGTGGGCGCTGGTCACCGGCCGGCGCTGGGGTCGCGGCGTCGCGGTGTTCGCCAACCTGCTGCTGCTCGGTGTCGCCTGGTACATCCACGGGTCCGACCAGCCGCTGTATGCGGCACTGGTCGCCGTCCTCGCGCTGGTGGTGCTCGGGCTGCTGTTCAGTCCCGCCGCGGTGCAGTGGGTGATTCGCCCGCGAGAGTGATCAGCTCCGGCCCGGACACCCGGTAGGTGGTCCATTCGGTCTGCGGCACGCCGCCGACGGCGTCGTAGAGCGCGATGGCGTCGACGTTCCAGTTCAGCACCGCCCAGCTCAGCCGCGTGTAACCGTGCTCGACGCACTCGGCGGCCAGCGCCGACAACAGCTTTCGCGCCAGGCCGCGACGCCGGAACGCCGGGCGCACATACAGATCCTCGAGGTAGACGCCGGCCACGCCGTCCCAGGTCGAGAAGTTGCGGAACCACACCGCGGTGGCGGCGGGCCGGCCGTCGACCTCGACGACGTGCGCGCAGGCCGTCGGATCGTCGCCGAAAAGGGCTGTGCCCATCTGGCTTTCGGTCACCGTGCAGTCCCGCGCGGCGCGCTCGAACTCGGCCAGTTCGTGGATCATCGCGACGATCGCGGCTTCGTCACCGCGCCGCGCGCGGCGGATCAGTTCGGTCATTCGCCAACTCCCAACCCGGACAGGATGGTCCGGAACTTCGTGGTGGTCTCGTCGAGTTCGTCGCCGGGGTCGGATTCGGCGACGATGCCGCCGCCGGAATGCGCCAGGGCGGTGCGCCGGTCCGCCGACAGCTGGGCACACCGGATCGACACCACCCACCGCCCGTCGCCGCGGTGGTCGCACCAGCCCACGGCGCCGGCGTAGAAGCCGCGGTCGCCCTCCACCTCGGCGATCAGGGCCGTCGCCGCGGCCGTCGGCACCCCGCCGACCGCCGGGGTGGGATGCAGTGCCAGTGCGAGATCCAATGCGGTGGTGGATGTTTCGCGCAACCTGCCGGTGATCGGGGTGCCCAGATGCCAGAGCGCGCCGGTGCGGTGCAGCTGCGGTTCGGGCGCGATCTGCAGGTCGGTGCACAGCGGTGCCAGCGCGTCGCGCATCACGTCGATGACGAGTCGGTGTTCATGGCGGTTCTTGCCGGATGCCGCCAGCGCGGCCCCGTTGGCGGCGTCGACCTCCGGGTCGGACGACCGCGGCGCCGAGCCGGCGAACGGGGCGCACCGGACGCGGTCGCCGTGGCGGTCGACCAGCAGTTCCGGGCTGGCGCCGAGCAGGACCGTGCCCGCATACGCTGAGCCGGCGGTGCCCAGGTCGGCCAGGAACACGTACGCCGACGGGTCGGCGGCGGCCAGCCGGCCCAGCACCGACGTTGTGCGCCAAGGGGTTTCGGTGGTCACCTCGAGGGCGCGGGCCAGCACCACCTTCTGCAGGCCGGCGCCCGGGTCGCGTAGCCGTGCCACCGCCGCGGCGACCCGCTCGCGGTGCGTCTGCGCCCCCGGCAGCATCCGGTGGATCCGCGCGCCGGGGGGCGCCCCCGTCGGCCAGTCCGGCAGTGCGGCCGGCCGCCGCACCGACCGCGGGGCGTACAGGGCCGCCGGGCCGGTGATGTCGAAAGGCAACGCGCCCACGATCATCCGGGTGTCGCCGTGGCGCAGCGCGGCCGCCGCCGCGGCCGGGTCCCGGTAGCCGGCGGCGATCCCGGCGCCGAGCAGCACGCCGCCCGGGCCGCCGAGCACGAAGGACGGTTCGGTGCTCACTCCGTCGACACCGGTTCGCGATGAGCGGTCAGGCCCAGCGACTTCAGTTGGCGCAGGCCGTATTCGAACCCGCAGACCGACACCGAGGCGGCCCCGAACCCGTAGCGCGCGCCCTCGCGCAGCGGCTGTTCGACCCAGCGGGTCACGATCGAGCGGGAGAAGTGGCCGTGCCCGACGAAGACGACGTCACGGTCGACCATGTGGTCCAGCGCCAGGCCGACGGCCCGGTCGGCCCGCATGCTGACCTGCTCGACGGATTCACCGCCGGGGCAGCCGTGCGTCCACAGCAGCCAGCCCGCCGTCTCGGCGCGGATCTGGTGGGTGGTCAGGCCCTCGTACCGGCCGTAATCCCATTCGGCCAGCATCGGGGTCACCTCGTCGACGGTCAGGCCGGCCAGCTCGGCGGTGCGCAGGGCGCGTCGGCGCGGGCTGCTGAACACGATCGGATCCCGCAGGTTCAGGTGCCGCAGCGCGAGTGCGGCCAGCTGCGCCTGATCCTCGCCGTTGTCGGTCAGGTCGAGGTCGGTGGTGCTGGTGTGCCGCCCGGATCTGGACCATTCGGTCTCGCCGTGGCGCAGCAGCAGCAACCGATGCTCACCGACACTCACGCCGGTCAATTCTGCCGCACCGAGGTGGGGCCGGGCCGTGCGGTCCCGGCCATGTCAGGATGGACGCGTGGGGACACACGTGCTGGCAGTGGCGAATCAAAAAGGCGGGGTCGCCAAGACGACCACGGTGGCATCGCTGGGCGCGGCGATGACCGAACTCGGCAAGCGGGTTCTGCTCGTCGACCTCGATCCGCAAGGCTGTCTGACGTTTTCGCTGGGCCAGGATCCCGACAAGCTCGCGGTGTCGGTGCACGAGGTGCTGCTCGGCGACGTCGAGACGAATGCCGCGCTGGTCCAGACCACCGAGGGGATGACCCTGCTGCCGGCCAACATCGACCTGGCCGGCGCCGAGGCGATGTTGCTGATGCGCGCGGGCCGGGAGTACGCCCTCAAACGCGGGCTGGCGAAATTGGACGGCGACTTCGATGTCGTGATCATCGACTGCCCGCCGTCGCTGGGCGTGCTGACCCTCAACGGGCTGACCGCGGCGGCGGAGGTCATCGTGCCGCTGCAGTGCGAGACGCTGGCGCATCGCGGGGTCGGGCAGTTCCTGCGCACCGTCACCGACGTCCAGCAGATCACCAACCCGGAGCTCGCCCTGCTCGGTGCGCTGCCCACCCTCTACGACTCGCGCACCACGCACAGCCGCGACGTGCTGTTCGACGTGGTCGACCGCTACGAGCTGCCGGTGCTGGCCCCGCCGATCCCGCGGACCGTGCGGTTCGCCGAGGCCACCGCCTCGGGGTCGTCGGTGCTGGCGGGCCGAAAGAACAAGGGTGCGATGGCCTACCGCGAGCTGGCGGAGGGGCTGCTGGCGCACTGGAAGTCGGGCCGGAAGCTGGCGACGTACACGCCGGACGTCTGAGGCACCTGGCCACGCCTCGCGCCGAGGGGCCACTTTGTGACCCTGGGAAGCCTCGAAACGTCACTTATGTGGCTCCTCGCGACGCGTCGAGACCCCAAGGAAAGCGTCAGCCCAGCGCGACGACGGTGTCCCCGCGTTGTTCCAGCACCGTCGCGCCGGCCACCGCGGGCACCACGGGTTCCGCGGGCTCCGGCGCCGCCGGGCGGTCGACGGGGATGACGCGTTCCAGGGTGCCCGCCGACGCCTCGTGGACGGCGAGGCCGCCGACGACCGGAATCAGCAGCCGGTTGGCCATCATCGTGGCCGGACCCAGCAGCACCTGCGGGCCACCGGGAATCGTGTACCGGTAGGCCAGCGGGGTGGCGTCGAACACCACCAGCTCGTGGCCGGTCCACCAGGTGATCAGGCCGCCGGCGGGGGACACGGCCGGATTCTGCAGGGCCTCCGGGGTCGGCGGCGCCGTCAGGTCGCCGGTGGAGACCTCGTTGCCCGTCTCGTCGTAGACCACGACGCGCGGCCGCGGGCCGGGCAGGTAGATCGCCGCCGAGGTGTCCGACACCGCTAGCACCCGGGCCCCCGAATCGGCCGCGGTGCCCGGCAGCGCCACGTCACGCACCTCGGGTTCGTCGTCCTGCTCAGCCGGTTTGAGCAGCGTCAGCTTCAGGTCCGGCTGATCGCGGCAGGACTGCATCACCGCGACCGTGGCCGGGCTGGCGGCCGCCGAGCGTAGCGCGCACCCGGCGCCGATGCCCTTCTGGGGCGGTTTGATCCGGGCGTCGACCTCACCGAAGCCGATCACCCGGACCATGTCGGAGCGCCACGTCTCCAGCCGGGTGTCACCGGCCGACAGCACCTCGGTTCCGTTGGAGCTCAGCGTGATGTGGTTGTCGGCGTACCCGCTGCGGGTCGGTCCGCGGCGCCCGGTCGCACCGTCGATGGTGCTGACCTGACCACAGCCCCGTACATCGGGATACACCGCCACGGCGTGGCTGTAAATCCATGTGACACCGCACAATTCGCGGTCCCGGGCGAAGGTCCAGATGGCGGCGCCGGTGACCGGGTCGTGGCCGGTGACGGTGCGGCCCGCGCCGGTCACGACGGAACCGCCGGCCACCACCGGCACCGAGGTGCGCGGGCTCGGGGCCGTCCACAGCTGCCGGAGCGCGGCGGGTACCGCCTTGGCGGCGGTCACCGGCTTGGCCGCGACGGCGGCCGGGCGGCTCTCGGTGGCCCGGGCGTCGCTGGTCCACCAGATGACGGCGGCGACGACGGCCACCACGAGGGCGATCGCACCCGCGGCGAGGACATCGCCCCGGGTGCGGCGTTCCGGTCTGACCATCGCGGGCCGGATCAGCCCGCGTTCGCCGGCTTGCTCGGACGGCGGCGCCGGCGGCGACGGCCGGCGTGATCACCGGCGGGCGCGCCGTCGGCAGGGGTCTCGGCGGCGGCCTCGGCGCCCTCGAGGTGACCGGTGGCGGTCTGGCCGCCGCGGGTGCGGCGCCGCGAGCGGTTGCGGCGCGGTTGGTCGCCGTCCTCGCGCGGTGCGCGCGGCTCCCGCTTGGCGGTGACCGGTTTCTTCGGCTTGCCGATGGAACCCGTTGCGTCCGTGGGGATGTCGAGCTCTTCGTACAGGTGCGGCGAGCTCGAGTAGGTCTCGGCCGGGTCGGGGCAGTCCAGGCCGAGGGCCTTGTCGATCAGCGTCCAGCGGCTCAGCTCGTCCCAGTCGACCAGGGTGACCGCGACACCGGTCTTGCCGGCCCGGCCGGTCCGGCCGATCCGGTGCACGTAGGCCTGCTCGTCGTCGGGGATCTGGTAGTTGATGACATGCGTGACGTCATCGATGTCAATGCCGCGGGCGGCCACGTCGGTGGCCACCAGCACGTCGCTCTCGCCGGTGCGGAACGCCTTGAGCGCCTTCTCGCGAGCGATCTGACCCAGATCGCCGTGCACCGCGCCGACCTTGAAGCCACGCTCGGCCAGTTCGTCGGCGACCTTCTGGGCCGTGCGCTTGGTGCGGGTGAAGACCATCGTCGCGCCGCGGCCGTTGGCCTGCAGGATCCGGCTGACCATCTCGACCTTGTCCAGCGCATGGGCCCGGTAGACGAACTGCTCGGTGGTGTCGTGCGTCTGCGACGACTGCGCCGATTCCGCCCGGATGTGGGTGGGCTGGTTCATGAAGGTGCGGGCCAGCGTGATGATCGGGTCCGGCATGGTCGCCGAGAACAGCATCGACTGGCGGGTGTCCGGGGTCAGCCGCAGGATGCGCTCGATGTCGGGCAGGAAGCCCAGGTCCAGCATCTCGTCGGCCTCGTCGAGCACCAGCACGCTCAGGCCGCCGAGCTGCAGATGGCCCTGCTGGGCCAGGTCGAGCAGCCGGCCGGGGGTGCCGACGACGACGTCGGCGCCGGCGCGCAGCGCCTCGATCTGCGGCTCGTAGGGCCGGCCGCCGTAGATCGAGACGACGGACAACGGCCGGTCGATCGCGGTCAGGTGCCGGGCCGCGCCGGCGAGGTCGTTGTACACCTGCAGGCACAGCTCGCGGGTCGGCACGACGATCAGGGCGCGCGGTGCGCCGGACAGCGGTCGGTCGCTGTCGCCGGTGATGCGGTTCAGCAGCGGCACACCGAACGCGAAGGTCTTGCCCATGCCGGTGCGGGCCTGGCCGATCAGATCGTCGCCGGCCAGCGCCAGCGGCAGGGTGAGTTCCTGGATCGCGAAGGCGTGTTCGATGCCGCGCTCGGCCAGTGCCCGCACGATCTCGTCGCGGACGCCGAGTTCGGCGAAGGTGTGGTTGTGATGGGTATCCAGATGCGTCATAGCTGCGCGGAGCGCCTTTCGGTCAGTGCGAGGTGTTCCCGGTGCCGTTCCCGGCCTGTTCCGGACTCGTATCGCGTTCGTTCACGCGCGCACGAGTCTGTGGGAAACGGTCTCTGACCTGCGGTCGAAACGCGCCGGCCCGGCTCTGCCCGGCGGGGTGGCCGGGCGGGCGGGCCCTTGTCGTGCACGCACATTTCTCAGGTAGCTGAATTGCTGCCTGCACCCATGATAACGGGTCGGGCCGTCCGGGCCGGTATCGCGAACGCGCTCTACAGTGGGTTGCATGACTCTGCCGACGAATACGCCAACGAGTCAGGACCGAGAACCCCCGCGCATTCCGCCCGACCATCCCGGGATCACCGAACTGTTCGCCCTGCTGGCCTACGGCGAGGTGGCGGCGTTCTACCGGCTCACCGACGAGGCTCGGATGGCCCCGGATCTCAACGGCTGGATCAACATGGCCAGCATGGCGGCCGCGGAGATGGCGCACTACGAACTGCTGCGCGACGCGCTGGCGGCCCGCGGCGTCGACGTCGTGCCCGCGATGGGGCAGTACGTCTCGGCGCTGGAGAGCTACCACCGCCTGACGATGCCGAGGACCTGGCTCGAGGCGATGGTCAAGACCTATATCGGCGACGCCCTGGCGGCCGATTTCTACCGCGAGATCGCCGGTGTGCTGCCCGACGACGCGGCCGGCGTGGTGCGCGCCGTGCTGTCCGAGACGGGGCACTCGCAGTTCGTCGTCGGCGTGGTGCGCGCGGCGGTCGGCGCCAGCGAGGTGGAACGCAGCCGCCTGGCGCTGTGGTCGCGCCGGCTGCTGGGCGAGGCCATCACCCAGGCGCAGTACGTGCTGGCCCAGCGCGACGAGCTGGTCGATCTGGTGGTCGCCGGAAACGACGGCCTGGGCCGCATGACGGAGTTCTTCGAGCGGCTGCAGCGCACCCACGGCGACCGGATGGTCGAGCTCGGCCTGGCCTGACGCGCGTTTAGTGCGTGCAGGTGGCGATCGCCAGGTTGTTCACCTGCGCGACCAGCGTGGCCCCCGAGGCGTCGGTGACCGAGCAGTTCAGCTGGCCGGTGAGGCTGGTCGCCGTCACCGACTTGGTCACGACACCGGGATTGAGCACGATGGTCTTGGTCCACGGCAGCGCCACGTTGACATCGGTGCGGGGAAAGCCCTGCTCATCGGTGTAGATGATGCTGACCAGGTCGAACAGCTGGCGAGTGCCGGTGACGGTGTAGGTGATCGTCTGCCCCGCGGGCGCGACTTGCGGCACCGGTTCGACCGGCGGGACGGCCTGGGGCTGCTCGGCGGCCGACGGCGTGGTGGTGACCGTGACCACCGTCTCCGGCGGGAGCGTCGCCGTCGGCGTCGGCGCGCTCGGCGGGACGGTGGCGATCACGGTCCGCGGGGTGGTCGACACGGCGTCCTGCTGCGGTGTCGGCGCGGGACTCGTCGGCGGGGGAGTGGCCGAGCTCGTCGCGGTGTCACCGCCGTGCGAGGCGAACGCGATCGCCACCAGCGCGACCATCAGCACGATCGCGGCGACTCCCGCGATCCAGCGCCACCGGGTGTCGGGGTAGACCTCGTAGGTCCCGTAGTCGTCGTCCGGGTAGTCGGCATCGGTGAATCCCAGGCGGGCGAAGTTCTCCGTCGGCGGCTCGAACGGATCGTGCTGATAGGCCGGCGGCGGGGGTGGGTCGTCGGCGAAGCGGCTTGCGCCGCCCCGGCCGGGGCCACTCCAGTACGGCTTGCTCATCGCCTCACCACCGCCGCTTTCTTTCACAACTGTCACTTGCGCAACATTCTTCACACGATGGTATCGGTGTGTGCGGGATCGTGCAGATTGTCGCAAGGTGTGTCGGCCGGGCCGCTTCGCTGACCGCTGAACGCCTGGCGCGTGCGCCGGCGCCGTCGTCCACTAGCCTGCATCTAGAAGACGCCCCGGGGTCTCCGGGGCCGGCGACAGGCGAAAGGTTGCAGCGTGGAGGTCAAGATCGGTGTCACGGACAGCCCGCGTGAACTGGTGTTCAACAGCGCGCAGACACCCGATGAGCTGGAGAAGCTGGTGACCGCCGCGTTGACGCAGGGCGACAAGGGAAGTGCACTGCTGAGCCTGACCGACGACAAGGGCCGCCGCTTCCTGGTGCAGGCCGCCCGCGTCGCCTACATCGAGCTGGGCCCCGCCGACAGCCGCCGGGTGGGCTTCGGTATCGGCGAAGGCCCGGTCACGCCGCCGACCACCGAGGACTGACGGGTTCGGCCGGTTGGGTCAGGCGCGGATCCGCGGCACGTGTGACAGCCCGCCCCAGATGAACTGGACGGTGCCCTCGACGGCCTCGTCCTTGCCGATCGGGCGGTCGTTGTCCAGCCAGTACCGGGCCGAGTCGACGCTGATGCTCACCAGGCCGACCGCGATCATTCGGGCCCGGTGCGGGTCCAGCGCGGAATCGTGGCTGATCAAGTCGAACACCGCGTCGGTGCACGCCTCGGTGGCCACCTTGACCTGCGCGGACACCGACGGCTCGGTGACGTAGTCGTTCTCGAAGATCAGCCGGTACCCCTGGCCGTCGTGCTCGATGAAGTCGAAGAACGCGGCCACCGCGGCGCGGACCCGCTGCCGGTTGTCGGTGGTGGTCCGAAGAGCCTGGCGCACGCCGGACACCAGATTGTCGACGTGCTGGGCCAGCACCGCCAGATACAGTTCCAGTTTGCTCGAGAAGTGTTGGTACAGAACAGGTTTGCTGACACCGGCCCGGTCGGCGATCTCGTCCATGCTGGCCGCGTGATAGCCGCGGTCGACGAACACCTCGCTGGCCGAAGCTAGCAGCTGACCGCGACGCTCGTCGCGAGGCAACCGGTTTCCGCGCTTGTTGGCGCCGGTGGTCGCCCGGTCGCCGCTGGCCGGCTTGCCCGTGCGCCGTGCGGTGCCGCTGGCGAGTTCGCTCATCAAAACCTTCTGTTCACTTTCCCCTTCGATTCTGTCGCAATCCGCGCGGCGAATCGATCGGGATGACACTACTACCATGCCCGGTCCCGCCTCGGGAGGCTCGGAGCAGCACTTTCGCCCTCGGGCGCGCCGACGGCCGGCACGCCCGCCGCTGTGCCATCCTTGGGCGGTGACCTACGAGCCCGGACGTCGCGGGAGCAGTCGCGTTCCGGTGCTGCGCAGCGAATGGAACGAGCCGCTGCGGGCCCAGCGCGACCCGCTGGCCGACGACGCCGGCCGGGTCCGGGCAAACCGTGACGAGCACCGGCAGTGGCCCAAGCAGAGCTGGCTGGGCCGGTTCGTCGCAACCTACGGGTGGCGTGCCTATGCGCTGCCGATCCTGGCCGTCGTCACCGGCCTGGTGCTGTATCAGACCGTCACCGGCGGCAACCGGACCGAGACGCCGGCGGGGCCGGTCGACGCGGTCGAGGCCCCGCCCACCATCGGATCGCAGGGCACGGCGATCATCGGCGCGCCGCCGCGCGGGCTGACGCAGTTCGACGTGAACCTGCCGACCGGCGTCCTCCCCGAGGGCGGCCCCTTCACCGAGGCCGGCGACAAGACGTGGCGCACGGTGCCGGGCACCGACCCGCAGGTCGGTCAGGGCACCGCGAAGGTCTTCCACTACACCGTCGAGATCGAGGACGGCGTCGACACCGCCGGCTACGGCGGCGACGACGGCTTCGCGCGGATGGTCGCCCAGACGCTGAGCAATCCCAAGAGCTGGACCCACAACCCGCAGTTCGCGTTCGTCCGGGTCGACGACGGCTCGGAGGTCCCGCCTGATTTCCGGGTGTCGCTGACGTCGCCGATGACCGTCCGCGAGGGCTGCGGGTACGAGATCGAACTGGAAGCGTCCTGCTACAACCCGGCGTACTTCCCGGTCAGCGGTGGCGAGCCCGAGCAGCGGGTCTTCCTCAACGAGGCGCGCTGGGTGCGCGGGGCGGTGCCGTTCCAGGGGGACGTCGGCTCCTATCGCCAGTACCTGATCAACCACGAGGTCGGCCACGCGATCGGCTACCAGCACCACGAACCGTGCGACCGCAACGGCGGGCTGGCGCCGATCATGATGCAGCAGACGTTCTCGACCGCCAACAACGACGCCGCCAGGTTCGACCCGGAGTGGGTCCAGCCGGACGGCAAGGTGTGCCGGTTCAACCCCTGGCCGTATCCCATCGCCTGACCCCTGGGCCTGACGCGCCTGACGTCGCCCCGCCTGACGCGCCCCGCCGTCGCGCCGAATTCTGCACGGGGGTCGTCACCCGCACCCGGCAGCGACCCTCCTGCAGAAGTGGGCGCAAGATGGTGAGGTGTCACCCTTGCCCCCGCTCGTGGCGCCCGCGGCCGAACTGACCGCCGCCGAGGTCGCCCGCTACGGCCGGCACCTGACCCTGCCCGAGCTGGGCATCGTGGGGCAGCGCCGCCTGAAGAACGCGCGGGTGCTGGTGATCGGCGCCGGGGGACTGGGGTCGCCGGCCCTGCTGTACCTGGCCGCCGCGGGCGTCGGCACCATCGGGATCGTCGAGTTCGACGTCGTCGACGAGTCGAACCTGCAACGCCAGATCATCCACGGCCAGTCCGACGTCGGGCGGTCCAAGGCGCAGAGCGCGCGCGAGGCGATGCACGAGGTCAACCCCCTGGTCGAGGTCCGGTTGCACGAGTTCCGCCTCGAACCGGACAACGCCGTGGCGCTGTTCGCCGAATACGACCTCATCCTCGACGGCACCGACAACTTCGCCACCCGCTATCTGGTCAACGACGCCGCCGTGCTGGCCGGCAAGCCCTACGTGTGGGGATCGATCTACCGGTTCGCCGGCCAGTCGTCGGTGTTCTGGGAGGACGCCCCCGACGGGCGCGGCGTGAACTACCGCGACCTCTACCCCGACCCGCCGCCGCCCGGCCTGGTGCCCTCGTGCGCCGAGGGCGGGGTCCTGGGCATCCTGTGTGGCTCGATCGCCTCGGTGATGGGCACCGAGGCGATCAAGCTCATCGCCGGGATCGGTGAGCCGCTGCTGGGCCGGCTGCTGATCTACGACGCCCTGGCGATGACCTACCGCACGATCCGGATCCGCAAGGATCCCGCCGCGCCGCAGATCACCGGACTCACCGACTACGACGCGTTCTGCGGCCTGACGCCCGCCGATCCCGCGGGGACCGTCAGCCCCGACCAGCTGCGCCGCCTGCTGGACACCGACCCCCGCTACCTCCTGGTCGACGTCCGGGAGCCGGTGGAGTGGGACATCAACCACATCGAGGGCGCCGTGCTGATTCCCAGGTCGAGCATCGAGGCCGGCGACGGGCTGGCGCGGATTCCGGCGGAGAAGATCCCGGTGCTCTACTGCAAGACCGGGGTGCGCTCGGCGGAGGTGCTGCCCGTCGTGCAGGAAGCGGGTCACCCCGGCGCCCGGCACCTGCGGGGCGGCATCGCGGCGTGGGCCGAGCGGTTCGCTCCCGACATGGTGATGTACTGACGCGCGACACAGCTGGTCAGCGGCCCGGAAGTGGCGTGCCGCGGCGTTAGGGTGACGGGGTGACGCTCGAATCGCCACCCGAACATGTGCTCGTCGCGTTCGGTCTCGGTGGGACACAGCCCACGCCGCTGGGTGCCGGCTGGGAGGGCGGTTGGCGCTGCGGCGAGGTGGTGCTGTCCGTGGTCGCCGACCACGCCCGGGCGGCATGGTCGGCCAAGGTGCGCGAGACCCTGTTCATCGACGGCCTCCGGCTGGCGCGTCCGGTGCGTTCCACCGACGGGCGGTTCGTCGTCGCGGGCTGGCGGGCCGACACGTTCGTCGCGGGCACCCCGGAACCCCGCCATGACGAGGTGGTGTCGGTCGCGGTGCGGCTGCACGAGGCCACCGCAAACCTGGAGCGGCCCCGGTTCCTCACCCAGCCGACCGTGCCGCCGTGGACGGAGGTTGACGTCTTCACCGCCGCCGACCGTGCCGCCTGGGAGGACCGGCCGCTGCACTCGCTGCCGCCGGGCGCCCCGCGGTCACCGGAGTCCGCGGACGGTGAGCGGTCGGTGGATCTGCTCAATCAGCTTGCGACACTTCGCAAACCGATCAAGAGTGCCAGCCAGCTCGTGCACGGTGATCTGTACGGCACGGTGCTGTTCGCCGGCAGCGCCGCACCGGGTATCACCGACATCACGCCGTACTGGCGGCCCGCGTCGTGGGCGGCGGGCGTGGTGGTCGTCGACGCGCTGTCGTGGGGCGAGGCCGACGACGGCCTGATCGACCGGTGGGGCGCCCTGCCGGAGTGGCCGCAGATGGTGTTGCGTGCCTTGATGTTCCGATTGGCGGTGCATACCCTGCATCCGCGGGCCACCGCATCGGCGTTCCCGGGTCTGGCGCGCACGGCCGCACTGGTGCGCCTGACGCTCTGAGATCAGAACCGGTGTCGGCACTGCCGCAACGGAATCCGGCCGTCATCGGCCAGCACGCCTTCGGCGCGTAACCGCTCCAGTTGCCGGCCGGCCAGGTGTGGCGCCGGCCGTCCCGACGCCGGCACCACCCGGTGCCACGGCAGGTCCGAGGAGTCCGTGCGCATGATCCAGCCGACAATCCGCGGGCTGGAAAGATCTGCCGCCGAGGCGATGTCGCCGTAGGTGGCGACCCGGCCGGGTGGTATCGACGCGACGAGCGCACGCACGCTCTCGACCTGGTCGTCGGTCACCCGGGCCATTTCAGGACAGGCGTTCCCGGATCAGTGCCGCCGTCTCGGCCGGTCTGGCCAACGGCACCATGTGGTGGCAGTCCATCTCGACCACCCGGAAGTCGCGCCGGTGCCGCAGGCTCTCGACGAGCCGGGGCGTGGCATAGGGCGGCGAAGTCTTTGCGGCACGCACCACGGTGATCGGAATATCATTGGGCGGCAACGGAATATCTCGGGCGAGCTCGCTCCAGTACGACATCATCGCCGGGATGCTGATCCGCCAGCCGACGCGGCCGTTGGGCAGCCGCACGAGATGTTCGGCGAACTCGGTGTCCACCAGGGCGGTGTCGACGTCCGCCCACGACCCCGACGTCTTCTCGGTGCGCGCCTCGGCGGCGTCGGTGTAATCCGGTGAGGCGAACATCGCGTCGGCGATATCCCGCATCCACCCGCCCGGCAGCGCCACCGCCGGATCGAGCAGCACCAGCCCCGCCACCAGATCGGGGCGGTCGGCGGCCAGCCGCAGCGCCACCGCGCAGCCGAACGAATGCGCCACCACGACAACAGGTTCGGTCACCAGGGCGGCCAGCGCGGCGGCGTTGGCGTCGATGGTCCACGGTGCAGACCAGGTGGAGCGGCCGTGCCCGATCAGGTCCGGCGCGGCCACCGCGACCCCGGGCAGATGCTGCTCGGCCAGGTGCCGCCAGCGCTGCCCGTGCCCGGTCAGCCCGTGCAGGGCCAGCAGCCGCGGCGCGCCGGGCGGGCCGTACCGGTGCACGTGCAGCGCGCCGGTCGACCCGGAGTTGTCGGACCCCTGTGCTGTCATGCCCACATGGTCCACTCCGATACCCGCGCCGCACCAGCCGGGCTGCTGCTCGACCCCGGCCTGCGCGGGCCGGTGCGCGTGCTCGGCGGACCGGGAACCGGCAAGACCCGGCTGCTGCTCGACGCCGCGGCGGCCCGCATCGAGTCCGGTGCCGACCCGGAGTCGGTGCTGCTGCTGACCGGCTCGGGCCGGCTGGGTGCCCGCGCGCGCGGCGCACTGACGGCCGCGCTGCTGGCCGGGCCCGGCCGCCCTGCCGTCCACCAAGCGGTGCGGCAACCCCTGGTGCGTTCCGTGCACGCGTACGCGTTCGCGGTGCTGCGGCTGGCGGCGCAGCGGGCCGGGGACCCGCCGCCGCGCCTGATCACCGGCGCCGAGCAGGACAACGTGGTGCGTGAGCTGCTCGCCGGTGACGTCGAAGACGGCGCCCGCGGCTGGCCGGCCGCGCTGCGCGGGGCGCTGAGCACCGACGGCTTCGCCAACGAGCTGCGCGACCTGATGTCGCGGTGCGCCGAGCGCGGCATCGACCCGGTGTCGCTGCAGCGCCTCGGGCGGCGCAGCGGCCGGCCGGAATGGGTCGCGGCCGGACGGTTCGCCCAGCAGTACGAACAGGTGATGTTGCTGCGTTCGGCGGTCGGCATGGCCGCCCCGCAGGCCACCGTCCCGGCGCTGGGGGCCGCCGACCTGATCGGCGCCGCGCTGGACGCCCTGGCCGCCGACCGCGGACTGCTGGCCGCCGAGCACGCCCGCATCGGCCTGCTGCTCGTCGACGACGTCCAGAATCTCGACCCGCAGGCCGCGCTGCTGGTCCGGGTGCTGGCCGACGGCGTGGCCGCCGCGGTGCTCGCGGGGGACCCCAATCAGCGGGTGTTCGGGTTTCGCGGCGCCGACGCGGGCGCACTGCTCGACGGCGACGCCCCGACGGTGCAGCTGACCACCAGCCACCGCTGCGCCCCGGCCATCGCGCGCGCCATCTCCGGGGTGGCCGCGCTGCTGCCCGGCACCACGCCCGCCCGGGTGATCACCGGGTCGGACGACGCGGGCGACGGTGAGGTCCGGGCGGTCCTGGCGGCCTCCGAACACGCCGAGGCGGCCGTGGTCGCCGACGCACTGCGGCGCGCCCACCTGATCGATGGTGTGCCGTGGTCGCAGCTGGCCGTCATCGTGCGCTCGGTGGCCCGCGCCGGCGCGGGCCTGCCGCGGGCGCTGGCCGCGGCCGGAGTGCCGGTGGCGCCGCCGGCGATGGAGGCGCCGCTGCCCGACAACGCCGTGGTGCGGTCGCTGCTGGGTGTGCTGGCGGCGACCGCCGAGGGGCTGGACGCCCGGCGGGCCGAGGATCTGCTCACCGGACCCATCGGCCGCGTCGACCCGGTGACGATGCGTGCGCTCCGGCGTGCGCTGCGCCGGACCGGGCCGGACCGGGATTTCGGTGAGCTGCTCGTCGACGCGCTGCGCCGGGGCGCGCTCGAGGCGCTGGCCCCCGCACACCGCAAGCCGTTGCGCCGTGTCGGCGCCGTGCTGCGCGCGGCCCGGCGGGCGGCGGCCGACCCGCGGCTGGCCCTCTGGGAGGCCTGGCGGCGCAGCGGGCTGCAGCAGCGGCTACTGGCCGGCTCGGAGAGCAACGCGCGCGGCGGAACGGCGGGCTTGCGGGCCGCGCAGAACCTCGATGCCGTCACCGCGCTGTTCGACGTGGCCGAGCAGTTCTGCACGGCCAACCCGGGCGCGGGAGTCGCCGCGCTGCTCGATCATGTGGCAGGCCTGCGGCTGCCGGTGCGCGCGGCCGAGCCCGTGCACACCGTCGAGGCGGTGTCGCTGGTGAGCCCGCACCAGGCGCTGGGCCGCGACTGGGACACCGTGATCATCGCCGGCCTGCAGGAAGGCCTGTGGCCCAACGCTGTTCCGCGGGGCGGTGTGCTGAACACGGCGCGTCTGCTCGATGTCATCGACGACATTCCCGACGACGTCAGCGCCCGGGCGCCGGTGCTGGCCGACGAACGGCGGTTGCTGATCGCGGCGATGGGCCGGGCCCGCCGCCGACTGCTGGTGACCGCCGTGGACACAGCGGACGCGGGTGGGGACGGCGGCGACCTCGCCCTGCCGTCCCCGTTCTTCTACGACATCGCCGCGCACGTCACCGGCGCGGACGCCGTGCCGCGTGTCCCGGAACCGGTCGCCGCACCCCGGGTGCTGTCGGCGCCCGCCGTGGTCGGACGGTTGCGGGCCGTGGTGTGTGCACCCGAGGGCGGCGTCGCGGATGACGAACGCGCTTCCGCCGCAATGCAATTGGCCCGGCTGGCCGCGGCCGGGGTGCGCGGCGCCGACCCGGCGGACTGGTATTCGACCACCGCGGTCAGCACAGCCGACCCGCTGTGGAGCGGCCTGGATCACACGGTGGCCGTCTCACCGTCGAGCCTGCAGAACCTGCAGGACTGCCCGCTGCGCTGGCTGCTGGAACGCCACGGCGGGCGCACCCCCGGCGACGAGCGCGCCACCGCGGGGTCGCTCATCCACGCCCTGATCGCCCAGCGCGGTGCCACCTTCGAGCAGTTGGCCGCACAGCTCGACGCGGTGTGGCCGCAGTTGCCGTTCGGCGCGGAATGGTTCTCCCGCAACGAATTGGACCGCCACCGGGCCATGCTGGCGACCTTCCTCACCTGGCGCGAGGACATCCGCCGCACGCTGACCGAGGCCGGCGCCGAGGTCGCGGTCGACGGGGTCCTGCCCGCCGACGGGGCCGCCGGACCGGCCGTTCGGGTGACGGGCCGCATCGACCGCCTCGAGCGGGACGCCGAAGGCCGCCTGGTCGTCGTCGACGTCAAGACCGGCAAGAGTCCGGTCACCAAGGACGACGCGCAACGGCACGCCCAGCTCGGCCTGTATCAACTCGCGATCAGCCACGGCCTGGCCGGCGCGGAGGCCGCGCCCGGCGGTGGCCGGCTGGTCTACCTCGGCAAGCCGTCCGCCGGCGGGGCCACCGAACGTGAACAGGACGCCCTGACCGGCGAGTCCGCGGCCGAACGCCTCGATCAGGTTCGCCGGGCCGCCGCCGCCACCGCCGGGCCCGACTTCACCGCCCGCGTCAACGACGGCTGCACGCACTGCCCGGTGCGACGATCCTGCCCCGCCCAGCACCCGAGTACGGAGCCGTCATGACCCGCTACAGTCCCGTGGAACTCGCCGACGCCCTCGGTGTGTACCGGCCCACCGACGAGCAGGCGGCGGTCATCGCCGCGCCGCCGGGCCCGCTGGTCGTCATCGCCGGGGCGGGCGCCGGAAAGACCGAGACCATGGCCGCGCGGGTGGTGTGGCTGGTGGCCAACGGGTACGCCGAGGCCGGTCAGGTGCTCGGGCTGACCTTCACCCGCAAGGCGGCCGGGCAGCTGCTGCGCCGGGTGCGGTCCCGGCTGGCGCGGCTGGCGGGCGCCGGCCTGTCCGTCGACGGCGCGGACCCGGCGACCGTCGGCACCTACCACGCGTTCGCGGGCACGCTGCTGCGCGAGCACGGACTGCTACTGCCGATCGAGCCCGACACCCGGCTGTTGAGCCCAACCGAGTTGTGGCAGTTGGCATTCGAGGTGGTGTGCGGGTATCCGGGCGAGCTGGCGACCGACAAGTCGCCGGCGGCGATCACCGACCTGGTGCTGCGGCTGTCCGGCCAGCTCGCCGAGCATCTGGTCAGCACCACCCAACTGCGCGACACGCACGGCGAACTGGACCGGCTGGTGCACACCCTGCCGCCGGGACCCCGGCAACGCGATCGCGGACCCGGCCAGTACCTGTTGCGGCTGCTGGACAGCCAGGAGGAACGCGCCGAACTCGTCCCGCTGATCGACGCCCTGCACGCGCGACTGCGGGCCGAGAAGGCCATGGACTTCGGGATGCAGATGGCCGCGGCGGCGCAACTGGCCGACCGGCACCCCCGGGTCGGCGCCGCGCTGCGGGAGCGCTACCGGGTGGTCCTGCTCGACGAGTACCAGGACACTGGTCACGCGCAGCGCATCGCATTGTCCGCACTGTTCGGCGGCGGTGCCGATGACGGGCTGGCGCTGACCGCGGTCGGCGATCCGATCCAGTCCATCTACGGCTGGCGCGGCGCCTCGGCGACCAACCTGCCGCGGTTCTGCACCGACTTCCCGCTCGCCGACGGCAGTCCGGCCCCCACCCTGGAACTGCGCACCAGTTGGCGCAACCCGCCCACCACGCTGCACGTGGCCAACGAGCTGTCCGCCGGCGCCCGGCGCCGCGCGGTGGCGGTGGGCGCCCTGCGCCCGCGGCCGGGTGCCGAGCCCGGCACCGTGCGGTGCGCGTTGCTGTCCGACGTCGTCGCCGAGCGTGATTGGGTGGCCGACCAGCTGGCCGCGCGGTACCGCGCGCTGGGCGCCGGCGGTCCGGCGCCGACGGCGGCGGTGCTGGTGCGCCGCAACGCCGACGCCGCCCCCATGGCCGAGGCGCTGCGGGCCCGCGGGCTGCCGGTCGAGGTGGTCGGTCTGGCGGGTCTGCTGGGCATCGACGAGGTCGCCGACGTGGTGGCGATGCTGCGCATGGCCGCCGAACCCACCGCGGGGCCGGCCGCGGTCCGGGTGCTCACCGGGCCGCGCTGGCGGCTCGGCGCGGCAGACCTGGCCGCGCTGTGGCGGCGGGCCCGCGCCCTGGCCGACGGCCCCCGCGCGGCGGCCGGCAGCGTGGCGGAGGTCATCGCGCAGACGGCGCCCGACGCCGACCATCCGTGCCTGGCCGACGCGGTGTGCGACCCCGGGCCGGCGGCGGCGTACTCCGGGCCGGGGTACGCCCGCATCCGGGCGCTGGGCGACGAGCTGACGGCGCTGCGGGGCTGCCTCGAGCACCCGGTGTCCGATCTGGTCGCCGAGGTCCGCCGCATCCTCGGCGTCGACGTGGAAATCCGTGCCGCGGGGCGGGGCAGCGAGCAACTGGACGCCTTCGCCGACGCCGTCGACGCCTGGAGCCATGGTGGCGGCCACGGTGCATTTGGCGTACATGCGCTGCTGGCCTATCTGGAAGCCGCCGAGTCCGTCGAGGACGGGCTGGCCCCGGCCGGGGTGGTCGCCGAGGGCGGCGTCGCCGAGCACCGGGTGCAGGTTCTCACCGTGCACGCCGCCAAGGGGCTGGAGTGGCAGATCGTGGCGGTGCCGCACCTGTCGGGCCGGGTGTTCCCCTCCACCGCGACGGCGCGGACCTGGCTGACCGACGCCGGGGAGCTGCCTCCGCTGCTGCGCGGCGACCGGGCCGCGCCCGGTCTGCACGGCGTGCCGGTGCTCGACCTGTCGGCGGCCACCAACCGAAAGCAGTTGTCCGACAGCATCACCGGCCATCGCGATGAACTCGCACGGCGGCGCCTCGACGAGGAACGCCGGCTCCTGTACGTGGCCGTCACCCGCGCCGAGGACACGCTGCTGCTCTCCGGGCATCACTGGGGCGCCACCGGGCTCAAGCCGCGGGGTCCCTCGGAGTTCCTGCTCGAGGTGCGCGACATCCTGGAGCGCGCACGGGCGGCCGGCACACCGTGCGGCGACGTCGATCAGTGGGCCGCCGACCCGGCCGACGGCGAACAGAATCCCTTGCGCGACAACGTCATCGAAGCGCACTGGCCGGTCCGGCCGGAGGCCGCCGCGGCCGGCTTGCGGGGCGCTGCGCTGGTGGCGGCGGCCCGGAGCGCCCTGGCCGGCGGTCTGACGCCGGACGCCGGGGCCGATCCGCACGGGTGGGCCGCCGACGTCGACGCGCTGCTGGCCGAGCGTGCCGCGGCGACTGTCGCGCCGACGGCCGCGCTGCCCACCGCGTTGTCGGTCAGCGGTCTGGTCGAACTCGGCCGCGACCGGTCCTCGGCGCTGCGCCGGATGCACCGCCGGCTGCCCGCCCGGCCCGACGCGGACGCCCTGCTGGGCACCGCCTTTCACGAATGGGTGCAACGGTTCTACGGATCGGAGCGGCTGTTCGACCTCGACGATCTGCCCGGCGCCGTCGACGGCGACGTCCGCCGGGCCGAAGCCGAACGACTGGCCGAACTGCAGGGGGCGTTCGCGGCCTCGTCGTGGGCGGCCCGCACCCCCCTCGACGTCGAGGTGCCCTTCGAGATGGTGCTCGGCGAGCACATCGTGCGGGGCCGCATCGACGCGGTGTTCGCCGATCCGGACGGCGGGGTCACCGTCGTGGACTGGAAAACCGGCAGCGCGCCCGTCGACGCCGAGTCCCGCCGGCAGGCCGCGGTGCAGCTCGGCGTCTACCGGTTGGCGTGGGCCGCCCTGCAGGGTTGCCCGCTCGCACGGGTGCGCACTGCATTCCACTACGTGCGCAGCGGTCAGACGGTGATCCCCGACGACCTGCCGGACGCCGATACCCTGCTGGCCCTGCTGGCCGCCTGACCGTTCAGGACGCGCGGCGTACCTTGTCGGCGGCGACGATCATCGGGATCTGCATCGGCAGGCGGGCGATGGCCCCGAGTCGCATCGGCCAGGGCTTGTCCCACCACAGCCGCACCATGTTGACGTTGGCCGGGAACACCGCCAGGAACAACGCCATCGCCGCGGTAGCGCCGAACCGGCGGGTCCGGGGGACGGCCAGCAGGGCCGCGGTCCCGAGCTCGGCCACACCCGATGCCTGGGTGTAGAACCGGGCGCTGCCGGGCAGTTCGGCGGGGACGATCGAGTCGAACGGCTTCGGCGCCGCGAAATGCAGAACGCCCACCGCCGTCAGCATCCCGGCCAGGCCGTAGGCGAGCTTCCGCTCGTCAGCGGACCGCGGGCCGGCACTCATTGGCATGCTCGTCTCGACTTCATGGTTACATGATGGCGTGCGCCGGTCAGAGGTGAGCGAGGAACGACGTTTCGAGGTCCGGGGTGGCTGAGTCCCGGCTGCTGCGTCGGCGCATGCAGGTGCTCGACCAGGAGCTGACCGCCAAGCCCGACGCGGCCCTCGTCGAATACCTGAGGATCCCCGAGAAGTTCGTCAGCCCGTTCAACCGGATCTTCCGCCGCGTCGTCTACGCGCTGCTGGCCCTGTTCGCCGCGGTGCTCATCGTCTACTTCGACCGGCACGGTTACCGCGACGTCCAGGAAAACGAGCTGTCGTTCCTGGACTGCTTCTACTACGCCACGGTGTCGCTGTCGACCACCGGCTACGGCGACATCACGCCGTACACGTCATCGGCGCGTCTGGTCAACGTCCTGGTGATCACCCCGCTGCGGGTCGCGTTCCTGATCGTGCTCATCGGCACCACCGTCGAGACCCTCACCGCGGCGTCGCGCCAGGCCCTCAAGATCCAGCGATGGAGGAACTCCGTGCGCAACCACACCGTCGTCATCGGATACGGCACCAAGGGCAAGACCGCCGTCGCCGCCATGGTGGGTGACGGCGTCCCGCCGGGAGAGATCGTGGTCGTCGACACCGATCAGGCGTCCCTGGACAACGCCAGTGCGGCCGGTCTGGTGACCGTGCGCGGCGACGCCAACCGCTCCGATGTGCTGCGCCTGGCCGGCGCGCAGCGCGCCGAGACCATCATCGTGGCCACCAACAGCGACCCGACCGCGGTCATGGTGACGCTGTCGGCGCGCGAACTGGCGCCGGACGCCAAGATCATCGCCTCGGTGCGGGAGGCCGAGAACGCGCACCTGCTGCAGCAGTCCGGCGCCGACTCGGTGGTGGTGTCCTCGGAGACCGCGGGCCGGCTGCTCGGCATCGCCAAGAAGGCGCCCGCCGTCGTCGAGCTGATGGAGGACATGCTGACCCCGGACGCCGGACTGGCGATCGCCGAGAAGGAGGTCGACGCCAAGCAGGTCGGCGGTTCGCCGCGGCACCTGCCGATGACGGTGCTCGGCGTGATTCGCGACGGCGAACTGCTGCGGATCGACGACCCACAGGTCGACTCCATGGAAACCGGGGACCGGCTGCTCTACATCCGCAGTGCCGACGACGGGGGCGACTGATGGCCCCGGATGCCGAGGGTCCTGCGGGCCCCGACTTCCGGCTGCGCAACACGCCGCTGCTGTCCCGGATCGGCGCCGACCGATCCGATCATCTGCGCACCGACATCGACGCCGCGGTCGCCGGGTGGGCCGACGCCGCGGTGCTGCGGGTCGACGCCCGCGGCCAGGTGCTGATCGCCGACGGACAGGTGGTGCTCAACACCAGCGCCGGGCTGGGTGACCGTCCACCGGCCGACGCGGTCTTCCTGGGCGCCGTCGACGGCCGGCACGTGTGGGCCGTCCGCGCGCAGCTGCTGCCGCCCGAGCGGGCCGGCGATGCACAGGTGCTCGACTTACGCCGGGGCGGAACGGATTTCGACGATCTGAGCGCCCAGCTGGTCGCGACCGCCACCGCCCTGCTGAACTGGCACGACAACGCGCGGTTCAGCGCCGTCAACGGCGCGGCCACCAAGGCGGTCAAGGCCGGCTGGTCGCGGATCGACCCGGTCAGCGGGCATGAGGAGTTCCCCCGCATCGACCCGGCCGTCATCTGTCTGGTGCACGACGGCGCCGACCGGGTGGCGCTGGCCCGCCAGGCGGTGTGGCCGAAGCGGATGTTCTCGCTGCTGGCCGGGTTCGTCGAGGCCGGCGAGTCCTTCGAAACCTGCGTCGCGCGGGAAATCGCCGAGGAGATCGGGCTTTCCGTGCGTGATGTGCGCTACCTGGGCAGCCAGCCGTGGCCGTTCCCGCGGTCGCTGATGGTGGGCTTCCACGCGGTGGCCGACCCGGCGCAGGAGTTCTCCTTCAACGACGGCGAGATCGGCGAGGCGCGCTGGTTCACCCGCGAGCAGGTGCGGGCCGCGCTGGCCGCCGGCGACTGGACGTCGGCGGAGGTCTCGGACTCGGAACTGCTGCTGCCGGGCTCGGTTTCGATCGCGCGGGAGATCATCGAGTCCTGGGCCTGGCCGGAACCCTGAGCCCTTCGCCCCCCTTGGTGAGTGCGTGTCGGTACGCGCTACGCCGCGGTGCTGCGGACTTCTGCGCACCCTCGGCGCGTTGCGGCTCAGCCCAGCTCGGCGAGCTTGCGTTCGACCTGCTTGACGTTCGGGTTGGTCATCGTCGACCCGTCGGCGAACCTGATCGTCGGCACGGTCTGGTTGCCGCCGTTGACCGATGCGACGAACTCGGCGGCCGTCGGATCGTCTTCGATGTCGACCTTGGTGTATGCGACACCCTGGGCCCGGAAGGCGGTCTCGAGGCGGCGACAGTAGCCGCACCACGTCGTGCTGTACATCGTCAATTCACTCATGAGAGATTCAAGGTATCCGACGCCGTGGTGATCCGTGTGGTGTGCCCGCTTGTCGCACCTTCCTGAGACACTGACGAGGTGAAGCCATCGCAGTTATTAGCCACGCATCGAGATGCTGTGCGGTTGGTGGTCCACGCTCATCGTGCGACAAATCCGCGGGTGTTCGGTTCGGTGGTCCGCGGCGAAGACACCGACGTCAGCGATATCGACCTGCTCGTCGATCCGACTGCCGAGACCACTTTGCTTGATATCGGAGCCATGCGGCACGAATTGCTGGACTTGCTCGGGGTGCCCGTCGATGTTGTGACGCCGAACGCCCTGCCGATGGAGTTTCGTGACCGCGTTCTGGCCGAGGCGGTTCCACTGTGAGTTCACCCAGGTTGGGTGACTATCTGGCCCACATCATCGAGGCCATCGAGCGGATCCGCGAATATACCGATGGGTTCGACACGCAGTCCTTCCTTGAGAACACGCTCGTCCAAGACGCGGTCATCCGCAATCTGGAGATCATTGGGGAGGCGAGCCACCGCATCGAGGCTCGCCATTCCGACTACGCGGCGATGCATCCAGAGTTGCCCGTCGCATCCGCTTATCAGATGCGGAATGCGGTGGCCCATGGGTACTTCGCTGTGGACCTCCGCATCGTGTGGAATACCGTGACCAACGACCTGCCCGCCCTGGAATCGACGGTCCGTACCCTTCTCGCCGACGGAGGCTGGGCGTGATGCCCCCGTCCGGGCAGGCGCTGATCGGGGCACTCGACGGTGGTCTCGATGACGAGCAGCGCGCCGCCGTGCTCGCCGGCCGCGGTCCGGTCTGCGTGCTGGCCGGCGCCGGAACGGGTAAGACGCGCACCATCACCCACCGCATCGCGCATCTCGTCGGCGCCGGGCACGTCGCGGCCGGACAGGTGCTCGCGGTCACGTTCACCCAGCGGGCGGCCGGCGAGCTGCGCGGCCGGCTGCGCAGCCTGGACGCCGCCGCGCAGACCGGAGCCGGTGTCGGGGCGGTGCAGGCGCTGACGTTCCACGCCGCCGCGCGCCGTCAGCTGCGCTACTTCTGGCCGCGGGTGATCGGCGGCAGTTGGGAGCTGCTGGACAGCAAGTTCGCCGTCGTCGCGCAGGCCGCGGCCCGCGCCCGCGTCCAGACGTCCACCGATGCCGTCCGCGACCTCGCCGGTGAGATCGAGTGGGCCAAGGCGTCGCTGATCACTCCGGAGCAGTACGCCGGGGCCGTCACTAAATCGGCGCGGGACATCCCGCTGGACGCCGAGAAGGTGGCCGCCGTCTACGCCGGGTACGAAAACCTCAAGGCGCGCAACGAAACTCACCTGCTGGACTTTGACGACCTGCTGCTGCACACCGCCGCCGCCATCGAGAACGACGCCGCGGTCGCCGAGGAGTTCCGCGACCGCTACCGCTGTTTCGTCGTCGACGAGTACCAGGACGTGACGCCGTTGCAGCAGCGGGTGCTGTCGGCGTGGCTGGGCCCGCGCGACGACCTGACGGTGGTCGGCGACGCCAACCAGACCATCTACTCGTTCACCGGCGCCACCCCGCAGTTCCTGCTGGACTTCTCGCGGCGGTTTCCGGATGCCACGGTGGTGCGGTTGGAGCGCGATTACCGGTCCACCCCGCAGGTGGTGTCGCTGGCCAACCGGGTCATCGCGGGCGCTCGCGGCCGCGTGGCGGGCAGCCGCCTGCACCTGATCGGCCAGCGTGACCCCGGCCCGGAGCCGGTGTTCAGCGAGCATCCCGACGAGGTCGCCGAGGCCGCCGCGGTGGCCCGGTCAGTCCGCAAGCTCGTCGACGCCGGGACCCCGGCGGCCGAAATCGCGGTGCTGTACCGGATCAACGCGCAGTCGGAGGTCTACGAGGAGGCGCTCACCGAGGCCGGCATCGCCTTCCAGGTGCGCGGTGGCGAGGGCTTCTTCAGCCGGCAGGAGATCCGGCAGGCGCTGCTGGCGCTGCAGCGGGCTTCCGAGCGTGCGCAGCCAGCCGAGGATCTGCCCGCCGTCGTCCGCGAACTGCTCGAACCGCTGGGCCTGACCGCGCAGCCGCCGGCGGGCACCCGGGCCCGGGAACGCTGGGAAGCGCTCGACGCGCTGGCGGAACTCGTCGACGAGGAGGTCGCCCTGCGCCCCGAACTCGACCTCGCCGGCCTGGTCGGCGAACTTCGGCTGCGTGCCGACGCCCGGCATCCACCGGTGGTGCAGGGCGTCACGCTGGCGTCGCTGCACGCGGCCAAGGGCCTGGAGTGGGATGCGGTGTTCCTCGTCGGCCTGGCCGACGGCACCCTGCCCATCAGCCACGCGCTGGCGCACGGTCCCGACAGCGAGGCGGTCGAGGAGGAGCGTCGACTGCTCTATGTCGGAATAACCAGGGCCAGAGTGCATTTGGCGCTCAGCTGGGCGCTGGCGCGCACGCCCGGCGGGCGGCAGGGCCGCAAACCGTCGCGGTTCCTGTCGGGTCTGAACCCGCATGCGCCCGCCGTCGAGACCAGCTCGCGCAGCCGCCGGCCCAAGCCGGGCACGTCGCGCTGCCGGATCTGCAACGAGCGCCTGACCTCGCCGACCGCGGTGATGCTGCGCCGGTGCGAGACCTGCGCCGCCGACGTGGACGACGAACTGCTCGCCCAGCTCAAGGACTGGCGGTCGCGAACCTGCAAGGAACTCAAGGTGCCGGCCTACGTGGTGTTCAGCGACAACACGCTGATCGCCATCGCCGAATCACTGCCGACCGATGATGCCGCGTTGGTGGCCATCCCGGGCATCGGGTCGCGCAAACTCGAGCAGTTCGGGCCCGACGTGCTCGAACTCGTCCGCGCCCGCAAGTGAAGCCGCAGGTCATAAATGGGTTGTGGGCCGCAGCC
>WBZP01001016.1_pt1 | contig 36184 bp, 36 predicted proteins | sample 5204301 | NCBI WGS metagenome assembly WBZP01 (sample SAMN12412401, study PRJNA552823) | activated sludge metagenome | isolation source: activated sludge from nitrification reactor of wastewater treatment plant... | place: USA: Pennsylvania | collected 2017 | reverse complement strand
GATGGCGGTGCGCGAGGTGCTCGAGCCGGTGATCTCGGACGGCGGGCGGATCGTCTCGCTGACGGCAGAGGGTGACTACGTGGTGGAGGTCGGCACGTGAGGATCGAGAGCGTCGTCGCGCACGAGGTGGCCCTGCCGCTGGTGCGCCCGTTCCGTACGTCGTTCGGCGTCGAGCGCGAGCGGCACGTGCTGCTGCTCGAGGTCACGACCGACCTCGGCGTCGGGTGGGGCGAGTGCGTGGCGTCGGAGAACCCGCTCTACAGCCACGAGTTCAACGAGGCGGCGCTGCTGGTGCTGCGCGACCACCTCGTGCCGCGGGTGCTCGGTCGCGACCTCACCGCCGAGGAGGTCCCCGCGCTCCTCAAGCCGGTACGCGGCCACCCGATGGCGCGCGGCGCGCTCGAGATGGGCGCGCTCGACGCGCAGCTCAAGCACGAGGGCATCTCGTGGGGCACCTACTTCGGCTCCGACCGCGCGTGGGTCGACTGCGGTGTCAGCGTCGGCATCCCGGTCGACGACTCGATCGACACGCTCGTCGCCGAGGTGCAGGGCTACCTCGACGCCGGCTACCGGCGGATCAAGCTCAAGATCCAGCCGGGCTTCGACGTCGAGCCCACCCGCGTGATCCGTGAGCTCATCGGCCCGGACATGCGCCTGCAGGTCGACGCGAACCAGGCGTACTCGCGCGACGCGATCGAGCACCTCTGCGAGCTCGACGCCTTCGACCTCCTCCTCATCGAGCAGCCCATCCACGAAGAGGACTACCTCGGTCACAAGCTGCTCGCCGAGCGGATGGAGACGCCGGTGTGCCTCGACGAGTCGGTGCTGTCGGCCGACAACGCCGAGAGCCTCATCGACTACGGCGCCTGCGAGATCGTCAACATCAAGGCAGGTCGCGTCGGCGGCTACATGGAGGCCAAGAAGATCCACGACATGGCGCGCTCGCGCGGCATCCCGGTGTGGTGCGGCGGCATGGAGGAGACGGGTCTGGGTCGTGCCGCCAACGTCGCCATCGCGTCGCTGCCGGGCTTCACGCTCCCCGGCGACACGAGCGCGTCGTCGCGCTTCTACCTGCAGGACGTGACCGAGCCCTTCGTCATGGAGGACGGCCGCCTCGAGGTGCCGACCGGCCCCGGCCTCGGCCGCACGCCGATCCCCGACGTGCTGACCGCGCTCACGGTGCACACCACGCCGCTGTCCTGACCGCGCGCTACCCGGCGCTGCCGGCTGCGTCGTCAGGGAGCGGTGAGGTCAGGGGCTCACGGCAGCCTTACGCCACCCTGGTGGGGACGCGCTCTCGCTGGTAGCGCGACCACGCCACGACCGTGTGGCGTGGGCCACGCCGCTGCCTGTTCGATGCGCCACATCGCGCTGCGCGGGGTCGTCTGCGGCGGGGCGTCTGCCTAGCCTGGCAGGAAGCCAGGACCACGGGAGATCCCATGCGCAGCGTCGTCGTGTACGAGTCCATGTTCGGCAACACCCACGCGGTCGCCGAGGCCATCGCGACGGGTCTGCGGCGTACCGGCGAGGTCGTCATCGTCCCGGTCGAGCAGGCGACGCAGGACGTGCTCCACGGCGCCGACCTCGTCGTCGTCGGCGGCCCCACGCACGCGCACGGCATGTCGTCGTCGCAGTCGCGCAAGGGTGCGCCCGACTACGTCGAGAAGTCGCACGGCGACCTCACGCTCGAGGACGGCTGGGACGGCATGGGCCTGCGCGACTGGTTCCAGGAGCTCCCCGACCACCCGTGCGCCGGCGCCGCGTTCGACACCCGCGCCGACGTCGCGGCGCTCCTCAGCGGTCGCGCGTCCAAGGGCATCGCCGCTCGGTTGGCGAAGCACGGCTGCCGCCTGGTCGCCGAGCCGGAGTCCTTCCTGGTCAAGGACAACCACCTGCTCGAGCACGAGCTCGACCGTGCCGCCGACTGGGGCGCCTCGCTCGCAGCCGCCTTCGTCACCCACTGACAGGTCCGAGCTGCTGGTCGATCGGCGGTCGCGCGGCGGCTCAGGAGCCGTTCTTCGTCCACTCCAGCGAGTAGCGGTAGTAGGCGCGTCGGCGCAGCCGGGCGCCGGGGAGCGTGGTGCGCACCTCGCGCGCGAGCTCGTCGAACGTCTCCTCCGGATCGGCGATGGGCACTCCGTCGGGCCAGTGCTCGCGTCGTACGGCACCGACGACGAGGGAGCGCGGGATCGACACGATCGCGCCTGCCACGTCGCGCTTCGACGCGATCCGCACGAGCCCCAGCACGTACAGCCGGCCGCCCGGGTGCAGCAGGTCGGCCGCGCGGGTCAGCGCCGCCGCCGTGTCGAGGTGGTGCAGCGTCGCGACCATCGTCACGAAGCCGAACGAGCCCGGTTCGAGCTGCGCCTGCTCGAAGCCGGACTCGACGATCGTCACGCGCGGCAGCTCCGCGCAGCGTCGCCGGGCGAGCTCGGCCGCGCCTGTGTCGCGCTCGATCCCCACGACCGAGCGACCGGTGCCGGCGATGCGGGCGACGAGCAGGCCGTCCCCGCAGCCGACGTCCAGCACGTCGCCCGTCGTGGCTGCGCAGCGGCGGAGGATCTCGGGGTGGAACGCGGTGTTGTGGTTCCAGTACTCGCCGTCAGACTCCGGATCCACGTCGCGATCCTGCCGGATCTCGCGCCCGGCGGGCTGCGACCTGCTCAGGAACGCGCTGTCCACGAGGCGATCCCGCGCACGTTGACGGTCAGCGCGAGGGGTCGGCGACCGCTGCGACGCCGGTGATGCGGGCGACCGTGAAGGTCCGGACCTCGGCGGTCCGCAGGTCGTACGCCGTGAGGAAGCCGCCCTCGAGCCGCAGCGGCTCCACGACGCGCTCCGTCGTCGTGCCGGTGGAGTCGGCGTAACCGATCCACACGGCGCGGGACGCGTCGAGCGCCGCCCGCAGCTCGCCCATCGTCTCGGCGGTGCCCGAGCGCGGCAGGCGTCCGCTGCCGCCCGACTCCGGCAGCGGCCGGTGCGCTGCGGCCGTCTCGCCGGCGCGCAGCGCGCGCACCGCGGCCGAGAGCAGCGCCTCGTTCGGGGCCGGCGGCTCCGTCGACATCCGCGGTGGGCGCGGCCGGGCGGGGGTTCGGTGCTCGTCGGGGCGACGTACGACGACAGCGCCCTCGGCGTTCTCGGCGCTCGGCGCGAACCCTGCGTCGCGCAGTCGTTCCATGGCGAGGTCGACCGGCGTCGACGTCACCACGACCGTCTCGGCGATGCGCGCGAGCCGCAGCGACGCGAGCCGCTTGTCGACGAGCATCGCGGCGAGGGTGGTCGGGTCGTCGCAGCGGATGTACGCCGACGCCACCCCGACACGCACCGCGCCGTGGCGGCGCGCGGCGTCGTGGACGAGGTACTCCAGCGGCTGCGGCACCGGCGTCCGCGACCGCTCGGTCAGCAGGGCGAGGATGTCGCTCGCAGACCGGCCGGCGTCGAGCGCGCGACGGATCGACGACTCGGTGAACCGGTAGACGGTGGCACCGCCCGTCGACTCGACGTCGGCGATCAGGGCGAGCTCGCGCGCGAGGTCGCTCTCGACCGGACCGGGCGCGACCGCCGTGAGGTCGGCCTGCAGCAGCACATGGTCGAGAGGACGCGGCAGCACGCGGTCGAGCGCCTGCACCACCTCGGCCGGTGCGGACGCGCGGCCCGGGGTGCGCGCGGCGGCGCGCGCCTGCTCCGAGGTCTCGTCCGGCGTCGTCGACGCGAGCAGCGCGCGGCCGTGGGTCGAGAGCGCGCCCAGGCCGGTGACGCCGAGCCGCTCGGCCTCCTCGGGGGTCGCCTGCACCAGCGCCTGCCACAGCGGCGACGTACGACGCGGCCGCCGCCACCGCAGCCGGTCGAGCAGCGAGCGGTGCGAGGGGGACTGCCCGGGCTCCAGCACCGCGAGCTCGTCGAGCAGCGCACGGCGCGCGTCGGGCGCGAGCGGCCGGTCGTTGTCGCGCGCGAGCGCGTTCACCCGCGAGCCGTCGCCACCGCCCACGAGCACCGGCGCGCGCGTCATCACCAGCCACGTCGACGCGAGCACCGCCCAGCGCTCCGCCGTCGGCCGCTGCCGCCACACGTCGTACGCCGGGGTCGGGCACCAGGCCTCGTCGACCTCGCCGTCAGCCGCAAGAAGCCCTGCGGCGTAAGCGATCTCGACGATGAGTGCGGCGGCCTCCTCATCGAGGTCGAGCAGCAGTGCGGTCCGGGCGAGGTCGCGCACGGCGAGACCACCGCTGCGCAGCACGGACGGGGGCGCCGTCGACCAGGCCTCGAGCAGGTCCTCGACGAGCCGCACCGTGTGGAACGCCTGCTGGCCCGCCGTCCGGTCGACGAGGTCGGGTCCGCGGTCGGTGTGGTCGAGCTCGGGCGGCTGCGGTGCGAGATCGCGGACGAGCACGCCACCGCGCAGCGCGAGCGCGACCTCGCGCGGGATCACGACGGTCTCGCTCCCGACCGGCTCGAGCAGGTGCCGCGCGAGCAACCACTCCACCGGCGTCCGCGCCGTCTCGGGCTCGACCGGACGGTCGGCGCCCTCCACGCGACCGGTCGGCGGTCCCCACACCAGCCGCTCGAGGGCCTCGCGCGCGGCGTCGGGGGCGTCGGCCAGCACCTGCGCGACGAGCGACGGGTCGTCGGCGTAGGGCCGCACGCCGCGGCGCGACTCCGCCATCGCCGGGCCGAGCCCCGCGGGGTGCGGGCCGAGCGCGTCGCGCACGGGGACGACGAGGTGAAGCTCGTCGTCGGGACCCCAGGCGAGCGCGCGCAGCCGCAGCGTCTCCACCACCGCCTGCACGAGAGAAGGATCGGCGCCCGGCAGCCCGGCCAGCAGGTCGCCGTAGGTGGTGGGGTCGGGCAGCGCGGCGAGCGCCGTGACCACCTGCAGCGCGAACGTGTCGAGCCGGTCGAGGGCGCGCGCGGTCGAGGCCGACGTCGTGGCGCGCGTCGCCAGGGCTGCCAGGTCGGCGGGCACCGGGTGCACGAGGTCGGGCCGGGCCGCGAGCAGCGCCGCGAGATCGTCGTCGGAGCGGGTGCGCAGGTCGTCGGCGAGCGAGCGCGGGCGCGCGGCGGCCGGCGCGCGTCGCGAGGACGCCGCCGAGGAACCGCGCTTCGTGGCCATCCGCTCGACATTACGGCAGGGTGCGGCCGCCCCGCGAACCCGCGGCGCCCGCGTCCCGCTCGGACCCCCTAGGGTCGGGCCGTGCCCGTCATCGGCTTCGACCTCGACATGACGCTGGTCGACTCGGCCGACGCCATCGTCGACTCCGTCGCGCACACCTGCCGGCACTTCGGCGGCCAGGTCGACGAGGACGTCGTCCGGGCAGGCGTCGGCCTCCCGCTCGACGTCGTCTTCCCCGAGTTCATCCCTGACGTCGCCTACGCCCAGGCGCTCGAGGTCTACCGCGCCCGCTACCTCTCGCACGGGCTCGCGATGCAGACCCTGCTGCCCGGCGCGCACGAGTCGCTCGCCGCCGTCGTCGACGACGGCTACCGGATCCTCGTCGTGAGCGCGAAGAAGGACACCCACGTCCGTGCCGTTCTCGAGCAGGTCGGCCTCGCCGGCTACGTCGCCGACGTCGTGGGGGAGCGCTTCGCCGAGACCAAGGCCGACGCGCTGCGCGAGCACGCGGCGCTCGCCTACGTCGGGGACCACACCGGCGACGTGCGCGGCGCCCTCGGCGCCGGTGCCGTCGCCGTGGCAGTCGCCACGGGTCCGACGAGCGCCGACGACCTGCGCGCGGCCGGCGCCGACGTCGTCCTCGCCGACCTCACCGAGTTCCCGACCTGGTGGGCCGGCTTCACCACCCACGGTTCCTGACGCGGGTCCACTGACGAGACTGACGAAGGAGAGCGAGATGCGGGTCCTGGTCCTGGGTGGCACGCGGTTCGTGGGACGGCACGTGGTCGAGGTCGCGCTCGCGCGCGGGCACGACGTCACGCTGCTGCACCGGGGCGGCAAGGACGAGCCGTTCCCCGACGCCGAGCACCTGCACGCCGACCGCGACCAGGGCCTCGACGTGCTGGCCGGCCGCACCTTCGACGCGACCGTCGACGTGTCGGCGTACTTCCCGCGCCAGGTCGACCAGGTGGCCGACGTCCTCGGTCGCGCCGCGGGGCGCTACGTGGTCATCTCGTCGACGTCGGTCTACGCGCTGCCCGACGGTCCGGGCTTCGACGAGAGCTCGCACCTCGTCGAGGCAGCGTCGTACGACGTCGACGAGATCACCGACACGACGTACGGGCAGCTCAAGGTCGCGATCGAGCAGGCCGCGCGCGCCCGCTTCGGCGACCGCGCCACCGTCGTGCGGCCGACCTACGTCATCGGCCCCTACGACTACACCGACCGCTTCACCTACTGGGTTCGCCGGATCTCGGAGGGCGGCGAGGTCCTCGCGCCCGGGGACGCCGCCGACCCGATCCAGCTGATCGACGCGCGCGACATGGCGACGTGGATCGTCGGGCTGGCCGAGAACGACGTCGCCGGCACCTTCCACGCCGTGAGCCCCGAGCCGCCGTTCACCTTCGGCGACATGCTCGCCGCGATCGCGGCTGAGGTCGCTCCCGCCGGTACGACGCTCACCTGGGTCGATCGCCGCTGGCTGCTCGACCAGGGCGAGGACGGGGGCTCGATCCCGCTCTGGGGCGAGGACGACCCGTGGATCGCCGCCAACGCCGCGAGCGCCGCCGCGGCCCGGTCGACGGGACTCGCGCCGCGGCCGATCGCGCGCAGCATCCGCGACGTCCTCGAGCACGACGCCGTGCTCCCCGCGCCCACCAGCCCGGCCATCGGCCGTGAGCGCGAGCAGGAGCTGCTCGCCGCGTGGCACGCCCGCTGACGCGGATCGAGGTTGGGCGCGGCCAGCAGGGCCGATAGCCTGGAGCCGCACGGGGGCGGGTCCTCGGGCCACGAGACGAATGGACGCGTGAGTACGGTGCCGACCGGCAAGGTGAAGTGGTTCGACGGCGAGAAGGGCTTCGGCTTCCTCGCCACCGACGAGGGCGACGAGGTGTTCGTCCACGCCTCGGCGCTGCCCGCCGGCGTGGAGGCGCTCAAGCCCGGGTCGCGCGTCGAGTTCGGCGTCGCCGACGGCAAGCGCGGTCCGCAGGCCCTCTCGATCCGTCTCCTCGACGCTCCCGCCAGCGTCGTGAAGGCCGCGCGCAAGCCGGCCGACGATATGGCCGTCATCGTCGAGGACCTCATCAAACTGCTCGACGGCGTCTCGAACTCGCTGCGCCGCGGGCGCTACCCCGACGACAAGCACGCGCGCCAGATCGCGGCCGTGCTCCGTGCCGTCGCCGAGGACCTCGACGCCTGATCCCTACGCCGGCAGCGGCGCAGCGGTCGCCCGCTCGTCTCGCCGTGCGACGTGGTTCGCCCAGAGCACGCCGGCGATCCAGGCGATCACGGGCGTGACGACGAGGATCGCGACCGACGACAGGCTCGCGTAGATCTGGGCTCCGCCGCTGCCCACGCCCCAGCCGCCCTGCGCCCCGCTGTGCGACGCGAAACCCTCGGACGCCTGGCGGCTGAACGACGCGAGCAGCAGCAGGTGCGCGACGCCGAACCCGACCGACAGCGCGATCGCGGTCCCGATGCGCGACGCGGACGCTGCGCGCGCCGAGAGCACGGCGATCACGGCGGTGACGGCGAGCAGCCGCACGGCGCGCCCGGTGTCGTACTCCCACATCTGCGCGTCGACGAGCGAGCCCAGCAGGAGGGCGACGGCACCGAACAGGACGGCGACCACGGCGATGTCGAGGGCGAGCGGTGCGGGTGCGATCCCGTGCGCGTCGTAGACGCCGCCCCGTCGCGCGAGGTGCACGGCCACCAGCGCGATCAGCCCGGCAGCTGCGGCGATCGCCCACGTCCACCAGGCCGCGGTGTCCTGCGCGACCTGCGCCGACTGGAGCTCGACCCACGCGTCGCGCATCGTGGGGGTGAACCCTTGCGGGACCTCGCTCCCGGCGTTGAGCCCCGGGACCGGGATCATCGGTGCGGTCCACGCGAGGGGGCCGGCCATGAGCCCGATCGAGAGCGCGGGCACCAGCGCCGCGACGTACGCCGACACCGTGCGGCCGTGCGCGGCGAGCACCATCGCGACCGCGAGCAGCACGCCGAACGCGACCGTGGCGGCGAGCACCTGGCCGAGGGCGGCACCGGCGTCGAGGTCGAGGGCCGCGGGCCCCACCGACGGGAGCGTCCCGAAGCCGGAGCCGGCCGCGGTCGAGGCGGCGTTGAACCGGTCGACGGCGGCCGCGGTCGCGTCGTGCGCGGCGGCGTCGCCGAGGTAGCGCCAGTACGACGCCCCCACGGTGACCGCGGCGCTGAGGAGCGCGAAGCCCGTGACAGCGACGCACCAGACGGCGAGGTAGCGCGACGTGACGTCGCGGTGGGCGACGGCGGCCGCGCGCGTGAACGTCGGGAAGAGTGCGGCGGTCCTGTCCTGCACGGCCATGCGTGATCGTCCCCCGGTCGCGAACGTCGGCCCCTGGGCCGCTGCAGGAGGGATCGGGCGCGGCGCCGATGATCTTGATCGGTGCTGGTCGAGGTTGCTCCGAACGGGGGCGCGTGGCGCCGGTGGGCGCGCGTGGGCGAGGATGTGCCCGTGACCACCACCCCCGACGACGTGCTCGCCTCGGCCGTCGAGATCGCCCGCTCCGCGGTGCTCGAGCTCGCGCCCGCCGCGCACGTCGGAGACCACGTCGACACGGTGGCCGACGACGCGCACCTCGTCACCCACACCTTCGTCTGCCTCGACCGCGGCTACCGCGGCTGGCGGTGGGCCGCCACCCTCGCCCGCACGCCTGGGTCGACCGACGTCTCCGTCGCCGAGGTCGTCCTGCTGCCCGGCCCGGAGGCGCTGCTCGCGCCGGCCTGGGTGCCGTGGGAGGAGCGGGTCCGTCCCGGCGACCTCGGCCCCGGCGACCTGCACCCGACCCCGCTCGACGACCCCCGCCTCGAGCCGGGCTTCTCCGGCGCCGATGCGCTCGAGGCCGCCGACGAGAACACCGGCCCCGCGCCGCTGCGCCCCGAGCAGTGGGAGCTGGGCCTGGGCCGCGAGACCGTCCTGTCGCCCTACGGGCGCGGCGTCGCCGCGGACCGCTGGTACGACGGCGAGTTCGGCCCCGACGCGCCGATGGCGAAGGCGGCCCCCGGCCACTGCGACTCCTGCGGCTTCCTGCTGCCCATCGGCGGTCAGCTCGGCCAGGTCTTCGGCGCGTGCGCCAACCCGTTCGGCGCCGACGGCCGGATCGTCGCGCTCGGCTACGGCTGCGGCGCGCACTCCAGCGTCCGCCCGCTCGACGGCACCGGGGTGCCGGTGACGGGCATCGCCGTCGACGACGACCAGGTCGAGGTCGTCGACCTCGCGACCGTGCCGCTCGCGCCCGCGCGCCCCGTCGTCGACGACGAGGCCGACGAGCTCGAGCCGATCGCCGCCGAGGTCGTGGTCGACGTCGCCGCGCTCGACGAGGTCGAGGCGGTCGAGGGTCCCGAGGCGCGCGTGCACGTCTCCGACGACCCCGCCCTCCTCGACGCCGGCACCGACCCCGACGCCGCCCCCGTCGACGTCGCTCCCCCCGCCGGCCTCGACGCCGAGCCGGTCGCCGTCGACGCCGAGCCCGCCCTCGGCGTCGAGCCCGTCGTCGTCGACGACGACCTCGACGAGGACGAGGACGACGAGGACGACGACGAGGACGACGACGAGGACGACGACGAGGACGAGGACGAGGACGACGACTCGGACGACGACGAGGACGACGACTCGGACGACGAGGACGACGACGAGGACGAGGGGTCCGAGCTCGACGACGTCGTCGACATCGAGCCCGACGAGGTCCTGGGCTGATCTCAGCCCCCGACCGGGACCGACCGCCCGCGCGGCGCCGCCCGCGCTAGGAGGCGGCGCGGCGAGCGGCGATGCGGTCGCGGCGCCAGCGGACGAAGACCAGGCCCACCGCGCCGAGCAGCGCTCCCGCCAGGCATACGCCGGTCCACCAGCCGCGACCGGCGTCGGCGAGCGGCTCGCGCGCGAGCAGGCACACCACGAGCAGCACGGTCCACACCACGGTCCCGGTGGCCACCGCGCGCACGCCGTCGACGTCGACAGGCGCGATGTGCGACGCGTCGACCGGGCCGCTCGCGGCGGGGTCGGCGTCGGCAGGCGTCGGGCTCTCGGGCACGGGCCGAGGCTACTCCGACGGAGGTGGCCGCCCGACGTACGCTGGGCAGGTGAACCCCCGCAGCCGCCGCTACATCACCATCGGCGTGCTCGCGGTGAGCCTCGCGCTCGTCCTCGCCGCCTGGCTGCGCGGCGCCTGACGTCTGACGCCGGTCAGGCCAGCGCGAGCAGCAGCACCTTCTGGCCGGGCTTCCACGGGTCGCTGCCCGAGAAGTGCACGGGCACCGTGCCGCCGGCCGGCACGTCGGTGACCGTGGCCGTCGTCGTCGCGATGAGCGTGCCGTCGACGTAGACGTAGAGCACGAGGTTCGCGCTCGCCGTGGCCGTGCCGGTGTTGCGCGCGGTCGTGTCGACGCCGAGCGTGCCGCCGGTGTTGGTGATGCGCCACGACCCGAGCCGCCAGCCCGCGACGACGGTGGTCGTCGTGGCCGGTGCCGGAGGTGCCGAACCGGTCGGCGTCGGCCCGGGCGGGGTGGTGGGGCTCGGCGACGAGCTCGTGGGGGAGCTGGTCGGTGAGGAGGTCGGCGACGTCGTCGGCGACTGCGTCGGATCCGGCGACGGGCTGGCCGACGTGGGCTGCGGCGACGGGGTGGGCGCTCCGCTGTGCGATCCGATCTGGCCCCACACGGCGCCGCCGATCAGCCCCACCACGACGGCGACCACCACCGCCGCCACGACGAGGCCTGCGGTGGACATGGCGCCCGAGTCGCCGCGCGTGCTCACGGGCGCAGCCTAGGCGAGGCGGCCCCGTCAGCCGCCTAGCATGGCCGTATGGAGCAGCCCCAGCAGCAGCCGAGCGTCGACGGCACCCGGCTCGCCGCGCACGACTACCTCGCGGCGTTCGACGCCGAGCTCGAGGCGCTGCTCGCCGGGGCGACCGACCTCGGTGCCGACGTCCCCGGGTGCCCCGGCTGGAACGTGCGCGACCTGCTCTCCCACGTCCTCGGGGTCTACCGGCACAAGAACGCCGCCTTCGCGGCGGGCGCGGCTCCGGAGAGCCCGGAGGACGGTTGGGGCGCGCTCGCCGACGGCGACGACGTCGTCGCGCTGCTCCGCGACGAGGCGGCGGTGCTCCGCACCAACCTCGACCGCGACCCCGCCACTCCCGCGTGGAGCTGGTGGGCGGCGGAGCAGACGGTCGGCTTCTGGCAGCGGCGGATGGCGCAGGAGACCGCGGTGCACCGCTGGGACGCCGAGTCCGCGGTCCTCGGTGCCGACGATGCGGACCCGATCGCCGACGACCTCGCCGACGACGGCGTCGACGAGCTGCTCGGCTGGCTCACCTGGGACTGGAGCGACTACCCGCAGGCGGGCGCCGACGGCCGGCGGGTGCTGGTGTCGACGGGCGTCCACTCGTGGACCGTGACCCTGCACGAGCGGGCGGTCGAGGTCGGCCCGGGCGGCGACGACGCCGACGCGCTGCTGGCCGGAGAGCCCTCGGGGCTGCTGCTGCACCTGTGGGGGCGCCCGGGGGAGCACGGCATCGCGAGCGGTGGCGACGTCGAGGCGCTGCGGCAGCTGGCCGAGCGCCTCGCGATGGCGACGGACTGACGGTGCGCTGGGACGACGCGCGTCCCGAGCTGCGCGCGATGCTGCTCGACACGGCGACCCTGGTGCGCGCGGTCGCGGCCGGGCGTCGCAAGGGCGTGCCGCTGGAGTGGCGCCGGGCCGAGCTGCGACCGGTGTCGCTCAAGGGCGGCGTGCGGCTGCAGGTGACGACGTACGACGAGCGCCAGGCGCACACCGCGAACCACGACGCCGACGCCGCGGCGGCCGCGGTCGACGCGCTGCTCGCGCAGGGGTTCGGCAACTGGCACGTCGAGACGGCCGACGAGATCGTGCAGGTACGCATCACCAAGAAGGGCGACGCCCTGGTGCACCGCGCGCCGAGGACCGCACCGGCTCCTGCCGCCGCCGGCCACGACCGGGTCAAGCAGCGGCTGTTCGACGTCGCGCACCCCGACGTCCTGGCCTTCCTCGTCGCGGTAGGTGTCGCCGACGACCAGGGACGGATCAAGCCGAGCAAGCAGGACAAGTACCGGCAGGTGGAGGAGTTCGTCCGGCTGCTCGAGGCGTCGCTCGACGACGCGCGCACGGCCGGTGCGCTGGCCGAGCCGTCGGCCGAGAACCCCTGGCGCGTGGTCGATCTCGGCTGCGGCCATGCCTACCTCACGGTCGGAGCGTACGTCTGGCTGGCCCGCGTGAAGGGGCTCCCGGTGCGGGTGCACGGTGTCGATGTGCGCGAGCAGTTCCGCGACCGCAACGAGGCCCTGGCGGATTCGCTCGGCTGGGCGGACGAGCTCACGTTCGAGGCCGCGACGATCGCCGACGCCGTCGAGGAGCCGGCTCCCGACGTCGTCATCGCCCTGCACGCGTGCGACACGGCCACCGACGACGCGCTCGGCCGCGCGGTGCAGTGGGGCTCCTCGGTCGTGCTCGCCGCGCCCTGCTGCCACCACGACCTGCAGGCTCAGGTCTCGGCGTCGCAGGCGCCCTCGCCGTACACGCTCGTCGCGCGCTACGGCCTGCTGCGCGAGCGCTTCCTCGACGTCCTCACCGACACCCTCCGCGCGTCGCTGCTGCGCCAGGTCGGCTACCGGGTCGACGCCGTCGAGTTCGTGAGCGACGAGCACACCAACCGCAACCTCATGCTGCGCGCGGTGCGCACGGGAGCCCGGCCGTCGCGCGAGGACCTCGCCGACTACGACCAGCTCGTCGGGGAGTGGGGCGTCGCCCCCGCGCTCGCGACGCGCATCGCGCCCGAGCTCATGCGCGCCCGCACGTGAGACTGGTTCTGCGCGCAGCGATCCCGGCGCTGCTGGTCGCGGCCGCCGCGCTCGGCGTACCTGTCGCCGCCCGCGGTGCGGACGCCGGCGAGCCCCACGTCGTGTGCCGCTTCAGCGACTCCCGGCTCGTGGAGATCAGCGGCATCACGTGGTCGCGTGCGCACCCCGGCGTCTACTGGGTCCACAACGACTCGGGTCGCGGTCCCTACCTCTATGCGGTCGACGGCCGGACGTGCACGACGCTCGCGCGCATCCGGGTCGCGAACATCGGCGCGCGCGACCTCGAGGCCATCGCGACGGGGACCGACCCGCGCGGGCAGTCGGTCCTCTGGCTCGGCGACATCGGCGACAACCGCGACTCGTGGCCGTCGGTGCGCCTGCACGCGATCGTCGAGCCGACCCGGCTGGTCGACCAGCAGGTGCTGGCGACGACGTACCGGTTCACGTACGGGGACATCCCGCACAACGCGGAGGGGCTGATCGCGGCTCCGGACCGCGCCGACGTGTGGGTCGTGACCAAGCAGCTCGCCGCCGGCTCGGTGTGGAAGGTGCCGCTGTCGACGGCGTCGGTCACCCGCGCCACCCTGGTCGGCGACGTCGGTGGCATCTCCACCGATGCCGCGATGTCGCGCTCGGGCACCCGCTTCGTCATCCGCGACTACCTCAAGGCGTTCGTCTACGACGGTCCCGTGACCGCAGCGACGCTCGCGCACCCGACCGAGGTCACGCTGCCGTTCGAGCTGCAGGGCGAGGCCATCACGTGGGCACCCGGCGACACCGCGCTCCTCGTCGCCGGCGAGCGCGAGTCCGCCCTGTGGTCGGTGCCGCTGACCGCCGCATCGCCCTCGCCGTCGCCCTCGGCATCCGGCTCTGCCACGCCGTCGACGTCGACGTCGACCACCTCGTCGCCGGCGAGCCCCTCGATGTCGACGAGCGCCTTGCCCGATGCCGGCGGCACCGGGTCGTCAGGCGTGCCGATCGCCGCCGTGGTCGCCGTCGCCGTGCTGGCGGCCGCCGTCGGCATCGTCGTCGCCGTGCGCCGCGGCGACTGAGCGCGCCGCAGCAACCATCCGGCGGGTCCAGCCACTAGAACGGGGTGAGGGGCCGAGCGGCCCCGTCGAGGGGGACCGATGGCCGAGCGGCCGGAGTTCGCGGAGTTCGTGGCCGCGCGCTCGCCCGCGCTCCTGCGCACCGCCCGGCTGCTGACGGGCGACTGGGCCGCGGCCGAGGACCTGCTGCAGGACGCGCTGGCCGCCTGCTGGCGCCGCTGGTCGCGGATCGAGGGCAACCCCGAGCCCTACGTGCACCGGGTTCTCGTCACGACGTATCTCGCCAAGCGCCGTCGGTTCTGGAACCGCGAGCGCCCGACGGGGGAGCTGCCCGAGCTGCCGATCGACGACGCGAGCGAGCGGGTGGTGCAGCAGACGCAGGTTGAGGCCGCGCTGCGCTCCCTCACGCCGCGGCAGCGCGCGGTGATCGTGCTGCGCTACTACGAGGACCTCTCCGAGGCCGAGACCGCTCGGGTGCTCGGGATCTCGGTGGGGACGGTCAAGTCCCAGACGAGCAAGGCGCTCGCCCGCTTGAGGGTCGATGCGTCGCTGACGGCGGAGGTGAGCTGAGATGCCGATGACCGAGGACGACCTGCGCACCGCGCTGCGCGGGATCCCCGCCGACCTGCCGACCGCACCCGACCGCCTGCGCGGCGTCGAGACCCGCGTCCGTCGCCACCGCCGTCGCGTCGTGGCCTCGGTGGCCGCCGGCGTGGCGCTCGTGCTCCTCGCCGTACCGGTCGTACGCCTCGTCGCGCAGGACCAGCAGCGCGACGCCCGGCCGGTCGGGACGTCCGAGCAGCAGGTCCGCGACGCGATGATGCAGTACGCCGCGTTCGTCTCCTACTGGGACGGCAAGCCGTACAACGCAAAGCTCGGGTCCGACCCGGGCGTCGAGGGCGTCGTCGTCACGACCTCCTTGCCGCCGACCTCGTGCACCATCGCGAGCCCGGCACCCGGCGAGCCGGCCGGAACGCAACCGGCCTGGGCGCTCGGGTCCGGCTCGGTGATCCCGACCGGGGGCGAGGCGCTGCCCACGCCCAACGTCGCGTTGGTCCTCCTGCTCTGGCAGCCCGGCGTCACGGCCTGCGACCCGCGCCCGGGTTCGGCGCAGCTCATGGCGGCACCCCCGGCAGCCGGCGCCGGGCCCGTCGCCGCTGATGTCGCGGGTTCCCAGCGGCTCGACGACCCGTCGCGTCCCGCGCTCGACGTGGCCGCGGTCTACCACCGGATCCCCGACGAGCGGCTCACCCAGCACGGCCGCGACGTGTTCGCGGCGTACGAGAAGTGGCGCGACGGCCTCGCGTTCGGAACCGAGGCGGAGCAGAACGTGCGCGTGCTCACGGCGCTCGCCACCTGGGTGCAGGCGGCGACGGATCCGGCGACTCCGCTGACCGCGACCGGTCCGACCGTGCTGCGTCCGTCGGACTACGCCGGGCAGGCGGCGGTTCCGGCCGGCTACTCCGTGCGCCGCGACGGCGAGGCGTTCTGCGTCGACGGGCACGCGTTCGGATCGCCGCAGCAGCACATGGACCGCTCGAGCTTCACCGACCCGAACGTCGCGCCCACCGTCTACGACGGGCCCTGCCCGTCCTAGACGGCAGGGTCGTCGAAGTCGACGCGGGCGAGGCGGACGAGGACGGCGCCGACGATGCCGAGAACCGGGACGATGAGGAACGCGGTGTGGACGCCGACGGCGTCGGCGAGGGCGCCGAGGGCGAACGGCGCGATGCCGCTCGCGGCGCCTGCGGCCACCGACGTCAGGCCGGCGGCTCGGTCGACCTGCGCTCCAGCGGCGCGCACCGCGCGTCCGATCCCCAGCGGCGACTGCAGGCCCATGCCGAGGCCGGTGACGAACAGAGCACCGAGCATGACCGCCGGCACCGTGCTCACCCACGCGATCGCGAACCCGACCACCGACAGTGCGAACGAGTTGCTCAGCACGATCTCGGAGTCGAAGCGCGCCACGACCTGCGAGCCGACGACGCGGCCGATCGCGAGGCCGCCGACGATCGTCGCGATCGCTGCAGCCGCAGCGGCTTCGCCGAGCCCGGCCCGCTCGCGAACAAGGTCGCTGCCCCAGAAGGTGAGCGAGAACTCGAGACCCGCCGAGCAGGTGAAGACGACGAGCGCGATCCAGAACGTGCGGGAGAACGGCGTGTTGAGCGGATGCTCCGCGCCCTCCTCGCCGAAGCGGCCGTCGAAGTCGTGCACCCGGCGCCCGCGCACCACCTCGAGGACGAGGAACGCGATGCCGCCGGCGATCACTGCCGGTCGCCAGCCCCAGGCGAGGCCGACCGCGAGACCGACCGCGAGCGGCCCGAGCAGGCCCATCACCGCGCCGAAGGCGTGCATCTCGCTCATCGCCTGCGGCGTGGCAGGCCCGCGGTCCTGGTGGTCGGGCATGAACGCGTTCGCCCCGACGAGCGCCAGCGTGCCGCCGACCGATGCGACGAGGATGCCGAGCAGGGTGAGCGCGAGCACGCCACCGCCTGCGACGTAGAGCGCGAGGCCGATCGCGACGAGCACCGAGCCGGTGCGCATCATCCGGCCCCGTCCGATGCCGCGGACGACGTACGGCGCTGCCAGGCCCACGGCGACCGACCCGATCGCCATCGCGGTGCCGTGCAGCGACGCGACCGCCCGCGACGTCCCGCTCTCGTCGCGCAGCAGCGCGATGCTCGGGCCGAACGAGTAGAGGAAGTAGCCGAACAGGCCCACCTGGACGTAGGTGATCCAGGTGGAGCGGTCCCGCAGGACGGCGTGTCGCACGGGCGCAGCCGCCCGTCCGCCGTCCGAGGTCACGCCAGCGCTGCCACGACGTGGTCGATGCTCGCGGTCAGCAGGCGCACGTCGTCGGGGTCGACCGACGGGAACATCGCGATGCGCAGCTGGTTGCGGCCGAGCTTGCGGTAGGGCTCGGTGTCGACGATCCCGTGCGCGCGCAGGATCTTCGCGATGGCGGTGGCATCGATGCTGTCGTCGAAGTCGATGGTGCCGATGACCTGCGAGCGCAGCGCGGCGTCGGCGACGTACGGGTTGGCGTACGGCGAGGCCTCGGCCCACTCGTAGAGCGCGCTGCTGGACCGGCGGGTCCGCTCGACGCACCAGGCGAGGCCGCCGTTGGTGTTGAACCAGTCGACCTGCTCGGCCATGAGCAGGATCGTCGCGAGCGCGGGCGTGTTGTACGTCTGCTCCAGCCGGCTGTTGTCGACCGCGGTCTGCAGATCGAGGAACGCGGGGATGTAGCGACCGCTCGCCTTGATCTCGGCAGTGCGCTCGATCGCCTTCGGCGACATGAGGGCGACCCAGAGTCCGCCGTCGGACGCGAAGCACTTCTGCGGCGCGAAGTAGTAGACGTCGGACTCGGTCTGGTCGACGGGCAGGCCGCCGGCGCCGCTCGTGGCGTCGAAGAGCATGAGCGCGTCGGCGTCGGCGCCCTGCACGCGCGTGGGCGTGATGGCGACGCCGGTGCTGGTCTCGTTGTGCGGCGTGGCGTAGACGTCGACGCCGTCCTCCGCGGTGAAGCTCGGCGCGCTGCCCGGGTCGGCCTTGTGCACGGTGGGCTCGCCGAGGAACGGCGCGTCCTTCACGGCCTTGGCGAACTTGGAGCCGAACTCGCCGAAGGTGAGGAACTGCGCGCGGTCGCGGACGAGGCCGAAGGCCGCGACCTCCCAGAACGCGGTCGAGCCGCCGTTGCCGAGCACGACCTCGTAGCCCTCGGGGAGGTCGAAGAGGTCGGCGAGGCCCTGGCGCAGCCGGGCGACCTGGGAGCGCACGGTCTTCTGCCGGTGCGACGTACCGAGGTAGGTCGGCGCGATCTCGGCGAGCGCCGCGACCTGCTCGGGGCGGACCTTGCTCGGGCCGGCGCCGAAGCGGCCGTCGGCGGGCAGCAGGTCGGCGGGGATCGTGATCTGCGGGATCTGCGTCTCGGTCACGGCGGTGCCTTCGTCTCGTCCGGCGCTCGCGCCCAGCGGTGCGCGGCGGTGTCCCCAGCCTAGGAAGGGGCCGTCCTGCGGCGGCGACCGGTTCCAGGTCGTGAGACGCCGACCACGTCACACGTCATGGGTGCGTCCCCAGTCGGCCAGCGCTGCCAGCACCGGCTCGAGGCTGCGGCCCGCGGGCGTGAGGGAGTACTCCACGCGCGGGGGGATCTCGGGGTACATCGTGCGCTCCACGAGGCCGCGCGCCTCGAGGCTGCGCAACCGGTCGGTGAGGGTCTTGGGACTGATCCCGACGAGGGAGTCGCGCAGCTCGCCGAAGCGACGTGTGCCGCCGAGCAGATCACGCACGACGAGGATCGTCCAGCGCCCGTCGAGCACCTCGACGGCCCGCGTGACCGGACAGCTTCCGTCGTCGCACGGCTGGAATGCGTTCTCCATGCTGATGATTCCTATCGGGAAACTAGATCACTCGTTGACAACGGTTCCCCCAGGCTACCTAGCCTGGCGGTGTTCTCACCAGAGTCAAGCCGGAGGTCCTCATGAAGCCCCTGCCCGTCCTGCTGCGCGTGATCGGCGTGGTCCAGCTCCTGTTCGGAGTCCTGTTCGTGCTCGCCCCCACCCGGGCCGGCGCCGTCCTCGGCCTCGGCGCCGCCGCGCCGGGCTGGGCGTCCTGGCTGCTCGTGATGCTCGGTGCGCGCTTCCTCGGGTTCGCGCTCGGCATGTTCCTCGCCGCGAGGGATCCGCGGTCCCGCACCGGCTGGATCGACGCGATGATCCTCGTCCAGGTGCTCGATTGGATCGGCACGCTCGCGTTCCTGGCCGCGGGCGACCTGCCGCTGCCCAACGTCGCCAGCGCCGTGCTGCTGCCGGTGCTGTTCGTGGCGGGGCTGCTGTGGTGGCACCCGCGCCGCCAGCCGGTGCCCGTCGCGGCCTGAGACGTCGAGGGCCCGGACCGAGGCGGTCCGGGCCCTCGACGTGCGCGTGGGGTCAGGCGGGGGAGTAGCCGGTGGGGGCGACCATCTCGGCGTCCCAGCCGGGGACCTGCTCGGGCTTGCGCGGCGCGGGGCCGACGTAGCGGGCGCTCGGGCGGATCAGGCGGCCGGTCTTCTTCTGCTCGAGGATGTGGGCGCTCCACCCGGCGAGGCGGGCGCAGGTGAACATCGACGTGAACATGTGCGCGGGCACCTGGGCGAAGTCCAGGACGATCGCGGCCCAGAACTCGACGTTGGTCTCGAGCACGCGGTCGGGGCGGCGCTCCCGCAGCTCGGCCAGCGCCGCCTGCTCGAGGGCCTCGGCGACCTCGTACCGCTCGGCACCGAGCTCGCGCGCGGTGCGCCGCAGCACGCGGGCACGCGGGTCCTCGGCTCGGTAGACGCGGTGGCCGAAGCCCATGAGGCGCTCGCCACGGTCCAGGACGCCCTTGACGTAGTGGCGTGCGTCGCCGTCCTTCTCGACGCCCTCGATCATCGACAGCACGCGCGCCGGCGCCCCGCCGTGCAGCGGGCCGGACATCGCACCGACGGCGCCGGAGAGCGCGGCCGCGACGTCGGCGCCGGTCGAGGCGATGACTCGGGCGGTGAAGGTCGAGGCGTTCATGCCGTGCTCGGCGGCGGAGACGAAGTACGCGTCGACGGCCTGCACGTGACGGGGCTCGGGCTCGCCGCGCCAGCGGATCATCATGCGCTCGACGACGGTGTGCGCCTCGTCGATGCGGCTCTGCGGCACCATCGGCTTGCCGATGCCGCGAGCGCTCTGCGCGACGAAGGACATCGCCATGACCGACGCGCGCGCGAGCTCCTCGCGGGCGGTGTCGTCGTCGATGTCGAGCAGCGGCTCGAGGCCCCAGGCGGGGGAGAGCATCGCGAGGGCGGACTGGACGTCGACGCGCACGTCGCCGGAGTGGACCGGGATCGGGAACGGCTCGGCCGGCGGGAGGCCGGGGTTGAACTCGTTGTCGACCAGGAGGCCCCACACGTTGCCGAACGAGACGCGCCCGACGAGGTCCTCGATGTCGACGCCGCGGTAGCGCAGGGCGCTGCCTTCCTTGTCCGGCTCGGCGATCTCGGTCTCGAACGCGATGACGCCCTCGAGGCCGGGCACGAAGTCCGACATGTCGCTCCCTGGATCATGGGCGCGCCGGTGACGCGCCGTCCGCTGCTCGGCCGCGCCGGTGGGCGCGGACCGCGTCGACGGGCGCGCTGGCCCGTCATCCGCCAGGCGGCCCGGTGGGGCCCTCCGGCGACCTCCCCATCCTGGCAAACCTTCGTCGAGCGCGCCCAGGCGCCTCTCCACTGGGCGGAAACACGCAGGTCAACGCCGTACGCCGACCTCGTGCGGCAGGCCTCGGAGGTGCGGGGCCACGGCGTATGCCGCCGCGCCGAGGTGCCTCGTCTCCCCGTGGGATCCGGGGTGGAGGCGGCTGGCCGCCGGGGCGGGAGGCGACGGCAGGGCCGAGCGGCCAGGATGGAGGGGTGACCGATCCCCTGGCCGACGTCCGCACCAGCTACGAGGCGGGCAGCCTGCGCGAGCAGGACCTCGCGGCGACGCCGCTCGAGCAGTTCGCCCGCTGGTTCGACGACGCGCGCACCGCGGGGTTCGCCGGGACCGCGGAGCCGAGCTCGATGGTGCTCTCGACGGCGGGGGCCGACGGCGTACCGACGTCTCGCACCGTGCTGCTCAAGAGCGTCGACGCCGTCGGCTTCACCTTCTACACGAACCTGGCCTCGACCAAGGGCCGCGCGCTGCGCGAGAACCCGGTCGCGTCGCTGCTCTTCCCGTGGCATCCGATGCAGCGTCAGGTGGTCGTGGTCGGCGACGTCGACGAGGTGCCGCGCGCGGAGGCGGCGGCGTACTTCTCCTCGCGTCCGTACGGATCCCGGCTCGGCGCGTGGGCGAGCGCGCAGTCGACCGTGATCGCGAGCCGCGAGGTGCTCAAGGCGCGCTACGCCGAGCTCGCGGCGGCCTTCCCCGACACCGGCAGCGCCGACGACGTGCCGCTGCCCGACGCGTGGGGCGGCTTCGTCGTCCGGCCGCGCACGCTCGAGTTCTGGCAGGGGCGGCCCTCGCGGCTGCACGACCGGCTGCGCTTCGTGCGGGTCGGCGACGCCGCACTGCTCGATGACGCCGCCGCCTGGCGCGTCGAGCGGCTCTCGCCCTGACCTCCGCGCCGTGACTCCGGCGCCGCGCCCGCTCGGGACCGCGGTGCCGGAGCACTCTCGTGGGTGGAAGGAACGGTGCTCTCCGAGCAACGAACGGCACATTCGGTGAAGGTCCCGGCGGTCGTGGGGCGGGGTGGCAGCACGTAGGGTCCGTGCGTGGCCCGGTTGTTCGCGGATCTGACGCCGCTCAAGGTGTCGGCGGACTACCGCCGGATCTGGGCGGCCCACGGGATCAGCAACGTCGGCCAGCAGATGACCGCCGTCGCCGTCGGTATCCAGGTCTACGCGATCACGCAGTCGTCGTTCATGGTCGGCCTGCTCGGGCTCTTCCAGCTCGTGCCGCTCATCGGATTCGGTCTGTACGGCGGGATGCTCTCCGACGTCCACGACCGCAGGAAGCTCGGGCTGATCGCGGCGATCGGGCTGATGAGCTGCTCGATCGTCCTCGTCGCGCAGGCGGCCGCCGGCCTCGGCAGCGTCGCGCTGCTCTACCTCGTCGTCGCCGTGCAGTCCGCGTTCTTCGCCGTCGGCAACCCCGCGCGCTCGTCGATCATCCCGCGGCTGGTGAGCACCGACCTGCTGCCCGCGGCGAACGCGCTCGGCATGCTGGCGTGGTCGGTCGGTTTCACCCTCGGCCCGCTGCTCGGCGGCCTGGTCATCGCGGCGAGCGGTGGCGTCACCGCGGCGTACGCCGTCGACGTCATCGCCTTCACCAGCACCGTCTACGCGATGTGGCGGCTGCGCCCGATCAAGCCCGAGGGCACCACCGCCACGAAGGCCGGCTGGGCCGCGGTCAAGGACGGCATCACCTTCCTCAAGGGCAAGAAGAACCTGCAGATGTCGTTCTACGTCGACATCGCGGCGATGGTCTTCGGGATGCCGCGCGCGCTGTTCCCCGCCATCGCCGTCGGCCTGTTCCCGACCGACCCGCGCATGGCCGCGACCGCCGTCGGCCTGCTCTCCGCGGCGCCCGCGCTCGGTGCCGCCGTCAGCAGCATCTTCTCCGGCTGGCTCGGCCACGTGCGCAAGCAGGGCGTGGCGATCGTCCTCGCGATCCTCGCGTGGGGCCTCACGATCGCGGTGTTCGGCCTCGTCGCCTCGCTGGCGCTGGCCTGCCTGATGCTCGCCCTCGCCGGAGCCGCCGACAACATCAGCGCCGTCTTCCGTTCGACGATCCTGCAGGCCGCCACACCCGACGAGTACCGCGGCCGGCTGCAGGGGATCTTCACCGTGGTCGTCGCCGGCGGTCCGCGTCTCGGCGACGTCGAGTCCGGCACGGTCGCGGCGCTGTTCGGCGAGACCTTCTCCGTCGTGTCCGGCGGCGTGCTCTGCATCGTCACGACCCTCGCCCTCGTCGCCGCCGTCCCGACCTTCCTCAAGTACGACGCCAAGCACCCCGTCCCATAGTTCTCCAAACATGATCATGTTTCGAGAACTACGCCGTGCGTCGCGCGATGGCGTCACCGCTGATACGACGGCAGTCCCGGAAACGCGATGGCATTCACGGAGTTGTGGCCGCGTCGCCCGAGACGCGAGGCGCCCCGTCCCGTAGTTCTCCCACCATGATCATGTTTCGAGAACAACGCCGGGCCTGTCTCTTGCCACTAGTGCGGTTTGCGCAGTACCGTGGGTTCCGTAGGAGGTCGACGTGGACACCAGCCAGGTCCTCAAGGGCGTGCTCGACGTCGCGGTGCTCGCGGTCGTCGCGCAGGAGGACGCGTACGGCTACGACGTCGTACGCCGGCTGCGCGAGGCCGGGCTCACCGACGTCGGCGACGCGTCGGTCTACGGCACGCTGCGCCGGCTGTTCGCGGCCGGGGCGCTGACGTCCTACGTGGTCCCGAGCGACGAGGGGCCGCACCGCAAGTACTACGGCGTCACGAAGGCCGGTACCGCGATGCTGCGGAGCTCGGCCACCGAGTGGGGTCGGATCGCGAGCACGGTCGACACGCTGCTGGCCGAGGCCGGCGTCGCAGGAGGGGGACGGCGATGAACGAGCGCACCGCGGGGGGACTCATGACCGACACCGAGCTCGAGGGCTACGTCGACGCCGTCACCGCACGGCTCGGGGCGATCCCCGACCGCGACGAGACGGTCGACGAGCTGCGGGCCCACCTCGAGGAGGTGCGCGCGGAGCACACGGGGGTGGCGCTGCGCGACGTCCTCGGGGAGCCGGCCGCGTACGCCGACGAGCTGCGCGCCGCCGCCGGCCTCCCGCCGTACTCGCCGCAGCGCCACGGCTTCTCCGCCTGGCTCGCGGGCGTCGGTGCCGGGATCCGCCACCACGCCCCGCGCTTCCTCATGGACCTGCGCGCCTTCTGGTGGGGCTTCCGCGGCCTCGGCCTGGGGCTCCTGGTCTACGTGCTCTGGTACAGCGTCCCGGTGGCGTTCGGCGAGAACGAGTACTTCGGTCAGTGGCGCTACCTGCTGTCGTCGCAGAACGCCATCGACACGGTCGCGAGGTACTGGGGTTGGGCTGACCACAACGCGCTGCTCGGGGTGCTTCTCGTATTCGGCATGCTCGTGTCGATCTGGGTCGGCGGGCTGCTCGCGCGCGGCACCGGTCCTCGCTGGCTCGCGACCCTGATCGGGGTCGTCGGCGTCCTGCTCGGCATCTACGTCGCCACGGTGCTGTGGACCTTCCTCAGCGAGGGTGTGATCGCGATCCTCATGCAGCAGATGCAGATGCAGGGGTTCGTGGGCTGAGCGTCGTCGTCGATCCTCTCGCCGCACGACGCACGGACGACCACCTCGGCCGACGTTGTTCGCCGATCATGATCATGCTTCGCGACCATCGCGCCCGAGCCGTGGCGCCGCGGCGTCCGGGCCGGACCTCGCTGGCTCGCGACGCCGGTCGGAGCCGTCGGCGTGCTGCTCGGGCTCTGGCTGGCGTCCGCCTGCTGGGTCGTGCCGACTGTGGCGGTCTCCACGAAGGCGTTCGGAGAGCAGGTCGGCGTCGGCGGACGTTGTTCGCCGAACATGATCATGTTTCGCGAACAACGGGCGGGAGGTCGCGTCGCGAGCTGCGGGACCGGATCTGGTTCCGCGGTCAGCGGGGCGGGGCTGTGACGTAGGCGTGCAGGGCGTCGATGACGACGGTCTGCAGGTCGAGGCCCTCGGACTTGGCGCGCTTCGCGGCGGCCTTGCGCAGCGCCTTGGGGACCTCGACGTCGAGGTCGGTCGGCTTGCCCTGCATGAGGTCGTCGCGCGTGGAGTCCTGGGCCCGCTGCTTGGACGGCGCTGTCGCCTTCGCGGGCTTGGACTCCTTCGCAGGGCGAGCCTCGGCGGCGTCCTCGACGCGCAGGTGGTCGGAGGTGGCGCCGCCGAACTTGCGCTTCTTCTTGCCGCCCTTGCGCGCGGCGGCCTCGGCCGCCGGATCGGCCGCGACGGCCGGAGCGGCCTCGACCACGGGCTCCGGTGCCGGCTCGACGACCGGCGCGGCCTTGGCTGCCGACGGTCGAGGTGAGCGCGCCGGGCGCGGGGCGGCGGGGTGGACGGTGGCGTCCTCGGCCTTGCGCAGCGCCGGCCGAGGGGTGGGGTTGGTCATGAGGCGTCGGCTCCTGTCGAGAACGAAGAGTGCCCGGCCGCCAGACCGGTGACCGACTCCTCGGCGCGTGCGAGGAGCAGGTCGAGGATCGCGTCGTACGCGTCGGACGCCTCGTGCGCGCCCGCGGAACGCCACGCCTGCACGGGCACGCACGCGCCCTGCGCCTGCTGGATCGCCGTGCGGTCGGGGACCGACACCGGGAGCACGAGGTCGGGGTAGGCGTCGTGCAGCTCGGCGAGGCGGAACGCGTGCTCGGTGGTCTGCGGGCGCGCGCGGTTCACGACGACGCCGGCGGCGCGCAGCACGAGGTTGCTCGAGCCGCGCACGACCTCGACCGCCTCGAGCGCCGCAGCCGCGCCGGGCAGCGCGAAGAACGACGGCTCGGTGACGACGAGGGCGAGGCGGACCGCGGCGAGCGCGTTGCGGGTGAGCTCGCCGAGCGACGGCGGGCAGTCGACGAGGACGAGGTCGTAGCGGTCGACGACACCCTCGAGCGCGATGCGCAGGCGCAGCGCGGAGTCGCGGCCGTCGGGCACGGCGCGGTGCTCGAGCGCGCGCTCGCTGGGCAGGACGTCGACTCCCAGCCCCCAGCCGGAACGGACGATCGCGTCGGCGGCGACGCCGGGCCGCGCGTCGGCGAGGACGTCGTTGGTGGAGTACGCCGTGCTCTCGGGGTCGAGCGCCGCGGTCGCGTTGGCCTGCGGGTCGAGGTCGACGACGAGGACCTGCAGACCGCGTTCCCAGGCGGCGCCGGCGATGCCGAGGAGGGTCGTCGTCTTGCCGACGCCGCCCTTCTGGGCGATCACCGCGCACGTCACCGGCGCGTGCGTCGTGCTGCGCTCGCCCATGACGGGGGTCCTCCGGCTGGTCTCTGGCCGCCCATCGTGCCACGTCAGCGCCCCGCTGCGTCCTCCCGAGGTGCTCCGGCCCCGCAGACCCGCGGCCGCGCCTCCCGGCCACCGCTCCCGCTCCCGTCAGGAGAAGGCCGTAGTTCGCCGAACATGATCACGTCTGGCGAACAACGACGCTGCTGCCGAGGGCACGGTTCGTCGGCCCGCCCGGACAGGTCGGGCAGCTCCGCGCTCGCGCCCCACGTCGTGGTCGGCGGACCCGGCGAGCGGATGTCACAGGCGATTCGGGGGTTTCCGGGGCAGGAAGCCCCGGAAACGCCTGTTGCACGCCTCCGGTGGGAGTCCGGCCGTCGTCGGGCCGCGTCGTGAGTGGAAGGAATGGTGCTCTCTGAGCGACGAAGGCACATGCAGTGACGACGACGGAGGGGTCAGCGGGGTGGGAGGGCGGCGTAGCGGCGGAGGGAGTCGTCGCGCTCGGCGGCGTGGTCGACGAGGGGTGCGGGGTAGTCGACGGCGAGCAGCGGGTGGTCCCAGGGCTCGTGCGCGGCGGCGCCGGGCAGGTCGCGCAGCTCGGGGACGTAGCGTCGGACGTAGTCGCCGGCGGGGTCGAAGCGCAGGCCCTGGGTCACCGGGTTGAAGACCCGGAAGTACGGCGCGGCGTCCGTGCCGCAGCCCGCGGTCCACTGCCAGCCGTGCTGGTTGCTCGCGAGGTCGGCGTCGCGCAGCATCCGCATGAACCAGCGTGCTCCGCGCTGCCACGGCAGGTGCAGGTCCTTCACGAGGAACGACGCCACGACCATGCGCACCCGGTTGTGCATCCAGCCCTCGGCCAGCAGCTGGCGCATCCCGGCGTCGACGAACGGGTAGCCGGTGCGTCCCGCGCACCAGGCATCGAACCGCGCGTCGGCCTCCGGCCCGTCGTCGTACTGCATCAGCGCGAAGCGCGGGTCGAGCCAGCCGCGTGCCGAGGCGGGAGCGTGGTGCAGGACGTCGGCGTAGAACTCGCGCCACGCGAGCTCCTTGCGGAACACCGTGTGCGCGGGGGAGTCGTCGAGGTCGGCGAGCAGCGTGCGCGGGTGGATCTCGCCCCAGCGCAGGTGCGCCGAGAGCATCGAGGTGCCGTCGACGTCGGGCCGGTCGCGCTGGCCGTCGTACGCCGCGAGCCCGTCGGAGCGGAACGAGTCCCAGCGCGCGAGCGCCGCCTCCTCGCCGACCTCCGGCAGCTCAGCGGCCAGCAGCGGCTCGTCGGGCAGCGCCTCGGACCGCACGCCCTCGACCCACGCGACGTCGACGTCGGGCGACGGCGCCCGCCAGCCGTGCGCCAGCCACGCCCTGAAGAACGGCGTGTAGACGCGGTACGGCGTGCCGTCGCCCTTGCGCACCCGCCCGGGCGCCACGGCGTACGGCGATCCCGTGCGCACCAGGTCGCGCCCGTCGCCGGCGAGCCGCGTCGCGACCTCGTCGTCGCGGACCGCGCCGTAGGGCGCGAAGTCGGCGGCCACGTGCACGTGCTCCGCCCCGACCTCCGTCGCGACCTCGGGCACGACGACGCGGGGATCGCCGGTGCGGACGACGAGGGCGCCGTCGAACGAGTCGTCGAGGGCGCGCAGCGACCGCAGCAGCCAGGCGCGGCGGACGTCGCCGGAGGCGTTCCAGAGCACCGGGTCGAGCACGAAGAGCGGGAGGACCGGGCCGTCGCCCGCGGCCGCGTCCAGGGCGGGGTTGTCGCGGCGGCGCAGGTCGCGGCGCACCCACAGCAGGCTCGGCACCCGCCTCACGCTAGGGCGACGTGACGCGGTCGGCACCCGGAGACTGCGGGCTCCTCGCGCGACGGGCTCCGCCTTAGGACAGGATGGCCTCGTCCGCCCGATCCGCACCGCCAGACAGGACGCCGCCGCCGTGAGCGATCTCATCGACACCACGGAGATGTACCTCCGCACCATCTTCGAGCTCGAGGAGGAGGGCATCACCCCGCTGCGTGCGCGCATCGCGGAGCGGCTCGGCCAGTCCGGCCCCACCGTCTCCCAGACCGTGGCGCGCATGGAGCGCGACGGCCTCGTGTCCGTCGAGGGCGACCGCCACCTCGAGCTGTCCGACGACGGCCGCGCGATGGCGACCCGCGTGATGCGCAAGCACCGCCTCGCCGAGTGCCTGCTCGTCGACGTCATCGGCATCCCGTGGGAGGACGTGCACGCCGAGGCCTGCCGCTGGGAGCACGTGATGAGCGAGGGCGTCGAGCGCCGGCTGCTCGAGATCCTCGGCCATCCGACGACGTCGCCCTACGGCAACCCGATCCCGGGTCTCGACGAGCTCGACCAGGAGCCCGAGGAGAACAACCTCGCCGGCCTCACCACCCTCGACAAGGTCGTCCGCGCCGACTCGACCCGGGTCACCGTCGTCCGCATCGGCGAGCCGATCCAGACCGACGCCGGGCTCATGGCCGCCCTGCGCCGCGCCGGCGCCATGCCCGGCTCGACGGTGAAGGTCGTCGGCTCGCCCGGCGGCGTCCTGGTCGGCAGCGCCGGCGAGTACGCCGAGCTCGACTCCGCGACCGCCGCCCACGTCTTCGTCGCCAAGGGCTGATCTCCCCGCGCCGGTGTTCGCTGGCGCCTCCAAGCTCGTCGCTGCGCTCCTCGCGTGACGTGGCTCGTAGCGCGACGGCGTCGCGAGGCCGGTCGAGCCCCTTCAGGTCCTCGGGTTGCCCTCGGTCCGTGGAGGGCCCGACCGTGCGGCCGGTCGGCGTGGGTCGCCCGGCCGGCACGGCGGGTTCGGCGGCTGCGGGCTCTCCGGATCTGCCCGGGGGCACAGGGGTGGCGCTCGGGGGTGTCGGCATCCGGAGCGCCGGACCTGAGCGAACGGTGAGGCGGGCACCGCTCCCACCGGTCAAGATCAACACCCGACATCGATTGGGGCGCAAGGGATCTGGGGCTACGTCACAGTCCGTGAGGACGTGACGGAGCGCTATCCCCCGTTCGGCGTAATCCGTCTGGACCATCGGCTGGTGGCGGGCTGGGACGCTGCCCGACAGAGTCCCAGCCCTGGGGGTCCGGAGCACGGGGAGACGCGGATGTATCACGAGCATGAGGCACGGGCGTGGGCGCCGTCCGTCGTCTGGCGGGACAAGGTCGCCCAGGTCGACGTCGAGCTGGTCCTGGGAGCGGTCGTCCTCCTCGGTCTCGCGCTCTGGTCGGCCGACGCCTCGGCCCGACCGCTGGTCGACGTGCCCTTCGACCTCGGCCCGGTCCTCGTCCTGCTGGCCGCGGCGGCGACCCTGCCGCGGGCGCGCCTCGGGCTCGGGCGCGGCCTGCGCACCGTCTCGTTCGACGCGACAGGTGCGGTGCTGATCCTCGCGGCCGTGCTGCTGCGCCCCGAGTGGTTCCCGGTCGTGGCCCTCGCGGCGTCGCTGCGCAGCGAGCGCTGGCGCACGGTGCTCAACACCTGCGTGCGCACGATCGCGATCGCCTGCGCCGCGATCGTCTTCCACTCCTACGTCGCGCTCTTCGCGACCGTGCACCAGGTCGGCTTCGACGTGCAGCGGGTCGTCGAGCTCGGTCTGGCCGGCCTCACGCTCGCGGGGGTCGAGGCGGTGCTCTACCGCCGCCACCTCCGCGGCGTCGACGACCTCGCCGGCGACGTCCCGGGGCTGGTCCGCATGGGCCTGCTGCGCGACGCCCCGGCGATCGCGCTGGGGTGCGTGAGCGTCGTCCTGCTGACGTCGGTCGGGCCGGCGTCGGTGCTGCTCGCGCTGCCGCTCGCCGCGGTCGTCGCGACGTCGCTGCGCGACCACGAGCGGCTGCTCGAGTCGACGCGCGACCACAAGACGAACCTGCTCACCTTCGCCGGCTTCCGGCCGCAGGCCGGGGCCGAGATCGCCCGGGCCCGTCGCCACGACCGCCCGCTCGTCATGCTCGTGATGGACCTCGACGGGCTCAAGAGCGTCAACACCGCGCTGGGGTTCCTGGCCGGCGAGTCGGTGATCCGGACGCTGGGCCGGGTGCTGCGCGAGACGATGCGCGAGGAGGACCTCGTCTCCCGCATCGGCGGCGACGAGTTCGGCCTGCTGCTGCCCGACACCGACCTCGACGGCGGCCTCGCCTTCGCCGAGCGGCTGCGCGAGGCGGTGGCGTCGACGCCGCTCATGGACGGGCGCCCGGCGCTGCACCGCACGGCGTCGATCGGTCTGGCGACGCTGTCCTCGCACGACACCCTCGACACCCTGCTCGACCGCGCCGACCGCGGCCTGCGCCTGGCCAAGGAGCAGGGGCGCGACCGCGTCGTCGTCATGGGTCCGCAGCCCGCCGCCCGCGGGAACGGCTCCGGCGCCGACGGCTCCGCCTGCGGCTGACCCCGTCTGCGCTGAAGGTGCCCCAGAGTGCCCAAGAGGCAGCCAGGCGTCCCCAGCCCGCCCACCTGTGGAGGGCTTGGGGAGCCTGGGCTGCCTCTTAGGCGTCCTGGGGCACCTTCACCCCGGGTGACGGGGTGCGGTCGGGTAGGCACGGTGGGCTAGTCGCGCGGGCATCCGGGTGATGCGCAGTGGGGCATATGGGTGAGTTCGTCCCCGTATGGAACCACCCGGTCGTGATCTGCCCGTGACATCGTCGTCCCGGGTGCCCTACGGTCGTCCACGACCCGCCACCCGGCGGGGACCGTTGGTGGACGCCGAGTCCTGCCACCCCCAGCGGCCGACACCCGTGGCAGGAGCGGGGGACCCACTTCCGGGCCCGCCGTACTCAGGCGAGTCCTCGGGGTGAAGCCGGTCCTCGACCGGCCGGGCCAACTCCCGGTCCGAACCCGACAGCTCACCTCGTAGGCGTCGTGGAGGATCCATGGCGTCTTCACGCGCGCGCTTCGGCGCGTCCCTCGGCCTCGCCGTGGCAGCGACCCTGCTGCCCGTCGCCGCCGCCTCGGCCAGCCCGGCCCCGGTCTCGGTCGCGAACCCCGCCGTCGCGAGCGCGCCCCGCGCCGCGACCACGGCCACGGCCACGCGGGTGGCCGCCACGGCCCTCGTGATGCCGAAGGTCGGTGCCACCGGCCGCGTCGTCCTGTCGGCCGCCGTCCGTGCCAACGCGGTCCTGCGCGGCCGCGTCGCGATCCTCGTGGCCAAGCGCTACGTCGGGATCCCGTACCGCGCCGGCGGCACCACCCCGCGCACCGGCTTCGACTGCTCGGGCTACACCAAGTACGTCTACGCGCAGCTGGGCATCTCGATCCCGCGCGTCTCGCGCGACCAGTACCGCTGGAGCCGGCACATCTCGATCAAGCAGGCCGTCCCCGGCGACCTGATCTTCTTCCACTCGAGCAGCGGCCGGGTCTACCACGCCGCGATCTACGCCGGCCACGGCTACGTCTGGCACTCGCCGCACACCGGCTCGCGCGTGAAGCTCGAGCGGATCTGGACCTCGGCGTACTACGTCGGCCGCGTGCGCTGACCGCACCGCCCGACCCGTACGCCGCACCGCCACCGGCCCGTCGTCCTGCGAAGGACGACGGGCCGCGGCATGCTGCGGCCGTGGACGACTGGCGCGCGGGGCTCGAGGGGCAGACCGCCCTCGACGTCGCCCGCCTCGACGACGCGCTCGCCCTCGCCCTGCCGGACCGCGCGTACGTCGACGCCCTCCTCGACCCGCGCGGCCACCTGTTCCAGCGCCTCGAGTACGTGGGCGACGCGCTGCTCGACGTCGTGCTGCTCGAGCGGCTGGTCCGGGCGCAGCCGTGGGACGAGCCGTCGCTGGCCTTCCTCAACGGCGAGCAGCAGGCGCTGGTGTCCGACCACGCGCTCGGCCGGGTCGCGGCGCGGCGCGGGCTGCCCGACGTCCGCACCTTCGACGTCTCGCGCCACCGCCTCGCCGACCGCATCGAGGCGGCCATCGGCGCGGCCTGGGCCGACTGCGGGATCGCGGCCGCCGAGGCCGTCGCGCAGCGGCTGGTGGTCGGCCCCGGCACCGCGCGCCTCCCCGACCACGACGGGATCCCGCAGACCGGCGGCGACGCCCGCTACGAAGCGGCAGCGCGTTTGTGCGGGCACGACCCCGTGACGCTGGGCTGGTACGCCGGTGCCGCGGCCGGCGGCCCGGTCCGACGCCGCCTCGCGCTCGTCGGCAACGCGGTGCTCGAGGCGGCCTGCGCGACCGCGCAGTACGTCGACGACCCGCTGGCCACCGAGGCGCAGATGAGCGAGGAGCGCCGGGTCGCGACGTCGAACGCGGTCCTCGCCGAGCGCGCGCACGGCCTCGGTCTGGTGCGCACCGCCGACCCCGACGACCGGCGCTCGGTCGCCGACGAGGTGCAGGCGCTCGTGGGCGCGGTGACGATGGACGGCGGTACCCGGGCCGGCCTCGACGTCGCCGCCTCCGTCCTCGGCCGCACCTTCGCCCCCGGCCCCGTCGACCTCCTGCGCTGACCGCCCGCCACAGTCCCGACCTCTCCGCCGGCGCCCCGCGCTCCCTGGCCCCGGCAGCGCGGGGACGAGATCTCGTTCGCCTGCGATCGTGCGGTCCCGGGCCCCGGCATCACGGGAAGGAGATCTCGCGTGCGTTCTCGGGGTCGCGTTCGCGGTACGGCGGGGGCGGGGCGCTGGGATCGCTAGATTGCCGGGCATGACCGTACCGACGCGTCCCGATGTCCTCGCCGTCCTCGCCCCCGGGTCGCTGACCGGGCGCACCGCGCTCGTGACCGGCGGCGGGTCCGGCATCGGCCGGGCGACCGCGCTGCTGCTCGCGTCGATGGGGGCGCGCGTCGCCGTCGTGGGCCGCACCGAGGAGTCGCTGCAGGGCACGGTCGAGATGGCCGCGATCGCCGACGGCGTCCACTCGGTGTCCAGCTACGTCTGCGACGTCCGCGAGCCCGACCAGGTCGACGCGATGCTCGACGCCGTGCTCACCGACTTCGAGCGCATCGACATCCTCGTCAACAACGCCGGCGGCCAGTTCGTGTCTCCCGCGGAGTCGTTGAACCACAAGGGGTTCCGCGCCGTCACCCGGCTCAACCTCGACGCGACCTGGTACGTCACGGCCCGCGTCGCGGAGCGCTCGATGCTTCCCCACGGCTACGGCAAGGTCGTCAGCATCACGATGTCGCCGCACCGCGGTACGCCGGGCATGGCGCACTCGAGCGCCGCTCGTGCCGCGGTGGAGTCGCTCACCCGCACGCTCGCGGCGGAGTGGGGGCCTCGCGGCGTACGGCTGGTGGCGGTGGCGCCCGGCTTCGTGCACACCGAGGCGATCGCGAAGTACGGCATCGACACCGACGTCCTCGCCCAGATCGTGCCGGTACGCCGGATGCAGGCCGCCGACGAGGTCGCCGCGCTCGTCGCGTTCCTCGCGAGCCCCGCCGGCGACTACATCTCCGGCACCACCATCACCGCCGACGGGGGCCTCGACGTCGCCGGCCCCGGCATCCTCGCCTGACCCACCCGAACACGCAGGCAGGGGGAGGGTCAGGCGGTGTCGAAGCCGAGGCGGAGGGGGATGTCGGCCTGGCCGTGCTCGTCGGGGTTGGCCAGCAGCACCTGGTGCAGCTGGATCATGTTGCGCTCGAAGCCCAGACGCGACGCCGCGAGGTAGAGCTTCCAGACGCGCGCCTTGCCGACGCCGACCTCGGCGACGGCCTCGTCCCAGTGCTCCTCGAGGTTGCGCGACCAGTGCATGAGGGTGAGCGCGTAGTGCTCGCGCAGATTCTCCTCGTGGCGGACCTCCCAGCCGGCGTCCTCCATGGGAGAGACGAGCTTGCCCACCGGCACGAGCTCGCCGTCGGGGAAGATGTAGCGGTTGATGAAGCCGCTCTTGTACGCCGTGCGCTGCCGGGTGTCGGTGCGCGTGATGCAGTGGTTGAGCAGCCGGCCCTGCGGGTTGAGGCGCGAGCGCAGGAACGAGAAGTACGCCGGGTAGTTCGCGGCACCGATGTGCTCGGTGAGGCCGATCGAGGAGATCCGGTCGAAGCCGGTCTCGGGCACGTCGCGGTAGTCCTGGTAGCGGATCTGGACGAGGTCGGAGAGCCCCTCGCGGACCACCGACTCCTGTCCCCAGCTCGCCTGCTGCTCCGAGAGCGTCACGGCGATCACCTTGACGCCGTAGTTCTTCGCGGCGTGGATCGCGAGACCGCCCCAGCCGCAGCCGACGTCGAGCAGGCGCATCCCGCGCTCGAGCCCGAGCTTGCGGCAGACCAGGTCGAACTTCTCCTCCTGCGCCTCCTCGAGCGTCGCGTCGGCCTTGGGGAACACCGCGCAGGTGTAGGCCATCGACGGCCCGAGCACCCATCGGTAGAAGGTGTTGCTCACGTCGTAGTGGTGCGAGATCGCGTCGCTGTCGCGGCGCTTGGTGTGCAGCCGTCCGCCGAGCCGCACCTCTTCCGCCGGGACCGGCGGGCGGTTCAGCGCGAAGGGCGCGAGCGCGCGGTAGAGCCGGGCCTGGTCCTGCAGCGAGGGCCGGTGGATGCCCAGCCGCGCGAGCCGGTCGAGCCCGGTGAACAGGTCGCCGTGAACCTCCAGCTCACCGGTGACGTACGCGCGGGCGAGCCCGAGCTGCCCCGGCGCCGACATCAGGTAGGACACGGCGCGCGGCGAGCGTACGTCGATGCGGATGTCGGATCCGTGCCGGCCGAACCGGCTGCCGTCGTACGCCGTGAACTCGACGTCGGCGGCGTCCGGGCCGACGAACATCGACACGACCTCGGCGAGCTTCATGACCATGTCCTGCGAACCTTCCCGTTCAGCCCCGTGCGACCGTCTTCGTCCACATGTCCGGGAGCCGCCCCTCCGAGTCGTACGTGGCCCGGAGGACCTCGTACGTCGCCCCGCCGTAGAGCCGGGCGAACTCAGCCTGATCGTAGAACGCCGTCGAGTACAGCGACTTGCGGCCTCCGAGATCGGTGACCACCGCCTCGATCCGGCGGTTCACCCGGCCCTCGCCCGGGTCCACCCCCGGCGGCACCGGCACGGTGGACCAGAACCCCACGTTCACGTACGTCGTGGCGCCGTCGAGCTCGTACAGCGGCCAGGTGGTCTCCGGGTCGCGGGTGCGCAGCGGGCACACCCACACCGGCGAGATGCCGACCTCGCGGTGGAAGAAGTCGAGGAACTCCGCGAGGCGCTCCACCGGGACCTCGATGTCCTGCACGACCGGCTCGCGCTGCGGTCGGCGGCGCACCGTGTTCAGCCGCGACGACAGCGCGGTACGCCGGTCGAGGGCGACGAGCTTCCAGTAGACGTCGGAGCGCAGCCGGTCCTTCGGCCAGAACCGACGCACCACGGGGTTCTGCGCGCCGAACGCGCGGGAGCACCAGAACCAGTCGGTGTCCCAGCGCCACAGGTAGTCGTGCACGGTGAGCACGTCGGTGCGCCGCTCCTGGATCGAGCGGTAGTAGATGTGCTCGCCGGTGTAGTCGCTCGGCGCCTGGTCGGCGGTCTCGGCGTACGTCGCCAGCGTCAGGTAGGACTCGCCGCGCGAGAACACCGTGCCGTCGACGTAGTCGAATCGCTCGCCGTCGTAGGAGCCGTGGCGGACCACCGCAGCGATGGTCTCGGCGAGCGCGGTCGCGTCGCCGCACGCGATGTGGCGCAGCGACATGTACGGCGTCACCGGCTCCAGCTCGATGCGCAGCCGCAGCGCATAGCCCAGCGATCCGTAGGAGTTCGGGAAGCCGTAGAACAGGTCGCGGTGCTCGTTGGTGGGCGACGCCGTCACGACGCGGCCGTCGCCGGTGAGGATGTCCATGTCGAGCACCGACTCGTGCGGCGACCCGTTGCGCCAGCTCGCGCTCTCGATGCCCAGCCCGGTGACGGCGCCGCCGAGGGTGATGGTGCGCAGCTGCGGCACGCACAGCGGTACCAGCCCGTGGGGCAGGGTCGCCGCGACGAGATCCTCGTACGTCGTCATCCCGAGCACGTCGGCGGTGCGCCGCTCCGCGTCGACCTCGAGGACGCCGGAGAAGGCCGACACGTCCAGGCCCGGCGTGCTGGTCGGGTTGCGCGGCCGGAACAGGTTGGAGGTGCGCTTGGCCAGCCGGGCCGGTGCGCCGGGCGGGATGGCGGCGTACTCCGCGCGCAGGTCGTCGACGGCGGCGGCGTAGTCGAGGTAGCCGGGGGAGCGCACGCTGGTCGTCACGGGCCCGACGCTACCCGCGGGCCCCGCGGTGCGGCAGGCGGCCGGTCAGACCCAGGGCTGCACGCGCAGCGCGGTCGCCCAGGCGGCACCCACGAGGAGCGCGGCCACCAGCGCCACGGCCACGCGGACCCGGCCGTCGACGTCGGACCGGTGGCGCAGCTGCAGCCAGCCCAGCGGGGGCATGAGCAGCAGCAGGGTCACCACCATCGCCCAGCTCGTCGTGGCGTCGGTGCCCGAGGGATCGCGCGGCGGCAGCGGTACGTCGTAGACGGTCGCGACGCGCCAGGCCGACGCGTGCGTGGTGACGTCGTCGCTCATCCCGCCCCCTCCCCTCGTTCCTTGGAGAGTAGGCGCGGGACGGCGTCCTGAGGTCGTCCGAACGGCCGGGGGTCACCCGGACGGCGGTGCCTCCCCGGCCTTCGCCGGCACGGGGGTCGTCGCCGTGACCGGGCGCCCGGACGGGTCGGCGCGGAACGCTGCCAGCGCGTCCTCGAGGGTGTCGAAGATGTGCTCGCGCCCGATGTTGGGCAGCACGTCGACCTCCTCGAGCGTCGCGAGCACCTGGCTGTCGGGCCGG
>WBZP01001015.1_pt1 | contig 36268 bp, 35 predicted proteins | sample 5204301 | NCBI WGS metagenome assembly WBZP01 (sample SAMN12412401, study PRJNA552823) | activated sludge metagenome | isolation source: activated sludge from nitrification reactor of wastewater treatment plant... | place: USA: Pennsylvania | collected 2017 | reverse complement strand
CAGCATGGCGGCGACGTGCTTGCAGTGACTGCCGACCGGGCAACTGCAGTTGCTGAACAGGACCGGCACGCCGAGCCGGCCGGTGACCAGTCTGGCCGTCGCCACATAAGGTCTGCGGGCGCTGCCGGGAACGATGGCACGGATGAATTCGGACGCGATTTCAAGGTCCTGGACGACGTCGACATAGCCGCGCGCCTTGTCCAGTTCGCGCTGGCCAAGCCAGTCACGCAGGTGTTTTTCGGTGTAAGTGTCGAGCGAGGGAGGCGGCATCGGGCTTCAATAGAGCAGCAGTCCGATCAGCGCGGCCAGCAGTAGCGCGATTGCGGCCAGCCAGCGGCTCTGCTGTTTCTGGGCGGCGATCAGGCGTTCGAGTTGCCCCTGCAGGTCGGCGGCCGGTTCGCGCGCCAGCGCCCGGTGAATCAGGCGCGGCAGTTGCGGCACGGTGCGCGCCAGGTAGGGGGCTTCCTGCTGGAAGGCGCGCAGCAGTCCGCGCTGGCCGACCTGTTCGCTCATCCAGCGCTCGAGGAAGGGTTTGGCGGTCGTCCACAGGTCGAGTTCCGGGTCGAGCTGGCGGCCGAGGCCCTCGATGTTGAGCAGCGTCTTCTGCAACATGACCAGTTGCGGCTGGATCTCGACGTTGAAGCGGCGCGACGTCTGGAACAGGCGCAACAGGACCTTGCCGAAGGAAATGTCCTTCAGCGGCCTGTCGAATATGGGCTCGCACACCGAGCGGATGGCCGACTCGAACTCGTCGACCCGGGTGTCCTTGGGCGCCCAGCCGGATTCGATGTGCGCCTCGGCGACACGCTTGTAGTCGCGGCGGAAGAAGGCGAGGAAATTTTGCGCCAGGTAGTTCTTGTCGCTGTCGGTCAGCGTGCCGACGATGCCGAAATCGAGGGCGATGTAGCGGCCGTCGGGGGCGACGAAGATGTTGCCCGGATGCATGTCGGCATGGAAGAAGCCGTCGCGGAAGACCTGGGTGAAAAAGATCTCGACGCCGGCCGCCGAGAGCTTGGGCAGGCTGATGCCATCGGCCCGCAGCCGGTCGACCTGCGAAATCGGCGTCCCCTTCATGCGCTCCATGACCATGACGGTCCGCGTGCAGTGGTCCCAGTACACCTCAGGCACGACCAGCAGCGTCGAGTTGGTGAAGTTGCGGCGCAGTTGCGAGGCATTGGCCGCCTCGCGCATCAGGTCGAGTTCGTCGCGCAGGTACTTGGCGAACTCGGCGACCACCTCGCGCGGCTTCAGGCGCCTGGCATCCGACCACAGTCTTTCGAGCAAGATGGCGAAGGTGTCGAGCAGGGCGAGGTCATGCTCGATGACCGACAGCATGTTCGGGCGCAGGATCTTGACCGCGACTTCGTGGCCGCCATCCTCTTCCTTCAGCCGGGCGAAGTGAACCTGGGCGATCGAGGCCGATGCGACCGGCACCGGGTCGAATTCGGCAAAGACGTCGCTCGCCGGACGGTGATACGCCTTCTCGATTTCCGCCAGCGCCAGATGCGAATCGAAGGGCGGCACGCGATCCTGCAGTTTGGCGAGTTCGTCGGCGATGTCGGTCGGCAGCAGATCGCGGCGGGTCGACAGCACCTGGCCGAACTTGACGAAGATCGGCCCCAGCGCCTCCAGCGCCATGCGCAGCCGTGCTGCCCGCGGCGCCGAGAGGTCGCGCCAGAATTGCAGCGCATTGGTAAGGCGGACAAGGCGACCGCTTGGCTCGTGCTCGAGCACCATTTCGTCCAGCCCGAAGCGGCTGGCGACGGCGGCGATCTTGAGCAGGCGGAAGAGGCGCATGGGTGGCGGGGGACGCGAACGGGCAGGGAAGGAGTCAAACGACCATGCTAACACGCAGGTGCGGCGAGTGGCTTCCCGGAGTCGGGGCATTTTGTAATACCCGCGCAGCCACGGCGTATAATCCCCGTTTGCCTTTCCTGCCTCGAATCAATGGCTCACGATGTCAAATCCAAGCTGACCGAACTGCTGCAGCAGGCGCTGGCCAGCGTTGCGCCGACGGCGGCCGACACGCCGATCCACCTCGAGCGACCTCGCGACCCGGCGCATGGCGATTTCGCCACCAACCTGGCGATGCAACTGGCCAAGGTGCTGAAGAGGAATCCGCGCGAAGTAGCCAACCAGTTGCTGGCCGAGCTGCCGCCTTCGGACCTGGTCAGCAAGGCCGAGGTGGCGGGGGCTGGGTTCATCAACTTCACGCTCGACGCGCGGGCCAAGGTCAAGGTCGTCAGCGCCGTGCTGGCCGCGGGCGATAAGTTCGGGCGCTCGCGTCTCGGCGGCGCGCGAAAGGTCCAGGTGGAGTACGTCTCCGCCAACCCGACCGGCCCGCTGCACGTCGGTCACGGGCGCGGCGCGGCCTACGGCGCTTCGCTGTCGAGCCTACTGGCCTTCGCCGGCTGGGACGTGACGCGCGAGTATTACGTCAACGATGCCGGGCGGCAGATGGACATCCTCGGCCTGTCGACCTGGCTGCGTTACCTCGAGCAGCACGGTGTTGTCGTGCCCTTTCCGGCCAATGCCTATCAGGGCGCTTATGTCCGCGACATGGCGCAGCAACTGACGGTGGCGCACGGCGACAAGTACGTTCGTCCCGCCAACCGGGTGATGGCCGGCGTCCCCGGATTGCCGCCGGCCGACCGCGCCGACGACGAGGCCGGGCAGCAGCGCGAACTCCACCTCGATGCGCTGATCGCCCGGGCCAAGGAACTCCTTGGCCAGGACTGGCCTGACGTGCATCAGCATGCCCTGTCCGAACAATTGGCCGACTGCCGCGACGATCTGGAAGCGTTCGGCGTCGAATTCGACGTCTGGTTTTCCGAAATGGCCCTGTTCGACACCGGGCTGGTCGCGCGTTGCGTCGACCGGTTGGCGAGGAACGGCCATCTCTACGAGCAGAACGGCGCCCGCTGGTTCCGGTCGACCGCCTTCGGCGACGAAAAGGACCGCGTCGTCCAGCGCGAGAACGGCCTGTACACCTATTTCGCTTCCGACATCGCCTATCACCTGAACAAGTTCGAGCGTGGCTTCGACCGCATCATCAACATCTGGGGCGCCGACCACCACGGCTACATCCCGCGCGTCAGCGGCGCTGTCAGGGCGCTCGGGCTCGATGCCGACAGGCTGCAAGTGGCGCTGGTCCAGTTCGCCGTTCTCTATCGCAACGGCCAGAAGGCGTCGATGTCCACGCGTTCTGGCGAGTTCGTGACGCTGCGCGAACTGCGCGGCGAGGTCGGCAACGACGCCTGCCGCTTCTTCTACGCGCTGCGCAAGTCGGACCAGCATCTCGATTTCGACCTCGATCTGGCCAAGAGCCAGACCAACGAAAATCCGGTCTATTACATCCAGTACGCGCATGCCCGCATCTGCTCGGTCATCGCGCAGTGGGACGGCGATTTCGCAGCGCTCGCCGGCGTCGACCTGAAGCGCCTCGACAGTCCCCGCGAACTGGCCATCGCCAACAAGCTGGCCGAATTCCGCGATGTCGTCGAGAATTCGGCGCGTGACCTGGCGCCGCATCTGATCGCCTTCTACCTGAAGGATCTGGCCGGCGAGTTCCACGGCTGGTATAACGCCGAACGCATGCTGGTCGACGATGCCGCGCTGCGCGATGCGCGCGTCGCGCTGGCCGCCGCGGTGCGTCAGGTGATCCGCAATGGTCTGGGAATCCTGGGTGTCGGTTGCCCGGAATCGATGTGAGGAAACGCCATGAGCCGTGACTTGAAACCCAAGAAAAGCCAGCCGGCCAGGAAGAAGGCGCGCGGCGGCACCCTGATCGGCATGTTCATCGGCCTCGTGATCGGGGTCGTTGTCGCCGCTGCCGTGGTGTGGACCATGAACAAGTCGCCGCTGCCGTTCTCCAAGCAGTTGCCGGCGCCGCCGCCTCCGCCGCCGGAAAGTGGCAAGGCCGCCGCCGGCAAGCCGGCGCCTCCGGGCGCCGATGCCCAGCCGGCGCAACCGCTGGCGCTGCCGGGCAAACCGGGTGACCCGATCCCCGAGAAACGCTTCCAGTTCTACGACATCCTGCCGGGCAAGTCGGACGCCGTTCCGGACAAGGCGCCGAAGCCTGTCGCCAAGGAAGAGCCGAAGAAGGAAGAAAAGAAGGAAGAGCCCAAGGAGAGCAAGACCCCGCTCTTCCTGCAGGCCGGTTCCTTCAGCACGCCGCAGGATGCCGACAACCAGAAAGCCAAGCTGGCGTTCATGGGAGTCGAGGCCGTCGTGCAGCAGGTGATGGTGCAGGACAAGACCTATTATCGCGTCCGTGTCGGTCCCTACACCAAGATCGATGAACTGAACAAGGTTCGCGCCGAACTGGCCAGGAATGGCGTCGAAGCCCAGCTTGTCAAGAACAAGGAGTAAGCCATGCAATTTGCCCGTCGCAGTTTTCTCGGTGTGACCGTCGCCGCCGCGCTGGCGCTCGGCCTTCCGGCATTGGCCCAGACCGCCGGCAAGGACTACACGCCGGTTTCACCGGCGCAGCCGACCGACGATCCGGCGAAGATCGAGGTCCTCGAATTCTTCAGCTACGGGTGCCCGCACTGCAGCGACTTTCATCCACTGGTTTCCGCCTGGGCGGCCAAGCAGCCGGGTGATGTCGTCTTCAAGCGGGTGCCGATCACCTTTGGCCGCGCTGCCTGGGCGAATCTCGCGAAGCTCTACTATGCGCTGGAAGCGACCGGCGACCTGGCCCGCCTCGACGGCGAAGTGTTCAAGGCGGTCCACAACGATCGTCTCAACCTGTTCGAGGAAAAGGCGATCATCGAATGGGTCGCCAGGAAGGGCGTCGATCAGAAGAAATTCACCGAAGCGTTCAATTCGTTCGGCGTCATGAGCAAGGTCAAGCGCGGCGACCAGTTGGCGCAGGCCTACAAGATCCAGGGGGTGCCGGCGCTGGCCGTTGACGGCAAGTACCTGGTCGGCGGCAGCGGCTTCAACGAGGTGCTGGCCGGCACCGACAAGCTGATCGCCAAGGCGCGCAGCGAGAAGCCCGGCAAGAAATAGTTGGCGCTGAAGGTATTCATCACGGGCGCCTCGTCGGGGATCGGCGAGGCGCTTGCCGTTCTTTACGCGGGCAAGGGCGCGACGCTCGGGCTGGCGGCGCGGCGCGCCGGGTTTCTCGAGGATCTGAATCAGCGCCTCGGCGGACGTCATGTGGTCTATCCCCTTGACGTCCGCGATGCGCCGGCGCTGCGGGCGGCGTCGGACGATTTCATCGCGCGTTTCGGGGCGCCCGACATCGTCATCGCCAACGCCGGCATATCGGCCGGCACGCTGACCGAGCGCGCGGAAGATCTCGATGCCTTTCGCCGGATCATGGACACCAATGTCTTCGGCATGGCCGCGACCTTCTCCCCGTTCATTGCGGCGATGCAGGCAGCCGGCGGCGAGAGGCGCCTTGTCGGCATCGCCTCGGTCGCCGGCATTCGCGGACTGGCGGGCGCCGAGGCCTACTCGGCGTCGAAGGCGGCGGCCATCTCCTATCTCGAAAGCCTGCGTCTCGAGATGCGGCCATCAGGGATCAGGGTGGTGACCATCGCCCCCGGTTACATCAGGACGCCATTGACCGCGGTCAACCGCTACAAGATGCCCTTTTTGCTGGCGGCGGACGAGGCTGCCCGGCGCTTCGCCCGGGCCATCGAGCGCGGCGTGAGTTATACGGTGATTCCGTGGCAGATGGGCATTGTCGCCCGGGTGCTGCGCCTGCTGCCCAACTGGCTCTACGACCGGCTGTTCGCCGGCGCGCCGCGCAAGCCGCGGGGCTTGCACGGTTAGGATTTGCGCCTTATTCTCCGACTCCCGGTGGGGTCCGGGAAGATGCAGGGGGGAAGCATGAAGACAAACAGATACCTCGCCATGTTGCTCTCGTTGGCGCTTTGCTCCGGCAGCGCCGGGCTGCGTGCGGAGCCCGCCGAGCCGGCCGAGGCCGACGAAGCGCCCGATTTCGCGGGAACGACGCTTACCGGCGACTGGGGCGGCCGGCGCAGCGAAGCCTGGCAGTCCGGCTGGGCCTTCGACGGGACGGTGACCGTCGACGCGCTGCGCAATCGCGGCGGCCAGCGCAACGGCGGCGGCGCCATGACCAACGTCGATCTGCGCGCCACCGCCGATCTCGAGAAGCTGGCCGGCTGGACCGGGGCGACCGCCTACGTGAACGTCCTCTACAGCGGCGGCAGCCGGGTCAATGCCAGCTACACCGGCAGCCTGATGGGGGTCAGCAACATCGAGGTCGCGGCGCCGACCGCCCGCCTGTTCCAGGCGTGGATACAGCAGAATTTCTTCAACGACCAGTTCTCCCTGCTGGCGGGTATCTACCCGATCGATTCCGAGTTCTTCACCATGGAGTCGGCCAGCGTCCTGATCCACCCTGCGTTCGGAACGCCCGGCGACCTCGCCCTGACGCATGTTCCCTCCATCTTCAACACCGCCGCCCCCGGGCTGCGCGCCAAATGGGTCTCCGAGGACCGGACGCTGTACGGCATGGCCGCGGTGATGAACGGCGTCGCCGGCGACCCGGACTACACCAGGTCCTACTTCTTCAGGTCCTCCGCCGGCCAGGGCGCCTTCGTGATCGGCGAATTCGGCTGGAAGCCGCGCGAAGAAGGGTTCACGCTGAAGCCTGTCGAGCCGGTGGACACCGTGCCGACCGAGGATCTGTACGAACATGAGCGCTTCACCGGCGAGGGCAAGTACGCGCTCGGCCTGTGGCGCTACAGCAAGCCGCCACCGGGTCAATACGCCGTCGATGCCGACGGTCAACCTGCCCAGGGCCATGCGCAAGGCGGCTATGTACTGGCCGAGAACACCCTGTTCGGCCTCGGCGAGAGGGGCCGCGACGTCAGCGCCTTCGCCCGCTACAGCTGGTCGAACGGCCTGGCGACGGCCATCGACCGCACCTGGGACCTCGGCGTGCGGGTGCGCGGACCGCTGGCCAGCCGGCCCGATGACGTGCTGGTGATCGGTACCGTGTACGGCCGATTGGCTTCCGGCTACCGGTCGACGCAGGCCGCCGACGGCAACCCGACAGCCGCCAGCGAAAATGTCCTGGAGGTCACGTGGCGCGCGGCGCTCTCGCGTTATCTTGCGCTGCAGCCGGTCGCCCAGTGGATCCGTCATCCGGGCGGGGGCGCGGACGCCGAGCGCGCTACCCTGTTCGGTGTGCGCATGCAACTCATCCTGTAAGCCGGTCGCGGTGGCGGCGGCTCGGCAGCCGCCGGCGTTAGCCGCTAGAATGTCGACATGCTGAACATCACCATCAACGGCGAGCCCCGGCAATTTGCCGCCGGACAGACCGTCGCCGGCGTCGTCGAGGCGCTGGCGCTGGCCGGCAAGCGCATTGCCGTCGAGCGCAACGGCGAAATCGTGCCGAAGAGCCAGCATGCCGCCACGCCGCTCGTGTCGGGCGACCGCCTGGAAATCGTCGTCGCCGTCGGCGGCGGCTAAGGAGAAGATTTATGCATCAACTGACCATAGCCGGCGCCGTGTATCACTCCCGCCTGCTCGTCGGCACCGGCAAGTACAAGGATTTCGCCGAAACACGGGCGGCCATCGATGCCTCGGGCGCCGCGATCGTCACGGTGGCGATCCGCCGCACCAATATCGGCCAGGACCCTGGCCAGCCCAACCTGCTCGACGTCCTGCCGCCGTCGCAATTCACCATCCTGCCCAATACGGCGGGCTGCTATACGGCCGATGACGCGGTGCGCACGCTGCGTCTGGCGCGCGAACTGCTCGACGGCCACCCGCTGTGCAAGCTGGAAGTCCTCGGCGACCCGACCAGTCTCTATCCGAACATGCCGGAAACCCTGAAAGCCGCGCAAACCCTGGTCAAGGATGGCTTCCATGTCATGGTCTATTGTTCCGACGACCCGATCCAGGCGCGGATGCTCGAAGAAATAGGTTGCGTCGCGGTAATGCCGCTGGCCTCGCTGATCGGTTCCGGCATGGGTATCGTCAATCCGTGGAACCTGCGCCTGATCATCGACAACGCCAGCGTGCCGATCATCGTCGATGCCGGTGTCGGCACCGCATCCGATGCCGCCATCGCCATGGAGCTGGGTTGCGACGGCGTGCTGATGAACACCGCCATCGCCCATGCCAAGAACCCGGTGCTGATGGCGAGCGCCATGAAGAAGGGCATCGAAGCCGGTCGCGAGGCCTGGCTGGCCGGCCGCATGCCGCGCAAGCTCTATGCGGCCGATCCTTCGTCGCCGACTTCCGGGCTGATCGGCACGTGAGCGAAGGCGTCTACAACGACGGCCGGGCGGGGGAAGGGTATGGTCACATCAAGAGCTACGTCCGTCGCGCCGGCCGCATGTCGCTGGCGCAGGAGCGCCATTACGCCGAGTTGATGCCGAGGATCGGCATCGTTTATCAGCCGCGGTCGATCGATCTTGCCGCGGTCTACGGCAGAAACAACCCGAAAATCCTCGAAATCGGCTGCGGCATGGGGGAAACCACCGCAGCAATCGCCGATGCTTGGCGCGACAACGATTACCTCGGCGTCGAAGTGCACGTTCCGGGTGTCGGCGCATTGTGCAAGCAGGCTGCCGAACGCGGGCTGACCAACCTGCGCATCTGCCAGCACGACGCGGTCGAAGTCGTCCGCGACATGCTTCCGGAAGCGTCGCTCGCCGGCGTTCATGTCTTCTTCCCCGATCCCTGGCACAAGAAGCGCCAAAACAAGCGGCGGCTGATCCAGCCGCCATTTGCCGCGCTGCTCGCGTCGAGACTGCAGCCGGGCGGTTACCTGCATTGCGCCACCGACTGGGAAGAGTACGCGCGGCAGATACTCGAAGTGCTTACCGCCGAGCCGGCGCTGGTCAATACGGCGGCCGGCTTCGCTCCACGCCCCGCTTACCGGCCGCTGACCAAGTTCGAGAACCGTGGCCTGTGCCTTGGGCACGGGGTCTGGGACATCATTTTCAAAAAGCTCTAACCGGAACAAATCCATGTGGTTCAGGAATCTCCAGCTTTACCGCCTGCCGACGCCGTGGGCAATTGACCTTGCCAGTCTTGAGGAGCAGGTGGCACGCGGCCCGTTCGTCAGATGCCCGAGCAACCAGCCGCTGAGCCGCGGCTGGGCATCACCGCGCCGGGATGGCGCGCTGGTCTTCGCGCTTGACCGTCAGTGGCTGCTGGCCCTGGCGGTCGAACAGCGGCTGTTGCCCTCTGCGGTGATTATCGAAGAAGTCAGGGAACGCGCCGAGGCGATCGAGGCGCAACAGGGTTACGCGCCGGGGCGCAAGCAACTGAAGGAATTGCGCGAGCGCGTGACCGAGGAACTGATGCCGCGCGCCTTCACCCGCCGCCGCTCGACCTTCGTCTGGATCGATCCGCGGAATGGCTGGCTGTGCGTCGACGCCAGTAGCCCGGCCAGGGCCGAGGAGGTCATCGAGCACCTGCGCCACTGTCTCGATGAATTCCCGCTGACCCTGCTCCATACGCAGCTTTCGCCGCAGTCGGCGATGGCCGACTGGCTGGCCGGCGGCGACGCCCCGGCCGGTTTCACCATCGACCGCGACTGCGAACTGAAGGCCTCCGGCGACGAGAAGTCCGCGGTTCGTTACGTCCGCCACCCGCTGGAAGGCGACGAGATCAAGGCGCATCTGGCGAGCGGCAAGTTGCCGACGCGCCTGGCGCTGACCTGGGATGACCGGATCTCGTTCATCCTCAACGAAAAACTGGAAATCAAGCGCCTCGCTTTCCTCGACCTGCTGAAGGAGCAGGCCGACAGGAGCGCGGAGCACGCCGACGAGCAGTTCGACGCCGACTTCGCCTTGATGACCGGCGAGCTGTCGCGCTTCCTGCCGCAACTGGTCGAGGCGCTGGGCGGCGAGGCCGCCGAGGACAAGTGAGCGCCTGCTACTGCGGCGGCGGGCAACCCTAAGGCGCCTGTTGCGGTCGACTGTACTGCGGGGCGGAAAATGCTGCGAGCGCCGAGGCCCTGATGCGCTCGCGCTACAGCGCCTACGGGTGGGTTGGTGCGCTTTGGCGCAGCGATGCAACGACGCCCCGCTCGCTACTCCGGCAATCGGACATGCCCCTGCTCATCGAGCGGGAAGAACGGATTCCAGCAAACCTCCCAGAGAAAGCCGTCGGGGTCGGCAAAATAGCCGCGGTAGCCGCCCCAGAACACCTTGTCGGCGGGCCGGACCAGTCGCCCGCCGGCGGCGACCGCTTCGGCCAGCAGTGTGTCCACGGCAGCCTCCGAGTCGACATTGTGGGCGAGCGTGAAGCCCGGAAAGCCGCTGCCGGCAGCGGAGACATTGGCATCCTCGGCCAGTGCATCGCGCTGAAAGAGGCCGAAGACGACGCTGCCGGCATTGAAGAAGGCGATCCCGGGCTGGCTGGCTGACGATTCCTGCCAGCCGAGCGCCGCATAGAAGGCGCGGCTGCAGGCGAGGTCAGTGACCCCGAGGGTGATGAAGCTGATGGTCTGGCGCATGCTTCGACAATTCCGGACAGGGACAGGCTGCAAGTTTATACCCGGGGCCGTTGGGCGTAACATGCAGTTTCCCCGACCGTTCGAGGCATTGTCATGACTCGCCGCTTCCCGCTTCATGTTCATATCTCGACGCTGTTCATCGCCCTGATCCTGCTGGTCGGCGGCGTCATCGGCGGACTCGGTTACAGGGTCAGCCGCGACATTCTGGAGACTGCCGCCAGTGACCTGAATTCGCGCATCGGCCGCGAAATGCTGAGCGAATTGACCGAAATTCTTGGCCCCGCCGAGATGGCGACCCGTCTTCTCAGCTACGACGGGATTACCCAGGCGACTTCGCTGGAAGAGCGCCTGCGGAACGTCGGCTTCATGCGCGAGGCGCTGAACAATTCCAGCGCACTGACTTCGCTCTATGTCGGCTATGGCAATGGCGATTTTTTCATGGTTCGCCGCATTTGGGACGAAGCCGACGGCAAGACCTTCGACGCCCCGGAGGGGAGCGCCTTCATGGTGCAGAGCATCGACCGTCAGGGCGATGAATTGCGCGGCCGCTACATCTTTTTTGACGCGGGGCTGAAAGAACTGCGCAGCGACAATTCTCCCGCCTACGCAACCGCTTTCGATCCGCGCACCCGTGGCTGGTACAAGGCCGCCATGGCCGCCGAAGGACAGATCAAGACTGCCCCGTATGTGTTCTTCACCACCCAGAGGGTCGGGACGACGGTCGCCAACCGTGCGAACAGGGCGGATGCGGTGGTCGGTGCCGACATCCGGCTGGGAACGATCGGTCAATCACTGGCCAAGCAAAAGGTCACGCCGGGCACACAGATCGTGCTGGTCAATGAGGAGGGCAAGACCGTTGGCTTCGAGGATGCGGCGAGGGCGGTGACGATTGTGGACGGCATGCCGGTACAGACGAACGTCGCGGACCTCGGAATTCCCGTGTTTGCCCGGCTGGCAGCGCAGCTGGGACGTTTCGACGCAACGGCCGCCCGTAGTCTTGTGCTGGATGTCGCTGGCGCGGACTGGCACGCCTCGGTCCATCCCGTCAAACTCGAAGGATCCCGCCCGCTGTTCTTGCTGACCGCGATACCCGATGACGAACTGATGGCCTCCGCAGAACGGCTGATGCGCCACTCGCTGATCGCAACGATCCTGGTCATTCTGCTGGCCATACCGGTCACCTGGCTGCTGGCGCGGAGCATTTCCGGTCCGCTGCGCCAACTGGCCGGGGAGGCGGAAGCGATTCGCCACTTCGAGTTCTCGCAGCCGATCAAGGTCAATTCGCTGGTTCTCGAAGTCAATGACCTCGCCGTGACCATGGACAGCATGAAGAGGACGATCAGGCGCTTCCTCGACATCAGCATGGCGGTCGCCGCCGAGAACGATTTCGACAAGCTCCTGCCCCGCCTGCTGACCGAGACCATTCCGGCGGCGGATGCCGATGCCGGCATCCTGTACCTGACCGACGGCGAGCGGCTGTTGCCGGCAGCAGCGCTGCACGCCGACGCGACGCCCCTGCCGGCCGGCGCTTCGAGCATCGACCCGCAGGCTGCCGGCCCGCTGCTGGGGGATGCCCTGAGCGCCGGCATGGCGCGCGCCGCGCGGCTGACCGACGCCGACGTGCGCGCCCTCGGTCTCGAGAAAATTCTCGAGAGCACGGGAGCGACCGATGCGATCGCTGTTCCGCTGCTCAACCGCCGGCACAATCTGGTCGGCGCCATGTTGCTGTTGCGTAGTGATGACACGGATCCCGCCCGCCTTAGCTTCGTCGCGGCGCTGTCCGGATCGGTCGCCGTTTCGCTCGAAAGCAAGGAGCTGATCAAGGCCCAGAAGATGCTTTTCGAAGCCTTCATCCAGTTGATCGCCGGCGCCATCGACGCCAAAAGCCCGTACACCGGCGGTCACTGCGCCCGCGTTCCGGAGTTGACCAAGATGCTGGCGCGCGCCGCCTGTGCCGAAACCAGCGGACCATTCAGGGATTTCCAGCTTGACGAGGAGGAATGGGAAGCGCTGCACGTCGCCGCCTGGCTGCATGACTGCGGCAAGGTGACGACGCCGGAATATGTCGTCGACAAGGCAACCAAGCTGGAAACCCTGTACGACCGCATCCACGAGGTGCGCATGCGCTTCGAGGTGCTCAAGCGCGATGCCGAAATCGCCTGCCTGAAAGCCATCGCCGCCGGCAAGCCGGAAGTCGAGGCCCGTGACGAACTTGCGCGGAAGCTGGCCGGACTCGACGACGACTATGCCTTCGTTGCCGGGTGCAATGAAGGCGGCGAATTCATGGCGCCCGAAAAGCTGGAACGGCTGAAGGAAATCGCCGCGCGGACATGGACCCGGACGCTCGACGACCGGATCGGCATCTCGCACGAGGAGAAGGAGCGCAAGGCACGTTCCCCGGCGCCCGCGCTGCCGGTAAGCGAGCCGCTGCTCGCCGACCGCCCGGAGCATCTTTTCGAACGGTCCGCGCGCGACCGGATGCCGGCCGACAACAAATGGGGTTTCCGGATGGACGTCCCGGAGGCGCTTTACAACAAGGGCGAACTCTACAACCTCGGCGTCGCCCGCGGCACGCTGTCGGAAGAGGAGCGCTACAAGATCAACGAGCACATCGTGCAGACGCTGGTCATGCTCACGCAGTTGCCTTTCCCCAAGCATCTGCGCAACGTTCCGGAAATCGCCGCCGGCCACCATGAAAAGATGGACGGTACCGGCTATCCGCGGCGGCTGGTCAGGGACGAGATGAGTCCGGTCGCGCGCATGATGGCGATCGCCGACATCTTCGAGGCGCTGACCGCGGTGGACCGCCCCTACAAGAAGGGCAAGACGCTGTCGGAAGCGATCAGGATCATGTCCTTCATGAAGAAGGACCACCACATCGATCCCGATCTGTTCGATCTCTTCCTGCGCTCGGGAGTCTACCGCGAGTATGCCGAGCGCTTCATGAAGCCGGAGCAGATCGACACTGTCGATATCGCGGCTTGCGTCGCCGGGAAGCCCGTTGCCTGAACGGGAACGGAATCTCGCGGCGCGGAGGCCGGCGGGGAACTCCATCGGCAGTTGGGTCCGGGTGTCGGCCCCCGTGCCTCGGCGCCCGGAGGTCAGCGCGATTGCAGCGGCGGCAGTCATCGCCATTTCACAGGATTGTCGGATATCAACCGTGAAATATTTCATATTGCGGTGCAGCAATAGTGGTTATACTGCGCGCGCAGGTCAAAAGATATAAGGAAACAGCAATGAACCTCAAGGTCTTCTATCACATCACCCAGGATCGCGCAGGCATTCCGATGGACTATACCGGCGCCCGCCGCTTCGTCGTTCCCGAGGGCCAGGCTGTCGAGGAACTCGCGAAAGCCCAACTGGCGGCCGATTACCAGGTTCCGCTACGGGCCGTCGAGATTGTCCGTGTCGGCGGCTGATTGATTGGCCACCCGGCGGCATTGACCGGCTTCAGCCCGCGCCGCCCCAGGTGATTCGGGCTGCGCGGGAAGCTGGTCCACCGGAGCCCGGCTGCGGCGGCCCCGACCCGCATGCCAGGGACTTCACGGCGGCCAACGGTCTTGGCGCCAATGGAGATTGTGGCGGCGACGGAAGCGGTACGGCCGGCCACGGGCGGCTTGACGCAGGTGGCGTCGATCCATGGCGGGGCCAGTCGCCCGCGATACACGCAAACCATCGCCCCGCGGGTACGCCACCGCCAGGGCGGGGGCAAAACGGCTGTCGCACGGCTGAAATGCCAAATTGACAACGTCTGTCGGGCACGGGATACTTCGCTAGGTTGCATTGCCTACCTTGCCTTAGCCCGGACGCTTCCCCGACCAGGTTTGGCTGGCGCTTCGTTGGGCAAGCTTCGGCATCGAGAGTTGCCGCATCGTCCGCGACGCTTCCCGAGTGCCCGTGGCACCCGACTTGTCGCCGAGCCGGGATGCAACGGGCAACATCTGGCTGACATCCACATCCATCGGAATCCTTCGTGACCCTTGACTCCGCCGAGCCGGACCTGTCGGTGATCGTCACCGGGCAAGGTCCTTTCGCCCACCGCCGGACTTTTGGCGAGCGCCTGCTCGAACTCGCACGCGGACCTGGGCATTCGGCGGAGCTGATCATCGCCGCGACGCCGGAGGGGGCGGCGGTCGAAGAGGGCATCGTCCAGGCCATCGGCAGGGCTCGCGGCAGGCTTGTCGCCTTCTGCGACCCAGGGTCCGGTCTCGCGCCCGAGACGCTGCCGGCACTGGTCGATGCCCTTGCCGATGGCATGGACGACCTCGCCATCGCCGTGTGCGACCAGGGACAATCCGGCGCAGGACCGGCAACGATGGCGAGCCGGTGCAAGGCGCTGCTTGCACGGCTGCTCCTCTGGACGGTCGCGAAAACGGCCGATCCGTGGTCACGGTGGTACGCGTTGCGCCGCGATCAACTCGATCGACTGGCGCCGCCGGACCGGGCATCGGCGGCGGCTCTTCACTCGCTGCTGCTCGGCGGACCGGAGATGCGCAGCGTCGACGTTGCTGCCCGGCGCGGCGCGAAAGCCTGCTTGCCGCCGGCATTACCCACGCTGCGCGAGATTCTGGCCAGGTTGTGCCCGGGCCGGTTCGTGCCAAGGGGAATATCGCCCACGGGGGCGCAAGCCGGGTTGGCCGCCGCCATCGGAATCGCGATTGACCTCCTCACAACCCTGGCGCTCGGCGCATGGGGATGGTTGCCCGGCGCGGCGAACCTCGTCGGCTTCGCCATCGGTGTTGCGGCCTTTCTGGGTATCCGCGCCGTGTGGCCGGCAGCTTGCCGCCCGGCCGGGGGCTGGCGCCTGCCCGGAGCGGCTGCCGCAGGCCGGCATGGAGTCGTCGCCGCGCTGGCCTTGGGCCTGCGCGGTGGCGCGGTGGCGACGGCGCTCGCTTGTGGGCTGCCGCCATGGCTGGCCGCCATTGCCGGCGTCGGCGTCGCCTGGAGCGCCGGCGCGGTCGGCACAGCGTTCGCCGCGGAGTCCGTGCCGGAACCAGCAGCTTTCGCGGCGCGGCGCTGGAGCGTGGGGGCGGCAGGGATCGTGCTCGGCATCGTGCTGCTGCACCTGCTCTACCTCAAGGTGTTTCCGCTGACCCCCGAAGAAGCCTATTACTGGAACTACTCGATCCGGCCCGACTTCGGCTACCTCGACCACCCGCCGCTGGTGGCGTGGCTGATCGCTGTCATGGAAGGCCTTTTCGGGCACGGCGGGGCCGCCATCCGCCTCGCCGCGCTCGCCTGCATGGCGGTGATGACGACCTTCGTCTACCGTCTGGCCCTGCGCCTCGTGGACCGGCCTGCCGCGCTGGTGGCGGCCGCGTTCGCGCTCCTGACTCCCTACGGCTTCTTCATCGCCGGATTCATGATTTCGCCGGATGCGCCGCTGGCCGCGGCCTGGAGCGCCTGCCTTTATTTCCTGCACCGGGCGCTGGTCGGGGACGAGCGCCGGGCCTGGTACGGCGTCGGCGTTGCGCTGGGGCTGGGCCTGCTTTCCAAGTACACGATCGCCATACTGGGCCCGGCCGCCCTGCTTTTCTGCCTCGCCGACCGCCAGGCGCGCGCCTGGTTCCTGCGCCCGCACCCCTATGTCGCGGTCCTGATTGCCGCCGCCCTGTTCGCGCCCGTCGTTTACTGGAACTTCGCCAATGACTGGGCGTCGTTCCGCTTCCAGGGGGGGGAGCGCTTCGGCGAGGAACAGCAGTTCAGCCTGCACTACATGCTGATGAACATCCTGATCGTCGCCACCCCTCTACCGCTCATGGTTCTGCCGCTGCTGTTCGCCCGGCAATGGACCCGGGACGCCGCGCGCTTTCCCGAGCCCACGCACGCCGAAGCGCGCAACCGGCTGTTCGTCGCCTGCTTCGTCCTCGTCCCGCTCGCGGTCTTCGCCTGGAGCGCGCTCAAGCACGTTCCCCGCCTCAACTGGACCGGCCCGATCTGGCTCGCCACCCTGCCGCTGCTGGGCTGGGCGATCGTCCGGGCGGGCGCGCTGCGCTGGCATGGACTCGGCACCGCGATGCGCCTGACAGCGGGAAAGGTCATCGGCGCCTTGCTGGTCATCTATGCGGCGATCAGTTACCACCTGGTCCTAGGGATCCCCGGGGTTCCCTATTCGCCGTCGTTTGCCAAGGCGATCGGCTGGCCGGCGGCCGCCGGTGAACTTCTCATGGTGCATGCCCGGATTGCGCGCGAGACCGGCGCTGCGCCGGTGATCGTCGGGATGGACAAGTACAACACCGCCAGCCAGATCGCCTTTTTTGGCGCCCGACCCTTCGCCCTGCCGGGGCAGGAGCCGCTGCAGGCGACATCGATCGAGGCGTTCACCGGGAATTCCCTGATGTTCAACTACTGGGACCCGCCCGGCAAGTTCCGGGGCCGCACGCTGGTCATGGTCGCGCGCAACAGGGAAGCGCTGGCGACCGATCTGCTGGCGCCCCAATTCGGCGAGCTGGACGCGACGATCCATACGCTGCGCCTGGCGAACGCCGGGCCGGGTGGTGACGGCCGGCGCATCGCCGATTACTTCTACCGGATCGGTTACGACTACCGGCCGGCGCCGGACGGGCGCTGAGCGGTCGCACCAAGGATCGCCGGTCCGCGGTGCGGCATCGACCTTGCGGTTGGCCGGACGCCGGGAATTGGGGAACATCGGCGGATTCCCGAGGTCGGAGTTCGCTTCCGCCACCAATGTTTTCGCCCTATTTCGAGTGTTGACCGCAACCATGAGAACCTTGCTCCTCGCCCTGCTCGCCAGCCTCGCACTGCCTTCGGTCGCCACCGAATACCTTGTCGATCCCAGTCATACCTACGCCACTTTCGAGATCGACCACATGGGTTTCTCCACCCAGCGCGGCCAGTTCGAGCGCACGTCGGGGCAGATCAGCTTCGACCAGGCGGCGCGGACCGGCGAGATCGAAATTCGCATCGACGCCGCCTCGCTCGACACCGGGTTCAAGCTGCGGGACGACGTGCTGCGCGGCAGCGAATGGTTCAACGTCGAGAACTTTCCCGACATCATCTTCCGCAGCCAGCGCCTGGTGTTCGACGAGGAAAGGCCGATTGCCGTCGAGGGCGTGCTCATCATGCTCGGCGAGGCGCGGCCGATGCGCCTCGACATCGCCCGCTTCAAGTGCGGACTCAACATGGCCGTGCGCAAGCGCGGTTGCGGCGCCGATGCGCAGGGCGTGCTTCGCCGCTCGGAGTTCGGCATGAACACCGGGCTTCCGTTCATTGGCGACGAAGTGCGCCTGCGCATCCAGGTCGAAGCCTACCTGCCGTAAAAGGCGGCGACCTGCGAGCCGTGCGACGGCGCTAAAGTCATGTGCCGCCCGCCGGATTCTGCGAAAATGTCACCCCCGTCTGCGCAGTTTACGGAATTCCATGCCTCCCCATCCCGCCGTCGCCCCCACCGCTGAAATCGTCGCCGAACTGAAGGCTGGGCGAATGGTCGTCCTCGTCGATGAAGAAGAGCGCGAGAACGAAGGCGACCTCGTCATGGCCGCCGAGCACATCACGCCCGAGGCCATCAACTTCATGGCCAGGTACGGACGCGGACTGATCTGCCTGACCTTGACCGAAGAGCGCTGCCGCAAGCTGGGGCTGGTGCAGATGGCGCGCAACAACCGGACCCAGTACGGCACCGCGTTCACCGTCTCGATCGAGGCCGCCGAAGGCGTCACGACCGGCATTTCCGCCGCCGACCGGGCGCGCACGATCCAGATTGCCGTGGCCAGGACTTCGACGGCGGACGACATCGTCCAGCCGGGCCACGTCTTCCCGATCACCGCGCGCCCCGGCGGCGTGCTGGTGCGCGCCGGGCACACCGAAGCCGGTTGCGATCTGGCCGGCATGGCCGGCCTGGAACCGGCATCGGTCATCTGCGAGATCATGAACGACGACGGCACCATGGCGCGCCTGCCGGAACTGATCGATTTTGCCCGCGAACACGGCCTCAAGATCGGCACCATCACCGACCTCATCCATTACCGCGCCGCTTCGGAAACGCTGGTCGAGCGCGTCACCAGCAAGACGATCCGGACCGCCCACGGCGAATTCACGCTGCACGCCTACGTCGACCGCGCCGGCGGCGCGACGCACCTGGCGCTGGTCAAGGGCGAAATTGCGGCCGGCAAGGAAACGCTGGTGCGCGTACATGAACCGCTCTCGGTGCTTGACTTCATCGACCCCGGCAGCAAGCCGCAGTCGTTTACGATCGACGAGGCGCAGGCGGCGCTGGCCAGGAACGGTCATGGCGTCATCGTCCTGATGCACCGCCCGGAAGACGGCGAAGCGCTGCTGGCGCGCCTGACCGGCGACGCGCCGCGCACCCGGAGCAAGTGGGATCCGCGAACCTACGGCATCGGCGCCCAGATCCTGCGCGATCTCGGCGTCGGCAAGATGCGCCTGCTCTCGAGCCCGCGCCGGATGCCCTCCATGACCGGCTTCAGCCTCGAAGTCACCGGTTTCATCACTTCTCCCGCGGAGCTCTGAGCCATGTCCCGTTTCGACAATATCTTCGAATACGACAATTCCCTCGCCGGCGCCGGCCTGCGCATCGGCATCGTCATGAGCCGCTTCAACCTGCCGGTCTGCGAAGGCCTGCTCTCCGCCTGCGTCGCCGAACTGAAGCGCCTCGGCGTCGCCGACGGCGACATGGTCATCGCCGACGTGCCGGGTGCGCTGGAGATCCCGCTCGTGCTGCAGACGATGGCGCAGAGCGGCGGGTACGACGCGCTGGTCGCCCTCGGCGCGGTGATTCGCGGCGAAACCTACCATTTCGAGGTGGTTGCGAACGATTCCTGCCGCGCCGTGATGGACGTGCAACTCGATACCGGCATCCCGATCGCCAACGGTATCCTGACCTGCGAGAGCGACGAACAGGCCGAGGTCCGCATGCGGCAGAAGGGTAGCGATTGCGCCCAGGCCGCCGTCGAAATGGCCAACCTGCAGAAGGCGCTCGCCCAATGACCACCTTCGCCGGCGATGCCGGGCAGTTGCAGGAATCCAAGGCGCCGCCCAGATCGGCCCGCCGCCGGGCCCGCGAGTTCGTTCTGCAGGGCCTCTACCAGTGGCGCGTCGGCGGCGCCGACGAAGCCGACATCGCCGCCCAGATTCCCGAGATGGACGATTTCGCCAAGGCGGACCGCGACTTCTTCGTCACCACGCTGCACCGCGTGATCGGCCAGCAGGAAACGTTGACGGCGCTGGTCGCGGCGTACGTCGACCGCCCGTTCAGGGAATTGTCGCCGATCGAAGCCTGCGTCCTGCTGATGGGCGCGTGCGAGCTGGCAAACAGCCCGGAAACGCCTTACCGGGTGATCATCAACGAGGCGATCGAGCTGACCAAGTCCTTCGGCGGCACCGACGGCCACAGGTACGTCAACGGCGTCCTCGACAAGGTGGCGGCCGCGGTGCGCCCGGCAGAGGTGGAAGCCAAGAAAAAGGGCCGTTGATGCCCGGGGAATTCGCCCTGATCGCCAGGTATTTCACCCGGGCGACTCCATCGGCCATCCTCGGCCCGGGCGATGACTGTGCGCTGCTGCGGCCGACGCCGCGCAAGGAACTGGCGATCACCACCGACATGCTGGTCGCCGGCACGCACTTCCTGCCCGGCGCCGACCCGCGCAACCTCGGCTGGAAGGCGCTGGCCGTCAACCTCTCGGACCTCGCCGCAATGGGCGCCAGGCCGCGCTGGGCATTGCTCGCCGCCAGCATTCCGGCGGTCGACGCGGCCTGGATCGCCGGTTTCAGCGAGGGCTTCTTCGCCTGCGCCGCCGAGTACGGCGTCGATGTTGTCGGCGGCGATACGACGCGCGGGCCGCTCAATGTCTGCGTCACCGCGCTCGGTGAATGCGAGCCGGGCCAGGCGCTGCGTCGCGACGGCGCCCGCGCCGGCGACCTGGTCTGGGTTTCCGGCCGTCCCGGCCTGGCCGGTCTGGGCCTCGCTCAGTTGCAGGGAAAGATCGAACTCCCCGACCCGTGGTCGCGCCTGTGCGTGACGGCGCTCGAAATGCCGCGGCCGCGCGTCGCCCTCGGCCAGGCCCTGGTCGGCGTCGCTTCGGCCGCCATCGATGTCTCCGACGGCCTGCTTGCCGACCTCGGGCACATCGGCGAACGCTCCGGGCTGGCCGCCGCCGTGTACCTCGTCCAGCTCCCGCATTTGCCCAGGGGCGCGACCTACGATGCCGACCTGCGCCGCCTGGCGCTTGAATGCCAGCTCGCTGGCGGCGACGACTACGAGCTTTGTTTTACCACGCCGCCGCAGCAGAGCAACGCCGTCAGCGCGATTGCCGCCCGTCTCGACCTGCCGCTGTGGTGCATCGGCAGCATGGTCGAAGGTCGCGCCGGCGAGGTGACGGTCTTCGACCCCGACCACAATCCGGTGGAATTTCCGCAGCGAGGCTACGACCACTTTGGCTGAATCTTTGAAAAACACGCCCAGCCTTAGGTTTCTTTTCGCCCACCCGGCGCACTTCCTCGCCTGCGGCTGCGGCAGCGGACTGGCGCCGTGGGCTCCCGGCACCTTCGGCACCCTGTTCGCCTGGCTGAGCTTCAACATGTTCCAGCCCTATTTCGGCGATTTCGAGCTTCTCGGCCTGTTCGCCGCGGCCTATCTGCTTGGCATCTGGATGATCGACAAGGCCGGCCGGGCGCTTGGCGATCCCGACCACGGCAGCATCGTCTGGGACGAGATCGTGCCCTTCTGGCTGGTCCTGCTGATGACGCCGGAGACCTTTCTCTGGCAGGCCGCCGCCTTCGTGCTGTTCCGCCTCCTCGACATCGCCAAGCCGCAGCCGGCCCGCTATTTCGACGACCACGTCAAGAACGGCTTCGGCGTCATGGCCGACGACCTCGTTGCGGCCGGCTACACCCTGCTCTGTCTGGCGCTGCTGAAAATCGCCCTTTCCTGACGGTCGACCGCAACAGGGATAAAATGCCGGTGTTCCCAATCGCCCGGAGCGCCGCCATGAGCCACAAGCACGCACACCTGATGCGGACCATCTTCCAGGATCCGCCGAGCGCCAACATCCACTGGCGCGAAATCGAATCGCTGCTCCATCACCTTGGCGCCGACGTCGAGCCCGCCCACGGCGCGCGCTTCAAGATCACCCTGAACCGGGTCGAGGCCTTTCTCCATCATCCGCACAACAGCAGCACCTGCAGCCGGACCGCCATCAAGCAGTTGCGCGAGGTGCTGACGCACGCCGGGGTGACACTGTCAGCGTACGAGGCGAACCAAGAGTAGAACGGTTCGCCAGTTGAAGGAAAGCTGTCCTTCCTGCGGGCTTGCTCAGGAATCTTCCGGATTGTTCCCAAGGCGGCCGAGCAGCAATGCCACGGCGCTGTCCGCCAGTTGGTCAACCGTCAGCGGGCCGCCGTGGCGGTACCAGTGGCCGGACCAGTTGAGCATGCCGAACAGCAGCAGGCGCAGGGGCGCGGCGGCGGAAGCGATCCTGCCGCACGCCGCGAGTTCGTCCAGCGTCGCCTGCCACGGCGCCTGATAGCGGTCGAACGCGGCGGCGATCTCGGCGCGCGCCGCGACATCGAGCGAGCGCGTCTCGTTGAGCAGCATCGGCGAATGGCAGTCGGCTTCGAGCAGGGTCCCGAGATGGGTGCGCACGAGGATGTTCAGGCGCCTTTCCGGATCCGCGACACTGGCAATGGCCGCCAGCAGGCGCGCCCGTCCGGCTTCCAGCCCGTCGATCATCGCCTCCTTGAGCAGTTCCTGCTTGCTGCGGAAATGATAGAAGGGGCTGCCCGAGCGCATGCCGACCGCCTCGGCGATGTCGCGGGTGGTGGTCGCGGCGAAGCCCTTGTCGACAAACAGGCGCGCCGCCGCCCGCAGCAGTTCGGTGCGGCGGTTGGGCTCGAGCCCGGCTTCCGTCCTGCGGCGCGGCACGGCTAGAGGCTGGCGGCGAGACGCGTGCCCTGGTCGATGGCGCGCTTGGCGTCGAGTTCCGCCGCCACTTCGGCGCCGCCGATCAGCGAGAACGGGATGCCCGCCGCTTCCAGCGGCGCCTGCAGGTCACGGCGCGGATCCTGGCCGGCGCAGATGACGACGGTGTCGACCGCCAGGGTTTTCGGCTTGCCATCGACGGTGATGTGCAGCCCGCTGGCGTCGATGCGCTCGTAGGTGACGCCGCCGATCATCTGGACCCCGCGCTTCTTGAGCAGCGTGCGGCGAATCCAGCCGGTGGTCTTGGCCAGTCCGTCACCGACCTTCGACGACTTGCGCTGCAACAGGTAGACCTTGCGCGGCGCGGTCTCGTCGACCGGCGCCTTGAGCCCGCCGCGGTTGGCGTAGCCGGGGTCGATCCCCCATTCGTCGTTGAAGCGCTCGGCCTCGCTCCGGTCGTCGCGGGCATGCGTCAGGAACTCGCCGACGTCGAAGCCGATGCCGCCGGCGCCGATGATCGCCACCGTCTTGCCGGCCACTTTCCGGCCCTCGATGATGTCGAGATAGCTCGCCACCTTGTCGCTGTCGATGCCGGGAATCGGCGGCTTGCGCGGCACGATGCCGGTGGCCAGCACGACATGATCGAAACCGCCGGCCTTGATTGCCGCCGCGTCGGCGCGCTGATTGAGCTTCAGGGTCACGCCGCTGGTCGCGACGCGCCGTCCGAAATAGCGCAGCGTTTCATTGAAGTCTTCCTTGCCGGGAATCTGCTTGGCGATGTTGAACTGGCCGCCGATGCGGTCGGCCGCATCGAACAGCGTTACCTGATGGCCGCGCTCGGCGGCGGTGGTGGCGCAGGCCATGCCGGCGGGGCCGGCGCCGACGACGGCCAGCTTTTTCGGGATCTTCGCTTTTTCGATGACCAGTTCGGTTTCGTGGCAGGCGCGCGGATTCACCAGGCAGGAGGTCAGCCGCCCGGCGAAAATGTGATCGAGACAGGCCTGGTTGCAGGCGATGCAGGTGTTGATCTCGTCGGCCCGGTTGGCGGCGGCCTTGACGACGAAATCGGCATCGGCCAGGAAGGGGCGGGCCATCGACACCATGTCGGCGCAACCGGAAGCGAGCACCTCCTCGGCGACCTCCGGCGTGTTGATGCGATTGGTGGTGACCAGCGGAATCTTCACCGCGCCCTTGAGCCGTTTCGTCACCCAGGCGAAGGCGGCGCGCGGCACCATCGTCGCGATGGTCGGAATGCGCGCCTCGTGCCAGCCGATCCCGGTGTTGATGATGGTTGCCCCCGCCGCCTCGATCGCCCTGGCCAGTTCGACCACTTCGTCCCAGGTGCTGCCGCCCTCGACGAGGTCGAGCATCGACAGGCGGAAGATGATGATGAAGTTCGGCTCGACCTTGGCGCGGGTCGCGCGCACCGTCTCGACGGCGAAGCGGATCCGGTTCTCGAAACCGCCCCCCCATTCGTCGGTCCGCTGGTTGGTCTGCGGGGCGATGAACTGGTTGATCAGGTAGCCTTCGGAGCCCATGATCTCGACGCCGTCGTAGCCGGCCTTCTGCGCCAGCTGGGCACAGCGGGCGTAATCGCCGATCGTCTTGCGGATCCCCCAGCGGGTCAGGGCGCGCGGCGTGAAGCGGTTGATCGGCGCGCGCAGCTTCGATGGCGCGACATTGAGCGGGTGGTAGCCGTAGCGCCCGGTGTGGAGGATCTGCAGGGCGATCTTGCCGCCCTCGGCGTGCACGGCTTCGGTAATCAGGCGATGCTTGCCGACCTGCCAGGAAAAGCTGAGTTGCGACCCGAAGTGGTAGACCCGGCCGGCAAGGTTGGGCGCGAAGCCGCCGGTGACGATCAGTCCGACGCCGCCCCGCGCCCGCTCGCCATAGAAGGCCGCCATGCGTTCGAAGCCGTTTTTCTCTTCTTCCAGCCCGGTGTGCATCGACCCCATCAGGGTGCGGTTCCTGAGCGTCGTGAAGCCGAGGTCGAGGGGGGCCAGAAGGTGCGGGTAAGGTGACTCGACCGAGGTCTGATTCATGAACTGTCTCCGGAATATCTGATTAATTGTTAAGCAAGCAAGCGCTTGGTCATTATCGGGCCGAAGCTGAGGGATTGCAAGCGTTCCGGGCGGTCATCCGGACCCTGGCGAAGAGCAGGACAAGACGGTGGCGGGGAGGGGCCGCGAAGCCTATCCCGATTTGGGCTTTTTCCAGGTGTAGACCGCGGTAACCGCATAGTTCCACACCGCGCCGACGAGGACGCCGGCAATTGCCGAGAGCAGCCAGTAGGCGCGCTGATCGAAGAGGTAGGTGGCAATCCCGACGTTCGCCAGCGCCCCGACGCTGCAGGCCAGCGAGAAGGACAGCCAGCCGCTCACGAGTTTCCAGCCGCGCAACTGCATGTCGCGGTAGGTCAGCACGTTGTTGACGGCGAAGTTGAACGTCATGGCAACGAGCGTCGCCGCGGTTTGCGCAACGAGGAACGACGCGCCGACCCCGCGGAAGAGAGTCGCCAGCACGAGCAGGTGCACCCCGAGGCCGAGCAGGCCGACCAGAGAGAAAGCGATGAAGCGGATGGGAACGACGCGGCCCAGATAGTGGTCGAGCAGCATCATGAAGAATTCCCACGCCACCATCGTGTCGAGCTTGCTCTCGCCGGAAAAGCGATTGCGGAACTCGTAGGGAAATTCGCGACAGCGGAGCGGCTCGGGCGAGGTGGCGAACAGATCAAGCAGGATCTTGAAGCCGACGCCGGACATGCCCGCCCTGACGCAGCGCTCGACCGCCGCGCGCCGGATCATGAAGAATCCGCTCATGGTGTCCTGCAGATCCGCCTTCAGCACCAGGCGGCTGAGCCGGGTGGCGAACCGGCTGGTGGCCACGCGGGTGCGGTCCCAGCCTTCCATGCTGCCACCTTCCGCGTACCTGCTGCCGACCACCACGTCCAGATCGTCACCGCGCAACGCGTCGAACATCGCCGGCAACAGCCGCTCGTCGTGCTGCAGGTCGGCATCGATGACCGCGACGATGGGTGCCGATGAAGCCAGCATCCCCTCGATACAGGCCGATGACAACCCGCGCCTGCCGATGCGCTGGATGCAGCGGACCCGACTGTCGCGCTGCGCCAGTTCCCGAACCGCCGCCGCCGTCCCGTCCGGAGAATCGTCATCGACATAGATCATCTCCCAGTCAACCGCTGGCAGCACGGCGGCAACCCGATTCCTGAGTTCGACGACGTTCCCGGCCTCGTTGAAGGTCGGGACGACAATGGACAACTGGGGCATGAAAATCCTTCTGCTGAATGGTGCGAACCGCTGAACGGCCCTATTTTACGGCATCCGCCTTGCCAGGCCGAGGCCGGCCCTTGTAATTCGTCGCCTGATAGATCTCGATGCGGCGAACAACCCTGCCGGAAAAGACCGTCTCGACGACATCAACGAGATCGACCGCGTCGAAATAGGGTCGGAGGCGTTCAAGATCGACTTTCGACTGTGCCTGGTCGGTGACCACGAGTATGCCGGTCGCCCCCTTCAGGTCGCGATCCCCCGGAAAGTAATCGTACTCAAGCGCCTTTTCGCCATAAATGTCCTGGGCGTAGGTGCGCTGCTGCCCGGGGCGGTGAAACCAGATCAGCGAACTCGTCTTGTAGTGCGGGGAGAACACGAAGCTCTCCTTCCCCCCGGCCTTGATCGCGGCCTCCAGTCGGTCGACCCGCGCCCCCGCTTCCCTGAAGCCGCTCCAACTGTTGAGATCGCCCGGAACCGGCAGGTTCGGAAACGTCGAAATGGCCGCGCCGATCACCAGCACCGCCGCGGACGACGCCAGACCCCGGACCATGCGCTGCTCACCAGCACCCCGCGCCAGCAGGTGACGGATACCGAGAACGATCAGCGGCCAGAAGGCAGGCGCCAGCCAGTTGATCTTGACGATCGAGCGGAAACTGATCCCGGTGAACAGCAGCAGGGGAAGCGCGGCGCTGATCAGCAACAGGCGTACCGAATCATCGATGCCCGTGCCGAGCCATCTCCGGAACTCGCGCACCAGGGAGGCGATCGCCACGACGAACAGATAGGGCGTAACGATCACAAACTGCTGGACGACGAACATCAGGAAGTACCGGGGCTTGATGCCGCCCATCTCGTTCAGCCGGCGACTGCTCTGGAATGCAAGCGAGACCCAGTCGTGCTGAAAGTTCCAGATCAGCACCGGCGAGAACACCATGATCGCCAGAAGGAAGCCCAGGTAGGGATGCGGCTTCGCCAGCCAGAAGCGCTGTCGCGGCGACGTGAGCAGATAGAGCAGGACGATCGGCCCCAGAAGCGCGCCGGAATACTTGCCGAGCCAGGCCAGCCCCATGAAGGCGCCGGCGACGAACCACCAGCGTCCCTCCCCCGAAGAACTCACACGCCACACCGCCCAGATCGTCCCGACCCAGGCGAACAGCAAGGGCCCGTCGGGCGTCGGTCCGAACCCCAGGACCTCGTAGACGATGGTCAGGTTGAGCGCCGCCAGCGACCAGAAGGCCAGCCTGCGATCGCCGAACATGTCGAGGATCAGCCTCGCCCAGAGGACATTCCAGCCGATTGACCAGAGCACCGCCGCCGACTTGATGCCGAAAGCCGTCTGCCCGAACACCGCCGTCGTCAGCGCGATGCTGTAACTCGCCAGCGGCGGGTGGTCGAAGTACGACCAGTCAGGGAAGCGGCTCCACGTCCAGTAATAGGCCTCCTGCGGCAGCAGCGGCGCAATCGCCGCCAGCGCCAGGCGTAGCAGCGAGAAACCGGCGATGACGAAGGCAATGGCCCGCGAATGCTCGGGCACCGAGCGCCACCGGTCCCCGCAAGAAGATGCGATTCGGCTCAACGGGCGGATCCGCCTGGTTGGTCACATCTCTGCCACGCGACGATCCTTGACCCATGCGGCAGACGAAGACGATCTATCGCAACGCAAGTCAAAGCAGGAATCCGCTTGCTCATAAGTCACTACGGGCGGTTCGCCGAGTCAACGCGCGATGCGGGCTGGTCTTGTGGTCGACGCCTCAAATTCTCCGAAATTCAGTCCTGTCAATTATAGCGAATCCTGCGTTAGCGAATGGTGATATGGCCTGGCCACCGAGCGCCGGGGTAAGGACGGCGTTCCGTTGGGCGATCGGAGCGGGTAGACTGCAGGCCTGAACCAATCGGAGGTCCTTATGTTCAAGCTTTACGGATTCCCTGTCAGCAACTACGTGAATATGGTCAATCTGGCGCTGCTGGAGAAGGGGCTTCCCTTCGATTTCGTGCTGACCATCCCCGACCAGAGCCCGGAATTCCTGGCCAAGAGCCCGCGCGGCAAGGTACCGTGCCTGGAAACGGAACAAGGTTTCATCAACGAAGCCAGCGTCATCCTCGAATATCTCGAGGAATTTGGCTCCGGCAAGGCGCTGCTGCCGACCGACCCCTACCAGCGGGCACAGGTACGCGCGCTGATGAAGGAAATCGAGCTCTATATCGAACTGCCGGCGCGCTCCTGTTACGGCGAGGCATTTTTCGGCGTGACCCTGCCGGATGCCCTCAAGGCCAGGGCGCGCGAGGATCTGGTGGCCGGGTTCGCCGTGCTCAAGCGGCATGGCAGGTTCTCGCCTTTCGTTGCCGGCGACAGTTTCACGCTGGCCGATATCCTGTTCCTGTACAGCATCGAACTCGGCGCGTCCGTCGGCCAACTGGTTTTCGGGCTCGACCTGCTCGGCGACTTCCCCGAGGCCAGAGCGCTCTTGCAGCGACTGGGCGAAAATCCGAACGTCCGGCAGCTTGCCGCCCGGCGCGATGCCGCGATGCCCGGCTTCATCGCCGCCATGCGCGCCAGAATGCAGGGCGCGGCCTGAGCGAACCAGGAATTCACCGTCGTCGATACCGCCCAGGCCGGCGCCATGCGCAAGGTCGCCCCGTAACGGGTCGGCCTCTGCGGCCTGATCGCCGACGGCGATGATGACTCCGCTTGAATACGCCGGGCAGGACGGTCTCGGCCTGGCGGCCCTGATCCGGCGCGGCGAGGTGAGTGCAGCGGAAGTCCTGGACGTGGCGATCGCGCGGATCGAACGGCACAACCCCACCTTGAACGCAGTCAATCGCAGCGCCGCCCGCATCGATCGGCTCGCTCCAGCCTTCCCCCGCCGAAAAGCGCCTGTTGCGCATGATTAACCGACTCAACGCCGGCTGGCTGCTGCAAGCGATGGGTGTCCTTGGCTCGGTGGCCGACAAGACCTTCGCCTGTGTTCCCTTTTCACCACTGTTCAACCTAGAAACCGCAGCTGGACGCGCCCGCTGGTGCGTTTGGGCGGGTGACTGGCGCGAAGCGACAACGCGGCAGGCTAATGCCTGCAAGGCGGAGCGACAAAGCCAGGCGCCCGACCGGACGTGGCAGCGGGCGCGTAGCGCTCTCACCGATCAGGTGATGCTTGGCGGAGGGACAAGAGTCAGTGTTCATGGGGCTGCTCACGGGAATACAAGCGGTCAACTGCGGTTTCTAGGTGCAATGCTACCGGACAGCCGGCGATGTCGGTGCCGCTGCACTGGAACGGTGAGGGATTGCCGGTCGGGGTCCGGTTCGTCGGCAAGTTTGGCAGCGATGCCGCGTTGTTTCGACTGGCCGGGCAACTGGAACGGGCGCAACCGTGGTTCGGGCACGCGCCGTCCGGGTATCCGGGGCGGCCGCATGGCGCGTGACGGGATTCCGTACACGACATGAACATATCGTTGCATTCTGTCACTTGAATTTTCCGGCAGGCGCCCCTATCTTCCAGTCATGCGCTGATGATTCAGCCTGGCGGTCACCCCTTCCCCTCCTCCGGGTGGCCGTCTTGGAAGCCTCGGACTCCCCCCGGTCCGGGGCTTTCATCCTTTCAGGCCGCGTCAGGCCGGTATGCGGAACATGGGGTTTCACTTTTTTGAACCGGCTGTCAAGACATGACTCCGTGACAGGTCCAGGGAAGCGCGGGGTTCCCGGGCGCCGCACCCGTTCGCCGGTCACGGGCAGAACCTCTCCCCGCAGGTGACTGCCCGCAGTTCTTTCCGCTATACAATGATTTTGTCGCCACATTCGCTGGAGAAGATCATGAAGATGATGACCGGATTCCTGTGCGCCGCTCTGGCGGGGATCTTCTCAGCCTGTGCGACCCCCGACGGCGCCTCGGGCGATAGCCGGACGCTGAATGTGCCGTTGCGGCCAGGCCAGCAGAATCTCGGGGCGGTCGCGCAGGCCACCCTCGTGGCGCGGGGCGACGTTACCGATGTCAGAATCTTTCTCAGTGGCCCTCTCCCGCTCGGGGTCTCCCGGAGGCCGCAGCTTTTTGCGTTCATCTACCCCGGAACCTGCGCCAGTCAAGGACCCCAGCCAGCCTTCGAGATGAACAGCACGGTGACCTCGTTTCCCGAGGTTGGTGGCTGGAGGATGATACGGACAGCGGAGGCGTCCCTGGAGGCGTTGCGCAACGGCAACTATTCGATCGTGGTTCGGACCAGCCCGCAGGACCGGAACATCGATATCTTCTGCGGCGACATCCGGTAAGACCCGGCCGTGCCGCGCTCCGGCTTCCGCCAGAGAAGCCGGCCCCATGGACTTGTCTCCGGCAATTCATGGCCGTTGCGGGAAGCGGCCGATCAACCGGTCAATAGTCTGAGTATCTTCGGGTAACGGTCGGGCAGCAGGCGGCTCAGCCAGTGCAGCGTCGACGACTTGTTGCCGGTAACGATTTGCAGGTCGCCACGCTCCACCCCGGCAAGGATGTCGGCTGCACATTCAGCGGGCGGGGTGAGCAACAACTTTTCCCCCAACTTCGCAAGGCGCGACTCCTCTTCTCCAGCCGCGGCGCATCGGCGACCGGCGATTTCTATGTTGGTCTTGATCCCGCCCGGATGAACGGAGACCGCACGCACACCCGAGCCAGCCAGTTCGCTCCACAAGCACTCGGTAAGCCCGCGCACTCCGAATTTGGAGATGTTGTAGGCTCCCTGAGCGGGGAAGCCGACAAAGCCGAAGACGCTCGAAACATTGACGATGCAGCCTTCACGCTGCTCCAGCATCATCGGCAGGAAGGCCTTGGTGCCGTAGATCACGCCCCACAGGTTGATGCCGAGCTGCCACTCGATCTCTTCGATCGACAGGTGGGCAATGGTGCCGACGACGGTCACGCCGGCATTGTTGACCAGGAAGTGTGCAGTTCCGAAATCCCGTCTCACCGCTTTGGCATGCGCAAAGACTGCCTCGCGACTGGACACGTCGAGCGGGTAGGCAATTGCCTTCGTCCCTTGCGCCAGGGATTTCCTGGTTTCTTCCAGGCTCTGCGCATTGACATCCGACAGGGCCAGGCGCGCGCCCCTCGCCGCCAACTGCTGGGCCAGCGCGCGCCCTATGCCCGAGCCGGCGCCAGTGATGACGGCCACTTTGTCTTTGAAGCAATTCATGTTCCGCTCCCTCGGTTGCGATCAAGCCACGAAAATTTCCTTGCTGCCCGGACGGGCTGGGTCAATCTCGATTCGCCGGCAGCGCGACGGCTGCGGGCATCCGGCACCGCGCCGTCCTGCCTAGAGCCGCAGCGGCGGCGTCAGATAGGGCAGGGTCGAACCGAGATTCTCCTTGCCCTTCCTGATCTCCATGCGGGCGATGGCTTGCAGGTGGACTTCGTCCGGACCATCGGCATAGCGCAGCGCCCGGCCCCAGGTCCAGTGGTCGGCCAGCGGCGTGTCCGGGCTGATGCCCATCGCCCCGAAAGTCTGCATGGCGCGATCGCATACGGCGGTATGCACGCCCGGGACCAGCGCCTTGATCATCGAGATCTCCTTGCGCGCTTCCCTGACCCCGAGGTTGTCGATCATCCAGGCGGCCTTGAGGACCAGCAGGCGCGCCTGGTCGATCTCGATTCTCGATCTGGCGATCCATTCGCCGATCGTCCCGTGCATGTACAACTGCTTGCCGAAGGCCTTGCGTTCCAAAGCACGGTCGATCATCAGTTCCAGCGCGAGTTCGGCGGCGCCGATGGAGCGCATGCAATGATGAATCCGGCCGGGGCCGAGGCGCGCCTGGGCCAGCGCGAAGCCGCTCCCCTCGGCGCCGAGCAGATTGCCCGCCGGCACCCGCACGTTGCGGAAGACGATCTCGCAATGGCCTTCCGGTGAATGGTGGTTCATGATATTCACGCTGCGCACGATATCCAGCCCGGGCGTGTCGCGCGGCACCAGCACCATGCTCTGCTGCCGGTAGGCATCCGCCGCCGGATCGGTCTTGCCCATCACGATGAATATCCGGCATTCGGGATGGGCGGCATTGGTGATGAACCACTTGCGTCCATTGATCACGTAGTCGTCACCATCCCGGGAGATCAGCGTCGTGATGTTGGTGGCGTCCGAGGAGGCGACGTCCGGCTCGGTCATGGCGAAGGCGGAACGGATTTCGCCCCGCAGCAGCGGCTGCAGCCAGGCCGCATTCTGCTCGGGCGTTGCGCACAGGTGCAGGAGTTCCATGTTGCCGGTGTCCGGCGCATTGCAGTTGAAGACCTCCGACGCCCAGCTGACGCGCCCCATGATTTCCGCCAGCGGCGCATATTCGAGATTGGTCAGCCGGGTACCCGGCTCATCGTCCCTGAGGTGGGGCAGGAACAGGTTCCACAGGCCTTCAGACCTGGCCAGCGTCTTCAAATCGTCCATGAAGGACACCGGGAACTGCCCCTGATGGACTTCGTCGTGCCACTGACGCACCCGCGGCACGATGTGGTCGTCCATGAATTCGCGGACACGGCGGCGCAGGTCCTCGACCTTGGGGGAACAGGAGAAATCCACTGGGTTTCCTTTCGTTCAAGTGTGAGTCACAGGGCCGAAACGCCACCGTCGACGGCGACGGCCGCGCCGGTGATCCTTGCCGCCTGTCCGGGGTAACTTGCCCGATTCATTCCGGCCCTTAGAGAGTCAGTCCGCCGTCGACGACGATGCACTCGCCATTGGTGTAGCTCGCCGCGTCGGAAACCAGGTAGAGCACCGTCCCTGCCATCTCTTGCGGCTTGGCATGCCGGCGCAGCGGGACCCTCGCCATCCATTCGTCGTAGAGGGGCTTGTTGGCGAAGAGGGCGCCGGCAAACCTGGTTTTCGTCAGTCCCGGCAACACGGCATTGACCCGGATGCCCAGAGGCCCGCATTCCTTGGCGAAGGACTTGGTCATATTCACGACCGCCGCCTTGGTGATCGAGTAGATGCCCTGCATGTCGCCGGGCTGCAGCGCGTTGACCGAGGCGATGTTGACGATCGCGCCGCTTCCCCGTTCGCGCATCATCTTGCCGGCCGCGACCGACATGAAGAAATAGCCCCGGATATTGACGTCGACCGTCTTGTTGTAGGCGCTCACATCGGTGTCCAGAACATGGCCGAAATACGGATTGGTCGCCGCGTTATTGACGAGGATGTCGAGACGGCCGTGCGCGGCGCGAATGTGGGCGAAGGCAGTGGCGATGTCTTCCATGTTTCCGACATGGCAGGCCAGGGCTTCGGCGCTCAGGCCTGCCGCCCGCAGCCGGTCGACGACCGTCTGGCAGTCATCCAGCTTGCGACTGGAAACGATCACATGCGCGCCCTGCTCCGCCAGCAGGCTGGCAATCGCCTCGCCGATGCCGCGGCTGGCGCCAGTCACCAACGCAATCCTGCCATTCAGGTCAAACAGTTTCGTACTCATCGCCGACTCCTCGTTACGGGGTTGTGTCGATCAGGGCCGCGGCGGCCTCCGCCAGATGGCTTGCCATGTCGCCGACCTGACCGGCCCTGGCGTTCGATGCATTGCCGCCGAGGGCACGCTTCTTGACGCCCTGGGCGATCGCCGCCAGGCGGAAGAAGCTGAATGCCAGGTAGAAGTTCCAGTGCGCAATCGCCGGGATGCCGCGCAACTCGCAGTAGCGGCGGACGATGGTTTCCTCGTCCGGCACACCAAGTTCGCGGCGATCCTTGCCCAGCAGGCCGGGAATGTGTCCGACCGAGGGCAGGCGCAGGCACATGCAGAAATAGGCGAGATCGGCCAGCGGGTTGCCCAGTGTCGACAGCTCCCAGTCGAGAATCGCGATGATTTTCGGGTCGACCGCAGCGAAGATCAGGTTGTCGATCCGGAAGTCCCCGTGCACCAGCGACGGCGGTCCGTCATCCTGCGGACAATTGGCCGGCAGCCATTCGATCAGGGTCTCCATCGCCTCCAGGCGCCCGGTTTCCGAGGCCCGGTACTGCTTGGTCCACACGCCGGTCTGCCGTGCGAAATAGTTCCCGGCGCGCCCGTAGTCGGCGAGCCCGACCGCATCGACGTCGACCTTGTGCAGCGCCGCCAGCGTTTCCACGATCGCCGCATAGACCGGCGCCCGCGCCCCCCTGTCGAGTTCCGGCAGGGAAGGGTCCCAGAAGATCCGCCCGGCCGCGAAGTCCATGACATAGAACATGGTGCCGATGACGTCGCGATCCTCGCACAGGTGGCAGGCACGCGGCACCGGCACGGCGGTGTCGGCCAGCGCCACGAGGACGCGAAACTCGCGGTCGACGGCGTGCGCCGACTTGAGCAGTTCTCCCGGCGGCTGGCGGCGCAACACATAGCGTCCGCTTTGCGCCTCGAGCATGAAGGTCGGGTTGGACTGGCCGCCGGCAAATTTTGTCGCGACCAGCGGTCCCCGGAAACCGGGAATCCTGTCCTCGAGATAGCGGGCCAGTTTGTCGCAATCGAATTGGTGAATGTCATTGCTCATGATGGATTCCTGATCGACGACGTTTATCCGTAGGTGACGCAATCCCGGCGCAGCGGAAGATCGAGATGCGGAATGCCGTTGAAGCTTGCCAGATGACAGGTTTCGGTGTTGAAGAAGTACTGGCAGATACCCGTATTCCTGATCTGCATGTTCAGTTCGATCGCGGTGCTCGCGGGCGCCTGCATGACCTGCTGGGCAAAGGCGCCCATCGGCCCGCCGGAACTGATGACCAGGACCCGCCTGCCGCCCCGGCCCTGGATGTTCTCGCGGGCGGCCGCCACGCGCTGCTGGAATTGTCCCCACGATTCGGGAAGCGGCCCGGCGAGCGCGTCCTCCGACCACAGCCGCAGAGCCTGTTTCAGTCCCTTGTAGAAATCGTGCACGCTGCCGCCGGCCAGGGCCTTGAACGCCCTCCTGTCCTCGCCGAGCGCACCGTAGAGTGCATGGAAATCGTACTCGTTCAGCCGGGGATCCTCTTCGCAGGCGGCAGCGCTTCCCATGCCGCGAAAGATGGCGTCGGCAGTCTGCCGATGTCGCACCATTGAACCGGTCACCACCCGATCGAACGCCATTCCCCGTTCGCCGAAATACTCGCCCAGCCAGACCCCCTGACGCTCGCCCAGAGCCGAAAGCCGATCGTAGTTTCCCGTCCCGAAGGATGCCTGGCCGTGACGGACCATAAAGAGTTCTGCCAAAGTAGACTCCCGAGGATTGCGCGCCAAGAATAGCCGGACGCGCGACATTCGCAAACCTTCTTGTCCGGATGCGCGATGATCCACGGTGGTGATTGGCCGGGCGGACAAGCATCAGGCAGAAGGAGAGTTCGCCGATGGCCAGCGAAGGAGTGAGTCCCCGCCAATCCGGCCTGACGAAGTCCGCCCGCCATCGCGCCGCGAATACCCCATGTTCCGACGAGCTCATGCGCCCGGGCTTTGTATATGATATGCGGCATGGTTGGCAGTGAGCGCGACCGCGACGCGCGCGCTGCCCGAAGGATCGAATTTCTACAGGCCCCAACCAAACGGAGGAAGAGACATCATGACCATGGGATTGATGCAGGACGGCCCGCTGCTGATTTCGACGCTGATCGAGCATGCGTCCAGGTTTCACAAGGATGCGGAGATCGTGTCGCGCACCTGCGAGGGTCCGATTCACCGCTGCACCTACGGCGACATTTCCCGCCGGGCGAAGCAGGTCGCCAATGCCCTGGCGGAACTCGGCGTCAAGCCCGGCGACCGGGTGGCGACGCTGGCCTGGAACGGCTACCGGCACATGGAACTGTATTACGGCGTCTCCGGTTCCGGCGCGGTGCTGCATACGATCAACCCGCGCCTTTTCCCCGAGCAGATCGAATACATAGCCAATCACGCCGAGGACCGCTTTCTCTTCTTCGATCTGACCTTCGTTCCGCTGATCGAGAAACTGGCGCCGCTGATGAAGACGGTGAAGGGCTTCGTGCTGATGACCGACCGCAGCCACATGCCCGACTGCGCCATTCCCGGGCTGCTCTGCTACGAGGAACTGGTCGGCCGCCAGAGCAGCGACTACGAATGGCCGGTGTTCGACGAAAACACCGCGTCGTCCCTGTGCTACACCTCGGGAACGACCGGCAATCCGAAGGGCGTTCTCTACTCGCACCGCTCTTCGGTGCTGCACTCCTTCTCCGCCTGCTCGGCCGATGTGCTGGGACTCGGCGCCAAGGACTCGGCGCTGCTGATCGTGCCGATGTTCCACGTCAATGCCTGGGGCATGCCCTATGCCGGCGCCATGTGCGGCGCCAGGCTGGTGATGCCCGGCCCGGCGCTCGACGGCAAGAGCGTCTATGAACTGATGCGCGACGAGAAGGTGACGCTCGCTCTCGGCGTCCCGACCGTCTGGCTCATGCTGTTTCAGCACGTCGACGCCAACCGGCTCGTGCCGCGCGACGATCTCTGCGTCGAGCGCGTCGTCATCGGCGGCTCGGCGGCGCCACGCGCCATGTGCGAGAAGTTCGAGACCCAGTTCGGCGCCTTTGTCGTCCATGCCTGGGGCATGACCGAGATGTCGCCGCTGGGTACGGTCTGCAACCTGCTGCCCAAGCACAGGGAGTACTCGCTCGACCAGCGCCTGAACCTGCAGGTCAAGCAGGGGCGGGCGATCTACGGCGTCGACATGAAGATCACCGACGACGACG
>WBZP01001013.1_pt1 | contig 36282 bp, 32 predicted proteins | sample 5204301 | NCBI WGS metagenome assembly WBZP01 (sample SAMN12412401, study PRJNA552823) | activated sludge metagenome | isolation source: activated sludge from nitrification reactor of wastewater treatment plant... | place: USA: Pennsylvania | collected 2017 | reverse complement strand
GTCGACGGCCTGGGTGAGCGCCCAGGCGTCGCTCCAGTCCTCGGTCTCACGGGTCTTCTTGTCCAGCCGCAGACCGGTCTGCAGGGCCTCCCAGGTGCTCGTGGTGGACAGGCCGTTGCCCCGGTCGCCGCCCTTGTAGATCGCCCAGTTCTTCACCTTCTCGGCGTCCCGCCACACGCTGTCCTCGGACATGAGGAAGTCGCAGATGTTGTGGAACTGTCCGTTGCGCTGGGTGCGGACCGGGGTAGCGAAGACACCCCGGTTCCCCGCGGCTCGGACCGTCTCCCAGGCGATCGCGGCGTTGGGCTCGGACTCCCGGTTGAGGTTGAACTCCTTGAGCGGATACGGCATCCCGGGGAACGTGATGAAGAGCCCGGGCGGCAGCTCGACATTCCATGAGACGGGGTTCATCCCCCGAGTCGTCTGGCCCTTGATCCGGAAACCGGCGTTGTCGAAGACCTTGCCGTCGTAGGACACCACGCCCGGATTGAAGTAGTCGTCGTAGCGATGGTTGGCCAGGGCGTCGTTGTAGACCGCGTCGTCCATGAACCACTCGACGATCGGCAGCGCCGAGGTGACCGCCGGATTCTTCACGACGTAGCCCTCGTACTGGTACGAGGCGTCACCGGCGGGCAGCGAGAAGGGGACCCCGCCGTAGGAGGCGGCGATCTTGTAGCGCACCAGCAGGCCCGCGTCCTGGCCGGGGATGGTCGCGGCATACACACCGTCGTCCGCCCCCCCGGGGCTGGCCGCGTCGTCGAGGAACGGCAGCGAGACCTCCGCGCCGAACATGACCCGGTAGGACAGCGAGGCGCTGGTGCCGACCGGCAGCTTGGCCGTGATCGTCACTGGAACCGCGGGGTCGGGTTGGGCCGGGATCACGGTGGGGTCCTTGACCCGGGGCGGCGGGGCGGTGCCGTCGAGCGTGTTCACCGCTTTCGGCGTGCCGAGGGCGACGGTGGAGGCGCCCCAGTTCTCCGGGTCGGTGTTGTCGGACATGAGGCCGCGCAGTTCGAGGCTGGGACCGCCACCGGCGGGTGACCCGGGCCACGGCGCGGCGACACCGTAGGCCACCTTGTCGATCACCGACCCGGCGGAGTCGAGCAGCGTGAGCGTCTCCCCGTTATTGGAGAGTTTGCCGGTATAGGTGGCGTCCGGCGGGAAGCCGTAGGTCGTCGTGAACCATGTCGGCCCGGCGGCCGCGCCGACGACGTAGCGCCCTCCGGCGGGCACCACCGAGCCCGGGGGCATCGTCACCACGACCGCATCGGTGACCTTCCAGCCGGAGATGTCGATCGGCGCGCCGCCGGTGTTGGTCACCTCGAACCATTCGTCGGCGTCGTTGTTCGTCGGATCCTTGTAGAAGATCTCTGAGATGACGATGCCGCCTGGTTCGGCGTGCGCGGCCGGGGCGGCGAGTGCCACGACCCCGGTCGCTGTCACTACCGCTGCGGACAGTGCGGCGAGAGCCCGCCGCACACCGTTCGACATCGCCATAACGACAACCCCATTTCGTCACGGTGCACTGGTCTCCCCCGAGGAGACTTGCCGCATTATCACCCATGAACGCGAATGGCGTCGCAGAAACCAAGAAACTCCCAGCATCCATCGCCTCACAAAACGCTCACATTTCGCTCACGCGCCCAGGAGTCGGAATGCGACGGCGTGCTCGACGCCTTCGGCGGCGGCCAGCTGCGCTCCCCCGGTGAGGATGCTGGTGACCAACTGCGCCGGCTTCGGGAAATCGTCCGGAAGGTGCACGTTGTACTGCTCGTGAGCCTCCAGCGAGGCGATGGCCGCGTCGAGGTGCCCGGTCACGTCGACGTAGTGGGTGGGCTCGTTCGCGGCCGCCAGCAGCACGGCGCGCACGCCACCCCACGGCGCCAGGCCCTCCTGTTCGGCGAGTTCGCGGAAGATCCACCGGTTCGCCGCGTCGCGCACCGCATCGAGGGTGGCCAGGCCGACGGCCCGGTGATCGGCCTGGTTGGCCATCCCGCCGGCGAAGAACACCTCGAAGCTCATCGTCACGACGAGATCGGGTCGCCGGCGGCGGATCTCACGCGCGATGGCGCGGCGCAGCGGCATACCGTATTCGACCGTGCCGTCCGGGAAGTCGAGGAACTCGACGACCTCGACGCCGACCTTCGCAGCCCCGTCGCGTTCCTCCTGGGCGCGCAGCGGACCGGCCTGCTCGGGGGGGATGCCGTCGATGCCGGCCTCCCCACGGGTGGCCAGCAGGTAGGTCACCGTCGTGCCGGCCGCGGTCCAGCGGTCGACGGCCGCCGCGGTGCCGTACTCGATGTCGTCGGGGTGCGCGACGACAACGAGCACCCGCTCGACGTCATCCTCCAGCGCGGTGAGACCAGGCCGCGGCGCGTCGTGGGTCTGCGTCGACCCGGCACTCGTCGCGGGGGCAGTGATGTCGGTGGTAGTGGCGTCGGTGGTAGTGGCGTCGGTGGCAGTAGGGTCGTCGGCAGCAGCGGGAGCGGTCATAGGGCGAGCGTAGGGGCAAGCTTCGTCCACAGTTTGTCAACCAATGTGGATAATCTCCGCGGACGGCGGGACGGAGGCGCGCATGACGGTGCTGTCGGCCGAGCAGTTGCAGGATTTCCTGGCCCGCGCGTTCCCCGAGGTGCGCCACTACGGCTTCGTCGTGGAGCACGTCGACGAGCGGACCATCACGGTGCGGCTGCCGGCCAACGAGGCGTCGTTGCGGCCGGGCGGCACGATCTCCGGGCCGAGCATGTTCATCCTCGCCGACGTCGCCGTCTACCTGCTCGTGCTCGCCCAGATCGGTGAGGTGGCCCTCGCGGTGACCACGACTGTCGGGATGAACTTCCTGCGCAAACCCCCGCACGGCGATCTCGTCGCCGAGGGCGAGCTGCTCAAGCTCGGTCGGCGTCTGGCGGTCGGGCACGTGCGCATCCACGCCGCCGACGGCGGAGCCACCGCCGAACTCGTCGCCGACGCCTCGCTCACCTACTCGATCCCGCCGCGCGACAAGGATCGGCGTTGACGAGCCGCTGACCGACCCGGTATCTGTCCCCGCGGTATCTGCCCCTGCGGTATCTGTCCCTGCGGTATCTGTTCCAGGCGGCATACCTCTTGTCGGACAGGGCCACCCACCGTCACTGAGGTGCCGCAACGTGGGAGGGCCCCCTAGCCGAACGTGCGATGTGCCGCCCGTGCGCGCGACCTACCGTCGAACTCGTAACACCCACCACTGTCCCCCAAGGTGGCCTTCTCGATGATCGCGTATTCCGTCTTCACCCTCGGCTTCGGCGTCGCCGTCTATGCCCTGCTCGACACTCTCCGCACGCCGGAGAAGCACGTGCGGCTCATGCCCCGCTGGGGCTGGCAGCTGTTCATCCTCAGCCTGCCGTTCGTCGGTGCCCTGTCCTGGTTCATTGCCGGCAAGCCCTCGCGCAAGGAACTCGCCCACGCGGTGATGACCGGTCGCCTGGTCACCCAGCCGCTGCGCTACGACTCCAGCCGCTACCTGGCCCCCGACGACGACGACGCCTGGTTGCGCACCCTCACCCCCAAGCGCCCGGTGCGCACCGACGGCGACTCCGAGGCCGCCGCCTGAGCTTCGCGGTCCCCCACTGCCGACGAGGGACCCCCACACCCGACCCGTATGCCGCCCGCGGCATACGGGTCGTCGGCGTCTCAGCCCAGGGCGGCGACCAACGCCGGGAGCGCCTGGGCGGCCGTGGCACGCCAGGAATGCGTCGCGGCATACGTGAACTCGGTCTCCCGCGGGTCGATCTCGATGACCGGTATGCCGCGGGCGCCGGCCAGGTGCGGCAGGCTCGCGGCCGGCTGCACGACCCCGGAGGTGCCCACGACGAGCACGAGATCGGCGGTCTGACAGGCCTGCGCCGCATCGGTGAACGGCTCCGGCGGGAGCATCTCGTTGAACCAGACGACCCCCGGGCGGATGTCACCCTGCGGGCAGGCCGGGCACTCCTGCGGCTCGACCCGGGCCAGCGGCTCGGCCGGCGGCGCCGGGGTCGGCGCCGCCATGCCGCACCGGTCGCAACGCCACGCGAAGAGACTGCCGTGCAGGTGCGCGAAGACCCTCGAACCGGCCCGTTCGTGCAGGTCGTCGATGTTCTGGGTGACGATCCGCAGGGTCATTCCCGGGCGGTCCGCCCACTGCGCGAGCGCCCGATGCCCGGCGTTCGGCTCCGCTTCGCGGACCAGGTGCACGCGCCACAGGTACCAGGCGTTGACCGCGGGTTTGTCGCGGTGCCAGGCCTCGGGGGTCGCGAAATCGTTCGGGTCGACATTGGACCACAGCCCGGTCACCGCGTCGCGGAAGGTCGCCACCCCCGACTCCTGCGACATCCCCGCCCCGGTCAGCACGGTGACCCGCCGCGCGGCGCGGGCCAGCTCGAGGATCGCGGGTGGGACGTCGGTGGCGGGGGTGGACCGGGCCGGGTCAGCAGAGCTCACGCGACAATCTTCGTCGGTATGCCGTGCGCCCACCAGCCGCCACCCGCCTCGCCCGCTTGTGGTCGGTGGCGCGCCGGGTTGGGCTGGTCCGCCCTTTGGGGAGCACATTGGTGAGCATCCTGTGGAGAAATCTCCCCAAACCGTCTCGCGCCTCCCGTCAGTCGCCTGGGGCCGCTCGGCGCGCCTGGTTGTCGGGGTCAGCGGTGCGCAAGCATCCGGCGGGCGAAGTAGGTGTCGTCGGCCTCGGCCTGACCGGTGTCGACGAGGTGCTGCCAATGTGGGGGAACGTAGGCGCAATAGGGCTCGGCCTCGAAGGGGTCGTCCATCGTCGCGTAGGCCCGGGCCCGGCTGCCGCCGCACGTCGGCCGGAAGTTGCACACCCCGCACTTGCCCTTGAGGTTGCTGCGGTCGCGCAACTGTCGGAACAGCGGCGCCTGCCGATAGGTCTCGACGAGATCATCGGTGCGCACGTTGCCGGCCCGGATCGGCAGGAAGCCGCTCGGGAAGATGTCGCCGGTGTGGCTGACGAAGAGGAAGCCGTCGCCGTCGGTGACATTGCGGGCCCGGCCGATGCCGTCCTTGAGGGAGTGGTGGTGCCCCGCGGTCATCCCGTCGCTCACGTCGTGCCGGGCAGCGCCCTGCTCGGCCCGCTTGCGTTGTTGGATGACACGTGAATACTGCGGTGCCGCAGTCGCTTTGATGTCGAAAGTGGCCGTCTTGCTCAGGTCGTAGAGTTGGTGGAAGACCTGCTCGAACCCGTCGGCGGAGGCGACGTCCTGCGGCTTGGCCCGGCCCATGGGCACGAGGAAGAAGACCTCCCAGAAGACGATGCCCAGCTCGCCCATGAGCCGGCACATCGCGGCCATGTCGTCGAGATTGTGTTTGCGCACGACCGTGTTCACCTGCGTCGTGAGCCCCACCTCGGTGGCCTCGCGCAGGATCCGCAGCCCATGCTCGAAGGACCCGTCGACCCGACGAAAAGTGTCGTGGATCGCCGGGGTCGATCCGTCGAGGCTCACCGCGAGCCGGGCCAGGCCGGCCTCCTTGAGCCGGCGCATCTGCGCGAGGTCGGTCAGCGGGGTGGTCGCCGGGGTGATCGCCATCCGCAGCCCGAGGTGGGCCCCGTACCCGACGAGCTCGACGATGTCGGGGCGTTTCATGGCGTCGCCGCCGCTGAAGACGACGATGATCGGCCCGAACCGACGGATGTCCTCGAGCAACCGCTTGGCCTCGGCGGTGGTCAGCTCGTAGAGGTGATGCAACGGCTGCGCGCAGGCCCGGCAGTGCTGGCAGGCCAGGTCGCAGGCCTGCGTCGTCTCCCAGATGACGAGGAAGGGGGCGCGGTCGAAGTCCATCGGCGGCATTCCGCCACGTGGTTTCCCTGGTGCCGAAGCTGAGGTCACCGCGTCAGTCTGCGGGCCGCCAGCTGCCCGAGGCGAATCCGCACGCCGCGCTGTGGCGGGTCTCACGGTTCTGGCTGATGCAGCGGCCGTCGGGTCACACCCGCGCGTAGCGCGACCGGGCGAAGGAGTAGACCCCGTATGCCGCGAAGCCGGCCGCGATGAGGATCATCGGCACGACGCCACCGGGAAGACCCAGCAGGGAGCGGAGCGCACCGTCGAGTCCGGTCGCCTCGCCGGGGGTGGCCCGGATCGCGGCGAGCAGGAAGAGCATGGCGACCAGGGCCAGCGCGACGCCCTTCGCGAGGTAGCCCCAGCGTCCGGCGAGGACCGCCCACTGCCCCGGGTGCTCGGTGAGGTCGCGCAGGAAGCGCCGGGTCCAGCCCTTGTAGACGTGGTAGACCGCCACGATGAGGACCACCAATCCGACCATCCCGACGAGCAGCTGGCCGAGCGGTCGTTGCATGAGCGATTCGGTGAGGTCGACGGTCTGCGCCGAGGAGTCGCTGCCGGAGCCGCGCAGGAACGCGACGGCGCTCCAGGCGATCGCGGCATACCCGATCGCCTTGGCGGCCGACTTGGCGCGCACACTGCTCTTGCGCCGCACGATCGCCTCGGTGAGCTGCCACACGGACAGCAGCGCGAGGCTGACCGCGGCAGCCCACAGCGTCACCGTCCCGACGAGGTGACCGGTGAGCGAGGCGAGGGCCCCGGATTGGTCGGCGTGGGCCGAGGAGCCGAGCAGCGCGACCTGCACCGCGAGCCAGGCGATGAGCAGATGGAGCAGGCCGTTCGCGGCATACCCGAGCCGGGCACCACCCTCGATCACCGAGCTGTCGCCGACCTCGCGCACCGCCCGGGTGATCTCCTCGGTCATCGCCGGGGCTCCCGCCGCAGGAAGTGCCAGGCGAGGTAGACGCAGACGAGCCCGTTGAGCAGGCCGACGACGACGTCGGTGACGTGGTGCATGCCCCGGTAGACCCGGGCATACATCACGAGCATCGGGATGGCCGCGCAGCCGATCGTCGCCGCCCACCGCAGGATGGGGTGGGTGATCCGCTGGGCGAGCACGAGCAGGGTGATGTAGAGCGTCGTGGGGGCCCCCACGTGACCGCTGGGATAGCTGGAGGTCGGCGGCGCCGGGTCATCGAGCCGGGCGACGTCGGGGCGGGGCCGCGCGACGACCGCGTTGGCGATGACCATGAACAGCGCCTGCATGGACAGAGCGAGCGGCGCGATGACGGCCACCCACCACTGCCTCGTGCGCCACCAGACGAGCAACGCTGCGACGACCGTCGCCGCGATGACGACCTCGGTGTTGCCGATCAACGACACGTAATGCCAGATGTCGTCCTGGATGGGCGAGCGGCCCTCTTGGACAGCGCGATTGACGGCATACTCGCCGTCGGCGAAAGACCGCAGCGGGCCCATGAGCAGGAACCCGCCGAGCGTCATCACCACGAGCCAGGCCAACCCGGGCAACCAGGCCCGCTTGAGCATGTCACCCAGAGCGGCGCGCAGCTCCGGTCGGCGAGGATCGGCCTGATAACGGTCTGTGCGGGAGTGCGTCGACAGCCCGGCGCCCGGCGCCGAGTGCGTGGTGGCGGTCATGTCCGGTCCTTCGGTGGATGAGGGAAGCGAGGCTGAGGGGAGTGAGGCTGAGGGGAGCGAGGCTGAGGGCGCAGGGCTGAGGGAGCATCGGGGATCGACGAGGCGACCCAGGAGCGGTAGCCGGCATACGAGACCAGCACGATTGCCGGCCCGATCACGGCCCCGGCGACGGTGTCGGACGGGAAGTGCACCCCGAGCAGCACCCGGTCCAACGCTGTCGCGAGGGTGAGCACCGCGACGACGCCGACGGCGCCCGCCACCGCTGCGGGGCCCCGACGCCGCAACAGCGGCCACAGCAGCAGCACGACGGCCGTGCCGGCCGCCGCCACGTTGGCGACGTGACCGGACGGGAAGCTGAAGCCGGGGGCGTGCGACACGGCCGGCTCGACGACCGGGCGCAGCCGCCGCACGACGTACTTGAGGTCCAGATGCAGATTCCAGGCCAGCATCATCGTGAGGAATGCCCACCAGGCTCGGCGCGGCATACCGTGCCGCCGTCCGACCCACAGGCACAGGAGGGTGGCCGCGCCGTAGACGTACCGCTCCAGGAACACGTGCTCCCACACGAGCAGGGCGGTGCGCAGCGTCGGATCGGCACGGGTCAGCGCGGTCGCCGCGGCGATCACCGTCTCGTCGAAGCGCACCAGCGCGTCGAGACGACCCCGCAGCAGGTATGCCGCCACCCCCGCCCCGGCCGCGACCCCCACGGCCGGCCAGGCACACCGCCACGCTGCCCGCCAGGGCGACAGTGGCGCAGCCGAGGCTGCTGGCGTGGCGGTTGTCGTCATGTCAGGCCACCCGAACGATGAGGGCCTGCTTCTTGATCTGGCACACCATCCGCGAGCGTGGGCCGATGGCGTCGCCGTCCAACTCGGTCTCGGTGGGGGTGAAGGCGAGCACCTCGACGCGCTCGGAGGTGCGGCGCTGGATCTGTCGGTGGCCCTTGCGGCTGCCGCTGACGACATTGGCGGCGATCGCGCCCCACCCGATGAGTCCCTTGGGCGACAGCACGACGGTGTCGAGGACCCCGTCGTCGACCAATGCGTCGGGCATCAGGTCGACGCCACCGGTGAGGGTGCCGCAGTTGCCGACGATGACCGTCCGCGCGTGTTGGCGGATCGGCCGGTCCGACCCGGCGGTGACCCGCACGGTGAAGCCGGCCCGGAAGGCGGCCTTCGCTCCGGAGAGCAGGTAGGCGGGCCAGCCCAACGCCCCCTTGAGCCGCTCGTTGGCGCCGGCCATGGCGTCGGCGTCCAGCCCCATGCCGCACATCACGAGGAAGACCTGCTCCTCGTCGTCGTCGCAGCGCATCGTGCCGACGTCGATCCGACGGTCGCGGCCGGACAGCACGAGGTCCAAGGCCACCTCGAGGTCGTCGACGGGCAGCTCGAGGTTGCGCGCCAGGAGGTTGCCGGTGCCGCCGGGCAGCAGGCCCAGGACGGTGTCGGTGTCGACGAGTGCCTGGGCGACCGCGCGGACCGTGCCGTCGCCGCCGAGTGGGCAGACCACCGTCGCGCCGTCGGCGATCGCCTGGCGGGCCTGCCCGGTGCCGGGGTCGTCCTCGGTGGTTTCGTACCACCGGGGCTCGGCCCAACCGTTGCGCTCGCAGCCGGCCAGGACGGCCTCCTTGACCGCGGTGAGGTCGTCGAACTTCGTGGGGTTCACCACCACTGCCAGGGTGCCGACCGGCGCCGGCTCGTGGCTGGTCGTGCCGTCGGCGGCCGCGGTCTGGTCGACGTCAGCGGGCTGGGTGCTCATCTGGCTCTCCTGGCAGTGGGCTGCGTGGGTGGTGCGGGTGTGTGGTTCGTATGCCGCGCGGACGCGGCCGGTCAGGACCGCTCGACGTCGATGTGCTCGACCCGGGTGCCGGTGGCGGCGTCGACCGTGGAGTGCTTCGTCGGGGCATACCCCTTGTCCCGCCGCCCGGTCAGCAGGGACATGAGCAGGGCGAGGGCGCCGCCGGCCATGCAGATGAGGCCGATGGTGTGCAGGTTGACCCCGTCGAGCCGGTCGGCCACACCCCAGTTGAGGATGGCACCGACGACGAGCAGGAAGATCCCGGTTCCGATGTACATGACTGGCTCCTTAGGCGGTACGAGTGCGGACCTGTTGTCCGGCTGGTTGTCCGGCTGGTCCGGGTGGCGGACCTGGTGTCCGCCGTCATCTCGACAGTAGGCAGCCCGCTAGGGCGCTGTCAGTACTCCAGCGCCGCTATGGGTGCCCACCCGCAGCAGGGATGGGTGTCGACCATCACGGGCCCGGCATGCCCGAGGGGTTCGGGTGCGGGCTCGGGGCTCAGCGGCCGAGGAAGGCCACCGCAAGCACCGTGAGAATCACGAGCAGGCCGACGACCGCGGCCCGGAGCGCCGGCGACCCCCACGGCGGGATCGGGTCGTGGGCAGGGTGCTCGTGGGCAGGGTGCTCGTGGGCATGGTGCTCGTGGGCAGGGTGCTCGTGGGCAGGGTGCTGGATGGCAGGGTGCTCGATGGCCGGGGGGTCGACCGTGGCGGGTGCCGTCGGCAGGTCTGCCGGCTCGGCAGCGAGCGGGGGCGGCGGCGCGGCATACGGCCCGGTCGTCAGCTCGAGCCGGGCCAGCCGATCGGCCAGCCAGGCCGCCGATTCGGGTCGGTCCGCCGGGTCCTTGGCCAGGCACGCGCGAATGAGTTCGGCGAACGCCGTTGGCACGTGGTCCGGGAGCGCGGGGATCGGGTCGTTGAGGTGGGCCAATGCGATGACGACCGGCCCGGCTCCGTCGAAAGGCTTTGCGCCGGTGAGCATCTCGTGACCGATGACCCCGAGCGCGTAGAGATCGCTGCGCTCGGTGGCCGGCTGCCCGGTCATCTGCTCGGGGCTGAGGTATTGGGGGGTGCCGAGCACCTCACCGACGCGCGTCAGCCCGGTGCCTTCGGCGGCTCGGGCGATGCCGAAGTCGGTGAGTTTCACGCCGCCGTCGGCAGTGAGCAGGACGTTGCCGGGTTTGACATCCCGGTGCACGATCCCCGCTGCGTGGGCCACACTGAGGGCGACCGCCGCCTGGGCGAGGATGAGGCGCACTCGCGGCACGGGCAGGGCGCCTTCGTCGCGCACGGCCTGGGCGAGGGTCCGACCCGGGACGTATTCCATGACGAGGTAGGCCAGCCCGTCGTCCTCGCCCGAGTCGTGCACCGTGACGATCGAGGGGTGACTCAACCGGGCCGCCAGTCGTGCTTCCTCCCGGAAGCGCTGCACGAAGACCGGGTCCGCCGCGGCCTCGACGTGCATGACCTTGATCGCCACGTCCCGACCCAGCTGCTCGTCGGTGGCCGACCACACCTCGCCCATCCCGCCGACCGCGATGAGGCCGTTCATCCGGTAGCGCCCCGAGAGCCGCTCGCCGATCAACTCCGCTCTCATCGGGGTGCGTCCGTCATCGGGGGTGCTCCGTCGGCGTCGGCCGCGGCGGGCAGTTGCCAGGCGGGCGGCGGGAACAGGGTGGTCGTCGGGAACAGCGCCCGATCGGGCCCGGCGGGGGTCGGGTCGGACACCTGCCGGGGCAGCTCGAGCACGACCCGGGTGCCCCCGTCAGCCGGGCTGGTCCGGGCGAAGCTGCCGCCCACCAGACGCGCTCGCTCCCGCATGCTGTAGGTGCCGGTGCCCTCCGGGCCATGCACGCCGACGCCGTCGTCGACGATGGTGAGCACGAGGTGGCCGTCGGTGCCGCGCAGCTCGATGTCGATCCGGGTCGCCTTCGCGTGCTTGACGATATTTGTCAACGCTTCCTGAGCGACGCGATAGACGACGAGGTCGCGTTCCTCGTCCCGGCCCAGCCCGCGATCGAGGGTGAGGTGGATCGGCAGCCGGGTGAGCCGCTGGGCGTCCTCGACGAGGGCCTGCAGGGCGGCGCCGATGCCCAGGTCGGACAGCCCCGAGGGCCGCAGCCGACGGGAGATGGTGCGCAGTTGATCCAAGCCGGCCCGCACCCCGTCGCTGACCGACTCCAGATCGGGTCGGACCGCCGCCGGTGCCTGCTCCGTCGCCATGGACAGTCGTAGCAGCAGGAAGGTCATCGTCTGGCCCAACTCGTCGTGCAGCTCGCGGGCGATCCGGGCGCGCTCCTCCTCCTGCGCCTGGAGCACCCCGCGTACCGAGCGGGTGCGTTCCTCCTCCAGCCGATCGAGCATTCTGTTGTATGCCGCGGCGACCCCCGCGACCTCCTCGGGCCCCTGCTCCGGCACCCGGGTGCCCTTCCCCGACCCGTCGACGTCGCGGAGTCCGTCGCGCAGCCGGACCAGCGGGGTGAGGCTGGTGCCCAGGATGGCCGCGTTGACGAGCAGCAGGGCGAGCATGCCCAGACCGAGGGCGCCCAGCTCGCTCGCCGTGGGTGGGGACGACAAGGTCAGCTCGCTGAACGCGAGCAACCCGACGAGGACCAGGACGGCGAGACCGTTGGCCAAGAAGATGCGCCAGAAGAGAGGCACACGGGGACTCTACGCGGGCCAGGGACTCGGGCCGCCGAGCGCACAATTCACGTTCGAGACGCCCCGACCGCGTGCAGCGGTATCGTGCAGCAGTGGCCAGACCCGCGACGGACGATCGGCCGACGGCCCCCCACCTGACCGGGGTGCCGATGCAGACCAAGATCGGCGTGTCCGTCGCCCAGCTGGTGTCCGTCTACGCGAGCCTCGTGGGCGTCGGCGTGTTCGGAACTCGCGTGCGGGACAGCGGCTTCGGGGCGTTCCGGGATGACGCGACCCTCATCGCACCGGCCGCCGGTGCCTTCGCCATCTGGTCGGTGATCTACGTCGGGCTGTTCGTCTTCACCGTGTGGCTGTGGTTGCCCGGCGACCAGGCTGCCGGGCGCGTCGGGCCGGTGGCCGGTCTCGCCGCGGCATCGATGCTGCTCAACGCGACGTGGATCCTCGTCGCGCAAGCCGGGTGGGTGACCGTCAGCGTCGCCGTCATCGTCGCCCTGCTCGTCGTGCTGACCCGGATCGTGCAGCGCCTCGGTGCAGCACCGCCGCAAAGCCCAGGCGAGCAGATCATCGTCGACGCGACGTTCGAGCTCTACCTCGGCTGGGTCATGCTCGCCACCTGCGCCAACGTGGCGACTGCGCTGGTGACCCACGGCGCCCCAGCCACGGGGCCCGCGGCCACCGCCGTCACCATGGGGGTGCTCGTGGCGATCGCGGGGCTGGCTCGGTGGGTCGCCGGTCGGCTGCCCGGTCGCTGGGGCATCGCCCTCGGCATCGGCTGGGGGCTGACCTGGATCGCCCGGGCCCGCAGCGCGGACACCCCTGAGTCGATGCCGGTGGCCCTCACCGCGGCCGTCGTCGCGGGGCTCGTGGCCGCCTCATTCGCCTACACGGCCGGCCGGTCGACCTCCGGCTCCGGCGGCCGCTCCCGCCCCAGGAAGGAACCCTCGTGACCTCCGTTGCTGCTCCTCGCCCGCCGGCCCGGATCCTGCTGGCCGACGACCATGCCCTGGTCCGGCAGGGGCTGCGGCACATCATCGACGCCCAACCCGACCTCACCGTGGTCGGCGAGGTCGGCGACGGGGCAGCGGCGGTCGATCGGGTGCTCAAGGGCGGGATCGACCTGGTCATCCTCGACGTGTCGATGCCGCGGATGACCGGTTTGCAGGCGGCCCGGGAACTGCAGCGGCGTGGGTCCACGACCGCGGTGCTCATGTTGTCGATGCACGACAACGAGCAGTACTTCTTCGAGGCGCTGAAACTCGGCGCGGTCGGCTACGTGCACAAGTCGGTCGCCGACCGAGACCTCATCACGGCCTGCCGGTCCGCCCTGCGCGGCGAGCCTTTCCTCTATCCGGGGGCGGTGGCGACGCTGATCCGCGATTACCTCACCCGGGGCAAGAGCCTCGACGGGGACACCACCTTGCTCACGCCGCGCGAGGAGGAGGTGCTCAAGCTCATCGCCGAGGGCAACAGCGGCAAGGAGATCGCCGACCTGCTCGTGCTCAGCCCGAAGACGGTCGAGCGGCATCGCGCCAACCTGCTCGAGAAACTCGGCATGAAGGATCGGCTGGAGCTGACCCGCTACGCGATCCGAACCGGCCTCATCGAGCCCTGAGAAAACGGGAACGGGGCCGCCCGCGGCATACCGGCGTGTTTCGGCGTGTGTCGTTGCGGCGCAGCCGAGTTGGCTCAGTCCGGCTGGTGCGCGGCCCAGAGCATGTGCAACACCTTCATCGCCCGGTCGCGGTCGGCGTCCGGGACGAACAGGTGGGTGTGGAAGCGGCCGGCCGCCGCGACACCGGGGATCCGGGCCTGGGCCAAGGCGGTGGTCAGCGCGGGGACGTAGCCGAGGGCCCCGATCGCGCGGCGCACCCCGAGGATGATCCACGCCACGGGCCGTTCGTAGCTGAGTCCGAGGGCGTCGGCATCCTCCACCCGCAGCAGCATGGTGAGCCCTTCCGGCTCCATCACCGTGAAGTACGGGCGCACCCCTGGGGGCGGCGTCGGCGTGGAGACCAGCGCGTAAGTGCCCTCGTGGATGACCGGGTTGAGGTTGGCCAACAACTCGTCCAGGTCGGTCAGCGGTTTGGGGAAGGCATCCTGGGCGGGCCAGCCCATCGGGATGGTGTTGGGGGTGGCCGGGTCGGTCATCGCCGCCGCCTGGGCCTCCTGCGTCGCCCACGGTCGCGGGGTCGCCCCGACTCCCGATTCGGCGGGGCCCGGCGCGGAGCCCGTGAGCTGGGACGGGTCGCCGGGTGCGTACTCCTGGAACAGCGCAGACGCATCGAGCACGAGGGCGCCGGCCACCGCGCGGGCGTTCGCCGGTCGCAGGCCCGGGTCCTTGTGCAGGCAGGCACTGATGACCTCGGCCAGGTCCGGCGGGGTGTCCGGCGGCAGTGGCGGGGGCGGCTCGTTGACGTGCGAGAGAGCCGTCGCCACCGGTGTGCCGCGGTCGAAGGGGCGCTTGCCGCTGAGCAACTCGTGGGCGACGACGCCCAGGGCATATAGGTCGCTGGCGGCGCTGGCGGCCCGGCCCAGCGCCTGTTCCGGGCTGATGTAGAAGGGGGTGCCGAGCACCTCCCCGGTGCGGGTATGGCTCGACCCGTCCAAGGCCCGCGCGATACCGAAGTCGGTGAGCTTCACCGCCCCCTGGGGGGTGAGCATCACATTGGCCGGTTTGATGTCACGGTGCACGACCCCGCGCTCGTGGGCCACCATCAGCGCAAGGGCCGCCTGCCGGACGATCGATCGCACGAGCTGCGCGGGCAGGGCACCCTCGCGACGGAGCCGGTCGGACAGCGGCTCTCCCGGCACCAGCTCCATGACGAGGAACGCCAGGCCCTGGTGCTCCCCGTAGTCGAACACGGTGGCGATGTTGGGGTGGGACAACGAGGCCGCCATCATGGCTTCGGCCCGGAACCGCTTCGCGAAGACCTGCTCGTCGGCCATGCTCGGTCGCATCACCTTGACCGCGACGGAGCGCTGCAGCACGCTGTCGAAGGCCTCCCACACCTCGCCCATGCCGCCCACGGCGATGCGTCGGGTCAGTCCGTAGCGCTCCCCCAGGACGTAGCCCTCGCTGAGCCTGTTCACCGTCACCCCGCCGCTAGACCGGCCGGCGTCGCTCGGTGGTCGGATCGCCGGGTACCCCTTTATACCTCCGGGTCGGCCTGTCGATGTCCTCCCGCGGCTAAACGGAATGCATCGGCTTGGCGACCGCGCTCTTGGGGGTACCCGACGGCCCAGGCTCAGGCTCCGGTGAGCGAGTAGACCAGCGCCGTGTACGGGGCGATGGAGACCAGCGCACTGGGCTCGTCATCGCCCTGCGTCTCGGTGTCGGTGGAGTCGAAGTCACCGAAGTCGTCGCTGTAGATCTTCGCGTCGCTGTTGAATTCGAGCTTCCAGTAGCCCGCGGCGGGCATCCCGATCCGGTAGTCCAGCTGCTCGCGTGCGCCCAGGTTGACGACAACCAGGGTGCTGTCGCCCGGGCCACCATCGGCCCACCGGTGGAAGGCCAGCACGTTGGCTTCCTCGTCGATGTGGGTGATCTCGACGCCGTGACCGGACAGCCCGCGGGTGCTGTCGCGCCAGTTGCGCCGCAACCGGGCGAGGTCTCGGTAGAGCCGGACGATGCCGTGATAGTCCTCGTTGAGCTCCCAGTCCAGCGGCACGTCGTCGCGGAACCACTCGCCCTGCAGGAACTCCTGCCCCTGGAAGAGCATCGGGATGCCTGGGGCGGTGAGCACGAGTGCGGCACCGACGGTCGACCGCTTCTGGGCGTGCCAACCGGTCGGGTCGTCTGCGTTGACCTCGGTGACCACGCGGGCCTGCCCGTTGGCCACCTCGTCGTGCGATTCGGTGTAGACGACCCGCTGGAAGGCATCCCCGTTGTACATCGTGGTGATCGCGTCGGCGACCTCAGTCATGGAACGCCAGGAGTCCTCCATCGCGATGACGGCCTCGCGAACCGGGTGCACGAAGGCGCCGTCCCACTGCGCGTGGAAGGCGGCCCCGCCGTCCTCGGTCTGGGAGATCGACGGGTCGCGTTGCATGTCCTCGGCGATGAGGATGCGCCCGGGATACTGCTCGCGCACCGAGGTGTTGATCCACCGCATCAACTCCCACCCTTCGGCCAGGTCCTTGCCGGAGGCGTCGACCGAGCGGATGTACGGGGTCATGTCGTAGCGCAGGCCGTCCACGTGGTAGTCGTACAACCACATCATCGCGTTGTCGTGGATGAAGCGGCGCACCTCCTCGCGGCCGTAGTCGGGCCGGGTGTCACCCCAGGGGGTGTTCGAGCGGTGGTCGTTGTAGAAGTAGATGCCGCCCTTGTCGTTCTCGCTCCAGCCGTCGAACTGCCACAGGTCCAGATCGCTGGGCCCGAAGTGGTTGTAGACGACATCGAGGATCACGGCCAGGCCCTTCTTGTGCGCCTCACGCACGAAGGTCTTGAACGCATCCGGGCCGCCGTATGCCGATTCGACCGCGAAGACGTGCGCGGGGTTGTAGCCCCAGGACAGGTCACCGGCGAACTCGGCGATCGGCATCACCTGGACGGCGTTGACCCCGAGTTTGACCAGGTGGTCGAACTTGGTCATCGCCAGCTCCAGGGTGCCGACGCCTTCCTCGGGCTTGGTGTAGAAGGACCCGATGTGCAACTCGTAGATGACCAACTCGTGATGCCCGGGGAGGGCGTAGTCGTCGCCCTCCCAGTCGAATTCACCGTGGCTGTAGATCACTCCGTTGCCCACCGAGTTGGTGACCTGGCGGGCGTAGGGGTCTATTCGGCGCAGCAGCTGTTCGCCGTTGCGCAGGACGTACTTGTACTCCTGACCGACGACGGCACCGGCCACCTCGGCATACCAGTTGCCGTTGCCCTCGTCGGTGAGCGGTGTCGCGTCGTCCGACCACTCGTTGAAGTCGCCGGTAACCCACACCTGCTGCGCGTTCGGCGCCCAGACCCGGAAGGCGACCCCACCGTCGTAGGGCAGCGCACCCATCCCATCCATCGTTCGTCTCTTCTCTCTGCTCGGTGGTCGTTCGGTGATGTCGGTGCGGGCTAGCGGGTCAGCGGGTCAGCGGGTGACGGAGCGGCCGCGGACGTTGCCGTAGAGGACGATGCCGACCGCGGCGAGGATGGCGCCGAGGATGACCGACAGCCACGGAACGCCGCCGTTGTCGTTGCTGTAGGTGGTCGCACCGAGCACGAGGCCGGCGACGAAGGACGCCGCGATGCCGATGAGGGTGGTCACCAGCAGCGAGATGTTCTGGCGACCGGGCAGGATGAGCCTTCCCAACAGGCCGATGATGAGGCCGGTGACAATGGCCCACAGGATGCTCGGGATCATGGTCCGCTCCTTGCGATTCGGGTTGTGCCCCGCGCCGTTCGGGGGGCATGACAGGAGCGTGACACTCGGGCGAGCTTGTCTCCTAGCGAAAAGGCCCTCCCGGGGCCACCATGGGTGGCACCCCCACGGGCAGATGACGGTCAACACCCATCCCCCGCGCGCCGACCCGACCCGCGGCTGATGCAGCGACCGACGTTGTGCACCACTACTGGCGGGACCGAGGAGACAGACACATGCGCCGTACCCCGATGGTCCGCACCCGCACCGTGCTCCTGGTGTTCGCCATCGGTGTGACGTCGGCGTGCAGTGATCGCGCGGCGACGACGTCGAGGGGAACCACGACGGTGACCGTGGAGATCCCCGAGCCGGGTGGGCCTGCGTCGGGAGCACCCGGGACCGGCACCGTCACTGCCGGCACGACCGCAGCGCAGCCGGTCACCCCGTCGGCGCCATCACCTCCAACAGCGCCATCGGCGACGGTGAGCGAGCTGGCGTCGGCGCCGGTGCCGGCATACTGCGACATGCCGGCGCAGACCCTGGTGGGGGGCCGCACCGCCGCGCGATGGAAGCCTCGCGGGGGCGAGATCTCTACCGGCGACGCCCTCTTGGTCGATCTCGACGGTGATGGCGGTCGCGAACTCGTCGCGCGGTTTTCCTGCTCGGCCGGTGGAGTGAGTTGGCCACACCTGCTCCTAGTCTACTCGCACGGGCCGGTCCTACGCGGCAGCGTCCGGCTCGGCGACCTCGGCAAACAGGAGCACGGCGACGTCGAACGTTGGAGCGCAGCTGGGGCGGCGGTCACCGTGTTGTGGACCTCCTACGAGGGTGCCGGGTTCGACATCAACCATCACGTCTCCCGATTGAGCATGAGCGGCGGGAAGGTCGTTTTCGTCGATACCGAACCGGTCTTCAGCGAGAACCGTCAAGCCGAGAGAGTCGTGAACCGCTTTCTCGCTGCGGCTGTCGCGAAGGACACCCAGACGATGAAGTCGTTGGCGAGCCCCGCGGCATACACGGAGTTCACGAAGCACGGCACGACGTGGCGCAGCCCGGGCAAGTGCACGATCGACTGGGACTCGAGCCAAGGCTGTGAAACGACGATCGGCGCCGACGGAGTGGGGTTGATCTTCCACTTCCGGCTGCGGCGGAACACCGACGGCACCATGGTCATCGCCGAGATCCAGTTCCGCGGGGACGCCGGATGAGACCCCTCCCCGAGCGTCGGCACGGGGGCCGCTGCGGTGCGCAGCGGCCCCCGCCCGGTCACTTCGTGATCGACTTCGACAGGATGCTCGTTGCCGGGTCGAAGCCGTAGTAGGTCTTGCCCACCGAATCCACGGTGAGCGTGTAGGTGCCCGATCCGCCGCGGGTGCTGACCGTGGCCCGGCCCTTCGTGTCGGTCGTCGCGCCGACGACCTCGGTGCTGCCGTCCGGGCGGCGCCAGGTGAGGGTGAGGCTCGCGCCGGGCACGACGGCGCCGGTCTGGGTGAGCACGGTGACCGTGCCAGTGGCGGTGACCACGCCACGGCGCACTGCGGCTCGCAGGTCGATCGCGCTGACCCGCATCGTGTAGGCCGGGGTCAGCTCCGGCTGCAACACGAGCACCCGGGTCGCCAGATTGCCCATCGCGTCGGAGGCGTAGGCGTAGAAGGTGAACATCGCCGGCGGCAGGCCCGTGCTGTCCCACAGCACGGTGATCGGGCCGCCGTCGGTGGCGGAGCCGAGTTCGGTGATCTGCCCGGTGAGCGGGTGGGTGACGGTGAGTCGCATCGCGGTGACTGCCACGTTGTCGGTGGCGCTGAGGGTGAGGGTCACCACGCCGCTGACCGTTGAGCCGTTCGGTGGTGCGGTGAGGGTGATCACCGGGGCCGTCCCGTCGAGGGGCTGCGCGGGGGCGGTGGCCGTGGCGATCGCCGACCAGTCGCTTGCACCGGACAGCCCGACCGCCCGGATCCGATAGTCGTATGCCGTGCCGAGCGCCACCGTCGTATCGCGGAAGGTCGTCGTGCCCGGGCTCTGTCGGGTGATCGTCGTGTATGCCGCGGCGCCGGCCAGGCTGCGTTGCACTTCGACACTGCGGGTGTTCGGGTCGATGCCCTGCCAGGCGAGATCGATCGACACCCACTTCTCGGTGATCGTGGCCGAGTGGGCGGTGGCGGTCAGCCCGGTCGGGGTCGCCGGCACCGGGATGGTCTGGCCGCTCGGGGTGAGCAGCAGGGTGCCGGTCTGCCCGGTCAGCGTGTTGCGGCCGGCGACGACGATGGTGCGGGTGTCGGTGAGCTGCGCGAGGGCGCCGGTGACCAGCCAACCGTCGGTGCGGGCCTGCGGGGTGAGCAGGTCGTTCACGCCGAAGGAGCCGAGCCCGGCCAGGTAGACGCTGGCCCCTATGGCGGCCCCGGAGTAGGGCTGACCGCTCCAGGCCACGTCGCCGAGGGCGTCGACGTCACCGGCGAAGGTGTTGCGGGCCGAGCCGAGCGTCACCCAGCCGGCCGAGGTGCCCCAGAACGCGCCCTGGCTGGGCAGCGACTGCGAGGTCGACGGGCCGTCGCCGGAGAAGACCCCGGCGTCGTTGAGCGACTTGGCCGCCACGCCCTGATAGCCGGCGGGCGTCGGCGGGGTCGCGGTGAAGGCACCGGTCGCGAGGTCGAGGGTGCCGCCCGTGGACAGCAGCACGCCGGAGTTGTTGACGTCCATCGGGGTGAGGTCCATGCCGTACCGCACGAGCAGGTCGACGAGGCCGTCGGTGTCGCTGTGCAGCCAGCCGAAGTTCGATGCGCTGGCCCCCAGCAGCGTGGCCCGGGCCCCGACGATCTGCCCGGCGTTGTTGATCCCGGTGGCGATCGAGCCGCTGCCGTAGGCCGACAGCCACGGCAGCAGCTGCACGGCATACCCCGTGGCGCCCGGCACCCACCGGATGGCACGCGCTTGGGAGTCGATGAGCGCATTGCCGGCGATCAGGCCGCCGTCGTTGACCGCGACCGGCCAGCTGCTCGTGGCCCCGGCCGGGATGGGCAGGGCCGCCCAGGGCCCCCGCGCAGCACTGACGAAGGGGGTGCGTCGCCCGGTGACCGGGTCGACCTGGGCGCCGACGATGAGGCCGGTGTTGTTGGCGTCGGTCGGACTCACCGGGCCCGCAACGAGCGCGACGTCGAACGTCGGCACCTCCGCTGCGGAGGCCGTACCGGGGGTGAGCAGGGAGCCGACGACGGCGATGATCGCCGCGAGGGACAGGGTCATGCGAGTGCCGGTGCGCCGTGTCCTGCCGGGCCCGGGGTGTGCGGTTCTGGTCATGGCTGATCCTGACTTCCATGGAAGCGCCGGGCAGGGATCTGGCGGACGCCTCGGGGTGCCCGGCTGGGATCAGCATTCGCGGCGGTCGAGGGCAGTCGACAGTTGTCCATTGGTCGTAGTGCTCACCCACACGCGCACAACCGCCAACCGCTGTGACCGACATCACACAATGCCGGGTTCCGTTCTGCCGCACCCCGACTGTCCACGACCTCCTTGACGGCGCTGCCGAATCGCCCGGCGGCCCGTCCGGGCGTCACAGTGGCAGCAGGGACTCGGCCAGCACCCGGACCGCCCGGTCGCCCGAGTTCCCGCGGCCGGTGAGGGCTAGCAGCACCTCGACGGGGTCGAGCATCGGCAACGTCGTCGGAGTGCCGACCATGGTCGTGCCGTCGGGTCCGATCTGCGCGTCGTAGCGTCGGCCCGCCACATGGATGGACAGCGTCGTGGCCGGGTCGGTCCAGCGCGCTGGGTCGGCCCAGGCGGGTGCCAGGGCCAAGACAGCCTGGACGGCCAGTGCTGCTTCGGCTGGTGGGATGGCCCACGGCTGCTCGCCCGCCGCCGCGATGTCGTGGCCGTGCACGAGCAACTCGGCGAGCATGATGCCGTAGGCGTCGAGCAGTCGCGCCGTGGTGCCGCCGTGGAACGGCACCGGTCGGTCGTCGTCGGGCACGCTCGGCAGGACTCGGGTGACAACTGTGTCGGCGTCGGCGGCGAGCGCGTCGGCGAGAGCGTGCAGATCGCGCTCGGGCAGCTCCTGCAGGCAGGTCGCGTTGAGTGCAGCAGTGTCCAGGGGGGAGGCGCTGCGCCGCAGGTCACCGAGTGATCGGCGGACCACGGTCAGGGCGTGGGCCGCGACATCCGAAACCGTCCAACTCAGGCCGGGCACGGCCGCGTCCGGATCCGGAGCCTGACGCACGAGATCGGCCAGTGCGTGAGCGGACCTACGCAATGCGGTCGCGAGGGCGGCCCGGTCCGCGACTCCGGGCGAGAGCGTCACCGGCTCTGCGCCAATGTCAGACCCACACCCGTCGTGCGCTCCTCCGCGAGGAAAGCGGCAGCACGTTCGGCGATCATGACGGTGGGCGCGTGGGTGTGCCCCCGGATCAGATCAGGCATGACCGACGCGTCGGCGACCCGCAGCCCGTCGAGGCCGTGGACGCGCAACCGGCTGTCGACCACGCCCGTCGCGGCGCTCGGGGAGATCCGGCAGGTGCCGACCGGGTGATAGAGCGTCTCGGCCTGGGACCGGACGAAGTCGGCGAGACCGTCGTCGTCCTGAAAGGCGTGATCCGGCCGGTGGGGGCGCGCGGCGTAGGGGGTGAAGGCGTCGGCGTCCAGGACCCGCTGGGCCAGCTGCAGGCCGCGGGTGAGCACGCGTAGGTCGGTCCCGTCGGAGTCCGAGAGATAGCCGGGGTCGATGGCCGGCGCGGTCCGTGCGTCGGGGACCGTGATCCGGACCGAACCCGACGACGCGGGCTTGAGCAGCACGACACCAACGGTGTAACCGTGCCCGGGCGGCGGTGTCGCGCCATGATCGAGGAACGGCACCGGCGCGAAGATCAACTCGATATCCGGTGCGGGCGCGGTCGGATCGGTCCGCACCAGGGCCAGTGCCTCGGCGACATTCGAGGTGAGCGGGCCGCGGCGGCTAGCCAGGTAGCGCAACAAGTGCACCGGACGCTGGGCCGAGGCGAGCGAGACCGGCACGTCGGTCAGCCGTACCACCAGAGAGACAAGGTGGTCGCGTAGGTGGTGACCGACGTGCGGCAGCTCGTGCACGAGCGGGACCTCGGCCGCCGCAAGGTGCGCCGGGTCGCCGATGCCGGACAGCTGCAGCAGTTGCGGACTGTTGAGCGCTCCCGCCGCGAGGACGACCTCGCGCGTTGCGCGGATGGTGCGGGTCGAGCCGTCGGCATTGAGGGTCTGCACCCCCACGGCCCGGCGACCTTCCAGTAGGACACGGCGGACGTGCACGTGGGTGCGGACCGTGAGATTGCGGCGGGATCTGGCTGGCCGCAGGTAGGCGTCCGCGGCGCTCCACCGACGGCCATGGCGCTGGGTCACCGGGCTCGTGGACACACCCTCGACCCGCTCGCCATTGATGTCGACGGCCCGGATACCGACCTGCTGAGCGGCCGCCACGAAGGCATCGGTGAGGGGGTTGGGGTCGCGCAGGTGCTCGATCGACTGGGCACGCTCGGCGCGCTCGAACCAGGCCAGCACGTCGTCGAAGCCCCAGCCGGTGGCACCCTGCGCCGACCACGAGTCATAGTCGGCCCGCTGCCCCCGGACATACATCTGGGCGTTCATCGAGGAGCACCCGCCCAGCATCCGGCCCCGCGGCCAGCGCAACCGCCGACCACCGAGCCCCGCTTGGGCTTCGGTCTCGTACGACCAGTCCCGCGCGGTCCCGAAGAGCTTCGGGAACGCGGCCGGCACCGAGACTGCGGTGCCGCCGTCGGTGCCACCCGCCTCCAGCAGCACCACGCTCACGCCTAGGTCCTCACTGAGACGGGCGGCCAGCACACTCCCGGCAGACCCGGCGCCCACGACCACATAGTCGAAAGATTCCATCACTCCACCTCGCTACTCCGGTTCGGAGCAACCAGTATTACTCCGAACCGGAGTAGAGTCAAGACATGGCTCATCACGACAGTCACGGCCTGGCTCACCACGCCCTCTCGTCGACCTCGGCCGGTGTCCTCGGACTCCTCTCGGTGCGCGCCTGGAGCGCCTACGAGCTCGCCAAACAGTCGCGCCGGAGTCTCTGGTTCGCGATGCCGCGCGCCGAGAGCGTGATCTACGCCGAGCCCAAACGGCTCGTGCAAGCGGGCCTGGCCACCGTCACCCGCGAGCGGGTGGGGCGCCGCACCCGCCAGGTCTACGAGATCACGCCTGCCGGCCGAGCCGCCCTGGCCGACTGGCTCACCACCGCCCCGTCCGAGCCGGCGCTCGACATCGAACCGTTGATGCGGGTGCTCTTCGCCGACGCGGGCACTACGGCCGACTTGCGGGCCGCCTTGGAGTACCTCGATCGCTGGGCCGCGGAGCGACACGAGGCGGGCGTCGCGATCTGTCGGGACTACCTCGATGGAGAAGCGCCCTTCCCCGAGCGGCTGCACCTCAGCGCGCTGTTCGCCGGCTTCTACGCCCGGCTCTACGACAGCACGCGGGCCTGGGTGTCCGAAGCGACAGCCGAGGTCGACACGTGGGAATCGACCAACCGGGTCGGACTCACCCCGGGCACCCGGATCATGCTGGAGCGGATCGTGAAACCGGCATCGGTGGACGGCCCCTGATTCCTCCCCCTGATTCCTCGGGGCCGACCCTGCGGGGCCGCCCGATCGACGACACGACACCGGTATGCCGCCTCGGCGGGATCGGTTCGTCAGTCGGCCGAGGTCAGCGCCCCCCGCGTACGCAGCGTGACATTCGGCCAGGCCGGCTCCATCTCCGACATGGAGCCGACAGTTGCCGCCTACGGCCCGGCGACAGGTGCTCTGCCAAGCTCTGGCAACAGGTGCTCCCCTACGCTGTCGAGCATGGCCGCATCGAACCGGGAGCCGGTCCGGACGGGGCTCTCCCCGCTCTACTATCTCCATCTCGCCGGCCGGCAGGTCCGACAGTTGCTTGCCGAAGCCATGGTGGGCAGCCCCCTGGACCCAGCCGAGTTCGCGCTCTACAGCCTGATCTTCGAGTCCGGGCAGACGACTGCCACGCACCTGGCCCACGAAGCTGGGGTCCCGCTCACGACGATGCTCGACTCGGTACGCACCCTGGAACGTCGTGGTCATGTCCACCGGCGCCCGGACCCTCGCGACCGGCGAGCGATGCTCGTCGCCCTGACAATGGACGGTCAGGCGGTCCACCGGGCGGCCGGCGCCCACTTCGAGTCCGCCGATACCGCGTTGCGGGCCCACCTCGACGTCGACCCTCTTGCTCTGTCCAAGTCACTCGCCGCGCTGGCCGACGCCGCGGCGCGGGCCGCGGAAGCGCTGCAATCGAGTCGCCAGGGCGACGTCAGTTAGCGCGGTTTCGTTGTAATTAGCACGAGAGCGTGCTATCCATGGATCATGGCTCTGACCCGCCGCCAGCTTGTCGTCGGCATCGGTTCGACCCTGGGCTTGGCCGCGTGCACCAGCCCTTCCGCGCGGGCACCTGGATCGTCCCCCACGGACAGCGGCGCGACGTCCACCGCTTCCGCTCAGGCTTCCGGGTCCGGGAAGGCTGTGGACTGGGCTTCGGACCTGGACGCCCTCGTCAAAGGGATCGAGGCGACCCATCCGAACCCCTGGTGGCGCGAGCCGCGGGCCGCCTTCCTCGCCCAGGTCGACACGCTCAAGCGCACCCTGCCGGCCATGGATCGACGCGCGCAAGAAGTGGCGGTCATGGAGTTGGTCGCCACCATCGACGGCCACACGGCCGTCTACCCGACTGATCTCGGCTGGCACTTCCTGGCCATCCAGTTCTACGAGTTCGCTGGGACGACCATCGTGACGGCATACCCAGAACGACCCGACCTCGTCGGGGCGACCCTCGAGACGATCGGCGACGCCACGCTGGCCGAGGCGAGACGTCGACTGGAGCCACTTGCCAACCACGACAACGACCAGACGATCACCCTGCTCATGCCGTTGACCTACGTCATGCCCGAGGCCCTCGCGGTCAAAGGGCTGGTGACGAGGGGCGCCACGCCGAGCTTCGGGCTACGCACCATCGGTGGCGAGCAGGCCACCGCGACGCCGGCGTCGCTGGACTATGCCGGCTACGTCGCGACTGTCGGGTGGGATCCCGTCGGGTTGCCGCCGCGCGACGCCCCCCTGGTCCTGACCCGCCGGCGCGAGCCGATCTGGTGGTCGACGCTGCCCGGCGGGGCGCTTCACGTCGTCTACAACCAGGTCCAAGCCGCCAGCAAGGACGCCGCCGCACCGGTCCTCGCGGCGGCCGCCGACCCGCGGCACCCAGGCGTGATCATCGACATCCGCAACAACCCCGGCGGGAACAACCAGACGTATGCCGCATTCCTCGCCGCCGTGCGCGACCCCCGATTGCAGGGGCGTCGGGTGGTCGTCATCGGCCGCTCCACGTTCTCGGCAGCGATGAACTTCGCCGTCGATGTCGAGCAATCCACCGACGCCGTGTTCGTCGGCGAGCTGACCGGAGCCCGGCCGAACCTCTACGGGGATGTCCGCCCGGTACGAATGCCGAACTCCGGGCTGGTCGCCAACGTCTCGAGCCGTTACTGGCCCAAGGCCGGCCCTTCGGACAACCGCACCGCTCTCGACCCGGACGTCAAGGTCGAGTGGACCGCCCAGGACTTCTTGGACGGCCGCGACCCCGTGCTCGACGCCGCCGTCAAAGCCCTGCGCTGAGAGTGCTCGGCCAGCCCCTGGGTTTCGTTCGGTCACGACGCGCCAAGGTGAACCTCCGGGGTCGCTCGGCCGAATCCTCCACGACGCCGGTGCAGTTCCGCCTCGGCGCATCTCCCCAAGGAGTAGTCATGATCGACACCGTCGAACTCGCGCCCAAGGGCACCACCTTGAGCATCTCCTCGATCGACGCCGCCCTTCAGCGAGTGCAGGCCGACCGGGAACTCACCACCGCCGTCGCCGCAGCCTTGACCGACGATCCGCTGTCCCTCATCCAACGCACGTTCCGGCTCACGGAGGCCCAGCGCACCGGCCTGGCCCGGCTCGACGCCGGGGACCTGCGCAGCCAGCTCGCCCTCGTCGCCAAGGCGCTGGAGGCCGGCCTGCCGGTCACCGCCGCACCGTTCGCCGAGCAACAGCGGTTCAGCTGCGGCGTGTCGGTCATGACCACGCCGCCCTCGCCGCAGCAGCCCCGCGGTGGACTGGTCATTTCCGCCACTGTGACGATTTCCTGAGCGCTCGTGGCGCGACGCCGCTGAGGCGGTGGGACGCGCGAGCGGGTGATCGTCCGTGCACGCCCGGGGCTCGCAGCGTCCCAGGACATCGACGACACGTGTCGCTGACACCACAGTGGTGGTGGAGCCAGGGGGCGCCCCACGCCTCACGCGCTGCGCGCGCTCGCTCTGGTGACCCAGAACCCCAGCGGCGCGCGAGCACTGCTCCGTCGCGCGAGGGGCCCGCCGCGGCGGGCCCCTCGTGCGCCGTGGAGCCAAGGGGACTCGAACCCCTAACCCCCTGCTTGCAAAGCAGGTGCGCTACCAATTGCGCCATGGCCCCGTGCCGTCGGTGGTGACGGCGGATGGTGCGGGTCTGTGCTGTGCGGGTGGCCGGTGCTTGTACGTGCTGGCCCGCAGCTGCGGTCAGCGGCCGCCGTTGCCGGAGGGGTCGGCCCGCACGTCGTCGGTGGCCTCGGCCCACAGGTCTCGCTCGGCCTGCTGGTCGGAGATCGACTTGCGCACCGCGAGCACCGCGGCGACGGCCACGGTGAGCAGGGCGAGCAGTCTCTTCGGCACGGCAACCTCCTGGGGGCGGTGGTGGTGGGCCTAACAGGACTTGAACCTGTGGCCTCTTCCTTATCAGGGAAGCGCTCTAACCGTCTGAGCTATAGGCCCGCACCGACACGCGACGGGGTGCGTCGCGACGCGTCAGACTACCCGATGGGCGATGCCCCGATCAAAACGAATCACGACCCGGGACGGACCGAGAGCCCGGCGCCCGGCGCAGCCCCCGGGCGTGACCGTGCACATGACGGTGCACCCAGGCCGCGAATCGTGGTCGGCACGCACATCCATCCGCACCGTCACGCCCGGCCCGCGCCGAGCCCAGGCGGCTACTCGTCGGTGAGGGTGAGTTGCACACCGCCGACAAGAGCGGCGGAGAGGTTGTAGAGGTAGGCACCGATGGTGCCCAGGGCGGTGAGCAGGATGACGTCGACGACCCCGATGACCATCGCCAGGGCCATCACCCGGGGGAAGGCGACATACTCCATGATCGAGAACGGAGTGGCGGTCGTCGAGGGCTGCAGGTCACGGATCAGGCCGTCGACGTCGGCGAAGACGCTCATCCCGGACAGCACCATCCACAACACGGCGGTCATCACGACGAGGCCGAGCGCGGCGGCGAAGGACAGCAGGAAGCTCATCTTCATCGCCGACCACGGGTCGATCCGGGTGACGGCCAGGCGCACCCGGCGCACCGTCGGCCGGGCCGGCTTCGCGGGGCGCTGGGGGCGCCCCGGGCGGGGGGCACCCGGCATACCGGAGCCGCTTGTCGTCTTCGCCTTCGCCGCGCCGGGCTGCGCCGCACCGGTCGGACGCGCCGTGCTGGTGCCGGCCGGGCCTCCCGCGCTCGCCGGAGATCCGCCGTTGTCCGACCCCCCCGGGCGAGGGGTGCTGACTCGCTGGATGGGCCGGGTCGCCGGAGGCGCGTCCAGGGCGGGACCCGCCGGGGCGCCGGGGCGCGAGGTAAAGCCGCCTGACGTGCTCACTCGCTACCTCCCGAGTCGTCGTGTTCGTCCGACGGTAACTCATCGTCGCCGCTGCGGCCGACCGCACCGCCCGTGGCGTCGGTGACGTCCGGCCCGGCGGAGGCCCCGGCGTCGACGCCGGTGGCCTCGTTGCGCGCCGCGCCCTCGCCATCACCGTCACCATCGGGGCCGTCAGCGTCACTGTCACGGCCAGTGTCACCGTCGCTGTCACCGTTCGTGGACTCGGCATTGCGAGCCACCGCGACGATCGAGTCGCCCTGGTCGGGGGTGGCGAACTTCACGCCCATCGTGGACCGGCCGGTATGCCGCACCTCGTCCACTCGGGAGCGCACGATCTTTCCCTTCTCCATGACGACCATCACCTCGTCGTCGGCGGTAACGGTGAGCGCGCCGACCAGGTCGCCGCCCTTGTCGGAGAGCTTGGCCACCTGGATGCCGGTGCCGCCGCGGCCCTGCAGTCGGTATTCGGAGACCGGGGTGCGTTTGGCCAGGCCGTTCTCGAAGACGACGAAGACATCCGGCTCGGTGCCGGCCTGCACGACCGACATGGCCAGCAGCCAGTCACCGTCCTTGAAGCGCATCCCGGTGACCCCGGAGGTGGCCCGGCCCATCGGGCGCAGCCGCTCGTCGTCGGCGCGGAAGCGCACCGACTGGCCTTTGCGGGAGACCAGCAGCAGATCATCCTCGGGGGCGGCCAGGCCGACGCCGACGAGCACGTCGTCCTCGCGCAGGTTGACCGCGATGAGCCCACCGGAGCGCGGCGAGTCGTATTCGGTGAGCCGGGTCTTCTTGACCAGACCGGCCCGGGTGGCCAGCACGAGGTAGGGCGCCTGGGCGTAGTCGGTGATCGCCAGCACCTGGGCGATCTCCTCCCCGGGCTGGAAGGCCAACAGGTTGGCGACGTGCTGACCCTTGGCGTCGCGGCCGGCCTCGGGCAGCTCGTAGGCCTTCGCGCGGTAGACCCGCCCGAGGTTGGTGAAGAAGAGCAGCCACTGGTGGGTCGTCGTGGTGAAGAAGTGCTCGACGACGTCCTCGCCGCGCAGCTGGGCACCCCGCACGCCCTTGCCGCCACGGCGCTGCGAGCGGTAGAGGTCGGTCTTGGTGCGCTTGGCGTAGCCGCCGTGGGTGATCGTCACGACGACGTCCTCGACCGGGATGAGGTCCTCGGCGCTCATGTCGCCCTCGAAGAACTCGATCCGGGTGCGCCGCTCGTCGCCGTACTTGTCGACGATCTCGGTGAGCTCCTCCGAGACGATGGTGCGCTGCCGCTCGGGCTTGGCGAGGATGTCCTCGTAGTCGTCGATGCGTTCCTGCAGCTCGTCGTGCTCCTCGAGGATCTTCTGCCGCTCCAGGGCGGCCAACCGGCGCAACTGCAGGCCGAGGATCGCCGCGGCCTGCACCTCGTCGACCTCGAGCAGCTCCATCAGCCCGTCGCGGGCCACCTCGACGGTCGCCGAGGCCCGGATCAGGGCGATCACCGCGTCGAGCGCGTCGAGGGCCTTGAGGAAGCCGCGCAGCAGGTGGATACGCTCCTGGGCCTGGCGCAGCCGGAACCGGGTGCGCCGCACGATGACGTCGATCTGGTGCTCGACCCAGTGCCGGATGAAGGCATCCAACGGCAGGGTGCGCGGCACGTCGTCGACGAGGGCGAGCATGTTCGCCCCGAAGGTGGTCTGCAGCTGGCTGTGCTTGTAGAGGTTGTTGAGCACGACCTTGGCGACCGCGTCGCGCTTGAGCACGATGACCAGCCGTTGGCCGGTGCGCCCCGAGGTCTCGTCACGGATGTCGGCGATGCCGGCCACCCGGCCGTCGCGCACCAGCTCGGCGATCTTCTGGGCGAGCATGTCAGGGTTGACCTGATAGGGCAGCTCGGTGACGACCAGGCAGGTACGGCCCTGGATCTCCTCGACGGCCACCTTGGCCCGCATGATGATCGCGCCGCGGCCGGTTCGGTAGGCGTCCTCGATGCCGCGCCGGCCCATGATCAGCGCACCGGTCGGGAAGTCGGGGCCCTTGATCGTGGCGAGCAGGTGCTCCAGCAGCTCCTCGCGGCCGGCCTGCGGGTGCGCCAGGTGCCACAGGGCACCGGCGGCGACCTCGCGCAGGTTGTGCGGCGGGATGTTCGTGGCCATCCCGACCGCGATGCCCGAGCTGCCGTTGACCAGCAGGTTGGGGAAGCGGCTGGGCAGGACGACCGGCTCCTGGGTCTTGCCGTCGTAGTTGGCCTTGAAGTCGACGGTGCCCTGCTCGATGTCGCGGACCATCTCCATGGCCAGCTGCGCCATCCGGCACTCGGTGTATCGGGACGCAGCCGCGCCGTCGTTGCCCGGCGACCCGAAGTTGCCCTGCCCGTCGACCAGCGGATAGCGCATCGACCACGGCTGCACGAGGCGCACCAGGGCGTCGTAGATCGCCGAGTCGCCGTGCGGGTGGTACTGCCCCATGACGTCGCCGACGACCCGCGAGCACTTGTTGTAGCCCCGCTCGGGCCGGTAACCCCCGTCGAACATCGCGTAGAGCACCCGCCGGTGCACCGGCTTGAGCCCGTCCCGCACGTCCGGCAACGCCCGGCTGACGATGACCGCCATCGCATAGTCGATGTAGGAGCGCTGCATCTCGGTGTTGAGGTCGATCGGCTCGACCTTGTCACCCCCGGTCGGCGGCGGCGGCGTCGAGCCGAGGTCCGGCTCGGGCTCGCCCGCCGGCTCGTCGCCCTCCTCCGGTGGCAGGACGGCGTCGGGCAGGTCCTCAGACGGGTCGCCCGGCTCGATCGGTGGCTGCTCGCTCACGTGGTTTCCCTACTCTTCCAAGCTTCTTCGGTATGCCGGGTGCGCACCCGGGTGGGTCGCGCGCGGGCCGGCCGCGCGGCATACCCGATGGTTGTCGTCAGATGTCCAGTCGTCGGGACATCTTCCTCATCGCTCGTTCCTCGCTTGATCGTCAGATGTCCAAGAAGCGCACGTCGCGCGCGTTCCGTTGGATGAATCCCCTTCTGCTCTCGACGTCTTCGCCCATGAGGATGGAGAAGATCTCGTCGGCCGCGGCGGCGTCGGCGAGGGTGACCTGCAGCAGGGTGCGGGTCTCGACGTCCATCGTCGTGTCGCGCAGCTCACCCGGATTCATCTCGCCCAGACCCTTGTAGCGCTGGATGCCGTTCTCCTTCGGCAGCCGCCGGCCCTTGCCCTCGCCCTGGGCGATCAACCCGTCACGCTCCTTGTCGGAGTAGGCGAATTCGTGCGGGGCGTTGGTCCACTTGAGCCGGTAGAGCGGCGGCTGCGCGAGGTAGACGTAGCCGGCGTCGATGAGCGGGCGCATGAAGCGGAACAGCAGGGTCAGCAGCAGGGTGCGGATGTGCATGCCGTCGACGTCGGCGTCGGCCATGAGCACGATCTTGTGATAGCGGGCCTTGGCCAGGTCGAAGTCCTCGCCGATGCCGGTGCCGAAGGCCGAGATGAGCGCCTGCACCTCGTTGTTGCCGAGGATCTTGTCGATGCGCGACTTCTCGACGTTGAGGATCTTGCCGCGGATCGGCAGGATCGCCTGAGTGTGCGGGTCGCGGCCTTGCACTGCCGAGCCGCCGGCGGAGTCGCCCTCGACGATGAACACCTCACTGGCCGAAGGGTCTTTGCTTTGGCAGTCGCGCAGCTTGCCGGGCAGCCCGCCGCTCTCGAGCAGGCCCTTGCGGCGGGTGTTCTCGCGGGCCTTGCGGGCCGCGATGCGGGCGGCGGCGGCCTGGATCGCCTTGCGCACCACCTCTTTACCCTCCGTGGGGTGGGTCTCCAGCCAGTGCCCGAACTCGCTGGTCATCGCGCTCTGCACGAAGCCCTTGACCTCGCTGTTGCCGAGCTTGGTCTTGGTCTGACCCTCGAACTGGGGGCTGCCGAGCTTGACCGAGATGACCGCGGTGAGCCCCTCACGGATGTCGTCGCCGGTGAGGTTCTCGTCCTTGTCCTTGAGTTGGCCCTGTTTGCGGGCGAATTCGTTGACCAGCTTGGTCATCGCCGCGCGGAAGCCCTCTTCGTGGGTGCCGCCCTCGTGGGTGTTGATCGTGTTGGCGTAGGTGTGCACCGACTCGCTGTATGCCGTGGTCCACTGCATCGCCACCTCGAGCGACAGCGACCGGGTCGTGTCCTCGCTCTCGATGGAGATGATCTCCGGGTGCACCGGCTCGGATTTCTTCGACCCGACGAGATGTTTGACGTAGTCGACCAGCCCGCCCTCGTAGCGGTAGCTCACCTTGCGGGCCCGGGTGGGCGTGCCGGTGGCCGCCGAACTCTCGGTGACCTTCTCGACATCGCCGTCGACGTGGTCGAGGTCGACGTCCTCGTCGTCGTCGCCGGGCTCGGGGCGCTCGTCGAGCAGGGTGAGGCGCAGCCCCTTGTTGAGGAAGGCCATCTGCTGGAAGCGCAGCCGCAGCGTCTCGAAGTCGTAGTCGGTCGTCTCGAAGATCTCGTCGTTGGGCCAGAAGGTCACCGTCGTGCCGGTCGCGTCGGTCGCCTCGTGCTTGGCCAACGGCGCCCGCGGCACGCCGTTGTCGAAGCTCATCCGGAAGGCGTGCCCCTTCTGGCGCACCTCGACGTCGAGCCGGCGGGACAAGGCGTTGACCACCGACGAGCCGACCCCGTGCAGACCACCGGACACCTTGTAGCCGCCGCCGCCGAACTTGCCACCGGCATGCAACTGGGTGAGCACCAGCTCGACCGCACTGACCCCCTCGGTCGGGTGGATGTCGGTCGGGATGCCGCGCCCGTTGTCCCGGACCCGAACCCCGCCATCGGCCTGCAGCGTGATGTCGATGGTGTCGGCATACCCGGCGAGAGCCTCGTCGACCGCGTTGTCGACGATCTCGTAGACCAAGTGGTGCAGGCCGCGCTCCCCGGTCGAGCCGATGTACATGCCCGGGCGCAGCCGCACCGCATCGAGCCCCTCCAGCACGGTGATCGCCGCCGCGTCGTAGGCCACCGGCTCGTCAGGCGCGGCGTCGGGAGCGGCGTCCGGAGCGGCGTCGGTCAGCGTGTCGTGCCGCGGGTCGCCCTTCGGGGGTGCGGTCGGGCGGGCCGCAGCCGGGTCGGCGGCAGCCGCCTGCGGGTCTGCGTCGGTATTCGGCTCGGTGCCCTCGGTAGGGTCGACCACGGCTCTCCTCGGCTTGACAGGGCGACATGATCACGGCTGCCTGACCCGGTGTCTGAGACCACGGTGTGAGGCAGCAGCCGCAACCGGCCAAGTCTATCGGCTCACCGACCCCCCTGCTGCCCGATACGGCTTCTTGTGGACAACCCATCCGGTCCACAACGGCCCGTCAGGCGCCCGCCAGCCCGGCTCAGGCGCCCGAACCACCCCTGGCCCGACTCCCGATACGCGGTTCGGGTTGTCCTCGCGTTAGCGGGCGGATTCGTCGGTGGGACCGCGATGGGCCGCGGCGGGACCGTCCCGACCGCGGCGGGCGCGACCAGCGCGGTGGGCCAGCCGACATGGGGTCCGGTAGTGGCGGCAAAGGGGTACTGCTGCCCCAGGTCGGCCTCGGCGGCCCGCGCGACACCGCCGGGGGGCCGGGCGGAGGCCGGTCCCTAGGCTGGACGGGTGGCGAACTCCCGGCCTCCGAGCCCACCGCCCGACTGCACGACGCAGCAGGTGGTGCGCGCGCGGTCGGTGAGCGGACTGGGGCCGCTGCGCAGTGCGTCGGCGGCCAACTGAGGGTCGATGACGGTGCCGCCGTCGGCGACCGTGCGGATCCCGTCGATGAGTCGGGCCGCGGTCGTCGCCTTCACGAGGTAGCCGGAGGCACCGGCGGCGAGGGCGCGGTGCAGGTGGCCGCTGCCGGGCAGCGCCGTGAGCAGCAGCACCTTGCAGGCCGGGTATGCCGCGGTGATCAGCGCCGCCGCCTCGATGCCGGTCGCTCCCGGCATGTCGACGTCGAGGACGGCGACGTCGGGGCGGTGCTCCAGCACGGCGGGCAGGACGAGGTCGCCACGACCGACCCGGGCGACGACCTCGAAACCGGGCTCGGTGCTCAGCAGCGCCTCGAAGGCCTCGGCGACGAGGTCGACGTCCTCGGCGATGAGCAGCCGCACTGTCGCGGTGGTCGATCGGTCCGTCATGAGGCGCTCCGTAGGCCGACCGGGGCGCCGATCGCGCCGTCGGGCATGGGGGTGAGCGAGCGGTGGGGGACCCGGGCGATGACCCGGAACTGGCCCTCGACGGCGCCCGCGTCGAGGGTGCCTCCAAGCATCTCGAGGCGAGTCCGGATGTCGTCCAGCCCGGTGCCGACAGCGACCTCGGTGACGGGGGTCCCGCCGCCGGACGGCCCCGCGCCGGCCCGTGCATCGGCTCCGTCGTTGACGACGCTGAGCACCGTCGCGAGGGATTCGCGGCGCACCGTGATGCGGCATTCGTGCGGCCGGCTGTGTTTGAGGGAGTTCGTGACCGCCTCCCGGACGACGGCGGCCAGGGCCTGATCGACGGCACGGTCCTCGACGGTCACCGTCTCGACGCTGCACCGGATGCCCAGTCGGTCGAAGAGACGGCGGGCGGTGTCGAGCTCGCTGCTCAGCCCGATGATCACCGGTCCGCTGGTGAGGGCCCGCAACTGGGCCTGGCCGGCGGTGATGGAGCTCTGCACCTGGTCGAGCTGCTCGCGGCACTTGGCCACATCGACGTCGATGAGTCGCATCGCGGTCTGGTTGCGTAGCGACACGGCCACGAGGGTGCGCCCGATGATGTCGTGCAGGTCGCGCGAGATCCGGGATCGCTCCTCGTCGACCTGCAGTCTGGCCAGGTGCTCGCGGGTGGTGCGCAGCTCCCGTAGCACGACGACGAGCCGGGTCATCGCATAGAGGACGGCGGCGGTGACCCAGTTGACCATCGGGATGCCGATCCGCGTGTCGAAGGTGGAGGTCTGGCTCACCAGATAGGTGTGACAGACCCCGACGATGAGCAACACCACGACCCACCGGCGGGGCCCTCGGAAGGCCAACGCGATGACCGCCAGACCCATCCCGAGCAGCGTCCAGGAGTCGAAGAAGAAGAAGAGCACGACGGAGATGGCAGCGGCGACGATGGCCAGCTGCGGCACTCGGGCGCTCCAGCGTCGCCGGCTCAGCCCGATCTGGACGGCCACCGACAGGCCCAGGCACAGCACCGAGAGCACGATGCCACCGATCCGCCGCGACATGTCGAAGCGAGGGTCGGCCGACAGGACCAGGCTCACGACCGCGGAGCCGCCCAGCAACACCGCCACCAGCACCACGGCACCGAGGGCGACGGCATCTTCGGCAGAGCCGTCTCGGGACACTCGCATCGGCAACATCTCCCGCAAGCGAAGGGACGGCCCGACGCTCACGGCCGCCGCACCGGACTCTACCAATTCGGGCGTCCGATCTCGCGGCGAGCAAGCCTCCAGGCCACCGACCCGGGCAGTGCGGCGCCGAGCACCGTGACGAGGGCGACGACGACGAGCATCCCCCAGCCCAGCTCCGGTGTGGCGGTCCGGGCCGCGAGCGCGACCGCCACGGTGAACGGCACCGCGGCCGCAGCGGCCAGGCCGGAGGTCACGCAGACCCAGCGCAGCTGGGTGCTCAGTTGTTGGGCGGGGGTGACCCGGGCGTCGACGAGGGCGCGGCGATCCCGGACCAGCGACGCACGCACGGCCCGGCGCCACCTCGGCAGGGCCCGGGCCAGCGGGATGGCTCCGACGACGAGGGCGGCCAACCCGGTGAGCGCCGAGAGCACTCGGGCACCGCCCGTGCCGCTGCCGGCGACCGCGACGAGGGTGGTCGACAGACCGGCGAACAGCCCACCCGAGATGGCGGCGGTCAGCTGAAAGCGGGTCGGATCGCCCGCTCGTGGGGAGCGCAGGCGCCGGAGCAGGCGCGTGCGAACGGCGGTCATCATCGCCGCCGCCGTCGGCTGATCCGGCCGTCCACGAACTCGACGACGTGGTGTGCCGTGGCCTGCAGCACCGGATCCGTCAGCGCCGTGACGACGGTGTGCCCCTGCAGGGCGACGAGGTCGATGAGGCTCGCGGCCAGGTCCGATCGCCTCGGCGTTCCCGATGGGCCGGATGAGCTGCCCTGGGCTGAAGCCGCCGGGGCTGAACCCGCCGGAGCCGGATCTGGCAGGGCCGGGTCAGGCAGGGCCGGATCGGCCAGGGCCGGGTCGGGCAGGGCTGGGTCGGCAGGCACGACGAGCAGGTCCGGCGCGTAGGTCAGGGCTTGACCCAGCGCGAGCCGGCGCAGCTGCCCGGGGGACAGCTCGTCCGGGAAGCGATCCCGAACGGAGTGCAGTCCAACCCGGCGCAGCAGCCGG